>Ga0209515_10009431_pt1 | contig 11108 bp, 11 predicted proteins | sample Subgroupgradi54m_FD_187454 | JGI IMG/M metagenome (GOLD analysis project Ga0209515, IMG submission 187454) | Subsurface groundwater microbial communities from S. Glens Falls, New York, USA - GMW60B uncontaminated upgradient, 5.4 m (SPAdes)... ...
TGTCGCTGACGTCGTCCGTGAAGCTCCGCTCGGTCTTCATCGTCACCGGGTTGGGAAATTCGATCATCACCGGCGTCTTGACGCGGATGAACTGGCGTCGTTCTTTCATGCCTTGGTCTCTCCAAGCGTCACGTGGCCAAGTGGCCGACTCGTCGGACTCCTGCAGTGAGCTGGCCACTCGGCCACTGATCCAGGGCCTCATGCGACGATCTTTCTCTTCGTCAGTTGAGTCGCCGCGTGCTCCAGCCGCTTGAGCGTCGCGTCCTTGCCGATGATCGACATGGATTCAAACAGCGGAGGGCTGACGGCCCGGCCGGTGACCGCGACCCGGGCGGGATGAATCAGGTCCTTCGACTGCAGCTGCCGCTCGGCAATGAGCTGCCGTGTGGCCTGCTCGATCTGGGCGGCGTCGAAGACGGGCAGCGCGCTCAAGCGGCCTTTGAGCTCCAGCAGATGCTCCGCCACGCCGTCCTGGCGCAGAAACTTGTCGACGGCGTCTTCCTGGTACTCGATTGTCTGCGCGAAGAAAAACCCGTGCTCCTCCTCGATGTCGGAGAGCGTCTTCATCCGGTCGCGGATGACCTCGACGATGCGCCCAAGCCACGCGCGGTCGAACCCCGGCGACAGCCAGCCCTTGGCGATCAGCCGCTCGCCGAGCAGATCCACGAGACGATCAACCGACGCCTGCTTAATGTACTGCCCGTTGAGCCAGTCCAACTTCTGTTGGTCAAATTGTGCGGCGGTCTTGCGCACGCGCGCGACGTCGAAGGCCTGGACCAGTTCCTGCGGCGGCATGTGCTCGCGGTTGCCGCCCGGCGACCATCCCAGCAGCGCGAGGTAGTTCATGAACGCTTCGGGCAGATAGCCGACGGCGCGGTAGTCCGCGACGGCGGTGGCGCCGGTTCGCTTCGACAAGCGGGCGCGGTCGGCGTCGACGATGAGCGGGATGTGCGCGAACTGCGGCAGCGCGAAGCCGAGCGCCTGATACAAGACGACTTGCTTGGGCGTGTTGGCGATGTGATCATCGCCCCGGATCACGTGCGAAATGCGCATGCTGGCGTCGTCGACGACGCAGGCGAAGTTATACGTCGGCAGCCCATCGGACTTGACCAGCACCAGACTCTCGAAGAGGGACGTGTCGACGGTGACGTCGCCATGGATCACGTCATGAAACGTGACCTGCTGGGGCGGAACCTGGAAGATGACCGCGCCATCCTGATGCTTCGCTTTGCCTTGGTCCAGCAGCTGTTTCGCGTAGCGGTTGTACTCGTCCAGCCGCTTGCTCTGAAAGAACGGGCCCTCATCCGGCGTGATGCCGAGGTACTTGAGGCTCTCAAAAATGTCCTCGACGAAGATCGGGTTGGACCGCTTCTGGTCCGTGTCTTCGATCCGAAGGATGAAGGTGCCGTTGGCATGTCTGGCATAGAGCCAATTGAACAACGCGGTCCTGGCCGAGCCGACGTGCAGCGTGCCGGTCGGACTCGGAGCAAATCGAACGCGAACGGGGGAATCGGTCATCAGATGCGGATGGTTTAGGGTGCGGGGTGCGCGACCAGTTTGTCGGGCGCGGAGCGAACCATTCCAAGCGGTTCACTGGTCCTGATCCCTGTCACAAAATCCAGCACGCGGCGCGTCAGGCTGGGCGTGTCCAGGCGAGCGATCTGCAGCAGCTCGCTGCGCTTGCCGTGCTCGATGAATCCGTCGGGCAGGCCGATCCGATGCAGCGGCACCGACGACAGGCCCATCCCATCGAGCGCTTCCGAAACGGCGCTGCCGAAGCCTCCGGCGATCTGCGCCTCTTCGAGCGTCACGATCGCGCCGGTGTGCAGCGCGTGCTGCCGAATCAGCGTCGTGTCCAGCGGTTTGACGAAGCGGGCGTTCACGACGGCCGCGTCGATGCCGTGGTGCTGCAGCTGTGAGGCGACTTCCAGCGCCGGATAGACGAGGCTGCCCACGGCGAACAGCGTCACGTCGCTGCCGGACTGCAGCAGCTCGGCCTTGCCCAGCTGAATCGGCGCGGACTTGGCCATCGGCTCGCCACAGAGGATGCCGCCGCGCGCGTAGCGCAGCGCGACCGGCTGCTTGCTCTGCAACGCAAACCGCAGCATCGCGCGCAGCTCCTCGGGATCTTTCGGCGACAGCACGACGAGGTTGGGGAAGATGCGCAAGTACGCCAGATCGAAGACGCCGTGGTGCGTCGGGCCGTCTTCGCCGACGAGGCCGCCGCGGTCGATGGCTAGCACGATCGGCAGGTTCTGCAGACTCATCTCGTGCATGATCTGGTCGAAGGCGCGCTGCATGAACGTGGAGTAGATCGCGACGACGGGCCGCATGCCCATGCGCGCCAGGCCCGCAGCCAGGCCGACGGCGTGCTGCTCGGCCATGCCAACGTCGAAGTAGCGCTCGGGGAACCGCCGAGCAAACGACGCGACACCGGTGCCTTCGGGCATCGCGGCGGTGATCGCGATCACCCGATTGTCGCGCTCGCCCGCGTCGATCAGCGCCTCGCTGAACGCGTCGGTAAACGTGGATGGCTGAAGGCTCGAGGCTGAAGGCTGAAGTGATACGTCTTGAGCCTTGAGCCTTGAGCCTTGAGCCTTGGATCTCTGCTTCGGCTGGCCCGAGGCAGGCTCGAACGGATCGATTTTGTGAAACCGCTCTGGGTCCTCTTCGGCGGGCCGATAGCCTTTGCCCTTGAGGGTCAGCACGTGCAGCAGGATGGGGCCCTTCATCCGCTTGACGTTCTTGAGCGTCGCGATCAGCTCATCGACATTGTGCCCGTCGATCGGTCCGACGTAGCGGAAGCCCAGCTCCTCAAACAGCAAGCCGGGCACGAGCAACCCCTTGAGCGACTCCTCCATCTTGCGGCCGAAGTGCACGAGGCGCTCCCCGCGCGGCAGGCGCTGGGCGAACTTCTCGAGGTCACGGCGGATCTTGTTGTAGAGCGGGTTGGTGATGATCCGGTTGAGATAGCGGCTGAGCGCGCCGACCGGCTTGGCGATGGACATCTTGTTGTCGTTGAGGATCACGAGGAGGTTCGGCTTGACGTGGCCAATGTGGTTGAGGGCCTCAAGCGCCATACCTTCGCCGAGGCTTGCGTCGCCGATGATCGCGACGACGCGGCGCTGCGCGTCCTGCTGATTCGCCGCCACCGCCAACCCCATCGCCGTCGAGAGGCACGTGCCGCCGTGGCCGGTCGTGAACAAGTCGTACGGGCTCTCGTCCTTGTTGCAAAACCCGGAGAGGCCGCCGAGCTGCTTGAGCGTGTGGATTCCGTGCTTGCGGCCGGTCAGCAGCTTGTGCGTGTACGCCTGGTAGCCCATGTCCCAGACGAGCTGATCCTCGGGCGCGTTGAAGACGCAGTGCAGGCCGAGGCACAGCTCGACCGCGCCGAGGCTTGAGGCGAGATGTCCGCCGAGCGTGGAGACCACGCCGATGAGCTCTTGGCGGATTTCCTGCGCCAGCGTCGGCAGCGCCGTCTGGTCGAGACGTTTGAGATCTTCGGGAGAGTTAATGGTGTCCAGCAACCGCATGGTCTGTCCTCACGGGCGTCAACGAATGTGATGGGTGTGCGGGCCGATCGGCGGTGCGTGCGAGCCAGTCGGCCAGTTCCTGAAGCGTGTCCGCCGCCTTGCCGAAGGGGGCAAGCGCGGCCTTCGCCTGATCGATCAACCTCAGCGCCTTCGACGCGGCCGCCTCGCGGCCGAGCACGGCGGCCAAGCCGTCGCCGTCGTGCGCGTCGTCGATCAGTTGAAACGCCAGGCCGAGATGCGCGCCGTAACGGCGCAGCCGCTGCGCCTGGCTGGGCGACGCGCCGGCGATGAGTCCTCCCGCCACGACGCTGGCGGCGATGAGCGCGGCCGTCTTGCGCTTGGCGACGTCCTCAAGCGTCTCGACGCCGGCCGATTGCGCGAGGCATTCCAGATCGAGCACCTGGCCGCCGACCAAGCCCGACGTGCCGCCGGCCACGGCGACCTCGCGCAACGCGTCCATGTTGCGACCTCGGCTGAGCAACTCGAAGGCCAGCGTCAGCAGCGCGTCGCCGACGAGGATCGCGGTCGCTTCGCCGAATCGGCGGTGGCAAGACGGTTTGCCTCGACGCAAGTCGGCGTTGTCCATCGCCGGCAGGTCGTCGTGGACGAGGGAATAGGTGTGGATCAGCTCCAGCGCGCACGCCGCCTGCAGCCCGGTGCGCGCGACGCCGCCTACTGCTTCGCAGCCGCCGAGACACAGCAGCGGCCGAAACCGTTTGCCGTCGGATAACACCGAGTAGGCCATCGCCTCGCGCAGCGACTCGGGACGAATCGCGCCCGGCCGCATCAGTCGTTCCAGCGCGCGTTCAATGATCTTCTGTCGTTGAGTCAATTGTTTCGAAAGACTCATCAGGTTTAGTCCACAGTCCACGGACCACAGTCCACAAAAAATCGACTCAGAGCGTGGACTGTCGACTGTGGACCGTGGACCACACCTCATTAAAACGGAGGTTGTTCCTCCGAATCCGCAGGCGCTGTCTGCGAATCTCGAGGTTCAATCGACTTCACGATCTCTTTGGCTTCCGCGTCGATCGACTTGATCCGCTTGCTGCAGAAATCGATCAGCTCCTTGGCGCGCTTGAGCTTCGGCACGAGCGTGTCGAGGTTGACCTGATCCCGATCGAACTCGCTCAGGATGCGGTCGAGCTCCTGCTTGGCTTGCTCGAAGGTCTTGACTTTCTCGTCAGGCATTACGAGTCCTCGGGGTTGGTCGTGGTGACGGAATCGACGTGGCTGTAGATGAGGCCGTCGCTCACCTGCGTGGTCAGCGATTGGCCGGCCGAGACGTGGCCGACCTTGCCGATGATGTGGCCTTGGGCGTTGCGCACGATCGAAAACCCCCGCTTGAGCGTCTTGGCCGGATCGAGCATCGCGACCGTGGAGGTGACGTGCGAGAGCCAGTCGCGCTCGCGCCCGACGCGGCGGCTCAGGCGAGGATACGAGCACGCCGTGCGCGCTTGGGCGACGTCCTCGCGGCCGCGCAGGACGATGCGCGTGGCCTGCGTCGTCAGCCGCTGCCGGCCGGTCGCGATCTCCTGCTGCTCGCGGCCGAGCAACTGCACGATGCGCTCGGGCGTGACGCGCTGCATGCACCCGCGCAGAAACTGCCACTGGACCGAGATCAGCTGATCGGACCGGCCGACCAGCTCGCGCTGCCGGCCGTCGAGCCAGAGGGTCAGGGTGTGCACGAAATCGCGGACGTTCTGCGCGACGCGCTGGCCACCGTCGTGCACGCGCGTGCGCTCTGCCTCGACCAGCTCATCGGTGTACGCGGCCAGGCGCCGGCCGGCGTCCTCGAGATGATCGAGGAACGCGGCCACGCGGTCGATCAGAAACTGCGCGGCGTCGGTGGGCGTCTTCAGGTCGGCGTGGGCGACGAGATCGGCGACGGAGGTGTCGTGCGTGTGGCCAAGGCCCGTCAACACGGGCAGGGAGGCGGTGGCGATCGTCTCGGCCAGCTTCTCGCGATCGAACCACGTCAGGTCCGTCGCAGCACCCCCGCCTCGCGTGATCACGATGCAATCGACGGACCGAGCTTGGCTGAAGTAGCGGATCGCGCCAGACACTTCCGGCTCGACCTGCGAGCCCTGCATCGCCGCGTGGATGAAGGAGACGGAAAACGCGTAGCCGCTTTCACGAAGGTGCGTCAGAAAATCGTTCAGGCCCGCCGAGCCCTTCGCACCGATGAGGCCGATGCGCAGCGGCACCAGCGGCAGCGCCACTTCCTTGTTGCGAGCCATCAGGCCGCGCTGAGCAAGCCGCTCGAGAATTCGTCGGCGGTTCTGCGCCAGCCGCCCGAGCGTGTACGTCGGATCGATCCCGCGCACGCGCAGCTGATAGCGGCCGGCCTTGACCCACATGTCGACCTCGACGCGGAAGCGCACCTCGATGCCGTCCTGCAGGTCAAACGCGTTCTCGGATTGCCGCAGCAGCGCCTGGATCGCGCGGCGGTCGTCGCCGAACATCAGCGCCGTCACGCTGGCCTGCACATCGTCGGAGTCGGGACTCTTTTCGGCGAGATTGAAGGAGACGGTGTCGCGGTGTTTGCGGATGTCATAGCCCTGGATCTCGCCGCGCACCCAGATCTGGCGAGGGAAGCGCTGCTTGAGCGCGTCTTGGACGAGGCTGTTGATCTGCGAAACGGAATAGGTCGGCTCGACGCGCGCGACCGACGGCGAGGACGTCGGCTGCGGACTGCGCATCGCCTGCGGCGAGAAGAGCTCAAGGTCCGAGGACTTAGGCGTCATCGCTCGGCGCCGGACACGCGCTCTTCGAGCGTGCGGAGGATCCGCTCGATCCGGCTGGCCTTGCCGGTGACCGGGTCGATCTCGACCAGCGCGCCGCACAGGCGGATGTCGCCCTCGGCCACGTCGGACCGCACCATATAGCCCGAGAGAAACCGCTCGAGGATCTGGTCAACCTTGCGGCCGATGACCGATTCGTACGGCCCGGTCATCCCGAGGTCGGTCTGGTACGCGGTCCCCTTCGGCAGGATCCGCTCGTCCGCGGTCGGGATGTGCGTGTGCGTGCCGACGACGCAGGAGACCTTCCCGTCGAGGAACCAGCCCAGCGCGACCTTTTCACTGGTGGCCTCGGCGTGCATGTCGACTAGAATGACGGGCGTGACCATGTGCAGCCGTTCCACTTCTTTGAGCGCGGTGCGGAATGGGCAATCGATAGGTTCCATGAACGTCCGCCCCTGGAGGTTGAGGACGCCGACCTTCTGCCCGCCGAGCGATTCCACGACGACCGCGCCGAAGCCCGGCGCGGATTCGGGGTAGTTGGCGGGGCGCAGCACGCGGTGGTCAAGCTTCAGCAGCTCAAAGACTTCCTTCTTGCGCCACACGTGGTTGCCTGAGGTGAGGACGTCGGCCCCGGCCCGAAACAGTTCGTCGGCGGTGTTGGGCGTGATGCCCGCGCCACCCGCGGCATTCTCGCAGTTGACGACGACCAAGTCAATGCCGAGCTCCTCGCGAAGCGGCGGCACGAGGCGCCCGACGGCGACCCGACCGGGCCGTCCGACAACATCGCCAATAATCAAGACTTTCAGTTGAGACATTTATTTACGAGAGCCCGAGGGCTAGAGCTCAGGTATCGCCTTTGGGATGGAAGTAGACTTGAGTTGACCGAGGTCCAACGTATCGAGAAACATTTTCTTAGAAGCAGCTTGTTCTGCTTCCTGTTTCTGCTGCAGCTCCTGCTTCTCTTGCTCGAGTTGACTAATCCGCTTGTTCTGTCGCTCTAAGATTTGGACTGCCGTATGCATCACAGTCTGGGTCTTGGCCTTCTCTGAATCAATCTGATCGGTGAGTAGCCGTTTTACGGCAGCTTGGGACTCCATGAGCAATTGAATTTGCTCACGTTGGAGCTCTGTTTGCTTTCGATATGCCTCGAATGTCGCTGCTGCAATCTCGTGTTTCTTCAGCAGCTCACGAAATTCGGTCAACTCACTTCGAAACAAAGGGATCTCTTGCGCAAGCTTCAGGCTCGTCTGAGCGAGTCCCTTGATCGTTTTCCACCACATCTGAGATAAAGGTTAGTGGAACTTAATTATCGTGCATACTCGATCGCGCGGATCTCGCGCACGACGGTGATCTTGATCTGACCCGGGAACTCGATCGAACTTTCGACCTTCTTCTTGATCTCCCGGGCCAGGGCGATCGCTTCAAGATCGGTGATCTTGTCCGGCTGCACCATCACACGCACTTCGCGGCCGGCCTGGATCGCGTACGCCTTCTCCACGCCCTTGAACGAGTCGCAGATGCCTTCCAGCGTCTGCAGCCGCTTCACGTACGCTTCCAGTGTATCGCCGCGGGCGCCAGGGCGCGAGCCGCTGATGGAGTCGGCGATAATCGCGACGACGGCGTAAATATTTTGCGGCTGCACGTCCTCGTGGTGCGCCTCGATCGCGTGGCACACTTCGGGCGGCTCGCCGTAGCGCTTGGCCAGCTGCGCGCCGATGAGCGCGTGCGGCCCTTCCATCTCGTGGCTGACCGCTTTGCCGATGTCATGGAACAGCGTGCAGCGCTTGGCCAGCCGCACGTCCAAGCCCAACTCCGCGGCGATCATGCCCGCCAGATAGGCGGCTTCCTTCAAGTGGAGCAGGACATTCTGCCCGTAGCTCGTGCGATAGCGCAGCCGGCCCAGCAGCTTGATCATCTCGGGATGGATGCCGGCCAGGCCGAGCTCGTTGACCGCCTTCTCGCCGTCCTGGCAGATCGCCTGGTCGAAGTCCTTCTTGATCCGCTCGACGACCTCTTCGATGCGGGCCGGGTGGATGCGGCCGTCGGTCATGAGCCGTTCCAGCGACATCTTCGCGACCTCGCGGCGCATCATGTCAAAGGACGACAGGGTGACGACGTCGGGCGTGTCATCGACGATCAGATCGACGCCGGTGGCTTGCTCGAAGGCGCGGATGTTGCGGCCCTCGCGGCCGATGATGCGGCCCTTCATGTCCTCGTTGGGCAGCTGCACGACGGCAGTGGTCGACTCGACCGTGAACTCGGCCGCGCAGCGGCGCATCGTTTCGACGAGGATCGACCTGGCCAACGTCTGCGCTTCCTTGCGCGACTCTTCTTCGACGCGCTTGATGACCATGCCCGCCTCGCCGCGGCACTCCTGCTCGATGCGGCTGAGGAGCATCTCCTTGGCCGCGTCGGTCGTGAGGCCGGACACTTCTTTCAACCGTTCGGTTTCCTCGGCGATCAGCTTCGAGAGCGCGTCTTCCTTCGACTTGTACGCTTGCTCGCGGACGCCCAGCTGCTTGATGCGTTCGCCGAGCTCCTTTTCCTTGCGGTCGAGCGATTCGAGTTTGCGGTCCAGCAGCTCTTCGCGTTGATGCAGCCGCTTCTCGGACTGCTGGATCTCTTGCTGGCGGTCGCGGGTTTTTTCCTCGAACTCCTGCCGCACCGTGTGCAGCAGCTCTTTCGCGTCGATCTGCGCCTGCTTGCGGGCCGACTCGGCGTCCTTCGCGGCCTGCTCCATGAGCTGCTTCGACTTCAGCTCGGCACTTGAGAGCTGCTTGTGGCCGAGCAGCTTGCGAATGAAGAAGCCCCCGGAAAATGCCACCAATCCGACGAGAATCGTCACGAGCACGAGCATCGTGTGTGGTCTCCCTCTGTCCCATGCCTCGTCGCACGGTCATCTCGCCCATGAAACGGACTTGTCCCGGCGAGGACGATGCGGCGCGAAAAAGACGGACGAGCCAGCGCAATGGCGCTAGGCGGCGATCACCCGGCCGACGGCCTGGTCATGAGGGCGTGTAGGAAGACGGTCCTGCAGCTGAAAGTCGTAGCACAAGCCGATTGTCGGGGTGGTGGCCGGCAGACGCCGCAGGAATCGGTCAAAGTACCCGAGCCCATGGCCAAGCCGATGCCCGCGCCGATCAAACGCCAGTCCAGGCACCAGCACTAAGTCCAACGAGTTCGGATTCACGGTCTGCCGAGCGTTGCGGCCCGGCTCCCAAACGCCGAACGCTCCGGGCGATAACTCCTTCGCCGGATCGTGCAGCGCCACCAAATGCAACTGGGTCCGATGAACCCGAGGCACCACCACGCGCTTGCCAAGCTTCAGCATGCGGGCCATCAGGCGCCACGTCTCGACTTCATACGGCAGCGAGACGTAGCAGAACACCGTCGTCGCCCTCTGAAACACAGCCAGACGGCTGATCTTACGATGGATCGCCGCGCTTTTCTTCCGTCGATCCTCCTCCTTCTGCCTCTTTAATCGACTGAGCAAGAGCGTCCGTAGCTGACGTTTGGTCCCGCGCAGCCGCGTCGCGCGACGCGTTGTGATGCGCGTAGGGCCGGCTCCCGAGCCAAAGGCCTCATCCCGATGGCGTGCGGCATCGGCGCGATGGTCTTCGCCGAGCCCTGGCCAGTCGAGGCTCAATCCCGCAGGGAGCTTCATATATGGAAGACGTAGCGATGGTCCAGCGGCTCTTCGGCGAGCTCGCGGACCTCGTCGCACAAATTGTGGAGGGAGACTTCATCTAATGCGTGCGCCAGCCGTTCATGGACGCAGCGGAACACGGCGTCGACGATTTGCTGCGTGCGAGCCGATTCGGTGTTGCCGTTTCGAGAGGCCGGTGATCCATCCAGTGCGCGGACAATTTCTCCGATGCTGATCTGGTCGGACTCCTTGGCGAGGATGTAGCCGCCCTTAGGACCTCGGATGCTCGTCACCAAGCCATGCTTCTTGAGCCGATGCAGCAGTTGTTCGAGGTAGGCGGCCGAGAGGGACTGCTTTTCGGCGATGACGGTGGCGGAGAGCGGGCCGCGGCCGGAGGCCAGGCCCAGTTCGATCAGCGCGCGCAGGCCGTACGTGGAACGGGTGGAGAGTCTCATCAGATGCGGATCGCCTGGAAGAGAAGATGCCGAGCGGGGGATGCGTGCTGTCGGCCCATGCGAGGATGACTTCTCATACGCGCGAATAAACTGTTTGTAGAAGCAACTGGACGAGTCCAAACCCGCGCCAGTCTACAATACCCTACCAATCTTGTCAAAATCTTCAGGCCAGGTGATAGGTGAGAGGTGCCAGGCAGAGGTGTGGGGGCACTGACCCACCGATGATAGGGAAATGTATGAACACATTGGCGGGGCCCTCGTGGCGCGGGCCGAGGCGCGAGGAGCGATGTGTACCCGGTGTGGTACATGAGCGACGAGCAACGACGGCCCGCGGTACGAGGGCCCCACCCCCCAGTCTTCGTCGCAGGGGAGGCGCCATCGCCGGGCGGCTGCCGCGTTGCTCCTCCTCGACGTACTGGGGATCCCTGTCCGCCTTCGTCGTCGCGCCTTGCAGCCGGCTCAGCGCTGGCGCCTCCAATGTGTCCATACATTTTCCTACCATTGGTAGTTAAGCAAATCCAGTTGGAATGCTGCGCGATCACATCCCCCATCGAATTCAGCGAAGGGTTGGAAGAGCGCTGTCATACAGTTGCTGTCTCGACGAGTCTTTCAGTTCTTTCGGGACCCGTCCGGCTCGGCCAGTAGCTGCCGAACGTCACATCCCAGGATGCCGGCTCGAAGCGCCCCGTCGCTGCCTCGGGATAATTCGCCAGCTCCCCAAAGACAATTC
>Ga0209515_10009432_pt1 | contig 11108 bp, 12 predicted proteins | sample Subgroupgradi54m_FD_187454 | JGI IMG/M metagenome (GOLD analysis project Ga0209515, IMG submission 187454) | Subsurface groundwater microbial communities from S. Glens Falls, New York, USA - GMW60B uncontaminated upgradient, 5.4 m (SPAdes)... ...
GATGCCCGCATCTGTGGCGGCCTGTGCCACCGAAATTCCTTCTTCCTTCACGCGGCGGAGGATATCCGCCTTCACGTCCTGGGGGACGCGATAATATTTTTTGATCATAACACAAAGGATATTTCCTATCGACCTTTGTGTCTAATATATGGGGTCCGGGTCAAGATTCCCGGAAACATTCCACTGTTCAAGATCGTGACTGGTAAGTAAAGATGCCTCCGTCAACGCGACGGAGGCATCACTGCCTTGTTTGAAAGCTGTTAGGCGTCACCGAACATCACGAGCGCTTTGCGAAGATATTCGCTGGCCGCACTGAGATCCAGATGATCATCTTGCGTTCGCAGACGTCCCTCGGCATCAATGCTCAAATCCGGGAACTCCTTTGCGAGTGGTTCAATGAGGTTAAGGGTCGTTGGACTCAATCCACCGGCAACACCCAGCCCGATCCCGAGGTTCTTTGCCTTTAGTGCGAGAAGGTAATCGCGAGCGCGTTCCGGATCAAGCGGCTTGCCATAACCACCGCTCGGGTCCAAGAGCACATATTCCACAACCCCATCGTATTCGGCAACTCTTGTGGCGAGCTCGTCCGGCGAATGATTGACCATCTCGAAGGCATGACCGCCAATCTGCAGGACGATCTGCTTTTTGGAGTACATCTCGCGGTACCTCTGACGCATTTCGTGGTATCTCTTGAGAGTAGCAACGGCAGGCCACGCAATATTGAGCTGAAATCCGTCCAGGTTTTCTCCGCCGATAACCGTCATTTCGGCTAGTTGCCTAACAAGTGTCTCTGGCTCTTTGGTGTTGTAGTGAATGAGGTTCAATGCCAGCGGATGCTTCGGAAAAATCCGTGCGATCTTGTCCATCGCTGGATAGCGATTCGGCCACTTATTCTGAAACCCACTCATGGTTTTCAAGCTCGCAAGAACCCCGACCATTACCAGTCGTTTTGTATTTGTGGACAGCGCCTTGAGCACATGCAGTGCGTCGCCAAAAGACATGAGTCCGGTGATTCCAATATATGGTTTTCTCAATCGGACACTCCTTTCCCGTCTTGGATTTTGAGAACACGAACTAACGCAAGTTTAACAGAGCTTAACCGTGTTGTCAAATGCTCCGTCTGACCTGAGTTTTACAAAAAAAAGAGGGCGGAATTGCCCTCTTAGATGTTACTGATCCCGAGAGTCCATCGCTGATTTTACAACTTCTCGATAGGCACGTCGCACGGGCCCTAGCCACGCTTTGCGCTCCGCATTACTAAAGTGGTCACCCGTTACACCGATACCTTTTAAGAACTTGAGAAGGTTTTTGACATATTCTTCTTCCCCGCGTACTTTTTCTCTCGTGGCCATCGGGTTCCTCCCTAGAAGATCTATGTTCAGAATAACATTGTTTTTGTAGAACGCAAATACTTGTTGAAAATTTTATAGTGAGCTATACTTCCATCAGTTGTTAGTATGGGACAAAAGAGGTGGAACGTGAAAGAAATCGAATTGTATCTTGACGACCATTACCTCGAAATGCAAGCAGAAGACCCCGAGCAGCCGCCGAAAGTTCTTTCCTTCTTCAGAGACAAGGCGAGTCAGTCTGGATTTCCAATGGCTTTTTGAAAACAACTTGCTACAGGTGTGCGTTGAAGATTTTTGAATATTTGAAAAGGCGCGTCCATCGTGGATGCGCCTTGTTTTGCGGGATATACCCGCGACTGGTTCAGTCGAGACGGATCTTGAATTCGCGGAGCAGTTTGTCGTCGTTGGCGGTGAAGGTTCCGGGAACAACTTCTCCTTTCCTGACTCGTGGTTCGAGTTTAAGGCCTGCCGGAGGGTGTGGCTGTCCCGTTTCCCGCTTTTGGATTCCGATGGTGGCCTCTAAAACCATGAAAACATCATATCCTGCTTCACGAATCTTGCCGACCGCATCGGAGATAGGGACGTTGTTGTTAGCGAGAGAGTCATTGATGGCCTTCCCCAACTCCTGAAGAAGGGGGTGAATCTGTTCCATGTCCTCCATGTCGCCGTCCATACGAACCTCCTTAACTGTGCTATATACAACCATACATCATCGTATTTTTTTGTCGAATTGCGGCTCCCAGCGACTGGACGATGTTAGAACCTGTTTTACTGAAAAAGCTAGGAAATTCGAGATACCAAGCTTTGCGAGGTAGGTAGCACGCCACACCGAATTCTATTTTTGAAAAAAGAAAGGCCCAACTACTTCTAATTTACCCATATTACCTGGAGTAGTGCTATCAAGCATGTGCGTACCTGCTAACAACTGTTAAGGCTTCGTACCAACTTGCAAGGGTACTTGTGCCGTGTGAATCCCCGCCACTTAAAATACCAATGATTTCTCCCTTGGGCGTAACTACGACACCACCAGAATCTCCTGGTCTTGATACCATACTGCAGGTTGCAAGTTGAGAATATTCTTCACCACTTCGATATATTAGCTTGTGGGTAAATTGTCCGTTTGTAAACCCCCCTCGACACTCGACACAACTGCCTCTTCTTGATAACACCACAGCCGGCTCTCGATGAAATTGTGAAGATAGGTGCTTAGGAAAAAACTTGTACACCATCGGTTGCGATATTTTTGGTATCTTTGCTTTTATCAATGCGATATCAAAAGATGGTTCGCTGCAGCATGTTCGCACCACAGGAAACCTTTCGTCGGAACATGTTTTTATTTGTAATCTTTTTTGCTCCTCAACACAATGATACGCAGTTAAAAGATAACCATTCGTAGTTACCAGCAAACCATTTCCAAGGTGTTGCTCGTCGTGTAACAGTTCAACAACACCCTGCTCAATATTCTTTTTGGCATCCTGGATCGAGAGTAATTCGCCTAAATAGAAGTTGTGTGTAAAGTAAGCCAAGGCCCTACGATCAGCGGAGCGCAATCCAATTCTAAACGCAATTTTATCAACGAACGACTGCATAACAACCCTCCCAAGAAATTTTCTCCCTATTTACTCCAAACAACATAGCAAACTATTACTTGTTAGTCTAGGCTGACGCTCCCCCTGCTGGACGACGCTAGAACGATGTTTGAATAAATAAAAAGGCGCCGAAATTAGTTCTTCGACGCCTCTGTTTTTCCACTCTATTTCTCTCGGGGAGATTCGAAATAGATATCATAATAGATATTGGCTACTCTGTAGCGGCCGGTCGCTGATTTTGTGATCATAAATTGGCTAGCGAGCCATTGCGTTCCAGTTCTGGAAACGATGCGGATAACCATGTTATGTTTAAATTGTTTCGGTATCAGCCGCCAGAAATCCATTACGTGAATTGTTCCGCAACAGATATAATCGTAGAAGTCTTGGTAAGGCGCGGAGAAAAGTTCTATCGCTGGGCGGATTCGTCCGTCAGGCAAGCCGACGATCGAGCGTTGTCTGCGTTTTCCTGGGTCAAGCGGTCCATCGCTATCCAAAACAACACCGGATTCGTCTGTATGATAGAGCGTAAGCGCAGCGTGCGCGAGCGCGTCTTCAAGGGAGACGAAAGTCTCCGGCGAGCCGACCCGGAAAACCAGATGCCCATGGTCAAAGTCGTTTCGGCTCAAGTGACGAAAATACCCACGCACATACATTTGGGAGATATGCTGCGCGGCAAGCTTGCCGAACGCATCGGGTGCGAGAATGAGTTCGTGCCGCGGTTCTCCGTTTCCCTGGGAAGCAAGCGTTTGCCCATAGAAGCAAGGACACACCGCAAAAGTGAGAAGCAAAGCGAGTATGAAAGTTCTCAAGTTCACCGCCTCTTATCGCCAGCCAATGGATTGCTAGGAACATTATACTAGGGTTATTTAGAAAAGTAAATCTTATGAAAAGAACTTGATGAGTCTGTTGCTCCTTCTCCATCTAGCTCGTCGGCAGTTAGACGACGTTAGAAACCTGTTTGAGGGTGGGGACCGAGCTACTGAACCATTACGGGTACTTGACGCCGTTATTATGTGCTAGTCTGTCTTTGGATTTACATTGATAGGGGCAATTGGAGGAATATTGACTTTCGCACGGCGATATAAGAACCAAGAAAGCGATGCTGGATATGGAGTTGCTGGTTGGACAGTCGTTTTCCTACTCTTATGGCTCTTTGCGGGTTTTGACCTAATGAAATAATTATAGATAGTCCCTAACAGTTTCGGTCGAGAAACTCCCGCCAGTGCATAGTAATTGCAGTATCAACAATCGAGCCTCTTGTGGAAACACTTGAGGCTTTTTCTCTTCAAAAATTACTCGCTCCGGCGCCAGGATTTGAACCTGGGACCATCTCCTTACAATCGGGAGTGAGGGGAAAATAAATGATTTTGAACCTAAGGCATTTTGTGCGCCCACCAGGATTTGAACCTGGGACCATCTCCTTAAAAGGGAGCTGCTCTGCCAGACTGAGCTATGGGCGCACAAAATGTCCTAAAATCATTTATTTTCAACGAACGATCCGATTGATGAAGCTTAGCTTCATCAATCGGATCAGCTCTACCAACCGAGCTAACGGGGCATAATTACGATTATAAATTAACATTTTTCGGCTTCGTTTACAAGGTTCATCGGTCTCGACTAAGCATGATTCCCGGCTTATATTTAACTTCATGATTGTTAGGGCTGTTAGAACAAAGATTTTTAATGAAGGCGAGGATCTCGTTGTTTTCATAAAAAAATACGTCAAACGACTGCGAGAAAAATCTATTCTCGTGGTCACGTCAAAGATCGTATCTCTAGCCGAGAGAAGAACATGTGAAATAAAAGATAGGCGCACAAGAGAACGCCTAATTAAAGCCGAAAGTCAGTGGGCCATGAAGACGAAATACACCTGGCTCACGATTAAAGACAATACAGTAATGTCCTCTGCTGGCGTTGACGAATCAAATGCTCGCGGGAAAATAATTTTACTGCCACGCGATAGTTTCGGGGCCGCCGTTCGAATGCGCAATAAGCTTAAGAAGCATTATCGGATAAAAAATTTCGGGGTGATAATTTCTGACAGCAGACTCCTGCCCCTCAGAGCCGGAATCGTGGGAATGGCCATAGGTTACAGTGGCCTAGCCGGAGTTAGAGATTATCGTGGAACGCCAGATATTTTTGGAAGAATATTAAAACTGGCCAGAACGGACGTTGCCGATAGCTTGGCAACTGCAGCAGTACTGGAAATGGGGGAAGGCGCGGAACAACAGCCACTGGCCGTGATCACAAATTCACGAGTTGAGTTTAGAAATCAAGTAAGGCGCAACGAACTCCATATTGATCCGAGGGAGGACATTTATCAGCCTCTTTTCGAGAAGATTAAAAGAATAAAATGGAAGAAGCCTTAAGTGTCAATCGAGATTACCACCCAAATCTTCCAAAACCTTTCTTGCTTTTGAATCTAATTTCTTTGGTGCCTTGATGATAAAGTTCACGAGCAAATCGCCGCGGCCGTAGGAGCCGAAGCGGGGCATCCCCTCCCCCGGAATTCGCAGGTTTTCTTTCAGGTTGAAGTGCGCCGGAATTTCCACGGCGATTTTGCCGCCGCTCAAGGTTGGCACTTCTATTTTTTTGCCCAACAGAAGATCGAGCACTATCAGTTCTTTTTTCACAATCAAATCCGTGCCGCGCCGTTCGAATGTCGGATGCATTTTTACTTTTACACGGATGTAGAGATCGCCCGCAGTTGTGCCGCGTTCCCCTGCTTCGCCGGCGCCGCTCACCTTAATCAATTGGCCGTCTTCTACCCCCGGCAGAATATCCAGTTTAATCCCCCGTTCGGCCCCGATTCTCCCGCTGCCTTTACAAATTTGACAGGCCTTCTTGGGAATCTGGCCGGAGCCTCGGCAAGTGTCACAAGTTTTTACCTGCGAAAAATTGCCGAAAAACGTTTTTCTTTGTTCGCGGATTTCTCCTTGGCCGGCGCATCGAGAACAAGTGGTAAACCCGGCTTTGGCTTCTGCTCCCTGCCCCTTGCAAGATTCACAGCGAACAAATGTTTTAATTTTTAATATTTTTTGGACTCCACGGAAAGCCTCCTCCAAAGAAATTTCTTCAACCACTTCCAAGTCAGACCCTCTTTCATAAGTTCGCCGGCGAGGTTTCACACCCAGTCCTTCAAAAAGATTTTCAAAGACGTCGCCGATATCCGCGAAATCGCCGAAATTGCTGTCCACATTAAACCCAAAACCCTCCCAATTCGGTTGGCCACCGGGGAACCCGCCTCCAAACGGTCCTTGTCCGCCTCCGGCAAATCCCCCCGCTTCGCCGGAGCTCCAGCGAGGCGAGCCCATCGGCTCTGCCGTTCCAAAGCGATCGTAATTCGCGCGCTTACTTTTGTCGGACAACACTTGATAGGCCTCGTTGATCTCCTTGAACTTTTTTTCATCGCCGCCAGCTTTGTCGGGATGGTGTTGATGCGCCAATTTGCGATAGGCCCTTTTAATTTCTTCTTCCGAGGCCGAGTGGTTAATGCCCAAAATTTTATAATAATCCTTCTGCATAATAAATTTTTAGAACTCTATTGTTTCATGTGTTCTCGACTCGCCAAAGATATGAATGAATCCGAAAGAAAGTAGTATCTGATAAATTATAAAAGCAATCAATCCCGCGAGCCCGTAGAAAATGAAGCCAAATCCACGGATAACGAAAAAGACCGCGATTGCCCAGCCGACTAGAAACCAGTTTTGGAATTGATCCTTCCAGCGCGTGAGAGTTTCTAGGATCAATCTGTAAACCACCCCGCTCACGGGTTCATTGTTTAATATTTCGCCGCCAATGTTTTTTCGCAAACTATCCGCCACCTGCACTGCCGCTTGTTTAACCATTAATTCCTGGTTCTGCGCCGGCAAATTCCTGAAATCAGGATTATTTAGCAATCCAAATCGCGCCAGATCCTGGGTTAAATTGCCGAAGGAAGAACTCAGGTTTATGGTTGGATAAAAATTTTTTACCGTTCCGGCCGTCCATTCAAAAAAGGTTTGGAAGGCATCCTTGGAGACGAACGCGTTTTTCTGGCTCCATTGAGGAAAATAAAGTATGACAAAGGCAACAATAAGGGCGGTTGTCAGTTTTTGGAGAGCCGGCAAGGCCGCTTTGAAAAATCTGACTTCCAATCCATTTTCCAGTTCAGTGCGGCCAATTTTCTCGCCCCAAAGACGAAAAACGAGCAACACGGCGGCCGCGGCACTCAATATTCTTAAATCATATTTGTAGAAAAGAAACAGCATGGCAATAGTTTCGAGAATTAGTATCAAGAGGCGGCGGTCGAGGCCCTTCGTGAAGAAAACTTGGAGCGTGGAAAGTGCTGCGAAAGCGACGAGAACGGCAGATAAATTTGTTATCGGCATTTTGGCCGTGAGATATTGGGCATAGGCCCAGCCCACGCCGTAAGCGGCAATGACTGACAGCACATCAAAAATGATCGGCTTGTAAACGCCTGGCTGCCTCGCCGGAGTTTCCGGTTTAACTCGGCTGATTAGGTTGAGACTCGGGATTTTGCCGTCCATCCCGTTAGAAGCAGATCGCGATCGGCCTCGATCCGCCAAATTTTATTTTATGGAAACGACTATTCATAATAACAAAACATTATATATTTTGCGTGGAGCGATCGCGGCTTCTAACGGGATCCATTTCAACTATTGTTTGTTGACTTCTTCCGTATCGCCACCCTCTTTCTTATTATACATCGCCTGTCCTATTTTTTGAATTTCGGCGGAGAGATCGGCAAGGGCGGACTTCACGGCCTCCGGGTTATCTCCAGATTGGACTTTTTTTACCGTCTCTATTTTTTCGGCAACCCCATTCTTTAAATCCTCACTGATTTTGTCACCGGCATCCTTCAGGGATTTTTCTGCAAGGTAGATTGTCGCCTCGGCCTGGTTTTTAGTTTCAGCCAGTTCTCTCTTGCGGGCGTCTTCGCTCGCGTGTTCGGCGGCGTCCTTCTTTAGTTTCTCAATTTCATCTTTGGACAGGTTGGTGGAGGCCTCAATTTTCACTGACTGCGATTTGCCGCTGGCCTTGTCTTTGGCCGAGACGTTCAAGATGCCGTTGGCATCAATGTCGAAAGTTACTTCAACTTGAGGCAGGCCGCGCGGCGAGGGAGGAACGCCGTCCAAGATGAATCTCGCCAAGGTTTTGTTGTCGGCTGCCATCGGCCGTTCCCCTTGGAGCACGTGAATCTCAACCGATGTCTGGTTATCGGCTGCGGTTGAAAATATCTGCGTTTTAGCAGTGGGCACGGTTGTGTTCTTCGGGATCATGGGCGTGGCTACGCTGCCAAGCGTTTCAATACTGAAGCTAAGTGGTGTGACGTCCAGTAACAAAATGTCCTTAACGTCGCCCTGCAAAATTCCGGCTTGTACCGCGGCACCGATTGCCACAACTTCATCGGGATTAATTCCTTTATGCGGTTCTTTGCCGAAAAGATTTTTTACGGCCTCAACTATCGCCGGCATTCTCGTCTGGCCGCCGACCAAAATCACCTCGTTTATATCTCTGAGTTTGAAGCCCGCTCCTTTTGGCGTTCCCGCCGTGACAGTTTCTTTGGTGAGTTGAATTGACTTGTCGATATAATCCTGGACCAGACTCTCGAGCTTTGCCCGCGTGAGTTTCATCAAAAAGTGCTTCGGGCCGGAGGCGTCCGAGGTTATATAGGGAAGATTGATTTCTGTCTCGCTGGAAGTTGAAAGTTCGTGCTTGGCCCGCTCGGCCGCTTCTTTGAGCCGCTGCAAAGCCAAAGGATCTTTGGAAATATCAATCCCCTCCTGCTTTTTATATTCAGCGACAAGATATTCGTTGATGCGCTTGTCGAAATCATCTCCGCCCAAATGCGTGTCGCCACCGGTTGCTTTCACCTCCACTGTGTCGTCCCCCACCTCGAGCACGGAAATGTCGAATGTGCCGCCGCCGAAGTCATAGACAACGATTTTTTCGTTCTTCTGTTTGTTAAGGCCGTAAGCCAAGGCGGCTGCCGTCGGTTCATTCAAAATCCTGCGCACTTTGAGCCCGGCAATCTCACCGGCATTTTTCGTGGCCTGCCGCTGTGAGTCGTCAAAGTAGGCGGGCACGGTGATAACCGCTTCTTCCACTTTTTCTCCAAGTTTTGTTTCGGCGTCGGCTTTGAGTTTTCCTAGGATTGCCGCGGAAATTTCTTCCGGGCTGTACCACTTAGCTTGCCCCGCCGCGGCAGGGTCGCCCATTTTCACCTCAATCCCACCTGCAGCGCTCGCCCGGAGATCGTACGTCAGCCAGGCCTTGTCTTTTTGTACTTCCGGATCATTGAACTTTCGGCCGACAAGGCGTTTCACTGAAAAAATGGTGTTTTTGGGATTGGTGATCGCCTGCCGTTTAGCCAAAAGCCCGACCAGCCGCTCACCGGATTTACTCACAGCCACAATAGAAGGCGTCGTCCGATTGCCCTCGGTATTCTCGAGAATTTGCGGCTCGCCGCCCTCAACAGCGGCTACAGCCGAATTAGTTGTTCCCAAATCAATTCCTATAATTTTTGGCATTGTATTTATGAATTATTATGTTTGGATAGATCTATCTGTTTTTTCTTTAATTAACCTTTCTAATGCACCTTTTAAATGTCTTAGTTCGATTTCTTCTTGGGCAGTATTTAATCCACGTTGTTTCCGATTGGCAATAGATTTTTCTATACCGGCTATTTGTTGACGTAATTGTCTTTCGCGTTTGTCATAGTCTTCGACCCTATTTTGTTGAAAACGTTCTTCTATCCCTCTCTTCAATTCAGCCTTATTCTCTGGATTAAAATTTGTTATCCCTTTCATGATTTTTCTTGTTTTTGTTTAGCCACTTTCACTCTCGCTGGTCTTGCTATTTTATCATATAGCCGCCAGCCCTGCTCTATTTCTTCCACGATCGTTCCCGGCGGTTTATCAGATTCGACAACCGCGATGGCCTCGGCGAGACCTGGGTCAAAGTTATCCCCCGGTTTAACGTTGATTCTCGTAAGTCCCCTGCGCCTCAAGACATCCTCAATCTGCGTCCTGATCATATAAACTCCTTTCTCCACCGGACCGGCCTTCTCGAGTGCCCTGAGCCCTAGATCGAAATTATCTAAAACCGTGATCAACTCCCTCATCAATTCATCGCTGCCGTATCTCGCAATTTCCTCCAGGCGCTTCAGTTCGTCCTTCTTATAATTAATGAAGTCTGCTTTTGCTCTTTGCCAACCGGAAAGATATTCGTCGCGTTCCTTTTTCAGTTTCTCCAACTCATCCTGCGGTGGCCCGCTCGCCGGCCCCTGATTTTTATTTTCTTGTTCGTCCATCTAAGTTTTTGAATATTTTAATTGTTTTTTTGTAATCCATCCGCTTGGGACCGATGACGAGCAATAAAACTTCCCCGTCTTCTGACTGATACATACCGCCAACAACTGCCAATCCCCCGCTTCTCGTCACCGGACTTTTTTTGCCTATGAACACACGTGGAGCGTTTTCAAATAGCCGCCTCGCCATTATTGAAAGCTTTTCTTCTAATCCGACAAAATCTCTTATCGCGGTTTTTATCTCCGAGGGCTCATCCCAATCAAGGTTTTCGACCAACTCGTCAATTCCTGTCTTATAAATTTCTTTTCTTTCTTTCACTAAAGCGGCAAGGCCAAGTTGGTCCGAAAGCTCTTCCGCTAAGTTCTCCCAGGCGCATCTACGGAAAAGATTAAACGCCCAATCTGCGCCGAGAGATCCCTCCTTGCGCAGAAGCGCGCGTTCCGCGAAAAATTCATATCCCCTGTCGCTCGGGATGCGTCCGGCCGAGTGGTGCGGCTGTTCCAAAAAACCGGATCGCGAGAGGCCGTCAAGCTCCCAGCGAATCATCGCCGGCTTGATGCCGAAGTCATGGTGCTTATAAACCCAGCCGGAGCTTACGGGCTCGCCGGTATCTATAAACCCATCGATCACGGCCTCTAAAATGTCCGCGGTTCTGCCAAGCATTTGAGAGTAAGTATAGTGCAATTAGCAATCCCCCGTCAAGAGTGCTAGTCACCCGAATTTTAATCACCCCGTTTAGCGGTCAATAGCTTGGAATAGTTTCGGCGATTTTTTTGAGCGGCGTGAGAAGGGAAATACCCATATGCAGCCGCTCTCCGTTGTAGTAGCGCAAATATGCTTTGAGCACCTTCCGATAG
>Ga0209515_10009436_pt1 | contig 11105 bp, 12 predicted proteins | sample Subgroupgradi54m_FD_187454 | JGI IMG/M metagenome (GOLD analysis project Ga0209515, IMG submission 187454) | Subsurface groundwater microbial communities from S. Glens Falls, New York, USA - GMW60B uncontaminated upgradient, 5.4 m (SPAdes)... ...
CAGCTGGCCCCGGGTTCCCCCGCGCCCCCCCATCGGTGTAGATAGTTATTTTTTTTGTCGCCATTTGCATCGGTTGCAAGTATATCAAAATTGGATAAGGGGAAATACAGCATTCACTTCCATATACACCCAATACTAGCTATAGCTAATGTTAAGTGTGTTACTGGTTAAGGCCAAAAATATGGCGAACCGGTGTGTCGTACTCTAGTGTGTCCACAATCATATACCGCATATCCTTCCCTATTTTAAAATCCGCCTTCAGCAACACAACGAGATCCTCACAATCGTAGGGATATATCCACACACTATCTTGCAAACGTACGAACCCAACCAATGCAATAGTATGACGAACTTTTTCACGCAACCCTTTCCGTTTTTCCGGAATATCAAAAATGAGCACTCGCCACTTGCCGTCCCAGCGGTTTGGCTTTGGGTGTTCGCCCTGCTGTATCTGGAGCAGCTGCAATTTCCGTTCCCCTTTTTCTGTTATTTTCAATCTCATCCCCTCCCAACAAAGGAACCCCTGTTTGACAAGCTGTCCGCGTGTCCTGCGAATAGACTCCTTTTGTCGCGCACTTGGCACAAGACCACGTTTTGTCATCGCACCGAGCGCGTTAGGTGCGACAAGCGCAACACTAATAACTCCTGCAACCGCAACAGTGTGCAGCACGATTTTTTGCAAATCTCCTCGTCTCCTTTTTTGCCTATGTTCCGTCTCTAGCGTACCCACACACCTATAATACGCTATAGCTAAGATTAGGCGTATGGGTTCTTAACAGATGGTGTAGGGGTTTGGCAAGATATGCGAGGGGTGAGTGGACATCTAGTGTGAAACGAGTAGAGTGTCGGCAGTAGTTCCAAGGGAGGCGCCGATGAACGGCAGGATGCGTAGGTCGGTGGTGACCGAGCGGAAAAAGCCAGTACTCAAGCGAAAAGAACAAACCTTGCTGAGGGGCCTCAAAATTATGAGAATTGAGTTTGCACGAGCGGGCATCCAGAAGAGAAAAATTGCTCACGTATTTAACTCACTCGATATATCAATCAACGCAGGTAAATTACCACTTGATGAATATATGCATTGGCGGCTCGAAAGAATTATCCGCAGATGCAAACGTGGAGAAACGAGTGAGGCAGCATATTTGCTTGGCATCATCGACGGCGCAAACTTCGCAACCGAGGCGCCACAAAACACCGCGCGTTAAATCCGGCATCACGCCGGATTTTTTATTTTTTACGGACGAGTGTGAAACCGCTAGAGCACATCAACCACGCGCACTCTAGGGTTGCCGCGCCAGTCGAGCTCGATGTGGCCCACGATATCGGCGCGAACTCCCTCTTGTGCAGACTTCTGGAATGAGTCGGGTGTTTTAAAAAATGAAACTCCAGAAATTTGCGCATCGCCTTTTTTTAAATCCAATTCCAAATGGTCGCTGCCTTTGCCAAAGACGCGTGCTTTTACAATCGAGATGTTAGGGAAGAGAAATAATGGTTTGTGGTTGCCAACACCAAACGGAGCGAGACACTGTATCTCTTTGCGCGCGCGAGCAACGTCTGCCAACTCCAACTCGCGGTCCAGCATAACCTCTAGTCCTTCTGGCTTGTGCGCAAGTGTTCTATGTGCGCTTGCGAGCCGGGGCAGCAGTTGGTGAACGTTTTCTTCAACCAGGGAAAAGCCGCCTGCAAAATCGTGCCCCCCAAAGTCGGCAAACAGCTCGGCTGCACCACCCTCGGCCGTAGCCCTATGGGCGAGGCGCATCACCTCAACCACATTACTCCCGTCGCCCGAGCGGCACGAGCCTTTGATAGTGCTGCCCTCACCGCGGCCCCATACAAACACTACCTTGTGTTCTTCCTCAACCAACTTTTGCGCGACAAGGCCCAAAATACCCGGTCGCCAGTCGACCGAACCGATGACAATAATTTCCTGTTTACCTTGAGCACCATCGAAGGGCTCCCGTGCACGGAGCTGTTTGTGTGCGTGCTTCATCGCCGCGGCAACTAGGCCTTTACGCTCGTCGTTGATGCGGGTAAGTTTTAGTGCAATCTCGCTCCCCTCTTCTGCAGTAAGCGTGCTCGAGAGAAATTGCGCTGCGGTCTCCGCATTCTCCAGGCGCGAAGCGGCGTTGATGCGCGGTGCGACCATAAACGTGATATCTTCCTCCATAAGTGCAGCGGGGTTGATACGCAATAGTTTGAGTAGCGCGCGCAACCCTTGGCGACGTGTTTTTTGTAACACCCGCAAGCCGTAGCTCGCGAGCATTCTGTTTTCGCCCACCAAAGGCACCATATCGGCGAGTGTAGCGATGCCAACTAAATCAAGTAGCCATTTTTCTTTACCCTGAGCGTAGTCGAAGGGGCGCCCACTCGCGTTATTTTTTAAAAGAATCGCCTGCACCAACTTCCACGCAACACCCGCGCCACAGAGTTCAGTAAACGGGTACACCGAGTCGCTGCGATGCGGATTAACTACCGCTAAGGCCAGAGGCAACCTCTCTTGGACAAAAGTCTGGCGCAAGGTTTGCCGGTCGAGGCTAGCCTCGACGACAGGCGAACCGAGGACCCCCGAGGACTTTTGGGAAGGAGAGGTTTCCTCTGGCTCTCTAAGCGGCAAATGGTGGTCGGTGATAATCAAATCAATTTTTTTCTCCTGCGCAAACTCTGCTTGGGCAACATCGGTGGTGCCGCAATCGACCGTGATGGCAAGCCTCACTCCCCGCTCGGCGAGCGCCTCGATACCTTTATTGTTTAACCCAAACCCGTCGGTATGCCGGTTGGGGATGTGGTGCACCACTCGCGCACCAGCCGCCTGCAAAAACTCGCATAGCAACACCCCGCCCGGCACGCCGTCGCAGTCGTAGTCGCTCCACACCGCAATCAACTCGCTATGTTTTATGGCAAAGAATATCCTATCAACTGCCGCTGCCATATCCGGCAGCAAAAACGGGTCGTGCGAGTCGCGCTCGAAGTCGGGCTGCAAAAACTCGGCCACCGCCTGCTCTTCCAAAACGCCGCGGGCGTACAACAAGTCGCGCAAGAGGTCGGGGTGTGCTCGCTCGCGCACACGGTAATTTGTCATCCACGCTAGTATATACTGAAGGCAGAAATTCTCGAGAAAAAGTCTGGGGGCTACCCGAGGACTTTTTTGAGAGATTTTCTGCCGAAAGTTATGGAACATTGTATTTTCTGCAAAATCGTTTCGGGCGAAGTACCGACTCACCCCACGTATGAAAACGAGTTTGTCATCGCCTTCCCCGACATCAAACCAGTGCGACCAGGCCACATGCTCGTCATACCCAAACAGCATTTTGCGTGGTTTTGGGAAGTGCCACAGGAAATCGCGCATGAGTGGTTTGGTGCAGCACAATTTCTTGCACTCAAATTAAAAGAGGAGACCGGGGCCGACTACGTGCAGCTCTCGATTGTTGGCAAAGACATAGCACACGCGCACATCCACCTCATCCCCGAAAAATTTTAGCACACGGAGTTTGACTGATAAAAAATTCCGTGCAAATGTAGCCTCAGACAGGCCCGTGTGGAGGAATGCCGGTGAGACAACTAGAATTACTCCTTAACTTCTTTCCTGTCTCCGCAGTGCAGAGACAGGAAAATGTGTTGCGCATCAAAGCGGGGATAACCGAAGTGCGTATAACGATTGACTCCGACACCCCCGGCGCTGCGGAGACACTGGCCACAATCCTTGAAAAGGATTTGGGTGAGCACACACTGCGGAAGCTCATCTCCCGGATGCGATAAGAAGTCCCTCTTGCCGCACACCTGTGCGGCTTTTATTTTTTTAAGGCTTCAATCCCCGGGAGCGCCCCGTCGGCCAAAAACTGGAGCATTGCGCCCCCGCCGGTTGAGACAAAAATACGCTGGGGGTCGAACGCAAATTTTTTAGTCGCGGCCAAGGTGTCGCCGCCGCCCAACACCGCGCGACAGTCGGAGCCGATGAGCGCCTGTGCCAGTGCCTCGGTACCGGTGCAGTAACCTTTTTCGCACACACCCATAGTGCCATTCCACAACACAAAGTCGGCTTTTTTAATCTCCTCACTCCAGGCCTGTGTCGTATGCGGCCCAATATCGACAATGCGCTCGTCCACCCGCACGTCGGCGGTGTGCGCCACACGGGAAGTTTCGAGTTCCACTGTAAGGTCGCGGGGCAAGGCAACCTGCTCGTTTTCGGCAATCGCAACAGGTACTGGCATCTCGGAGACGAGCGAGGCCCCCACCGGCAGACCGCGGCTGCGCAAGAGGTCGTTTGCAATAGCACCACCAACTAGCACACGGCTGTATGTCCCCACAAATTTTTGTATCAGTGGCAACTTGGTTTCAAACTTGGCACCGCCGATTATCGCGAGCGAGTTTGTGGGCGGCGTGAGAGCACGTGTGAGTTGTGCTATCTCTTGCTCGAGCAACAAGCCAGCATAGGAAGGCACTAGGTTTGGGATACCAACAATCGAGCTATGGGCGCGGTGCGAGTCGGCAAACGCTTCGTTGACGTATACGTCTCCTAGCTCGGCGAGTTTTTTTGCAAATGTGGCATCGTTTGCCTCCTCGCCTGGGTCAAACCGTAGATTTTCCAAAAGCTCAATGCGCGACATATCTATCAACTCGCCCAAGCGCTCACGCACCGGCGCAACCGACAACTCGGCAACTACGACGCCGCGCGGCCGGCCAAGGTGGGTGAGCAAGATTATTTTTGCCGCACCGCGCTCGAGCAAAAGAGTGAGCGTTGGCAACACCGCGCGAATACGCACATCATCTACTACTATCCCATTTTCTATGGGTACATTAAAAGTGACGCGTACCAACACGCGTTTGCCAACCACGTCTGCATCACGAATACTTTGTATATCCATCGTGGTTTCTATCGAAGGACGTGTAATAGTTCTAACAATGACTGTGCGTCCGCACTTGCGCGACCGACCAAAAACCCCGAGACGCTACCTTCTTGCAACAGCTGTGGGGCATTCTCACCCTCGACCGAGCCGCCATAGAGAATCGGCACACGCACCCCGGCCGCACGGCCGAGTATGTCGACAAGCGTTTTACGGATAAATATCACCATCTCGCGCAAGTCAGCCGGGCGCATCGCCTCGCTCGCGCTCTTACCTATCGCCCACCGCGGCTCGTATGCAATCACTACTTTTGTCGCTGCTTTTGGAGCAATGTTTTGTAATGCCGAGGTAAGTTGTCCAGCCACAAGCGCAAAGTGGGTACCATTTGCAGGGTCGCGCTCGGGCTCGCCGACACACAACACGGCCGTAAGCCCCGCCCCCTGCGCTTGCGAGAGTTGTGTGTGCACCAACTCGTCACTCTCGCCAAGGCGCTCTGGAGAGCTTCGGCGCTCGGAGTGACCAACGATGCAAAAAGATGCACCGACCGCGCGCAGCATCTGTGCCGACACCTCGCCTGTATGTGCCCTGCCTTGCACGTCTCCAAAAGGAGATAGTGTTTGGGCCCCAACTTTTATTGCAGAGCCCTTTAGTGCCGCAACAACCACCGGGACAAGGGGAAAGGCTGGGACCAACACCACTTCGACACCACTAAACGTGCGGCTCCGGCGTCGCAGCACCGAGGCAATTTTTTTTGCCTCCTCCGGTGTCTCCACGTACATCTTCCAGTTCCCGACTACCAGAGTCCGCTTATGCATAAGCAATATAAAAAGGCACCATGGGCCCAGTATACCCCAGGGAGGCTATGCGTATCACCTACTCACTTGCGGCGCGCAGGAGTGCCTCGACACTCGTACTGCCTTGCACAGCTTTGTACAAGCCGTCTTCGAGCAACGTGAGGCTTTGCTGGCCTCTGTACACAACCTCTTGGAGCCCAAGTATGCCTTTGTACCCACCCTCGCAATACGAACAGCCTCTTGCTCGGTAAAACGAGAGGTCCTTCCAAGACATTTTTTGCTCCACAATATGTTGCTCTTTAAGTGCCGCGAGCACGCGAGCAAAATCGACTGGGCCAATATGTGGGTCTTCCAAGGCGGCGAGCTCGGCACGCACTGGCGTGTAGTGCTCTTTACAATGCGGGCACAATTTCTGCACCACTCCCACAAATACCGTAAGGTCTGCGCCGGAGATGAGCTCTGCTTGCTCCACGCCACCCAAGACCAACACGCCACGCTCGGCGGCGCTTGCCGCCAGCGTGAGCACATCTTGGGTATCTATGTTCCCTATCATCACCACATCGGGGTCTTGCCGCAAAAGTGCGCGGAGCCCAACCAGCATCGTGAGGCCCGCTTCGGGGTTCGTTTGCGTTTGTGCGATATGGGGCAGAGCGTATTCTATTTTTTCCTCAATAGTGGCCAAGGCAGCACCCGGCTCGCCCAGCAAATCGAGTAGGGTGTAGAGTGTCGTCGTTTTACCGCTCCCTTCAGGGCCACACACCAATAGCAACCCCGCACGGCGCCCAAGAGCCTCGTGCACGTACTCGCGCGTCTCTGTACGGAACCCGAGTGACTCAAGTGTAAAACCTTTTCGCCCCGCACCCTCTCGCGAGAGCTGAACTGATAGTTTTTCCCCCTGTGCGGTTGGTAAACTCGAGACTCCAACTACAAGCGTCTCTCCTGCGTGCTGCAATTTAAACCTGCCTTCTTGCGGGGAAGGGTGTGCGGGGAGTAGTTTCGCCAGTGATTTGAGCCTCTTGATTATTGCACTGGCTGCCTCCTCGGGGAGGCGCATGGCCTCGTGCAGTGCCCCCTTAATGCGATACCGCACCAAACTACCGGCGAGCGCGGGCTCGATATGTATATGCGAAGCATAGCTGTAGAGTGCGTGGCGCAAAAGCGACTCGGCAGCTGCGGTACCCCTGTGGGTCATACCGGCAAAGGTTGCTTTTAAATGTTTTTGATACACAAGAAGAGCGCGCTTTATCGACTCGCGATTAGTGAGACGCGGTCGGACATTGTGCGTCGCGCGTAAGAAGTCGACCGCAGCGAGGTCGTCAAGGTCCAGTAGTGCTACTTCGAGCTCTCCATCGCTCAAGCGGTAGGCAACTATATTGTGCGTGCGCGCAAGCGGCTCGGGGATAGCCACGAGTGCCTCAAGCGAGATATCATCGCGACCCAATATAACAAAAGGTACCCCGAGCGCACTGGCCGAGGCGCGGCGTACTTCGTCCTCGCCCGCATACTCTTCGCGAAGCCAGCCGCGCTCCTGTTGCGTTTCCATACATTCTATTATATATCCCCTTATGAAACTTTTCTGCAGTTTTGGTAGTATCATCTGCAGACTTGTTGTTGAGGGGAGAACCATGCAAAACGGTACAGAAAAGCCCTACCAAGTAGAGACAGAACCTACCACAGGTCTCAACAAAGCAGAGACACATCCGCTTTTTAGGTTGCAAGATCAGTATGTCTTTTTTCCAAAAACGCTCGCGCCGGAACAGATGGCGGCGATAGCCGAACATCTCCAGACGTGTAGTTTTTGCAGGCGTATGCAGGAACTCCTGCGCGAGAAACCGGAAATGCTCGTCCTGTGGAACAACCCCAGCCTAAAAGAATACGTCGCTTGACATCTCACCAGACAGTAGAGTATACTTGCCCCATCCAGTAGCCGCCCCGAGTGGGTGGTTTTTCTTTTAACTACCGGATATTAAAACCCAAAGAATAAAACTATGTTTGACCTAAAAGTGATGAACTCGGTCTTAGGCGAGCTCGAGGAAGAGCGCGGTATCCCGCGAGAAAAAGTAATAGAGGCGATAGAAGCTGCGCTCGCAACCGCCTACAAAAAAGAGTACGCTAAGCGCGGGCAAATTATCCGTGCGCATTTAGATTTAAACACCGGCACCACCGAGTTCCAACAAGTTAAAGAAGTGGTTGATGAGACGACGGTGCGGTTTGAAACTGAAGATGAAAGTGTCGAGGATACCGAGACGCCCGCCGAGGGGGTCGAGGTGCTCCCCTACTTTAACCCCGAGCAACACATTATGCTGCAAGATGCCAAGCTGATTAAACGCGACGCAAAAGTCGGCGATGAACTTATCTTTGCACTCGAAGCAAAAGACGATTACGGCCGCATTGCTGCACAAACCGCCAAGCAAGTTATCATCCAAAAAATCCGCGAGGCCGAAAAGGTTTCGGTGGTGGCCGAGTACGGCAAACGCCAGGGCGAGATAGTTGGGGGCACTGTGCAGCGGATGGAGCGCGGCAACATTTACATCGACCTTGGCCGCGCCACCGGCATTTTGCCCTACGACGAGCAGATCCCCGGCGAGCGCTACCGCCAAGGCGAGCGTATCCGTGGGCTGCTGTACCAAGTAGAGGAAAGCCCGCGTGGCATCTACCTGCGCCTTTCGCGCGCGCACCCTGATTTCTTGAAAAAGCTCTTCGAGATGGAAGCGCCCGAGGCAGCAAATGGCGTTGTGCTCTTTAAAGCAATCGCCCGCGAAGCCGGTAGCCGCTCTAAAGTGGCCGTCGCTTCGAGCGACCCACACGTCGACCCGGTAGGCTCCTTGGTGGGCCAGCGTGGCGTGCGCGTCTCGACCGTTACCTCCGAGCTCGGCGGCGAGAAAATCGACATCATCGAATGGTCCGACAATCCAAAAAGTTTTATCGAGGAGGCACTCTCACCAGCACGCATCAGCGAAGTGGTGCTCGACGAGGAGGAGCACAAGGCAACCATTAAAGTTGCCGAAGACCAGCAATCACTGGCCATCGGCCGCGGTGGGCAAAACGTACGTTTGGCTGCCAAGCTCACTGGCTGGCGCATCGACATCCAGTCGACCCGCGGCCTGTCTGCGCAGGCAGAGACCACCGTAGCCGAAGTGGCTGAAACTGGCGAGACAAAGAAAGAGATTGCGGAAACTGATAAATAATTCTATAGTCCAAAGCGGAATATAACGGTACCAACCCTCCACATTGGGAGCATTGCAATGAGTGCAGCACGCGCGTTAGCCCTTTTTTTGGATCACTACAAGAGGCACAACGAGGTCGTCTGGGCGCTGGGAGGGTTTAAACCTCACCCCAGCGATGGGCTGTATCAGCCTTTGAGGCTTGGCCTCCTGCCCTGGCGGCCAGACGGCAAACAGTTTGACTGCAAGGTCTATTCAACAATGCCCTGGGTCGACCTCAAGGAGGCCCAGTTAAGTGTTACCCTCTCCTGGAACTGGGAGATGCGCCTAAACGCCCTCCAAGCGTTGGAACTTGCCGTCTGGCAAAATATCGGCGACAACATCTTGGCTGGTCGAAGATTCTTCGTACACCCGAAAAATCCCGAGGACCTCTTTGCGGCAGGGCGATTCTCCGGTGTGCCAGTCAACTTTGCGGTCGAGGGGAGACCGATTCGTGGTCTGCATTTGGAGGCCACGGCAAACCTCGAGGGTTGGCGAGCGTTCTTCCCCAGGACAACAAGCGGTGCAATCGCCGTGGCCAATATAGAAGGCACACTCGAGGCCGAAACGGTCCCGGCATAAGCCCTACCCCCGCACCGGCGCGGGGTTTTTATTTTTTTATATTTCCTATATACTCCTTACTATAGAATCCTAAGAAGGATTATATATTCGTCGCTCGTTCGGAATTAAAAATAAATTTTTATTCTCTCACTCACTAGAATATGAACTTGTGGCACGACATAGCAGTGGGCGAAAAGGCTCCCGAGGAGATTAATGTCATAATCGAAATCCCAAAAGGCTCGCACAACAAGTACGAGGTCGATAAAGAGACGGGGCTTATTAAGCTCGACCGCGCCAATTACAACGCCTCGCCCTACCCGTGCGAATATGGCTTTATCCCCCAGACACTTGCCGAAGATGGCGATGCCACCGATGTGCTCTTGCTCGCGACCTACCCCCTGATGCCAGGGGTCTTGGTAGTGATGCGTCCAGTGGCGTTGATGGAGATGACCGACTCGGGCGAGCCGGACAATAAAGTTATCGGTGTGCCAGTGGATGACCGCCGATGGGACGATGTGCAAGACCTCCAAGACCTCAACCAACACAGCCTGCGTGAGTTCCAACATTTTTTTGAAACTATAAAACAGCTCAAAGCCAAGCCGGGTGTCGTGGTTATACACGGGTTTAAAGGCCGCGCCGAGGCGCTTGTAGAAATCAACAAGGGTAGCGATTCCTACAAACAAAAGTTTGCAAAATAAAATCGATATATACTTTCGGTATGAGCGAGTCTGCCGAAGTAGTTGAGAAAAAATCTTCGCAAGCGGGGCCGCTTGCTGCGATGGTTATCATCGTGCTGATTTTTATCGTTGGCGGCGTCTACTTTTTGGTCAAGCAAGAGCAGCGCATCCGTATGCAGCAACAACAAATGCAGCAGCCCGCAAACTCGTAATTTTCTTATTTTCTGCTACTATCGCCAAATGCATTTTGAAGAAATAGCAAAAACTTTTACCCGCAATCCACCAGCTGGCGGACTCCCCGACTCGGAGGTCGAGTTGGTGGGTGAGGTGCCTGCCGAGGTCCTGGCCCCCTATCGCAACGCGGCTCTTGCCCACTTAGCGCAGGAGCTGGAGATGCCCGGCTTCCGCCGCGGCCACGTGCCGCAAGAGATGGCGCTCAAAAAAGTCGGTGAGCTGGGCGTGCTCGAAGAGGCGGTTGAGCTGTGTATACAAGACCTCTACGGTGCGCTTTTGCTGGAGCACAAGGTTGACGCGGTCGGCCGCCCCGATATCCGCATCACAAAATTAGCCCCAGGGAATCCTGTAGGAATTACTGTCCGCACTGCGGTATACCCAGAGGTAGTGGTGCCGAAGGATTGGAAAGTACTTGCAGAAAAATTCCCACTTGAGGCATATACAGGTGAGTTGCCAAAGCCCGAGGTACCGCCCTCGCCCGAAGACGAGCAAAAAGCACGCGACTATATGGCGCGAGAAAAACGACGTGGCAAGATCATCGAGGCACTGTTGGATAAAACAACCGTTGCGGTGCCGAATATTTTTATCGAGAGTGAGCTGGAAAAGATACTGGCGCAGATGAAGGAGGATATAGGCAAATTTGGTTTAAAGTTTGAAGACTACCTAACCCAGATGCAAAAAACCGAGGCGGCTGTGCGCGAGGAATTTCGCGAACAGGCCCGCAAGCGCGCCAAGTTGCAACTGACGCTCAACAAACTGGCCGATGATGAAAAAATAGTCGCCGACTCGGCGGCTGTT
>Ga0209515_10009437_pt1 | contig 11105 bp, 8 predicted proteins | sample Subgroupgradi54m_FD_187454 | JGI IMG/M metagenome (GOLD analysis project Ga0209515, IMG submission 187454) | Subsurface groundwater microbial communities from S. Glens Falls, New York, USA - GMW60B uncontaminated upgradient, 5.4 m (SPAdes)... ...
TCGCCGGGCGCCGCCCCCACGGGTCCGGCTCCGTCACCCACTCGCCCGAACGCCGCGCGGCGCGCGGCGGACGGAACGAGGGGGGCCCACGGGCGCGCGGCCCCGCGGGGACCGCACCCTGCGCCACCCGCCCGGTCGCGCCATCGCCGTTCGTGAATGATGCCGGCTAACGAGCGTCGTCGGGTCCTGTCGAGCGCCGGCTCCGCCGGCACAATCCTTCGGGGGGAGGTTCGGAAGGGGAGCGAAGCCCCCGTCCGAGCGGGGCTTCGCGCGGCGATCGGCGATGTCCTGGGCCCGCGCCCGGTGACCGCGCTCCGCGACCACCTCGAGGCCGCGATGCGCTGGCTCGGCCGCGCCCAGGACGCCGCGGGCGGCGGCGTCGCGCGCAGCTACGCGCTCCGCTGGATGCGCGCGCACGGCCGGCGCGGCTGGCTCGCCGCGTACCCCGAGACCACGGGCTACATCATCCCCACGCTCTTCGCGTACGCGCGCCTGACCGGCGACGAGGAGTACCGCCGCCGCGCGGTCCGCATGGCCCAGTGGGAGACCGAGGTCCAGCTCGACTCGGGCGCGGTGCAGGGCGGCGTCATCGGCTTCCCGCCGACCCCGGCCGTGTTCAACACGGGCCAGGTCCTGTTCGGCTGGGCGCGCGCCTTCGACGAGACGGGCGACGAGCAGTTCCGGAAGGCGGCCGTGCACGCCGCGGAGTTCCTCCTCGACGCGCAGGACCTCGATGGCGCCTGGCGCCGCCACGGGTCGCGCTACGCGCGCGCGGGCGTCAACGTCTACGACGCGCGGACGGCGTGGGGGCTCCTCGAGGCGGCGCGCGTCACCGGCGACCGCCGCTACCGCCAGGCCGCGATCCGCAACCTGGACTTCGCCCTGAGCCAACAGGCGTCAAACGGCTGGTTCGCCGAGTGTTGTCTGGACGACAATCGCCGGCCGCTCCTCCACACGCTCGCCTACACGCTCGAGGCCCTGGTCGAGGCCGGCCTCGCCCTCGACGAGCCGCGCTACGTCGTCGCCGCCCGCCGCGCCGCCGTCGTCCTCACGCGCCGTCTCCACGCCGACGGCGGCCTCCCCGGCCGCTTCGACTCCGGCTGGCGCCCGGCCGCGGGCTGGAGCTGCCTCACCGGCAACGCGCAGATCGCGATCGTCTGGCTCCGGCTCTTCGAGGCGACGCGGGACGCCGAGCTCCTCGAGGCCGCGCGCCGCGCGAACCGCTTCCTCATGGCCTCCCAGGACCTCGCGGCGCGCGACCCGGGCGTGCGCGGCGGGATCAAGGGGTCGCACCCCGTGTGGGGCGGGTACGCGCCGTGGGAGTACCCGAGCTGGGCGGCCAAGTTCTTCGCCGACGCCCTCATCTTGGAACAGCGGCTCGTGGGATGAGCACCTGGCTCGATAGGCACGTGACCGCTCGCCTCGCGCGTGGAGCCCGCGTTCCGAGCGCCGGCTCCGCCGGCGCAACGTCGATCGGGGGGAGGTTCGGAAGGGGGGCGCAGCCTTCCTCCGAGGATTCGCGGGGGGAGGTTCGGAAGGGGGGCGAAGCCCCCCTCCGAGCAGTCTTGATGATTGCATACCACTTTCCACCCGAGGGCAGCAGCAGCGGCGTGCTGCGCACGCTCAAGTTCAGCAAGTACCTCCCGGACCACGGGTACCGGCCGCACGTGCTCACGCTCCGCCCGTTCGTCTACGCGGTGAAGGACCGCGGGCTCCTCGCGGAGGTCCCGGGCGACGTCGCCGTCCATCGCACCTTCGCCCTCGACACCACCCGACACCTCGCCCTGAGGGGGCGCCACCCGGCCTTCCTCGCCGTCCCCGACCGCCTCGTGACCTGGCTCCCGTTCGCGGTCGCCCGCGGCCTCCGCGTGATCCGGCGCGAGCGGGTGCGCGCCCTCTACTCCACCTGCCCCGTGCCCACCGCACACCTGGTCGCGCTCGCGCTGAAGCGGATGACGGCCCTCCCGTGGATCGCCGACTTCCGCGACCCGTGGATCGAGGAGGGCCTCTTCCCGCGGCCCGGGTCGCTCCGCTACCGGATCGAGTCGGCGCTGCACCGCCGGGTCCTGCGCGCCGCCGACCGCGTCACGGTCACGACGCCGTACCTGCGCGGCGACCTCCTCGCCCAGGAGCCGGCGCTCCCGCCCGACCGGGTCCAGGTCATCTACAACGGCTACGACGAGGCCGACTTCGCGGATCTGCCGGCCGGCCCCGCCGCGCGGTTCGAGATCGTCCACGCCGGCATGGTCACGCCCGAGTACCGCGACCCGACGCCGCTGCTCGAGGCCGTGAGCGCGCTGCTTGCCGAGGGCCGGCTCGCGCCGGAGGAGACGCGCCTGACGTTCCTGGGCGGCGGGGGCTGGCTCGAGTCGCGGGCCTTCGCGGGGGTGGTCGGGCGCCTCGGCCTCGCCGGCGTCGTCGAGGTCGCCCCGCGCGTCGACCACCGCGCGGCGCTCGCGCGGATGGCGCGGGCGGCCGCGCTGCTCGTGCTCCAGGCCTCCGACGACACGCGCTCGCTCATCCCCGCCAAGGCCTTCGAGTACCTCCGGATCGGCCGCCCGGTCCTCGCCCTCACGCTCGAGGGCGCGACGGCCGACCTCCTGAAAGGCCTCGACGCGTGCTGGGTCGTGAACCCGGCCGGCGGCGCCGCCCTGCGGAGCGCCCTGCTCGAGGTCCACGACCGCTGGCGCTCGGCGCCGGCCACGCCGGTGGCGCGTCCGATCGGCCGCTACGAGCGGCGGCGTCTCACCGCCGAGCTGGCCGCGATCCTGGACGAGCTGACATCCACACCGCTCGCACGACCCCGAGGACACGCATGCTGACACGCGCCCGTCTCGCCGCCACGATCCTCGCGCTCCTCGCGCTGGCCGGCCCGGCCCGGGCCCAGGCGCCGGAGATCGCCAACCTGCAGGTCCGCCTGCAGATGGGCCTCGCCTACGAGCGCCAGGCCATCAGCCGGCTCCAGGCCTCGTCGACGCCCCAGGAGTACCGGCTCGCCGACGGGATCATCTACCAGGGGTACGTCGAGATCCGCTGGGCGCACGAGCGCGTGCTCGGGATGATCGCGAAGGCGCAGGGCCGCCGGAACACGGGCTTCGTCGATCCCATGCTGGAGATGGCGGCCAGGGCGCTCGAGGAGTCGCGCGCCCACATCAACGCCGCCCGCTTCGAGGTGCAGTACGCCCGGCCGGGCGAGACGGCCCGCATCGCCAAGGGCATCGAGCACCTCCAGGTCGCCAGCGGCAAGGCCCAGATCGCGATGGACCTCCTCCCCTAGGCCATGCCGGTCCGCGACATCGTCGTCACCGCCATCGTGATCGCCTACCTCCCGGTGAGCCTCGCGCGCCCGTGGGTCGGCGTGCTGCTCTGGTCGTGGATCGGCTACATGAACCCGCACCGGCTGGCCTGGGGCTTCGCCTACGACATGCCGTTCGCCCAGATGGCCGCCGTCGTCACCCTCGCCGGCTACGTCTTCACGCGGGAGAAGTACCCGCTGCCACGGACCCTCGAGGTCCTCTTCCTGCTGCTCCTGTGGGCCGTCTTCCTCCTCTCCACGCTGGCCGCCTTCTACCCGACCGAGGCGTGGGGGCACCTGGTCAAGGTCTCGAAGATCCTCCTCATGACCTTCATGACGATCCTCCTCTGCCGGGACGCCCGGAAGGTGCAGGCCCTGCTCTGGGTGATCGCGCTCTCGATCGGCTTCTTCGGCCTCAAGGGCGGGATCTGGGCCATCTCCACCGGCGGCACCAACCAGGTCCTCGGCCCCGCCGGCTCCTTCTTCGAGGGCAACACGGAGGTCGGCCTCGCCCTCAACATGATCCTGCCGCTCCTCCTCTTCCTCCGCCGCCAGACGACCCGGCCCTGGCTGCGGCACTTCCTGCTCGCGATGTTCGGCTTCTCGATCGTGGCGATCCTCGTCACGTACTCGCGCGGCGCCCTGCTCGGCCTCGCCGTGGTCGTGGTGCTCCTGTTCATGAAGAGCCGCGCCAAGCTCATCGCGCTGGTCCTGCTCGCGGTGGCGCTCCCCCTGGCCGCCTCCACGCTGCCCGACCACTGGTTCGAGCGGATGCAGACGATCGAGACGTACGAGCATGATCCCTCCGCCCGCGGCCGGCTCACCGCCTGGCGCGTCGCCTACCAGATCGCGCTCGACCACCCGTTCCTCGGCGGCGGGTTTCGCACGTTCACGCGCGACGTCTTCGCGCGCTACGGCGTCCCCACGAGCCTCGACGCCCACAGCATCTACTTCCAGGTGCTGGGCGAGCACGGCTTCACCGGGCTGGCGGTCTACCTCGCGCTGATCGTGTCCACGATGCTGAGCCTGCGGCGGCTCGCCCGGGCCGCCCCCCTCGACCCGGCCCTCGGCTGGATCCCGGAGTGCGCCCGCATGCTCGAGGCGAGCCTCGCCGGCTACCTGGTGAGCGGCGCGTTCCTGAGCCTCTCGTACATCGACCTCTACTACCACCTGGTGGCGGTCACGATCATCCTGAAGGCGCTGGCCGACGCGCCGGTGGCCGCGCCGGCGGCGGCCCCACCGCCGCCGCCACGGCCCGTCGCCTTCCCGCGCCTGGTCAGGAGCTGAGAGCCCGTGAAGAAGTCGGCGCCGACGAGAGCCGGTGGGGGGCGTCGGGGAGGAGCGGCGTTCGCTCCCCCCGACGTTGACTGACCCGTGTGCGGGCTGGCGGGCGTGCTGGAGCGTGACGGGCGGGCGGCCGACGAGCGGCTGCTCCGGCGGATGACGGACATCCTCGCCCACCGCGGGCCCGACGGCGACGGCTTCTGGACGCACGGGCCGGTCGGCCTCGGCCACCGGCGGCTCGCGATCATCGACCTCGTCACGGGCGACCAGCCCATGGTGAGCGACGACGGGCGCGTCGCCCTCGTCTTCAACGGCGAGATCTACAACTTCCGCGAGCTGCGCCGCGACCTCGAGGCGTGCGGCCACCGCTTCCGCACCGCGTCCGACACCGAGGTGCTGCTGCGCGCCTACGAGGCCGACGGCGTGGCCTGCCTGGCGCGCCTGCGCGGCATGTTCGCGTTCGCCCTCTGGGACGGGCGCCGGCGCCGCCTGCTCCTGGCGCGCGATCGGGCCGGCATCAAGCCGCTCTGCTACGCCTGGGATGGGCGCCGCCTCCGCTTCGCCTCCGAGCCGAAGGCGATCCTCCAGGATCCCGGCGTCGCGCGCGACCTCGACTGGGAGGCCCTGCGCGACTACCTCGCGTTCCACTACGTCCCCGCCCCCCGGACGATCTTCCGCGCGATCCGCAAGCTCCCGCCGGCCTCCTACATGCTGCTCGACCTCGACGGCGGCGAGCCCGCGATCCGCCGGTACTGGGACCTGCGCTTCGCGCCCGGGCCTGACCGGCCGGAGGCCGAGTGGATCGACGGGCTCCGCTGGCGGCTGGCCGACGCGGTGCGCAGCCACCTCGTGGCCGACGTGCCGGTGGGGGCCTTCCTCTCCGGCGGCATGGACTCGGCGACGGTCGTCGCGCTCATGGCCGGCGCCGCCACCGGGCCCGTGCGGACGTTCTCGATCGGCTTCGACGAGGCGCGGTTCGACGAGCTGGAGCACGCCCGCCGCGTGGCCCGCCGCCACCGCACCGACCACTGCGAGCTCGTCGTGAAGCCGGACGCGATGGAAGCGCTGCCCCGCCTCGCCTGGCAGTTCGACGAGCCCTTCGCCGACGCCTCCGCGCTCCCGAGCTACTACGTCTCGAAGATCACCCGCGAGCACGTGACCGTGGCGCTCTCGGGCGACGGCGGCGACGAGAACTTCGCCGGGTACCTCCGCTACGCCCGCGCGCTGGGCCTGCACCGGACCGTCGACGGCGGGCCGCTCGTCCTCCTCCGGCCGCTCCTGCGCCTGGCCGCGCGCCTGCTGCCGCCGGGGGCGCGCGGCCAGGGGACGCTCGAGCTGCTCGGCGCCGACCCGATCGAACGCTACCTCCGCCTGGTGACCTTCGAGCGCGCGGCGACCCTAGGGGCGCTCCTCACCGCCGAGGCCCGGGCCAACGTGGGCCCGTTGGTGAGCGCCGAGCCATTCCGCCGGCTGGCCCGCGAGAGCCGGGCGCCCGACTACGTGTCGACGCTCCAGTACCTCGACGTCGCCACGTACCTGCCCGACGACATCCTGACCAAGGTCGACCGCGCGAGCATGCTCGTCTCGCTCGAGGCCCGCGTGCCGCTCCTCGACCATCTCCTGATGGAGTACGTCGCCACGATCCCCACCGCCCTCAAGCTGCGCCAGGGCACCGGCAAGGCGATCCTCAAGCGCGCGATGGCGCCGGACTTGCCCGGGGAGACGCTCGGGCGGCGGAAGATGGGCTTCGGCGTGCCGCTCGCCGCGTGGTTCCGGGGCGAGCTGGCCGAGTACGCGCGCGACGTGCTGCTCGACTCTCGCACGCGCCAGCGCGGCCTCCTCGCCCCCGCCGCCGTCGCGCGCCTCCTCGACGAGCACGCCGCGGGCCGCGACCACTCGAGCCGGATCTGGGCGCTGCTCTGCCTGGAGGAGTGGGCCCGCCGGTGGTCAGACAAATAATGCGAGCCGAAGGCGAGCGTTCCTCATCGCAAGCGCCGCGGCAGCGGCGCGTCGCTGGTGATGAGGCGATGGGGAAAACCTCCCCAACCCGTCCGAATGCCGGACCGGGCCAGCCCCCGCGCCAGCGGGGCGTCGCTAATGACGAGTGCGGACACTCCCAAACCCGCCCGAATGCCGGACCGGGCCAGCCGCGCCAGCGGGGCGTCGCTAATGACGCCCTCCACGTCGCGCACGTGCTCCACTCGCTGGAGGTCGGCGGCACCGAGAACGGCGTCGTCAACCTCGTCACGCGCCTGGGCGGCGTCCGCCACAGCGTCATCGCGATGACCACCGCGGGGCCGCTGGCGGCGCGGCTTCCCGCCGGCGTCGGCGTCCGCGGCCTCGGCAAGCGGCCGGGGATCGACGCGCGGGCGATCCTGCGCCTCGCGCGCGAGCTGCGCCGTCTCCGTCCCACCGTGGTCCACTCGCGCAACTGGGGCGCGCTCGACGCGGTGCTGGCCGCCCGGCTCGCGCGCGTGCCCGTCGTGATCCACGGCGAGCACGGGCGGGAGGCGAGCGATCTCCACGGCCTCGACCGGCGACGCAACCGGCTGCGGCGCGTCGCGGCGCGGCTCGTCGACCGCGTCGTCACCGTCTCCTTCGACCTGCGGCGGTGGCTGATCGAGACCGTCCGCATTCCCGCGGCGAGGGTCGTCACCATCCACAACGGCGTCGACATCGAGCGCTTCGGCGGCGAGGGCCGCGAGGCCGGCCGGGCGGCGCTCGGCCTGGCGCCCGATCGCCTCGTGGTCGGCGCGGTCGGCCGGCTCGACCCGGTGAAGGATCACGCCGGGCTCCTCGCGGCCTTCGCGCTGGTGGCGGAGGCGTCGGCGACGCTCGTGATCGTCGGCGAGGGGCCCTGCCGGAGCCCGCTCGAGACCCGCGTGCGCCAGCTCGGGCTCGGCGACCGGGTGCGGCTCCTCGGCGAGCGCGGCGACGTCGCGCTCCTCCTGCGCGGGCTCGACGTCTTCGTCCTGCCGTCGCTCGGCGAGGGCATCTCCAACACGCTGCTGGAGGCGATGGCCACCGGCCTCCCCGTGGTCGCCACGCGCGTGGGCGGCAACCCGGAGCTGGTGGAGGACGGCGTGAACGGACGCCTGGTGGCGCCGGCCGATCCCGGCGCGCTCGCCGACGCCCTCGCCGAGTACCTGGCCGACCCCGCGCTGCGCGCGCTCCACGGCAAGACCTCGCGGCAGCTCGCGGTGGAGCGCTTCGGCCTGGACCGCATGGCGGCGCGCTACCGCGAGCTCTACCGCGGGCTCGCGGGAGGGGAGGCCTGAGCCATGTGCGGCCTCGCCGGCCTCGTCCACGCCGATCCCGCGTACCCGGTCGACCGCCACCTGCTCGCCCGCATGACCGCGGTCATGGCTCACCGGGGGCCCGACGCCCAGGGTCTCCACTGCTGGCGGGGCGCCGCCCTCGGCCATCGCCGCCTCCGCATCATCGACCTGGCCACGGGCGACCAGCCGGTCTTCAACGAGGACCGCTCCGTCGCGGTCGTGCTGAACGGCGAGATCTACAACTTCCGCGAGCTGGCCGCCGAGCTGGCGGCGAAGGGGCACCGGTTCGCCACGCGCGCGGACACGGAGGCGATCGTCCACGCCTACGAGGAGCACGGGCCCGCGTGCGTCGAGCGGCTGCGCGGGATGTTCGCGTTCGCCCTCTGGGACGACCGCCGGCGCCGGCTGCTCCTCGCCACCGACCGCGTGGGCAAGAAGCCGCTCTACTACGCCCGCGACGGCGAGCGCCTGGCCTTCGCCTCCGAGCTGAAGGCGCTGCTCGAGGACCCCGCGCTCAAGCGCGCGATCGACCTCGAGGCCCTCGACGACTACTTCACCTTCGGCGCGATCCCCGCGCCGGCGACGATCCTCCACGGGATCACGCGGCTCCCGCCCGCCCACTACCTGGTCTGGGAGGGCGGCGCGCTCCGCACGACCGAGTACTGGGACGTGCCCACGGACGGCGTCGTCGAGCGGAGCGAGGCGGAGACGCTCGAGCGGTTCGCCGCGCTCCTCGAGGAGGCGGTGCGAATCCGGCTCGTCAGCGACGTGCCGCTCGGCGCGTTCCTCTCGGGCGGCGTCGACTCGAGCGCGGTGGTGGCGGCGATGGCCCGGCTCGTCGACCGGCCCGTGGTGACGACCGCCGTCGGGTTCGCGGAGCGCCGCGTGAGCGAGCTGCCCCACGCGGCGGCGGTGGCGCGCGCGCTGGGCACGACGCACCACGAGGTCATCGTGGAGCCGCGCGCGGTCGAGGTGCTGCCCCGGCTCGTCTGGCACCTGGACGAGCCCTTCGCCGACTCCTCGGCGCTCCCGACGTACTACGTTGCCAGGGCCGCGCGCGAGCGGGTGACGGTCGCGCTCTCCGGCGACGGCGGCGACGAGGTCTTCGCGGGCTACCAGCGCCGCTACGGCCTCAATCGCCTCGAGCGCCGCCTGCGCGGCCTCCTGCCCGCCTGGGTGCGCGCGGGGCTGGTGGCCCCGCTCGGCCGCGTCTACCCCAAGGCCGACTGGCTCCCCCGGCCCCTGCGCGCCCGGTACCTGCTCCAGAACCTCGCGACGAGCTTCGAGCGCGCCTACGGCGCCGACGTCTCGCTCTTCCGCGACGACGAGAAGCGGAAGCTCCTCTCCCCCGACCTCCGCGCCCGCCTGGCCGGCCGCGATCCCCTCGCGGGCTTCGTCCGCCACTTCGACCGCGTGCGCCACCTCGACCCGCTGAGCCGCCTGCTCTACGTCGACCTCAAGACCTGGCTCGCCAACGACATCCTGGTGAAGGTCGACCGGATGAGCATGGCCAGCTCGCTCGAGGTGCGCGCCCCGCTTCTCGACCACCGGCTGATCGAGTTCGCGGCCACCGTGTCCCCCGATCTCAAGTACCGGGGCCGCGTGTCCAAGTACCTCCTCAAGCGCCACCTCGAGGGCCGCGTGCCGCGCGCGGCGATCCACCGGCGCAAGCAGGGCTTCGAGCTGCCGCTGGCGGAGTGGCTGCGCGAGGGCCCGCTGGCCGACCGGGCGCGCGAGCTGCTGCTCTCGCCGCGCGCGCTGGGCCGCGGCTGGCTCGAGCCCGCGCGCGTGCGCCGGCTCTGGCGCGATCACCGCCGGCGCGTGCGCGATCACTCGGCCCAGCTCTGGGCGCTGCTCGTCCTCGAGCTCTGGCACCGCACCTTTCTCGACCAGGCCCCCGGGCAGGGAGCGCTCGCATGGTGAAGTCCTTCGAGTCCGAGTGGCGCGCGCGCTTCGAGCGGTACGGCCGGACCCACCGCGAGGAGCACGCGATCTCCGGCTGGTCGCCCGAGGGCCTGCGCCGCCGCGTCCAGCTCTTCGACCGCGTGATCGAGAGCCTGGACCTGCCGCGGCGAGCCGACGCGCTGGAGATGGGATGCGGCGCCGGCACCTACGTGCGCCGGCTGGCCGGCCTCGGGCACGCCGCCGTCGGCGTCGACTACGCGCTCGCCAGCCTCGCCCGGGCGGTCGCCGCCGATCCCGGCCGGAAGGGGCGCTATCTCGCCGCGGAAGCCTACCAGCTTCCCTTCGGCGCCGAGTCGTTCGATCTCGTCACCTGCATCGGCGTCCTGCAGGCGCTGAGCCAGCCCGCGCTGGTCCTCGCCGAGATGGCCCGCGTGCTCCGTCCCGGCGGCTTCGTCGTCGTGGAGGCGCTGAACCCCTACGAGCTCGCGGCGATGGCGCGCCGGGCGGGGGAGATCGTGGCCGGCCGCCCGCCGCGCCTCCGCTTCTGCTCGCCCTACCAGGTGCGGGAGTGGCTCAAGGAGCCGGCCATCCGCGTCCGGCAGAAGCGCGGCGTCTATCTCCCGCCGCCGCGGCTGCCGGGGCTCGGGTGGTGCGTCGGCTCCTGGCTCGTGTCCGGCGTCCTCGACCGGCTGCGGCCCGCCTCGCTGCTGCTCGCCCACGCGGTCTGGCTGGTGGGGCGGAAGGCGTCATGACGATCCTGCACGTGCTCGACCACTCGGTGCCCGTCCTGAGCGGGTACAGCTTCCGCAGCCGCAGCATCATCCGGGGCCAGCAGGCGCTCGGCCTCCGCACCGCGGTGCTCACCTCGCCCAAGCACGGGAGCGCGCGCGACGGCGTCGAGACAGTCGACGGGCTGGCCTGCTACCGGACGGGGCCGGCCGGGGGCCGGCTGCCCATCGCCCGCGAGCTCCGCCAGATGCTGCGTATGTACCGGCGCATCTGCGCCGTGGCGCGGCGCGAGGAGGCCCACGTCCTCCACGCCCACTCGCCCGTGCTCAACGGCCTGCCCGCGCTCCTCGCGGGCCGCCGCCTCGGCCTCCCCGTCGTGTACGAGGTGCGCGCGTTCTGGGAGGACGCGGCGGTCGACCACGGGACCACGCGCGAGGGGTCGCTCCGCTACCGGCTCTCGCGCGCGCTGGAGACGCGGGTGCTCCGCGGCGCCGCCCGCGCCGTCACGATCTGCGAAGGGCTGCGGCAGGACATCGTCGCGCGGGGGATCGACGGCGCGCGCGTCGTCGTCGTCCCCAACGGGATCGACCTCGAGGCATGGGACCCGCGGGCGC
>Ga0209515_10009438_pt1 | contig 11105 bp, 9 predicted proteins | sample Subgroupgradi54m_FD_187454 | JGI IMG/M metagenome (GOLD analysis project Ga0209515, IMG submission 187454) | Subsurface groundwater microbial communities from S. Glens Falls, New York, USA - GMW60B uncontaminated upgradient, 5.4 m (SPAdes)... ...
CTGATACAGATTGCTGACAAACCCCACCGGATCAGGGCCGCTGGCTGCGGGAGTGGAAGGGAGGATGGTGGGGAGGGAATAATCAACAGCCCGGGCAAATTTGAGACCAGTGGAGAATAAGATTAAGAGAAGGAAGAGTTTCATTGTTCTTTTGACGGAAACCATAAAAATTTTCAATTACCAATTTTCAATTTTCATTGAATTTACAATTATTCAATTGTCAAACCGCATTATACTTGTTTGTAAATTGTAACATTGAAAATTTATTGTAAATTGTTACTTGAAAATTGAAAATTTATATTCCAACTATTCCTGATGGCACGACGGCATTGGTCTTTATGGTTTATGAGTTAACTCTATATGTTTTGCCGCGGATTCAAGGACATTGGCACTATTTTGGATATTCAGCCCTATCGTAAGCAACGGACCAGAAACTCCATTCGCGGTGAAGCCGACATTTAACCGTTCAGGATTTTCAGCCGCGGCAGGCGTTTGACCATTCACGGTCCAGCCGAGATTCAAGCCCGAGGCCCCTCTCACATTAAAGAAGTAGGGCCGACCAACAAACTGAACCGGCGAAATCGAGAACTCGTGATTTGGAAATGGCGCTTCAATCACCGCCTCTGGCGCCACCACTGGTATCTCGATCGTTTTTAAGGGAGATGCGCCTTTGTAGTTCGGGACCTCGATTCTCAAATCAATGGTTGCGCCGACTGCGTCCGGTGCGCGGAACTGGACATGTTGCAGTCCGTCGCCGCCCTGGAGGAAATTGTTGTTCACATACCAATACACCGCTTTCTTTGAGAGATCGGCGGGCTTTCCAGCGTCAATCAATTCAAAAGAAGCCGCAATCAGCGAGTTGGCGGTCGGCAGGATTTTGCCGGAGAAAGCCGGCGGCACATAGGTCCGTGATTGCCAAGTAATAAAGAATTGGGGCTGATTGCCTGGCGAGGCCGTTTGGGCCGTGGCGCTGGGCGGGATGGCCAAAGCCGTCGCAAGCGCCGCCAAAGCTAAAGTTATGATAGGAAAAAATATTCTTACTATTTTATGTATGACCTTCATGGTGTTAAAATTTTCAATTTTCAATTTTCATTGAATTTACAATGTTTCAATTTTCAAACACGGTTATTGATCATTTTAACTGTTTCATTTTCCCGACGGCTTTACCATCGAGGATCCTCGACAAAGTCGGGAAAAGTTTATTGAAAATTGCTACTTGAAAATTGAAAATTAGCCGGCACGGCGTTTTCAAGCCGCTTTGTTTCTCAAATCAACTTCATTGGTTTCATCATCAAGCGAAATCTGGCCTTCGTCGGCGTCTGTACTCTCATAGTCGCTGGCGTGTTCCTGCGGGGTTTCTTGGGTCAGGCGCTGGAGTTTTGCAAAAGGAGATTCTTCTTCGCCGAGCGCCTCCGGAGAAATCTCTTGAGCAGCGCCCGTTTCTCCAGCTAATGACTCCGCTCCGGCTTGCGTCTCTGCAACGGCTGTTTCAGTAGCCCCAATCTCTCCTGCAGTCGCGGCTCCGGCAACGCCGGCTTCTGTTTCTGCGGCAACCGCGCCAGCCGCGGCCGCACTGGTTTCAGCCCCGGCCACGGCCCCAACTTCTGCTGCGGCAGCCGGAGCAGCTGCCCCCGCAGTTGCGACAGTCGCCGCACCCGCAACCGCCAAACTTGCAACTTGGGCCGCCTTCGGATGGTTTGCCAAATAAATGGTGAAGGCCAAGGTCGCTGTTTGGGCAAACGGGATACCTATCAAATCAATGATACTGCCGGCGGCAAACCACAAACCACGCTCGCCTTTCATTATAAGCCAGAATTGAATCCCGAGCCATGTAACAAAGGAATAGACTTTGGTGACGCCGAAAATTATGAGGCCGATGAAGGGCATAGCGAGCGACAACTCGCCGGCTATCTCGCCGATATCCGCCAAACCAACCAATATGCTCATAAAAATTATTTCGGGCAGCTCAAATTTTTTCTGTTCCATTTTTTAGATTAATCTCTAAACCCTAAATTTAGAATTTTGAGTTTTGAGATTGTTTAGGATTTAGGATTTAGAGATTAGAGATTTTATCCCTATCCCCTATGCCTTCCCCTGCGCTTTTTCCTCCAACAACTGCTGGGGATTGGTGGTGATTATCTGATCCTCAAAGTATGAGGCGATGATTTGGATAGCAACATGGCGCCGGCCGGCGAAGAAAAGCCCGGTCCCGACCTCGGCGGTCAACAAAAGAGTTTTTTCAGCGTCGGTCAGGTTAAAGGCCTTGGCCACAATGTCAATTGTCGCCGGCGCCTGGCGCAACAGGAGCTGTACCGAGGAATTGGTGATAATGGGCCGGCCATAGGGCGAGCGCAAAAAATCTTCCACATCCTGGGTGATGGTGGAAACGCCGAGATAGTATTTGCGGGATCGTTTGGCCAGACCAAAGAGGAAGGCCGCGCTCTCCTCGTATTTCATCATCCACCAGGCCTCGTCAATGATCATAATCCGTTTCTTGAGTTTGGCCCGGATCAAATTCCAGATGAAATTCAAGATGACATACATGGCGATCGGTCGCAGTTCGTCTTCGAGGTCGCGAATGGAAAAGATGATCAGGCGATTGTTGATGTCAACATTGGTTGGCTGGTTGAGAAAGCCGGCGAAGCTGCCCTTGGTGAATTTATAGAGGCGCTCGGCAATGCCCCGGCCGCCCTCCATATCGCGCAGCACCGCCTCGAGGTCTTCAAGCAGCGGCGGCTTGGCCTTGGAAAAATCTTCGCCGGGAATAATCTCCCGCGAGGCATAAGTTTCGGTAATCGCGCGGTCGAGCAAGGCGTCTTCTTCCGGCGTCACTTTGCCGAGCATCAATTTGAGCAAGCCGGCCAGGACCACGATATGGGAGCGGAGCACATCTGCCGAGGTTTCGTTTTCCGGTACGATCGGAATGTCGAATGGGTTAATGTGTTCGTGCGACGAGAGCGAAATGTTGAAAAAGCTGCCGCTAAAGTTTTCGGCCAGCCGCTGATATTCATTTTCCGGATCAATCACGATGGTGTCGATGCCCATCATCAAGGAACGGATGATTTCGAGCTTGGTGGCGTAAGAATTATGAACAAACATTCCGCCCTCGCCCGCTAAAAACACTTCGTTATCAACAGTTAAGTCATACACATATTTTTCTTTCGTGTTTTCAATTTTTTGGATTGTAACAATCGGGTCCCAGAAAAGATCGCTGTGCGCCAAAACTTTAAGTTGAGACAGCAATTCTTCGATTCTGTAGGGGGCAGCAAGTTTTTCTTGATAATTTTGCCAAACCCATTGGGCGGCTTTTTGCATCGAGTAATAAGAAGGGTTGCTTTGAGGACGATCAACCAGCGCGCTTGACAAAGAGCGATTAAACTGTTGTATCGGCAGATTCATTGCCTTAAACCCGGAATGGACTACATTCTTTATTTCTTCCACGGAATGATAATGGCCGTTTTCTATTATGCTCCAGGCCTTTAATACATTGGCCAGCCGCGGTTGAGCGGATCGATTTTTCATCGTTCGCCAACTTTGGCCAAGAGCCCGCCAAAGTTGACGGTTGAAATCGGGTTTCTCGCTGCCAGTATGGATGAGGGAATCCAGGCCGGGAAGGTCGTTGAGAATTTCCCAGCGATCGCCAAGCGTTTTAAAGTTCCTGATTCTTTCCTCGATTTTTTGAATAATCTCCCCGAGCTTATCCGGCGAGGGTCTATACACGTCTCTTTTCAAGGCGGAAATTTCCGGAAAGCGGTGAAGTTGCGAAGGTAGCAAAGAAAAAATTTCTTTGAAAATCCCGCTCACTTCGGGGACGACATCAACATTGGTATTTCCCTGTTTTTGAACAATATGAGTAGCCAGATTCTTTTTTCTTTGTGAGACGAAATTGATGTAATCGACAAATTTACGCAAGTTTTCCTGGCCAGAAATGGTTAACTTCCAATAAGTCTTTTTTTGTTTCCAGCCCGGAGCTTTCTTGTATATCTCGCTTATTCTGCCAACAATCCCGAAATAATATAAAAGATAGGAAATCTCCGAGAGCAAGCGGCGGGATTTAGAAGTCGCGGTTATCGAATCGGATTCAACCCCGCCATCTCCCTCAAAATAAGCCGAAAGGTAAGCGGCGATAACCTCTTTTTTAAGGTTGAAGAGAAGGGGGGCAACCTTTTTGTCTGCCGAAGTTACTTTGCCGCCCAGGACTTTAACCAACTCAACAAACGGTCGTACCGCAATAACGACGCCCCGATCGGCGAAATAAAATGCAACTTTCATTTTGTCGAGAGCCGATTTGATGTCTCCCAACACCTCTCGATCAAGATTGGATATTAAGACTGAATTTTCGGTGATCGTGCCTTCGGCGGCGATGTAGCCGAGTATTTTAAGCAAGGGTTCTTCGACGGGGAAGAGCGCGGGCAGAGAGGTTTTATCTGATCGAGAAGTAATTTCTAACCGGCTGATCGCGGGGCTGTGGATATCAATCTGCAGGGCGCTGACTATTTTTTGAAAGTATGAAAGCGGCACCACTCGGCCGGCGCGGTACTTATAGAGATAGCGATCGAACCGATCGTCTAAGGATATTTTTTTAAGAAATTGATAATTCGCTTGGATTAATTCCGAAGCCCCTTTGACATAGATCCTATTTGAGGTTTTCAGCGCACCAAGAAGGTTGAGAAATCGCTGCGGTTGTTCAGTCTCGGCAACAGTTCTTGGCAAGGGGGTATATTCTCCCAGCGCCACCTCCGAGCTTTTTGTCGCGACCAGCCGCCCGTTTTTTAAGACCAGCATATTATGATCGCCGGTTGTCGTGATCAGGCGGCCCGACTTCGTGGTAAAGCGATAAAAATGATCAGGCGCTTTTTTTCGGGCCGCTACCGTCACCTTGCTCCAGCTCGCTTTTAGATTTTTATCGAAACTCCAGACCTCAACCCCGGGATCAATGACTCCTTCTAATTCTTCGTCAATCTGTTCAGCGCCCTTTTGATCAATGAAGCCTTCGATCAAAGGGCCGATTTCCGTTAGCCGAACTTCATCGTTCTGTTTAATTAAAACCGGCTCTGACCCGACAATGCTTTTACCCCCGCCGGATTTTGCGAATACGACCTGATTCGCGTTTTCCATGGAAAAGCGATCGAAAATCACCAGACTGTTGTTGTGGAGGTTGATGCCGTAGAGAACGCCCTGGTCAGAGGTCAGATCTTCGGAGACGAACGGAAAGAACGAAGAGATTGGGCCCGAATCCATCGGCTGGGTAACGGAAAGTTTGTCCTGGCCGAGTGGCAGGATCGACAATAAGCCATCAAGCTGCTGGAAGAGCGCCGGCTTTATATAGACGAGCTTCGCCTCCATCGCCGAGATAACCTGGCTTTCGAGTCGCCCCAGTTCTTCGAGCGTATCGGCGTACAGCGCTATATAGACCCCGATGCTGAACAGTTTTTCCTCGGCCTGCTGGAGCGAATCGCGCAGACTCTCCACATCGCGGAGTGCTGTTTCAAGCATCGGATCGCGCACCAGTCCCTTTTCCTGCTGGTCGCCGATCTGCGATTCGATCTGGGCCGTTTTTTTGCGGAGATTCTTGAGCGCCAGGCCGGTATCAACCGGGTTCACGAAAATGGCGATGTCGAAAAGATTGGCCAGATTGATGATCGATTCGAACCAGCCGCTCGAAAGATACCGCGGGTAGGAAAAGAAGAAGAACACTTTCATGAACTTATCGCCGATCTTAAGATAGTTGGAGTTCAACTGAACCCCGGCCGGCGCGATTATTTTTTTGAGGTTGGAGAAGTTATTGTCAGACATCGTAAATAAATCAAAAATCAAACAGCAAAAATCAAAATGTAATTCAAAATATAAAAAGAATTTTAAATACTTTTTGAATTTTGGTCTTTCATTTTGACTTTTGACTTTTGCATTTTGATGTTGGTCATCGTCATTCTTTCTTGCTTTCCCCCTCGGCCTCCTTGGGAACCGTAACGCCTTCTTTTTCGATGGTGCCGGGATTATAAAAGTTATAGAACAACTCAATCAGTTCCTCGTCGTCGAGTACCCGCACTTCCAAATCAATCGCGCGCAGGCCTTCGATGATCCGATTGGCCCGCTGCCGGAGCTGCTCCAGGTTTTTTTGAAAGTCCAGCCCTTTTTCCCGGAGCTGTTCTTCGTCCGCCCCCTTGGTTTTCTTGAGAAAAGGGATGAACCCGATCAGTTTTTTCTTGCTGGGAATGGTTATGGGGAAGAAAGGCACCACCACCAAAAACGTTTTTGCCATAATCGGATTTTCCTGCACAAACCCGCGGATGAATTCCCGATATTCCCCGATTTGATTTTGCAGCAGTTCCGACGATTCCTCGCTGATCCGATGTTCGAGGAGCTTGAGATAGTCGTCAATGTTTATTTTTCGGGAGTGGATGATCAGTTGAATCGCGAAATCCAAGCTGTTTAAAAAATTCTGATAGCCCAGGGTGATGGTGCCTTGTTCCGATTCGGACTTCAGAGAAAAATTTATGCCGCCCACCATGATGACCTGCCTCAAGCTGCGGTCTTTCATGATCACCGCCCCCTCGCGGATTTCTTCAATCGCCACCAGATCTTGGGCATTGCCGAAGTTTTGAGCCATAAAGTTAATAAAATTCTAAATTCGAAATACTAAATCCTAAACAAATTATAAATTTTAAATCCCAATTATTCAAACGCGGGATTTCTCCAAAATTGAACCGAAGATTTTCATCAACTCCGTCGCTTCATTAAATAATGCCTCTTTTTCTTGTAGTTTTGATTCGTGGGGTTCGCTCAACTGTATCCAAAAGCGGCTTTCCTTCGCTTCTTTCTTTGAAATTTTAATTCGTACAATAAAGTCTTTTTTACTTAATGCCTCGTTGGCCTCGATATAATTTGCTCCAACCGAACCGGCCGATCTTAGAGCCTGTTCAACATCTAACCACACAATAACGCCAGAATGCTTGTTTGCCTGCTAAAATCTTACAATTTCGGCTGCAAATCGCTCATCGCTCGTCAACGATACCCGTATCGCTTCCTCGCGTTTCACGATTTTCGCTCGAAATTGTAAGATTTTATCTCGGCATTAGATGTTGAACAGGCTCTTACAAGTTGTTTTCCATTCTCAATATTCGTTATCGTTTTCGGAAGAACATTCACATAGGCATTAACTTTTCTCGCGAACACAAGCGTTCTTTCTTCAAGATCGTAATGACTTTGTTTGGATTTTTGAGTTTGAATCATTGATATTTGTTTAGGGTTTCGGATTCGAGACTTTTATCTTTCGTTTACTGGCGGCTGCTTTATTTTTTGGAATTTATAATTTTGATCATTGGTATTTGTTTAGAGTTTAGTATTTCGGATTTAGAGCTTACGTTTATCTGTAGTCTACTCTTTTTGAGACGCGGCGCTCGCCGCTGATGCGCCGGATTATCTCGTATCGTTCTTTGGCCCGCCGGAATTCCCGCTGTCCCTCTTCGACAACCGTTTTGCTGCCGGTTTGGACGTTCTGCCAGGTGTTTTTGAGGGTCAATCCCGAAACAATTTTTTCGAGCGAAAAGCCGCCGGCAAATGTCTGGAGCGTTGATTCGGTTTTTAGCAATGCGGGATTCTCCGGCTGCCAGACATAGGTCTGCGGCTGCCAGTAAAAGGCGATCGCCGAAGCGATGATTTGCGCCAGAGAGCGTCCGTTGATTTTGACCAGGGCCAGGGCTAACCCCGTTCCGACCGAAAAGAACGAAAGAATCAACCACAACCATGTCTGAACCAGAAAAAAGAGCAGAAAACTGAAACCGGCGGCGGTGCCCACATACATAAACTGGCGAAGCGTCAGCGGCCCGACGATTTTATCTTCGACATCAATGAATTGAGGAACTTGGAACTGCATAAAATTATAAATCTCTAAACTCTAATCTCTGAATCCTAAACAATTTCAAAATCCCAAATCTCAAAAACGGCTTTTCAGAATTTACTTTCTTGATTTTTCAATAATCGCTCCGAAAATCTTCATGAGCTCGGTAGCTTAGGCGGCGAGATCGTTCTTTTGTTTTTCTCCAACCTCGTTTGATTCGGATAGTCTCAACCAATAAATGGTTTCTTTTACCTCTTTTCTGCAAATTTTTACTCGCATCAAGAAATCTTTTCTGCTCAAGGCTTCGTTCGCTTCAATGAAGTTCGCGCCCACCGAGCCAGAAGAACGGATTCCTGAACTATCCTACCAAGAAGGCGGTTTATTAAACTGTCCCACGCTATCTGTTAAAACCCTAGGGAATTGGGAATTTCGGATCGCCCACTCTCGGACAGGTCCTTGGAATGTACAATATCTGGTTAACTCTTTAGCGAATGAAGGATACGGGTTGAAAATTCCGACCTTCAAGATAACTTCTTGAGTAACGATTTTTACAGCTCCCGCCAAGTCGCTATCGTTGGAAACAATTATTGCGGTTTGAAAACATTTTTTGTATGCATCGTTGACGAGATGCGTTGCTAAATTAACATCTGTTCCTTTTTCTTCTGGAATCATAGCGTATAAGTCAACATCTTGCGTGATATGAATCCTCTTTTTTCTGAATGAAAATGTTCCTTCAATAATTTCTACTGTTTTGAGAGTGCGCAATGCTCGAAAATATGTATCTTGACGGACGGGTTTGGTAGGATCAAATTTTCCAGAAACGCGAGCGGTGAAAAGTTTTATTTTCTGGATATCATTCATCGGGAAAACTTTTGTCAGCCAACTTTCCAAATCCAGCCATTTCAAACCAAGAGTTTTTGGACCCTTGCGATTTAAAGCTCCGTAATAGAGATTGAAACTGTCAATATAAACCCAAGTTTTCTCTTTAGAAGTAGTCATAAAATGCAGATACCACAGCTTGTGCTGTGGCATCGCGGCCTAACGCCGAAGCGTTAGGGGGAGTACATATAGATAATATACGATTCCCCCATACAGGGTCAAGCGATTATCCACAGCTTATATACAACACATTATGCCCGAAAGCCCCGATTCAATCAATAAGGAGTATCGGGGACAAGGCCCGACCGAGCACCGATGAGAGTTTACAAATTGGATATAATTTCCTTTTCGAGATTAGAGATTTTGGGCTTGCGGCGGAGGCGGCGGTTTGGGGGCCGGTGGCCTCGGCACAGTTGGCCTTGGGGAAGCCGCGACGGATTTTTCGGGGAAAGTTTCTTTGGGCTTTGGCGGTTCGAGTCCGCTCACCGCCAGCGCTGTTCGCAGTCCGCCATAATTGACTATGCGATTGACTGGCATTTCCGAGTTTTGAGTTTTGACATCCAACCCCCGATCCCCAATCCTCGAACCTTGAACCCCAACTCCCGATCCTCGATCCTCGATCATCGAACTAATCTCGATTTGGGCCGGCTTGGGCGGGAATTTCCAATCAATCTTTGTTTCTCTAAAGTCCGGTCGCTGGATTTCCAGTTTAAAACCAGCGGCCTGCCGAATCGGCTCGAATTCCGATTCTCGATGGATGATCACTGGCCCGGGCACCTCGGAGTTTTGAGTGTTTAGTGTTGAGTGTTGAGTAATAACATTTGGATCTTGAACTTTAGACCCTAAATCCTGCTTTGGCGGCCTTGGAACTCCGGTCGGAGGTTTTGGAATCGCGGTCAGATCCGCAACAGACACTTCTGCCTTGGGAACCTCTGGCTTACCCGAAGTAGTTTCGGAGGGCTTTTTTATCCCGTTAGAAGTCCGCCCTCCCGCAGAAAGCGGGATGGTGGCAGCCGCTAAGGGCGGCTTACTTCTAACGGGATTTATTTCTTCAACTTGTGGTGCCGCTCCTGCAGAGCGAGCCTCGCCTGATGGGCGGGAGGTTATCGAATCCACTTGTGGTGAGGATATTGAATCCAGAATTTTCGGCTGCTGGGTTTCCGGAAGCGCGGGCGCGTACACTTTTTCAAGCTCGTCCTTAAGCGGAGCAAAGATGCGTTTGTTCAATGTGTCGGCGATGCTCGCAGCGATATTCGGATTGATTCCGAGAGCATCTTTTATTTCTCCGGCAAAATCTTCCGGATGCACAAAACCCATCAGCACATAGCCGGTCAACCTCGAAACAATCTGCGTTTTTTCTTTGGGCAGGTGCTCGACCTCGCCCGCTTTCCAGGCGATTTCCGAATTCGTTTCAGACACAATCGCATCTTTCAGCTTATCTGATAAGGTATCCCAGCGGTCGAATATTTGTTGTCGGGGAATTTGTATTGGCATACCCGGTAGTAGAAATGCGACTAAATTATGCTAATGAGTTTGACCTTTAGATTCTCCATACTGTGTTGCCAGATGAGATTTTGTAACTGCTCTGTTTGAGTATACTGAAGCAGTCGCATTTTCACTACCGGGCATGGTTTTGGATTATGGCGTTGTTGTTCCGCCGGTTGTGGCAGTGGGTGTCGGCGGCGAGGCTACTCCACTAAAAGAATTGTAGTAAATCATGGTCTGGAATTTCTTGAGTAGTTCAGCTTCATCGGGGAGCCCCATGATGGCGTCCTTAAACATACTTTCGAAATGGCCGATCGTGTTGCCCTTAAGATTGCGTATTATGGGAGAAAGGAGGCTTTGATTGGTTTCTGCCATTAATCTTATTTGTGCTATGTTAAATGACATCTTTGTGCCAATCGATCCGCCAGTCGCTCGCCTGTCACCGGTTAATCCGCCATAGTCTTGATCATTGAATACCTCGTCCCAGTTATGGCCCTGCGATATGTCGGCCGATTTCAGTTTTGGTATGTATTTCTCGGCTGCCTCATACAGATCCTGATGCTTACCCGCTATGGCCGCTGCTCGCATCGCCGAGTCAGATGCCCAAGCCCTGTTCATATTGGTTAAGTCGCTCCCTCGTCCATAATTCTTGAATGTGTCTTCATTGAGGTATCTGTCTAAATTGGGAACTTTTTCCAAGTCCCCGTCTTGTCGCAGTTTCCGAAGAGCATAGATTCTTTCAGGGGCCGTAAAGGTATCCATTCCGTGCGCGAACTGGTCGCTGGAATAGCCGGACATCCGTTTTTCAGCATCTTTGACAAGACCCTCTCTTGTAGTGAAGCTCAAGTCCTCCACTCCTCGGCCCAGCATGCGCGCGCCATAACCTACGGGCGCAGTGAAG
>Ga0209515_10009440_pt1 | contig 11103 bp, 11 predicted proteins | sample Subgroupgradi54m_FD_187454 | JGI IMG/M metagenome (GOLD analysis project Ga0209515, IMG submission 187454) | Subsurface groundwater microbial communities from S. Glens Falls, New York, USA - GMW60B uncontaminated upgradient, 5.4 m (SPAdes)... ...
AATCCTTTGATGCGTACGAAACTACCGGTGCCGCCGAAGACTGGCTGGCCTCCATCGGCATTCCGGCGATAACGGTGGAGCTACAAACTCACGAGACGGTCGAATGGGAGCGGAACATATCTGGCATCAAAGCTCTTTTGACATATTTTGGACGAAAGGAGTAAACTGAAAGTATGCAAAAATGGTCAATCGGAATCGCCGTTTTTGTTCTTGCGTTAGCAATTATTTTCGGTTGGCGGCCAATTAAACACAGCGAACCGCCGACAACAAAAGATATGCCCATGCATGAAATAAAAGTGACCAGTAGCGCGTTTGAAAACAATGGAATGATGCCGGCGCACTATACGTGCGACGGTAATCCGCCAGCCGGCGGAATGAGTCCGCCGCTTGAGATTTCAGGATTACCCTCAAAAGCAAAAACGCTTGCGCTCACTATGCATGACCCAGACGCGCCGAAAGCCGGCGGGTGGACGCATTGGGTAAGGTTCAACATGAAGATGAATAATGAATTAGGAATTATGAATATAGGGGAGGGGAAAGAACCAAACGGCGTGTCGGGCAAAGGAACTGGAGGCGAATCAACCTATCAAGGACCATGTCCGCCATCAGGAACACACCGCTACTTCTTTACCGTGTACGCGCTCGATGCTGAACTTTCCTTACATGAGGGCGCGACCAAGACCGAGCTTGAATCGGCAATGAAGGGTCACATCCTCGGGCAAGGACAGCTCGTCGGCCTGTATGCGCGCAGGCAGTAAAGCCCCACAGTGTCTCCCTTCAACTTTAACATTAAAAAAAGCAGGAACTCGGAGAGTCCCTGCTATGCGTTTTTGAGTGTCTACGAAGCGGCAACCCTTGTCGCTATCCGCTTGAAATGTTCTCCCAAAATGGAGGCTTGCACCGCGAGCGGGAACGTCTTTCGGCCGGCATGGGCGCACATAAGCCTCCAGTACCTGAACCGCGCGCGGGAAAAAATCCCGATGCGAATGATACTGTGCAGGAACGCCCGCATATCGCACCACTGAAGCTTTGTGCGTACGGCGGGGCGAAAGTTTCGGAGCAACGTATGCACCCGTTCGTAATAGTGCCTTTCCGAGTAGATAGTCGCCAGAATACGGCGGTAGCCGGCAATCAGCTCATCGCGGTCCATCTTCGGCACGAAATTGAGCAGCGTGCTCAAATTGTCTCCCGTTGAATCACGCAACAACCTCCCGCTTGCCTGAAGCCGTTTCCACAGCTCCGTTTTCGGAAGCGCCGTGAGAAGTCCGACCATCGCCGTGGGAATCCCTGCTTCCTGTATGAACGCTATCTGGTCGTCAAACACGCTTTTCGTGTCCGCGTCGAAGCCGACAATAAAGCCGGCGAGCACTTCCATCCCGTGTTGCTGGATAGTCGTCACAACCTCCTTGAGGTCAACATGGACATTCTGCCCTTTCTTGCATTCACGCAAGCTTTCCTTTTGTGGCGTTTCAATGCCGAGGAACACCTTGGTGAAGCCGGCGTCGCGCATGAGACTCATGAGTGGCTCGTCTTTCGCGAGGTTAACGCTCGCTTCGGTAAAGAAACTGAACGGAAAGCCGTGCTCCTTTTGCCACGCGATGAGACTCGGGAGCATCGCGCGCGTTTCTTTCATATTGCCGACGAAGTTATCGTCTACAATGAAGACGGAGCCGCGCCACCCCGCGCGAAGGAGCGCCTCCATCTCACCGACGAATTGCGAGGCATCTTTCGCGCGGGTTACCTTTCCATACAGTTTGGTGATGTCGCAAAACTCACAGTTGAAGGGGCATCCTCTCGTGAATTGCACCGCCATCGTGGCGTAGTGCTTGAAGTTAATCAGGCTCCAGCGTGGCCTGGGTGTCAGCGCGAGAAGCGGTTTACTCTCTGATGTATAGACCGCCTTCGGACACCCTGCTTCAAAGTCCTTCAGAAACGGCGGGAGAGTCAGCTCGGCTTCGTCAAGCACGAAATGGTCCACTCCCCGTATGCTTTCTCTGTCGCAGGAGGTGAAGAAGGGACCGCCCGCAACCGTTCGCTTGCCGAGCGCCTTAGCTCTCTCGAGTACTTCCTGCGCGGAATCCTTTTGTACAATCATGGCGCTTATAAATACCATGTCCGCCAACGAAAGGTCCTCCTCGCGGAGTTTTTCAACATTCATGTCCACGAGCTTCACTTCCCACGCAGAGGGAAGCAGTGACGCGACCGTAAGCAATCCGAGGGGAGGGAAGGCCGCTTTCTTTCCCAAAAATGACAGCGCGTGCCGAAACGACCAAAACGTGTTCGGGTATCTCGGGTACACCATTAAAATGTGCATGTGTTTCTCTCTTTTGTTTTAGGTTTATGACGGTATCTTTAGACAGCATGAGGCACATAAAAGAAACTGTCAACGCGGTTTTTTACGAAAGGCGCGCAATTTGTAATGCCATCTCATTAACATTAAGAAAGAAGCGCGTCCAGAAATTGTTTGAGTTCATCGCCGAGAATTGGGCGGTGGGCGCCTGTTTTGAGGTCGGCAAGTTTGATATTGAGTATTCGGACACGCTGAATGTCCTCCACTTCCTGAAAGAGCGCGGAGCACATGCGCCTCACTTGGTGGCGTTTTTCTTCGGTGAGGACAACGACAAAAGTGCGTTCATTAAGTATCGTGACTTTGCAGGGCTTCGTTTGCTCGCCTTCGGTTTTTGGTCCCGCTTCCATTTTCTGTTTGAAGCTTCCGCGAAGCTGATTTTTGGTGGTCACGACATATTCTTTTTCATCATTGTAGGCGCTTGAAAGAAGCCGCTCCGTGATGCGGCCGTCATTCGTGAGAATCATAAGACCGTGCGCGTCTTTCTCCAAGGAGCCGATAGGGAAGACGCCTTTTGGAAAAGAAATCCCCGACTTGTTCTTTGTTTCGCCCTCCTCTTGCTGGGTCGAGACACCTTTCGGTTTGTTGTAGGCGAAATAGAGCATCGGCGTTGGTTTGCCACGGAATTTGACCTCGACGACATCGCTCTCTTGCACCATCATGCCTACCTCCGCTTGTTTGTTGTTGATGAATACCTTACCTTTTTTAATCAGCTCATCGGATGCTTTCCTTGTGGAAAACTTTTTCCACGCAAGGTATTTGTTGAGCCGCATGGGGAAAGTGGGGATTGGAGCTAACATAAATTTCTAATTCACCTAATTCACCTAATTTCTAATACAAGACCCGACAATACGAATGAGATATTGGATTCGCGTAGTCTAGCACGTTCCTGGGGAATGAAGTTAGGACTTACGCACTTGCCTGAAATTCTCCCTTTGTAAAGGGAGTACCCGTTAGGGGGAGGGATTTTATGGCTTTATTATCTGCCCGCAGAATACCTCGATGCTCTGCATCGAGGATGATGCGGAATGCAGATAATAAACCGAAGCCCATTTTCACCGATGTCCCGCCAGTGGTATATGAAAAATCTTTGCTCAATCATGCATGCGGCTAGAAACGACCATTCCGTAAAAATGGTGCTGGGTCAACTACCGCACTGCCAGCAATCTGCCTCGGACATACCGCGTCAGCTTGCTGCGCGGTAGTTGATTCTGAATCTGAAATCCTCCGGCCTCCGGCCACCTCCTTTTCCTCCCGAGGCGGATCCGCCTTGGGCGGAAGAAAAGGAGGAATAAGACTAAACCGCGTAAGTCCTAGATTTATGATTTATGAACAAAGATTAAGTAAAAAACAATACCCGGACAGTCTGACTGTTCGGGTATTTTGAACGAAACTATTCTCCTTTCTCAATCCTGGAGCGGATTTTCTCCAGAAGTTCCCTTCCTGGGTCAAAAGGATTAGGAATCGGCTCTTCAAAGTAGACCTGTCCCGTCATCTCCTGCATTTCCGGCATTGTCTCCAACACGCTTGCGCGATTGAATGAACTGTCAACCACACAAATTTTCTCCCATGCATTGGAGTGCAGTTCGCGTCCCATGCCCTCCGCTTGAAGCAACTGTTGCGTCTTTCCCCGCACATACGCTCTCGTGTCAAAGGGTGGCTCCTTCATGGCCTGTAGAATAAGATGGTCGGAGACAATTCGCTCAACCTTTCTGTCTTTGCGCAGGATGTAGTAGAGCCCCTCGGCTTGGGCTAGATTGTGCCATTCCATATCCAGACTCCTTGACCACTCAAACGTATCACCTTCGATGGAGTCGGTGAATTGTCGCAAGACCTCATACTTCGTAACCCAGTCAAGCCTGCCATACAGCTTCATGGGGTCGGAAGCGAGTTTTTCGAGCGTGTCTTCAGCTATAATGATAACCGCGTCGGTTACCTCATCCTGTCCTCCAAAAATCTCCTTCGCTCGCCTAACATAACAACCCAGAAGTTCAACAGCTCCTTTTGGCCCTTTGGTAACACCCTCAAGAAACCAATCCCTCATCGTTCCAGAAACACGGCGGAGGTCCGAGACGGTTTTACTTCTGTCGTATTCAATTAGTGGAAGCGCTCGGCTCTCCATCAGCCTGATAACAAGCTGCATAAGGCCAACTTTTAAGAAAGTGGCTACTTCGCACATCGTTCCCTCACTGTAAATAACGTGCATCCGATCCCACCCCCTAACCTCCGAGAGCGGCTCTAGGCGAGTGTTGATAATACCTCGATTACGCATTGTATCCGCACTCACATCCGTTGTAATGAATCGCGCTCGCTGGCTGATTTCATAGGTTGGTGTTCCGTCTATCTTTACCCACCATCCCGCTCCGGCAATGAGGGTACGGGCGATAAGAAATGGAATAAGTTTTGGCCAATCTTTCCTCGATGTGCAGGTAAAGTAATTCTCATGAGACCCTCCGAACACGTTGCCTTCTCCGTCAACACAGTGGCAGTAAAGCCTGTGGGCATAGCCTTTCATGTTGCAGTACTGCTTCATGGCCTCGAAATAGGCGACTCGCACAACTTCATTAGAAGTTTCAGGAGTGCAAAATTCTACATGTCCCACGTCTTCGTAAACTTTGCCGCCATTTGGCGTAATGACTGGAAGACGGTGGAATTCGCCGATATGCCGGCCCTGCTTGTCTAAGATGCCGAGTTCGCTCTCATCTCCGCCAATTCGTATCTCCCTCGTTAAGGGGAACACGTTCCAGAGCGGCTCGCGCTTTTCAAGAGCTTTTAAAATCAAAGACCTATCCATAGTTTTTCTTTCTGTTGTTTTTCTGTAAACAACCTATCGGTTTTCGGGTTTAAGGTCAAGTAATGGGGAGGAGTGATAGAATGACTGGGTGGAAAGGACAATTGAACTTTATAGAAAAGACCACCCCCTCTTAAATCTCCCCCTTAGAAAAGGGGGAGAGGTAAGATATACGCTTCGGCTAAGCAAACGAGCGCGTGGACTCCGCCTCTCGGTCGCAGTGGGAGGAGTGCTTACCGTCACGGCTCCGAGGGCGATGCGACAGAGCCGTATTGAAGAGTTTATCCGGAGGAAATCGGAGTGGGTGCTGGAGAAGATTCGCTATTTCAGTCAGTTCCCCCCTCGACAAGTTCAGGGTAGGCAGTACCGCAGGCGGCATTTTGCGGAACATAAAACAAAAGCGTTGACCTTCGTTCAAGAAAGGCTCGAACATTTTAACAGGCTCTATGAATTCAGATGGAACAAGGTTGCTATCAGGAATCAGAAATCTCGGTGGGGAAGTTGTTCCCGTAAAGGCAATCTCAACTTCAACTACAAAATCGCGCTTCTTCCTCCGCACCTTGCCGACTATATTATCGTCCACGAACTCTGCCATCTCCGAGAGCTCAATCATTCCCAAAAGTTCTGGGCTCTCGTCGCCCACACCCTCCCGAACCACCGCCAACTCCGAAAAGAACTCCGCAAAGTTGGCGTGAGTTTTTCTTAATTCTCCTATCTCCCCTAACAAGGGGAGCACACGAGTCTTCGAGTGGAGGGGTGTATCTCCCCTAATAAGGGGAGCCCGCCCGAACGACTGAAATCGTTCATCGGGCAGGCACTCCGATTCTTATCGGAGAAGGAGTGTAATAGAAGAAGCACCCAGGGGAAGGATTCCTAAGGGTCATTGATTGCGGGGACTTGCACCCATGCTAAAGTCGGCATAAGGTAGAGTGGTATGCAAAACGAGACACGGGTCAACTTGAAGCATCTCCTTGAGGATATGCGTGACAGTTATAGCTCCCCGCTCGAAGAGGTCATTCTGACCGAACTTATCGCTAACGCGCTTGATTCAAAAGCGACGCGACTTGATTTTTCTGTGGATACAGGAGCTCGCTTTCTTCGGTGCGTTGACAATGGGGGAGGCATGAAGCGGCAACAGCTTAAGGAATACCACAACATCGCTTCTTCCGACAAGGTACGCGGGCAGGGCATCGGGTTTGCCGGAGTTGGGGCCAAGCTTTCTTTGCTTCTTGCCGAAAAGGTGGTTACCGAAAGCAAAGGCGGCAGAGGGTCTCGTGCCGCGACCGAATGGCGACTTACGAACCCCTATCGCGCGCCGTGGAAATTTATTCCCACGACGGAAGCGGTTTCATTTTCTCGCGGGACATCCGTTACCATGTATTTTACCGATGCGGAGCCGCACCTCTTACGGAAAGAGTTTGTTGCTGATACCATCATCAAACATTTTTATCCGCTTCTTCACGAGTATCTTACCGAGGAGATTTTACGCTATGTGTATAAAAAAGGCGTGGAGATTACGGTGAACGGAGAACTCCTATCGCTTTCCGAAGGAGAGCAACGGATTGATAACGGATTTCGGGTGTTTTTGGGAAAGAATCGCAGACCGATTGGCGCTGGCTTTTTAACAAAAAAAGTTTTGGAACAAGGTTGGCTCGCCCGTCTTGCTGGCCGGGCGCCAAGTGAACGACACGTGAGTTCAGGACTGTCAGTTTCAACGTATGGCAAAGTCATCAAAACCGGTTGGGAGTGGGTCGGCATTCTGCCGAAAAGCGCGGAGACTCTCGTCGGTGTCGTGGAGATTCCCGCGCTCTCCGAAGTGCTCACCACCAACAAAAGCGACTTTTTAACTGATGCCGTGCACTTACGCAAATTTTACCGCTTACGCAAGGCGGTGCAGGAGGCCATTGTGCCGGTGCTGCGTTTGTTGGGAGAATTCGCTACCGAACAGAAGACTAACGCGGCGAAGAATGTTAAGCCTCTGGAACGACAGATTGAGACGGCGCTCGCGGGTCTTTCGAAAGAGTTCCCCGAACTCGACACGCTTCTCGGGTCACGGCATGGCATTACCACGGGGGGTGGGAAAACGAATAAGGAGCATGAAAAAGAAAGCGTCGCCAAGGAAGGTGAACCTAATGCGTCAGACAGAGTGACAACGAATCTGCTCGATGAGAAAAAGAAAAAGAAGGAAGAAAGAGGGAAAGAAGACGCGAAAATTTCTCGCAAAAAGCCTGGACTCACTCTCATGCTTGAAGACTTCACTGATTCGCAAGACGCACTCGGTCGGATGATTGAAGACACCATCTCCGTCAATACGCTTCACCCCGCATGGAAGAAAGCACTCGAAACAAAGCAGGAAGAATATCACATTCTGGTAGTTGTAGGCCTGATTCTTGCCGACTTCGTCGCTCCAGAGAAGCACCCGCTCGAATTCCTCGCCAAGTTTCTCTCATCGTGGAGTATGGTCGGAACAGGAAAAGCGGAAAGTAGCAACCAAGCTTCCCTTTTATAGTGCAACTCCAACTTCATGCTCCAGAAAATCATCAATACGGTCTGCTTTTGGAGATACAACACCCATCCGGCAAAGATGGAGCATCGTTCGCGCAAGGCAGTGCTCTTCGGCTCGCACCTTGCGCATAACTGCTTTCGCGACGAGGAGTTCCGCCGTCTCATCCGATTCGACAAGCATTCCGAAGAAGAGCAGAACCGCCTCTTTAACGAGCTGACGGTTACGAACATCGCGCTGCTTATGCTCCTTATCGATCAGCGAGTGCAAGAAACGAGCGAGGAGTTCCACAAGGAATACCTCGTTGCTTTTCGCAGTGCCGTGCCGGAGTTTTACAGCGCTTTTTTGCGCCGCATACACATTGCCGAACCGCTGGCCAAGCACTGGGACCAGCTGGTCGAGATGCGCTACGACGAATATTCAAAAGATATGCTCGAGTTTCGACGCAGGTTTTTCGATGAAGTGAACGAACTGGCCCGTGAAATCGCCTCGGATAATCGCGCCATGATTTTTCAGACAGTTGTGCTCGGACTCTACTCGCACCTCATGCGCGGCAAAATCAAGAAGGGTGACCCGCTCTACCTCTTCCTCCAGAAGTATCTTATTGGCGTCCATAAGGGCCTCATCAATCGCATTTAGTTACTCCGCGCATATCCGCTCTTTCGATATGGAACCAGTTTCCATTCATCAAATATCCGGTATACTCGCCGCGTGTGTCGAGATATTTCTCTAAAGCGCGAATACTCGGCAACTCATCTTCCAGCCGTGAGCATTCTTCACGAATGATTCTCTCGGCGGTTTTCCGTACTTCTTTTAGGGTAGTGTGATTAGTGGCGCGAATCCCGCATGTCTTGAAGTTTATGTAGAAAAGTCTATAACGCATTGTTTTAGTATATTCCCTCTTGGAATATAACACAAGGGAATATACTGTGGATATCTATGCCAAGGGTTATCTACTCAAAAGAACACCACTATACGGTGGCGCAAATCAAGAAGGCTCGCGAAGAAGCGGGTTTAGGCCAAGTTATCGTCGCTAAAATGCTAGGCAGAACGCAGTCCTATATTTCAAAGATCGAGAGCGGGCAAAGGCGTATTGATGTGATTGTACTCCAAGAATTCGCTCGGATTTATAAAAAGCCGGTTGAATATTTCTTGAGATAGAGGCGGCCTCAAAAGACCCTACGATAGAAGAATCTTAGAAATTATGGGATGATAGGTTTATGAATAAAGAAACGATATATCAGCAGGTTCAAAAAGAGCTGGCAAAAGATTTTGGAGAAAGACCGATTGAAGATGTAGGACGCATTTTGACAATTGTTCAGGCTTCAGAAGTTAAGGAAAGTGAAGTTATCCCCCTCGCACAATATTGTTATACTAAACTATTCGTAGAATTAAAGAGGGGAAATGAAAATACTGCCCGTCAGAGTTGGGTGGTTGCTAGCGGTAATAACTTTGAAGGCCTTGTGAGAAATTTCATAAATGACTCTTTGAATTCAAAAGGTATTCTATCGGTTAAGGGTGATAGATTACTAAATAATCCACGAGCTAAAGACATTGTTAATTTCCTTACACTTCAAGCAAACAGACGGTGTACCCAAACCGCTACAGGCGTATGGCCTGATTCGGATATTGTTGTTCTCACAAAGGAAAAGTCGGGACGATTAAAAGTATTTGCATTGCTTAGCTGTAAGACCAGCGACCATAGCCGCAACGATGCAGTTCTATTTTGGGCTCTTGCTCTACGCAACACAGGTATAAAATACTGCTTGGTGACGCAGGATTTAGATGATAGATATGTCAAAGGGGATAGTGATCCAAGAATTAGCAATATACGTAGAAAGTCCGAGGCATACCTTGATCGAATTTACACAACAAACCCGCTTACTGTTGAATGTACGCAGGTACGAAAATTAGACTTTAAGCAGTCAATAATTGAGAATCCTCTATTGAGCGATCTTGTCAAGTGGCAACGAGATATAGTCCCGAACTGTATCCTTGAAACTATATCAGAGTCCGCTCTTACTTAGACTTTTGCCTCTTTTCGTAAGCGGTCAATTGCAATATTGCAATATTTCTCGTCTATATCAATTCCAAGGCCTCTTCTCCCCAGTAAAGAAGATGCTATAAGCGTTGAACCGCTACCCAAAAAGGGATCTAAAACAGTTTCACCAACGAAGCTAAATAATTTTATGCAACGCCTAGGTAATTCAATTGGAAATGGTGCAGGGTGTCCGCCCGCACCTTTTTTGCTCTGACCATTGAATGTCCAAACACCATTTGTCCAGTCCATGAATTCCTTTCTAGTAATATCGTTCTGCCTACTATTCCCAGTTTTCTTCCAACTACCCTTGTACAAAACCAGGATTAATTCAACGGGGGCAATTACATAAGGGGCTGATGCAGACATAAACGAGCCCCACGCAGTACGGCGCGATATGTTCCCCTCGTTCCAGATAATCGTCGAGTGATATTTCCATCCAATGTCCTTTGCGATTTTTGTGATATCTGCGCCAACAGATTTCTGCCCCCCCTTATTTTTATCAAGTGGGATGTTTAACAAAAAGCGTCCCTCTTCTTTTGCAAAGTCAAAACATTTTTTTATCCACTTTTGAGTAAATGCCAGGTAATCATCATATGACAAGTCGTCAGCATGAGAATTGTAGTGAATGTCGACATTATATGGTGGCGAAGTGACAATCAAATCAACTGAATTATTTGGAATTGAGGTTATTTTTAGGACATCATCCTTAAAGATAGTTATATTCTTTGCTTCAAAATAAGGTTTTTTAAAAGCCGTTTCTTTTTCTGTTTTGATCGTAGTTGAAGAAAAGTCAGACTTAGGATTCGTTACAGGGGAGAGGTCTATACCTTGAATTATCCTCACTACTACCCCTTGAACTTCAAAAGGAATATCCTTTTTGACGATAATGGGCTTGAAATCTTTATTAGCGGGTTGGAGGCGAATATGATTCTTTTCCTTGTAGAAGGTCTTGAGTGTGGCTTCGGAATTATCCACGAGCGCAATTACGTTGTCTCCATTCTTTGCGGTCTTCTGTTCTTTCACAAGCACGATATCTCCGTCGTTGATATTTTTTCCAATCATGCTGTTGCCAGAAACTTGTAGCGTATAGTAATTCTCGCTGGGAAAGGGAAGTTTATCTTGCGGTATTGCCATCGTTCCTCTATCCTCGATTGCCTCTTGAAGCTGGCCAGCCATAATGACACCTCGAAAGGGAACCTCAACTAGTTTTTCTGAAGTCCTAATTTTCGATATTAGCTTTTGTTTTTTGCTGAGACCACTTTTTTTCATATTTTTAAGTTTACCATGTTTAGAAGATTACTTCTTTATCACACTAATAATCTTACCATTTATCATAAAGTCGTCGGCGTCGTGGAGGAAGATGGGTTTGTAGTCCTTTTTTGATTTTGATTCGGAAACGAGGAGTTTCTGGCCGTTTCGGT
>Ga0209515_10009444_pt1 | contig 11102 bp, 10 predicted proteins | sample Subgroupgradi54m_FD_187454 | JGI IMG/M metagenome (GOLD analysis project Ga0209515, IMG submission 187454) | Subsurface groundwater microbial communities from S. Glens Falls, New York, USA - GMW60B uncontaminated upgradient, 5.4 m (SPAdes)... ...
TCGCCCGGGTTCAAGACCATGCTGCGGCTGCCGGGCGAGAAGGTGTGGCCCGCCTTCGAGACGTTTCGCGCCGGCCGCGGCGTCACGCTGCGTGAGATCTACGAGCAGCACGAGCTGCACTTCGAGCTGTACCAGGTGTGCGAGCGGCTGACCGACTACGACCAGCTGCTGCAGCTGTGGCGGCAGCGCCACCTCATGCTGGTCTACCGCATCATCGGCGCGGGCACGCCGTCGCTCAAGGGCAAGCCGAGCGAGCTGCTCGAGCGCGGCATGAAGCAGCGCTTCTTCCCCGCGCTGTGGGACGTGCGCGACGAGGTGTTCGCCGAGTGGACGCGCAGCATGCTGGCCAAGGGCAAGGACACGGGTTACCACGGATGAGCCAGGCCGAGATTTCCGACGACGAGCTGCTGGCGTGGCGGCGCGAGTTCCCCACGCTCGAGAATTCGGTTCACTTCATCTCGCACTCGCTGGGCGCCATGCCGCGTGCCGCCATCGACCACATGCGCGAGTTCGCCGAGCTGTGGGTGACCAGGTCGATCACCGCCTGGGAGGCCTGGCTGCCCGAGGTCGAGCGCGCGGGTGAGCGCATCGGGCGGCTCCTGGGCGCCGCGCCCGGCACGGTGCTGATGAACACCAACGTGTCGGCCATCCAGGCCGTGCTGGCCTCGTGCCTCGAGTATTCGCCCGAGCGCCACAAGGTGGTCTACTCCGACATGAACTTCCCGTCGGTGAGCTACGTGTGGAAGGCGGAGGAGCGGCGGGGCGCGCGCGTGCACGTGGTGGCCTCCGACGGCATCGGCGTGGACGTCGACCGGCTGTGCCAGGCCATCGACGAGCAGACGCTGGTCGTGCCCATCTCGCACGTGCTGTTTCGCTCGTCGTTCGTGCAGGACGCCAAGAAGATCATCGCGCGCGCGCACGAGGTCGGCGCGCTGGTGATCCTGGATACCTACCAGTCGCTGGGCACGGTGCCATTCGACGTCGTCGATCTGAACGTGGACTTCGTCTGCGGCGGCTCGGTCAAGTGGATGTGCGGCGGCCCGGGCGCGGCGTACCTGTACGTGCGGCCCGACCTGGTGCCGCGCTTCGCGCCGCGGGTGACCGGCTGGTTCGGCCACGAGAAGCCATTCGCATTCACCATGCCCGAGCAGCGCTACGCGCCCGGCATGTGGCGCTACATGGGCGGAACGCCCGCCATCGCCGCGCTCTACCAGGCGCGCGCGGGCGCCGAGATCATCGCGTCGGTGGGCGTCGAGCGCATCCGCCGCAAGTCGCTGCGTCAGACCGAGAAGATGATCGCCATCGTCGACGAGCTCGGCTTCAAGCTGTCCTCGCCGCGCGCCGCCGAGCGCCGCGGCGGCACGGTGGTCTTCGACTTCGACGGCTCGGGCGCCGTCGCCGCCGAGCTCAACAAGCGTCGCTTCTTCTGCGACCACCGTCCCGGCGCGGGCATCCGCGTCTCGCCGCACTTCTATACCAAGGACGAAGAGATCGACCTCCTGTTCGAGGAGATCAAGAAGATCGGCAAGCCCGCCGGCTCCGCATCGTCGGCTTACTGAGGGGACGGTGTTGCCAAATTAACTTTCGGCGCCAACTCCGCGAATCTTCGTGGCGGCGACGAGGTTTCGCGCACTTGCGCGCGAAAGTTAATTTGGCAACACCGTCCCCGTGGGCGTCACGGCGAGGGACGTGCCGAAGGAGCCGGGGGAGCCGGGCGGGGAGGGAATGATCAACGTCGGGGCGTCGGTGGGGCCGCCCGCGCCGCCGGAGTAGATGTAGACGCGGCGCGCGCCGGGCGCGGACACGATGATCTCGGTGAAGCCGTCGCCGTCGGAGTCGCCCGCGCCGGCCACGGCCGAGCCGAAGCCGGAGTAGGTGCCGGCCGGGCCGGTCCAGGAGTGGGCGGGCGAGGATGGCTGGACGCCGCGCGTGCCGCGGAAGAAGTGCAGGCGGCCGGTCCAGAAGCGGAAGCGGTTCTCGCCCGCGACGAAGTCGGCCAGGCCATCGCCGTCGACGTCGCCGGCCGCGGCCAGGGAGAAGCCGAGCTGCGCGCCGTCACCGTCGGAGCCGTCGGTGTTGCTGATGACCGCGCTGGGCGCGGCGGAGAGGCCGCTGCGAGCGCCGCGGTGCACGTGCAGCGCACCGCGGCCAGCGTCGGCGAGTGGCGCGGCCAGCACCACGTCGGCGAAGCCGTCCCCGTTGAGATCGCCGACGCCGGCCACATGCGTGGCGAGCTGCTCGACCCGGCCGGGGCTGCCGGTGAGCGTGACCACCGGCACCGGCGACAGGCGCTCGGCCGCACCGGCGAACACCGACGCCAGCCCGGCCAGCGCGGCGCCCCGCGGCGCGCCCACGACCAGGTCGCCGAAGCGGTCGCCGTTCACATCGCCCACGCCGGCCACCGCCTCGCCGAAGCGTCCCGCCTGCGCGGTGTCGCCGAAGTAGCTCGTGCTGGCCCGCTCGGGCAAGCCGTTCACGCCGCCCAGGTACAGGTAGGCACGGCCGCCCGCCACCCCGGGCGCACCCGCGACGAGATCGGCGAAGCCGTCGCCATTCACGTCGCCCGCGGGGGCGAGGGCCACGCCGAACCAGCTGCCCGCGCCCGCCTCGCCCACCAGCACGCGCGCCGGCTCGGCCTGCAGGCCACGCGCGCCGCCCCGGTAGATGTATACCTTGCCGGTGAAGTCGTCCTCGCCGGGTGCGGCGACGGCGAGATCGGCGAGGCCGTCGCCGTCGAAGTCGCCGATCGCCAGCGCCGTGCCGTACTGCGCGCCGATCACATCGGGCCCGGCCAGCACCAGCGACGGCGACGGGCGCCAGCCGGCCGCGCCGCCCAGGTGCACGAACACACGCCCGATCTCCTCCGCCTGCGCGCCCGGCGCGCCGATGACGAGATCCGCGTAGCCGTCGCCGTTGAAGTCGGGTGCCCGCCCGGCGATGACCTCGGGACGCCTGGGCGCGCTGGCCGCGCGCGGCGGCGGCGTGCAGGCGGCGAGCGCGAACGCGAGCTCCAACGCCAGCACACTCGCAGCGATGGCGACCACGCCCAGCTTCACGCCTCCTGCCTCGCCGTCACTCGAGCGATGTTACCAGAGCGTCTTGCACGGCCCCGCTCGCGACGAGTGTTGCCATGGTTTGCCGAGAGGCGTGCGGCTTGCGGTACGATACGCGTCGTGCAGCGGCCTGGCCCGAGGACCTGGATCGAAGATGGCGCAGCGACCCTCTGACCCGCGTGCACCCGGGCCCGACGCCGACGCCAGCGGCGCGGCCGGCTTCGCTCGCCAGGTGGCCGGCAACCTGCGCCGGCTGCGGCGCGAGCGCGCCTGGTCGCTCGAGGAGCTGTCGACGCGCGCGGGCGTGTCGCGCGCCATGCTCTCGCAGGTCGAGACCGGCAAGACCACGCCCACCATCGCGGTGCTGTGGAAGATCGCCACCGGCTTCGGCGTGCCCTTCACCGAGCTGCTGCGCGAGGGCGTGGCGCCCGAGATCACCATCGTGCGCGCGGGCAAGGCGCCGCCCATCGCCTCGGCCGACCGCAAGTTCCGTTCGATCCCGCTGTCGCCGCCGGGCGCGCTGACCGGCGTCGAGCTCTACCGCATCACCATCGATGCGGGCGGCGAATCGCGCTCGCCCGCGCACGCCCCCGGCACCGTCGAGGTGGTCGCGGTCGAGCAGGGCCAGCTGCGCGTCATCGTGGGCGAGCGCGAGGTCGTGCTCTCGGTGGGCGACTCGGCCTGCTTCCCCGCCGACGTCGACCACGGCTACGCCGCGGTCGGCGACGAGGCGTGCGTGCTGCACGACCTGGTGCAGTACTCGGGCGCCACGGTGCAGGCCGCGGCGCCGCCGTCCAGGCCCGGCAAGCCGGCGCGCGGGCGCAAGCCGGCCGCGCCGACTACTTCAAGAGCTCGCCGAAAAGCGGGGTCGTGACGTAGCGCTCGCCCGTGTCGGGCAGGATGACGACGATCATCTTGCCCGCCATCTCGGGCCGGCGCGCCACCTGCAGCGCCGCCCAGAAGGCCGCGCCGCACGAGATGCCGCACAGGATGCCTTCCTCGCGGGCCAGCCGGCGCGCGCAGTCGAAGGAGTCGTCCTCGGTCACCGCGATGACCTCGTCGAGGATGGCGCGGTTCAGGATCTCGGGCACGAAGCCGGCGCCGATGCCCTGGATCATGTGGTTGCCCGCGCGCCCGCCCGACAGCACCGCCGCCTTGGCCGGCTCGACCGCGACCACGCGCACGCTCGGCTTGCGCTCCTTGAGCACCTCGCCCACGCCGGTGATGGTGCCGCCCGTGCCCACGCCGGCAACGAGACAGTCGACCTGGCCGGCGGTGTCGTCCCAGATCTCGACCGCGGTGGTGCGACGGTGGATCTCCGGGTTCGCCGGGTTCTTGAACTGGCCCAGGATCACCGATCCCGGGATGGTCTTCTGCAGCTCGTCGGCCTTGGTCATGGCGTCGCGCATGAGCGTGCCGGGCGTGAACACGATCTCGGCGCCCAGGTAGCGCAGCAGCGCCACGCGCTCCTTGGACATGCGCTCGGGCATGGTCAGCAGCAGGCGGTAACCCTTGGACGCGGCCACGAAGGCGAGCGCCACGCCGGTGTTGCCGCTGGTCGGCTCGATGAGCGTGGCGCCCGGCTTGATGATGCCGCGCTTCTCGGCGTCCTCGATGAGGGCCACGCCGATGCGATCCTTGACGCTGCCCGCGGGGTTGCGCGCCTCCAGCTTGCCGATGATGCGTGCGCCCGCGCCGCGCGCGATGCGCGACAGCTCCACCAGCGGCGTGTGGCCCACCGTGTCGACGACGCTGCTGTAGATCTTTTCCAGTTTGGCCTGCTTGTCCGCGACGCTCAAATGGCAAAATCCTCGACGAAGACCTTCGCCTCACGCAAGTCGACGAGCACGCGGTCGCCTTCGCCCACACCCAGCGCGTCGATCTCGGTCCTGGGCATCTGTACCGTCATGGCGGTGCCATCCGCAAGCCTGAGCGACACTTTGACATAGGCACCGACGAGGGCCAAACGTTCCACCTTGGCGATGGCCACGTCGGGCTCGGGCGCGGCGTCGTCGCCGTCGCTGCCGGCCGCGCTCGGCTCGGGCGGCCGGGCCAGCTTGACGTCGTGCGGGCGCACGAACGCCGACACCTGGGCGCCATCGGGGGCGCCGGGCGTGGCGACCGCGAAGTTGCCCACCGCGGCGCGTCCGTCCTGGGCCCGACCCATGAGGATGTTGGCGCCGCCCACGAACGAGGCCACGAAGGGCGTGCGCGGCTTGTCGTAGATCTCGCGCGGCGGGCCCGCCTGGGCCACGCGGCCCTCGTGCATGACCACGATGTGCTGCGACAGCTCGAGCGCCTCTTCCTGATCGTGGGTGACCATGAGCGTGGTCATGGGCACGCGCTCGTGCAGATCGCGCAACCACTCGCGCAGCTCGACGCGCACCTTGGTGTCGAGGGCGCCGAATGGCTCGTCGAGCAGCAGGATCTTGGGCTCGATGGCGAGCGCGCGCGCCAGCGCCACGCGCTGCCGCTGCCCGCCCGAGAGCTGGCCGGGGAAGCGTCCGGCCAGGCCGTCCAGCTGCACCAGCGCGAGCAGCTCGTCGACGCGCTTCTGCACCTCCGCCGCCGGCTTCTTGCGGATGGCCATGCCGAAGGCGACGTTGTCGCGCACGGTCATGTGCTTGAACAAGGCGTAGCTCTGGAACACCATGCCCACGCCGCGCTGCTGCACCGGCACACGATTCATGTCCTGGTCGCCGAAGCAGACCACGCCGTCGTCGGCCTGCTCGAGGCCGGCCACGATGCGCAGCACCGTCGACTTGCCCGAGCCCGAGGGTCCCAGGAGCGTGGTGATGCTACCCTCGGGGGCGGTGAACGAGACATCCGCGACCGCGGGGGTACCGGCGGCGGCGAAGCGCTTGGTGAGCGACTTGACCTCGAGCTTCACCGAGGCTCCGCCGGGCGCGGCCGCGGGCGCGCGGCGCTTGTCTTCGCCCTCTGCGAAGCGTGCGTCAACGCTGGATAATTCACTGGTTCCAACCACGCGTTCAATATAACAGAGCGAACATGCTGTGGGTCTACCTGAAGACGATGTTCCTGCCCGGCGCGGCCCACGAATGGCCGGCCGGAGAGAAGCTGCGGGTCCACTACGCCTTCCGCCTGGCGCTCATCGGCGCGTGTGTCCTGGTCGATCTGGTCCTGTGGGCCTTGTTCCAGCGCACTGACTTCGTCCGCCCCGAGGTCGCGCGGGTGTTCCCGTTCACCAACATCATCCCGCTCTCGGTCGACGTCCTGCTGTCGGCCATCTTCCTGCGCCGTTACACACGCGTCTACCCGTGGGTGATCGGCGTGGGCACCGCCATCGAGGCCTTCACCGGCGTGGCCTTCATCCAGATGAGCGGCTCGAGCACCAGCTACTTCATCGCCTTCATGATCTTCGCCGTGCTGTTCCTGCGCCTCATCTACGGCTACTGGATCGGCCTCATCATGGCCCTGGGGCTGTGGCTGGGCCTGGTCGCGGTCTACCTGCTGGAGGCGCGCGGCGTGCTGCCCCTGGCCTCCATGTTCGCCAAGGGACCCATGGCGCTGGCTCCGCCGCTCGACTACCGCACCATGGTGCTGACCTCGACCTCGGCGTCGATCGTCATGTTCTTCGCCGGCGCCAACCTCATGGCCTCCAAGTGGACGCTGTCACAGAAGGCGCTCGCACGCGCGCAGTCGGCGCTGCGCCGCGTCGCCGAGGAGGCGCGCCTGGGTCGGCTGTCGGGCACGACGCTGGGGCCCTACAGCGTCGACGAGCTGCTCGGCCGCGGTGGCATGGGCGAGGTCTACGCCGCCAAGGGCCGGCGCGACGGCAAGGAGGTGGCCATCAAGCTCCTGCACGTGCACCTGGGCGCGGATCGCGAGATGCGCGCGCGCTTCCGCCGCGAGGCCGAGGTGGTGACCAGGATGCCGTCCGGCACGGTGGCGGCGGTGCACGAGATCGCCACCAGCGCGGATGGCTACGACTACATCGTCATGGAGCGCCTGCGCGGCGAGGATCTGGGCGCGCTCCTGCGCCGCGCCGACAAGCTGCCGCTCGAGGACGTGGTCGCCATGGTCGAGCGCGTCTCGGTCGGCCTCGACGCCGCGCACGCCCTGGGTGTGATCCACCGCGACCTCAAGCCGCAGAACGTGTTCATCGGCGGCAAGCCGCGCCCCGACGGCGGGCCCGACGTGCGGCTGCTCGACTTCGGCGTCGCGCGCCTGATGGACGCGGCCGCGGCGGCGGGCATGACCGCGACCGCGGCGCTCATCGGTACGCCCGGCTTCATGGCGCCCGAGCAGGCGGGCGGCTCGGAGGTCGGCCCCGCCGCCGACGTGTTCGCCCTGGGCGCGATCATCTACCGCGCGCTGACCGGCCGGCCCGCCTTCGCGTCGCGCAGCGCGGCCGCCGCCATCCACGAGGTCCTGCACCACGATCCCGCGCCGCCCAGCGAGATCGTCCGCAACCTGCCGCCCGACGTGGACATGGTCATGGTGCTGGCCCTGGCCAAGGATCCTGGCAAGCGCTACAAGAGCGCCGGCGAGCTGGCCGCCGATCTGCGCTTGGCCGCGGCCGGCAAGCTGCCCGAGCGGGTGCGCGCGCGCGCCATGCGGCTGCAACCGTCGACGATCGGCACGCTCGACACGCTGACCTCGATGTGAAGTGATAAAACCTCGCCATGGCTGAGGCAGCAGGGCAAGTGGGCGCGCTGGCCGGGCGCGTCGCAGTGGTCACCGGCGGCGGACGCGGCATCGGCGCGGCCATCGCCCTGGCATTCGCCGACGCGGGCGCGCACGTGGGCATCTCGGGACGCGACCGGGCGGCGCTCGACGCGACGGTAGTGAAGGTGCGACAGCGCGGCGTGCGTGCGGCCGCGTTCGTGTGCGACGTGGCCAGCCCCGACGACGTGGCGCGCTTCGCGGCCGACTTCCGGCGCGAGCTGGGCGCGCCCGCCATCGTGGTCAACAACGCCGGCATCGCGCCCTCGGCCAAGTTCGCCGACACCGACGAGAAGCTGTGGGCGCAGACCATGGACGTCAACCTGGGCGGTCCGTACCGGGTGTCGCGCACGTTCTGGGCCGACGTCATCGCCGCAGGCAAGCGGGGCAGGATCATCAACATCGCGTCGGTGGCGGCCAAGATCGGCTTCGCCTACACCAGCGCGTACTGCGCGTCCAAGCACGGCCTGCTCGGGCTCACGCGCACGCTCGCGGTCGAGCTGGCGCCGCGCGGGCCGACCGCCAACTGTGTCTGCCCCGGCTGGGTCGACACCGAGATGACCGGGCGCACGGTGGCCAACATCCACAGCAAGACCGGGCGTGACCCGGACGCGGCCCGGCGCGAGCTCGAGAACATGAGCCCGCAGCGACGCCTGATGAGCGCGGAAGAGGTCGCACAGGTGACGCTGTTCCTGGCCACCGACGCCGCCGCCGGCGTCAACGGCCAGGCCTGGAACGTCGACGGCGGGGAGGTCATGTACTGATGGCTGCAACGACGATTCAACCCGAAGGCTGGGCCAAGCCGCGCGGCTACTCCAACGGCATGCGCGCGCGCGGCGACTTCCTCGCCGTGGCCGGGCAGATCGCCTGGGACGCGCAGGCGCGCCTGGTCGGCGAGGGCGACTTCGTGGCGCAGTTCGAGCAGGCGCTCGCCAACGTGGTCGCGGTGGTGCGCGCGGCCGGTGGTGCGCCCGAGGATCTCATCTCGCTGACCGTGTACGTCACCGATCGCGCCGAGTACGCGGCGCGCCTGGCCGACGTCGGCGCGGCCTACCGGCGCGTCATGGGCAAGCACTACCCGACCATGGCGCTGGTGCAGGTGGCCGGGCTGCTCGAGGTCCACGCCAAGGTGGAGATCCAGGGCCTGGCGGTGCTCTCGTGACCATCGCGACCAGATCGTTCGGCTTCGAGCTGGCGGCGAGCGGCGTCGCGACCATCACCCTGACGCGTCCCGACGTGCTCAACGCGCTCACCTTCGAGGTCTACCGCGAGCTCACCGAGCTCTTCTACCGGCTGCGCCGCGAGGACGCGGTGCGCGCGGTCGTGCTGACCGGGCAAGGCCGCGCCTTCTGCTCGGGCGGCGACGTCAACGACATCATCGGCGAGCTGCTCAAGTACGACGGTCCGCAGCTGCTCGAGTTCACCCGCATGACCGGCGAGCTGGTGGCCAACATCCGCAAGCTGCGCAAGCCGGTCATCGCGGCGGTCAATGGCACCGCAGCGGGCGCGGGCGCGGTCATCGCGCTGGCCTGCGACCTGCGCATCATGTCGTCGGCGGCCAAGTTCGCCTTCCTGTTCGTGCGCGTGGGCCTGGCCGGCGCCGACATGGGCGCGGCGTACCTCTTGCCGCGCGTGGTCGGCCTCGGCCGCGCCACCGAGATCCTCATGCTGGGCGACCCGGTGCCGGCCGAGCGCTGCGAGCAGATCGGCCTGGCCAACCGCGTGGTCGCGCCCGACAAGGTGCTGGAAGAAGCGCGTGCGCTGGCCGAGCGCCTGGCGCGCGGTCCCACGTTCGCGCACGGCATGACCAAGGAGCTGCTCAACCAGGAGCTGCACATGCCGCTCGACCAGGCCATCGAGGCCGAGGCGCAGGGGCAGCAGATCTGCATGCAGACGAAGGACTTCCACGAGGCCTTCCACGCCTTCGTGGAGAAGCGCGAGCCCCGCTTCGAGGGCCGCTAGCGTGAACCTCAGCGAGGCGGCGGTGGCGTTCGAACGCTTCGAGGACGTCGCGTCGGTGTGCGCGCGCCTGGCCGGCGCGGGCTTCACCCGCCTGGTCGTGCCCACGCTGGGTGCGCGTGTCGACGCCACGGCGGTGTGCGCGGCGCGCGAGGCGCTGGCGTACCGCTCGCCCATGGCCGACTCGGTGCTGGCGGTGCTCGGCCTGGGCAGCCACGCGGTGGCCGCGGTCGCCGACGCCACGCTGCGCGCGCGCTACCTGGATCCGGTGGCGGCCGGGCAGGTCGCCTGCGGCTTCGCGCTGACCGAGCCCGAGGCCGGCTCCGACGTGGCCTCGATGCAGACCAGCGCGCGTCTCGACGGCGACGCCTACGTGCTCGACGGGCGCAAGACCTTCATCTCCAACGCGCCCATCGCCGGCTGGTTCACCCTGTTCGCGCGCGCCGCGGGCGGGCCGACCGCATTCGTGGTCGAGGCCGACGATCCGGGAGTCCATGTGCTCGCCGACGTGCCCATGTCGGTGCCGCATCCCATCGGCTCGGTCGAGCTGCAGGGCGCGCGCATCCCGGTGGCGCGCCGGCTGGGCGACGAAGGTCAGGGGCTCAAGCTGGCGCTGGCCACGCTCGACGTCTTCCGCGTCACCGTCGCGGCCGCGGCCAACGGTATGGCCGCTCGCGCGCTCGACGAGGCCATCGCACGGGTCAAGACCCGCGTGCAGTTCGGCAAGCCGCTGGCCGAGTTCCAGCTGACCCAGGCGCGCCTGGCCGATGCGGCCACCGAGCTGTCGGCGGCGCGCGCGCTGGTGCGCCAGGCCTGCGAGTCGATCGCCGCCGGCCGGCGCGAGGCCAAGAGTCACGTCGCCATGGCCAAGCTGTTCGCCACCGAGGCGGCGCAGCGCACCATCGACGGTGCGGTGCAGCTCTTCGGCGGCCTGGGCGTGACCCGCGGCGTGGTCGTCGAGGCGCTCTACCGCGAGGTGCGCGCGCTCAGGATCTACGAGGGCACGAGCGAGATCCAGAAGCTGATCATCGCGCGCGAGCTGCTGCGCTAGCGGCGCGTCTTTTCTCGTCGGGCCGGTCGTCGATCCGATGGAATGACCCGTGCAATGGCCGAGGCCGATGCGCGACAAACCGTGGAGCTGTCGTCTCGGCCTGGCAACCGTGTTGGCGCTGCTGGGGTCAGCGGGCTCGGGCTGCTGGGCCCCATCGGTGTGCGAGCCGCCGCCGCCACCGCCGGCCAGCTGTGTGCACTTCGCCCAGACCGGCAGCGGCGAGTTGCTCATGGTCATCACGCCCGCCTGCGCGATCGTCGACGAGGAGGTCGACGTGCGCGGGGACTTCACCGCCACGCATTTCGTCCTGCACACCAACGCGCAGGGCGGGTCGGAGCCGTCGCCGCCACTGT
>Ga0209515_10009445_pt1 | contig 11101 bp, 9 predicted proteins | sample Subgroupgradi54m_FD_187454 | JGI IMG/M metagenome (GOLD analysis project Ga0209515, IMG submission 187454) | Subsurface groundwater microbial communities from S. Glens Falls, New York, USA - GMW60B uncontaminated upgradient, 5.4 m (SPAdes)... ...
AATTGCTAGCTCTACCCGCGAATCTCGGGTAAATTGTATATGTGACATCTCCGTGTGTGTATTAGCTTGTAATGGTATACAGCTATTCTACGCCACGGAGATGTTGCGTTTCAGGGTGGAATTCAGGCTACGCCACTTGCAAAAAAATGTATTGGTGCTATAAATTCTACAGAGCCTTCGCGCGTGCGCAAGGCATAGGTCAACCGAAACCCTCTGCTATTTGAAATTATGACACTAAACAAATCGGGAAAATCAGTTCTGAAGTTAAGTATTTTCAATTCTCTTGTTCCGACGACACTTGTCCTTGCAGTATTCGCCAATGCTGCTTTGCTGGAATATTTTCTGTCCACGCCATTCATCCTCAAATTGATAATTGTTCTCTTTGTTATCGGCTTATATTCCACAATCTCAAACATAGTACTCTACGATCACATTTGTGGATTTCCAGCTCCTGCTGAAGATTTGCGCCGAAAAACCATACTGAATGTTGCGGGCAACATGAACACCGGCGGAGAAGACAAGTTTATTTTCATCTGGCATAAAGGAATGGGGCCTAAAATGTACCACTGGCCGTTTAAGGAATTGCCGGTCTCGGGAAATATAATTGTCATCTTGAACGATGCTAGTGAACTTTTGCACGAGGACTTTGAGAAAGGTGTCAAGGCGTTTGTGTGGCCTACAAAAGACGCTCTGCCTCAATCGGCTAAATTTGAGAGAAAAGAAACACACTCTCCTGCAAGAAGCTAAAAACTTTTCAAACGCAAGCTGGATTTTAATCCAGCTTTTTCTTTTCACCAATCTCAAAACCTTATTCACTAACTCGGCGCTTACGCGTAGAGTTAGTGAACGGAATATTTGTCAAAGGATTTCTTACGATATATCGTAAGAAATTTCCCTATCGCAAATATTTTTCTTTGTTCAACACATGTTCCTCAAATGTCTTGGCGTAATGCATACCGCCTCGCACATCGGAGAGATAATAAAAGTAGGCTGTCTTGGTTGGAGTAACAGTTGCCAAAATCGCGTCCAGCCCCGGATTGCCGATAGCGCCTGGAGGCAAACCTTTGTACTTATAGGTGTTGTAAGGCGAATCATATTTCAAATCGTCCAGAGTCAGCTGAAAAGTGTTTTTGCCGATGATGTACTGAAATGGCGCGTCAACTTGGAGTGGCATTCCGATTGACAGACGCTTCCACAAAATGCCGGCAATAATTTTTCTGGTTTCGGCGGTGCGTCCTTCGGCTTCCACAATTGACGCCATAATCACAATGTCTTTTTGCGATTTTTTGAAAGCTTTAATTTCAGCATTCACGGTTTCCATTTTTTTGAGAAAATTATTTTGCAGAGTGTCAATCGCTTCTGAAGGTTTTACATTCGGCGCGAAAAGATAAGTGTCCGGAAAAAGATAGCCTTCTTTTGATTTGGCCAACTCAAGAAATTTTTTGGTGTCAAAATCAACCAGTTCGTCCTCCAAAATGGTCGCCATGCGAGAGACGGTTATTCCCTCTGGAAAAGTAATTTTGACCGGAGTCAAACCGAAACTGCCAGAAGTTAACTTTGAAACCACAGCAAAAACTCCGACAGGTTTTGGAAACAAATAATCCCCCGCCAAGACGCTCTTTTGTCCCGAAGTCAAAATTACCAAAGCGCGAAACCAAAACGGAGACCTGATGACTTTCTGCTTATATAAATCTTCCGTAACGGCGTTCAGTCCGCCGTTTTCCTTCACTGTTACAATAGCGCGCGACGGGAAACCGTCCGGCGCTTTTACGCAGACAAAATAAAAAGCTGTAGCAAAAAAAATAAGCGAGGCAACAGCTAAACTCCAAAGGCAAACTAGTTGCCTCCGCTCCGCTTTTTTTTCTTCAAAAAGTTGTCGTAAAAAATTTAGGTCTAGTGGCATAAGAGAAGTTTAGAAGTTGGGAAGTTAAAAGTTAAGCCCCCGATTTCGGCCGCCGAAATCGGGGGCTTTATTTATAACCATTTGAATTCGGCCTATATCGGAAGATTTGGTGGCGCCTCCACTCTCTTTGAAGCCAGCCTTGCAAACGAAGGCGTTGAAACGGCGCTTCCAGGAAAATGGAAAATGGTGGCAAGCTCTTCGGTGTTTAAGATAATTGGCGTCTGGTGAAAATTCTTGAACGGCGGTTGAAAAAACGAACGCAACTTGAACGCTTCAAGCATTTCGTGCTCGTCTCGGGTCCGCCGAATTCTGCGAAAATCCTGCCACGGATAATCAAAATCGGTAAACCAGCCAAGTTTGAAACCGTTGACATCGTCATTGGAACTGTACTGCCGAAATGTGCCGATGAGACCAGTGATGCTGATTGGATTAAAGGCTTCCTTTTTCGCAATATAGCAACCGCGAATGGCGGTTTCAAAGGGAAATTTTGAGACACTGCGTTCAAGCGCGGCGATAGTATTTTGTTGGCCTTTAGTCGGATTAGGCATGCCCGGAAATTCAACCTCACCAACTTTTTTTCTTTTAGCAATAGATTCCTCGCGGATTTTTTCAATTTCATGCCGAACTTTTTCTTTCCAGTCGTCTTTGGGAAACAAAACCGCGTCATTCTTGAGATTCATTTTCCTATGAGCCTGAATAAGAATCTGAATCCAAACCTGTTCGCCTTTGCGCATTGAACCCAGGTATTCCAAAACGGAAGTCATCGGATCAATCTTGAATTCTTCCTTAGGGTCAGCATCAAGACCATAATCCACATAGGTCTTGATTGGATAAATGCTTTCCTTGGTAAACTTAAAATAAGTGGCCCACATCGGCAAATTAACGGGGTCTGAATAGGCCCACGCCATGTAATCCTCCGCCTCGTTAATTTCAAGGGTGGGATATTGAGCGTAAAGTTGCGCCTCCACCAAATTGCGAAATTTTTTGTGCAACCAAATAAAAAATTTCACTTGTCCGTCAATGGAAACGAGCTCCAAAGAAAACCACGGCCGCACCTTGCCTTTCCAATAGAGCTCGCTAAATGTCGCTGAACCGGTTTGATAAAGAGAAGTGAAAAAAATTTCCATGGCGAGTGGCGACTTGAATGTTTCTTTGGGAACTTTAATTTCAAGAAGTACCGAACCCGCTGAACGGACAAAATCAGCCCGAATGTAGCGCATCCAAAGCTTAAAAAAAAGAAAGCCCAAAAGAAGAGGCGCCCAAACCGGAGCGGAAACGAAAAACACTTGAAAAAAAAGTGTGAACTGCGGAAAAGATTCTAAAAAATTTCGCCCAAACAAAAACAGCGCGATAACTATAACGGTTATTCCCACTACTAACCAAATAACGCTGTAGAACAGGTCAACTAGACTGAAGAAGTATTGCTTAAACATCACAATAATAGGACTTACGTAGTCGGCGCAAGAATTAGTTGCAAGTTAGAAAGTTCACAAGTTGCAAGCAGAGAAAGTTTCAACGCTTGGTAACTTTCAAACTTTCAAACTTTCTAACTTGTTACTTGCGTACTCGTTTTAACTTGTTACTCGTCGTCGCCCCCGCCTGCCAAAGCCTGAGCTTTGCGATGGCGGGCAGGTAAAACTGCATCCAACTACTTAAGTCCTATGATACCCTAAAACCGGAAGATTACAAAATAGTTACAAGTTCATAAACCCCCCGATTTTCGCCGCGAAAATCGGGGGGTTTTCTTTTTCACTTTCTAAACTTTCCAACCTTCTAACTTGTTACTTTCTAACTCACTATATACAGCCCCTCCTTATTCTTCTGAAAATGCTTTGGATTTTGAAGATTGACGATGATGGTGTTTTCTTTGACATAGCGTTCTTTCAAAACTTTTTCAATAATCTGGTCGCGGGAAAGCGGGCCGCTCCCTTCCAAAATTTTGCGGATAACATCTTTGACAACGCCCGACATGTAGCCCCACTCGGCGAGAGCGTAAAGTCCCCTGCCAACCAAAACAAACCTCGGGTCTTTGATAAGCTCGTTATGAGTTGTGGCAACATGAGCCTTCTTGCCAAAAAGTTTTTCAATGGATTTGGCAACTTCGCGAAAGTGAATCGGCGAGCCGTGTTTTCTGATAACCAAGAAAGCGTAATCGCGCATGCCCTTGGTTTTAATGTTCGGCGACGAAGTCAATCCCCACTCGCCCAAAGCATTCTTGCTGATGGTTTTTGAAAGCGCCAGCCAGCGACGAATGACATCGTTATCTTTTTTGTAATCGTCGGAAATATCTTCAACATGAGAAAGGAAGGCCGCGATAATATCAAGCTCGGAAATTAGGTCTTTGTTGGAAAGGCTTTTGTAAAGTTTCTTCAACGCTTCGTGAACTTTGCCAGCCAAAGTATCACTGACATGCCAACGATGTTTGAAATTTTCATCTTCTTTTTCTTTCTTAAACGAATCGCTTAAAACCAAGAGCAAGTGGACATGATTTTGAAAACTCTTGTCTTTTGAAATGTGATTGAGCAAACTTTCTTCGCCGATAATACCGCCGAGTTTTGAAACAAGGCTATGGAGTTCGGTGAAAACCGATTTTTCTTTGGCGTAACTTTCCGATCGTTTGATGCCGTGAAGAGCGTAATTTTCAATCTGGCGAACGCGCTCTCTTGTGATGCCGTATTTCTTGCCGATGGATTCCAAAGTCATCTTGCGAGCTTCTTTGCCGAGACCGTAACGACTCACAACAACATCAGAGGCGCGGTCAGGAAGCACTGCGAGTAACCTCTTCACAACTTGCTTTGGATTGAATTTTAGAGCATTCATTTTATTAAAATTTAGAGTCTATTAAAACTATAACTGCTATAGTGCCACAACGGAATCACATTTGCAATCAGTCTATGTCAACTTAACAAATGTGTCAAGCAACGCTCCGCAACGCTCCGCATAATAAGATGCTCCGCTCATACCAAATACCTGCCCGCGTGTCCGCGCAGGCGGGCCTGCCCGCCATCGCCTACGACGGCTTCAGGCGTTTGAATATTACCTTGCATAAATAGGATTTTTCAGTAAGCTTACATCAGAGTTCTTTGATAAGGACTGACATAAATAAAACGCAAACCACAACAAGAAAGGCATCATATGGATATGGGTAAAACTGCTGGTAAACACAGATTCTTTAAATTAATGGCCAACTCTGGCCTCGCGTTGTCTTATAACGATGTTAGGTTGAAAACAGGTTATTCAGAAGGACTGGATTCTATAAGAATGACTACACTGTTTTCACGGCGCGTGCCACTTAATGTCCCGATAGTCAGTTCGCCGATGGACACTGTCACTGAAAGCAAAATGGCCATAACTATGGCAAAGTTTGGCGGCATTGGAGTTATTCATCGCAATCTTACTCCTCAAGCACAGGCTGAAAAAGTTGTTCGCGTGAAATTGCATCTGAATGGCCTTGTCTCAAAACCAATCTGTGTTTTCGGTGATGAGACTATTGAGGCTATTGAACAGCGAAGGCAGGAGAAAGGATATACTTTTCAAACCTTCCCTGTGATTGATCGTCAAGGTAAATTCATTGGCTTGCTAACGAGCAATGATTATGTCTTCTGTGAAAATATGAAGTCATTGGCAAATCAAGTGATGACAAATTCTGTTATCACTGCGCCATCGGGGACAGATCTAAATAAAGGATATGAGATCATGAAGGAAAAAAAGAAAAAAGTCTTGCCTCTTTTGGACAACAATGGATGCGTGGTAGGTATGTATGTTTTCACTGACCTCAAACGCATTAAGACTGGCAATTCGGAAGGTTACAACACTGATCCCAAAGGCCATCTTCGCGTAGCCGCTTCAATCGGAACCGGAGAAGAGGAAATGGAACGAGCAAAGCTTCTCATTGAGAGCGGAGTAGACGCTATTGTCATTGACACCGCGCATGCTGATTCTAAACCTGTCTTTATGATGCTCAAAAATCTCAAAGAAACATTCCCTGACACTGACATAGTGGTTGGCAATATTTCGGAGGGAACATCGGCAAGAGGTCTTGTTGAAGCGGGCGCTGATGGAGTAAAAGTCGGACAAGGTCCTGGATCTATCTGTACGACGCGCATTGTTGCTGGTGTTGGTTGTCCTCAAGTGACAGCTATATACAATTGCGCTTGCGCGATACAGAAATCACAAATACCGGTCTGCGCTGATGGAGGCATCACTTATTCGGGCGATATTCCTGTGGCTATAGGCGCAGGCGGACACAGTGTCATGCTTGGCCGTTTGCTAGCAGGTACAGATGAATCTCCGGGCGACATTGTCTACATTCGCGGTGTTCCATACAAAGGATATCGTGGTATGGGTTCACTTGGCGCCATGCAAGAAAGTAAGTCATCACGACAACGATATGGACAGAGTAATGCGGGAAAAGATCAACTTGTTCCAGAAGGTATTGAAGGCGTGGTTCCATATCAAGGCAGTGTCACAAATCTTCTTTATCAGTATGTTGAAGGATTGCGACGTGGCATGGGATATGTTGGAGCTAGAAGCATAATGGAGTTGAGGGAGAAAGCTGATTTCCATCGTATTTCATCGGCTGGCTTGGCTGAATCGCATCCGCATGATATTGATCATATCCAAGACTCTCCCAACTACAGACGACCATAACAACAAAAACAAAGAGGGAAAGAATGAAACTTCTTGAAAATGTGAAGACGCTTGCCATTGTATGTACCCAATGGGGTGATACTGGCAAAGGTAAGTTGGTTGACTACTTCGCTGACTGGGCTGATATTATAGCTCGTGGCACAGGCGGGGCAAATGCCGGACACACCATCTCTATTGATGGGAAGGAATATATATTCCATCTCGTACCATCTGGAATCATGCGTCCAAACAAGATAAACATCATCGGTAACGGTGTTGTACTTGATCCGTGGGCGCTCTTTAAGGAACTTGAAATTCTTAGGGAGCACGAAATCACATATTATGAAAGACTTCGCATTGCTCATAATGCCAAACTTGTCCTTCCTCAACATATGGTGATTGATCGGATTCGTGAAATGACGGCCAAGAAAAGTAAAATTGGCACGACGGGTCGGGGAATTGGCCCTGCGTACGCAGATCATTATGAACGCATTGGACTGACGGTCAATGATCTTCTAAATCCAGACCATTTTGTCTCAAAGTTGAGACGAAATCTGGAAGAAAAGGTCAGACTGCTTCGGACATATGATCAAGACATGATAAAGGAAATCATGCAACACGAACACCTCCGGAGCGGATTATTCTATTCACAGACGGATATCTTTGATATTGACACCATTGTTTCTGTTTATCGTGACTACGGTAAGGCGCTGGATTTCATGATTCATAATACCGATGAATTGCTTAGGCAAGCTATTGGAAAAAGAAACATTCTTCTTGAGGGAGCGCAGGGTACATTGTTAAGTGTTGATTATGGGACTTATCCATATGTCACATCTTCGGATTGCACTGTTCAAGCTCTGGCCAAAGGAGTTGGTCTCATGCCACAGCAGGTTGATATGACTCTTGGCATCGCCAAGGCTTTCTACATGACCCGCGTCGGCGAGGGACCCTTTCCAACCGAAATGGGTGGCATCGAGTCTGAAAAATGGTGTTTAGGAAACGCCAACCGTGCGATTGAAAAGGAAAATTATTCTTCATTCAAGCCTGATGAGCCTGATGAATTCCGTCTCGGTATTGCAGTCAGGATGGCTGGAAATGAATATGGAGCTACAACAGGCAGACCGCGCCGAACAGGCTGGCTTGATCTGCCACTTCTGAAGCACGCTTGTATGTTCAATGGGCAGGATATAATCCTGACTAAACTTGATGTCTTGAGCGGATGTCCACGTATCAAAGTCTGCACAAGTTATGTTTATCAAGGCCCACCATGCATGGTTGGTGCTGGACAACTTTGCATGGGTGACAGGATTGACGTCGCTATACCTGATGCAGGTATACTCAAACACTGCCAACCAATCTACGAAGAATTCCCCGGTTGGCAGAATGACATAAGTTCAGCAAGGTCAGTGAATGACTTGCCGCCCGAACTCATCAGACTGGTGGATTTTGTGGAAGAGAAAGCAAATGTCCGTGTACGAGTACTTTCCGTGGGTCCAGATCGAGAACAAACGATCTTCAGGTAAAACTGAAGAAATAAAACTGCCGGCGAAGGTTACTTCGCCGGCTTTTCTTGCTCACTCCTAGAGAAGTTCTAGAGAATCACCCTTTTCTTTCTTTTTCTTCTTCTTTTTCAATCTGCCAGAACCGGGACTTTCCAGCATATCCGGTTTGATTTCCTCTGGTTGTTGGCCATCATGTTTTGTTAATGGCGGTTGCCTTTTAATAAATCCTGTGTAATATCATCTTTGGATACTGAACAATAAACAAAGGACGGACAGAATGTCAAAAGAAACTGCAATGACTTACGCTGGAGTCGGCGTTGATTATAGCGCTATGGACCCATTCAAGCGGATTGCCCAACTTACTGCGCGCAAGACGGCCGCTAACATACGCCGTCTCAACGGCGGAGAGTTTGTGGAATTTGGGGCTAGCCGGGGAGAAAGCGTATATCTAATTGAAACAGGTGACAGCTTTCTCGCCCATGTTGAGGAAGGCCTAGGCACCAAGAGTCTTGTCGCTGATGCGATGTATATTCTCACTCACAAGCCTTTCTACGATAATATAGCGCAGGACACTGTGGCGATGATTGTGAACGACATGATTACTACTGGCGCGTTACCGCTTTCGGTGGCAATGCACCTCGCTGTCGGCAGTTCAGATTGGTTTAACGACCAGCGTCGCTCAGACGACCTCATCAATGGCTGGAAAACCGCGTGCGACTTGGCGCGTTGCACTTGGGGTGGTGGCGAAACTCCGACGCTTAAAGGCATCGTTATTCCCGGAACGGCAGTACTTTCCGGTTCAGCGATTGGCATCATAAAACCGAAAAAGCGACTGATTGATAGCCGAAATATTCGGCACGGCGACGCAATCATTCTTGTTGAAAGCTCCGGCATTCATGCGAACGGGCTGACGATGGCGCGAAAGATTGCCGAGAAGTTGCCCGAAGGTTATCTCACGAAGCTTTCCGATGGGAGAACTTACGGCGAAACTCTTCTTGACCCGACGCGCATCTATGTCGGACTTGTGGAAGACTGTTTAGACCTTGGCGTGAATATTCACTACGCGGTTAACATCACGGGTCACGGCTTACGCAAACTGATGCGGGCTACTCAACCCTTTAGTTATGTGGTTGAGAAACTTCCAAAAGAACTTCCAATCTTCCAATTCCTGCAAAAGCACGGCCCAATTGACGACACGGAAGCCTACGGCAACTTCAACATGGGCGCGGGTTTTGCTCTTTATGCGCCTGAAAAAGATGTGGACAAAGTCTTTGAAGTGGTCTTAAACCTTGGCCTCGGCGCTGTGCATGCCGGACACATTGAACAAACCTTCACAAAGAAAGTTATCATCAAACCGAAAGGTCTTGTCTATTTTTCTGACGCTCTCGCTGTTCGATAGTTCCTCCAAATACAAGTTTTCACAACAAGCCTCGCAAAAAATCGCGAGGCTTTTTATTTTATTTACTCCGCCCCGCAACCTTGCTAATATGCTTGCATGATAATCCTCGGCATAGAAACCAGTTGCGATGAGACCGCTTTGAGCTTGATTGAAGCGGAAACGTCAAAAGGAGCGACGAAAGAAATTGAAATTAAGATTCTGGCAAATGAAGTCCACTCGCAAGTCGCCCTCCATCAACAGTACGGGGGAGTTTTGCCGAATTTGGCGAAACGGGAACACGGCCGAAACCTGATTCCATTGTTTAAGAAAATTTTGGCTGAATCAGGTTTTTGGGAATTAGGAATTAGGAATTATGAATTAGGAATAGATACGAGAGAGAAAATTGAAAAAATACTAAACAGAGAAACAGAATTGCTTGCGCAATTTTTGGAATTTATTCCGACAATTGAAAAGCCGAAGACTCGTCCCGTTAGAAGCCGTGAGGGCTCGCAACGCGATTCTGCTTCTAATGGGATTGACTTGATTGCGGTTACGGCTGGGCCGGGACTTGAGCCGGCGCTTTGGGTTGGCATCAATTTCGCCAAAGCGTTATCAGTCGTTTGGAATATTCCGGTTGTCGCGACGAATCATATGGAGGGACATGTCCTCATTTCCCTTCTGAAGGGAAATGAGGAATTTTCAATTATCAATTTTCAATTGTCAAAACTGAAACGAAACGAGGAATTTTCGGACGCTACACGCTTCACGCTACACGCTCCTGCTTTTCCCGCTATCGCCCTTCTGGTAAGCGGAGGCCATACCGAGTTGGTGTTGATGAAAAATTGGCTTCAATACGAAATCGTGGGCAAAACGCGCGATGACGCGCTAGGCGAAGCGTTTGATAAAGTGGCAAGAATTTTAGGGTTGCCCTACCCCGGCGGGCCCCAGATTTCCTCAATTGCAGAAAAGGCGAGGAAATCTCGGATTCAAGATTGCAGATTTCCGATTCAAGAATTAAGATTGCCGAGACCGATGATTAAGAGCGACGATTTAGATTTTTCTTTTTCTGGTCTCAAAACCGCTGTGCTGTATTTAGTAAAAAAATTGCCCACGCCGATTTCGGGAGAAACTAAAGCGGAAATTGCCTGCGAATTTGAAGACTCCGCAACCGAAGTGGTTGTTGAAAAAGTTAAAAAGGCCGTTTCAATTTACGGCGCAAAGTCGTTAATCCTAGGCGGTGGCGTCGTGGCGAACAAAAATATCAGAAAAGCTTTTGAAAAATTGGCTGGTGAAAATCCTCCGCTAACTCTCCACATTCCCGAAATCAATCACGCCACCGACAACGCCTTGATGATTGCCATTGCGGGTTTTTTCAACAGAAACAAAGCTGTCAGCGAAACCACAGGCCTCTTGGAAATCAAGGCGGACGGAAACTTGCATTTTTAAGCGTTATATGAGAGCATATTATCCAGTGCTTTTTGAATGTGCAGGAGTTTTGGAGTCTCAAAACGAGACCTTCTTTCCCATTAGCGAACCCCCCTACAATGAGTAAGGGACTAAGAACCCATCCACTATCTTCTAAATCCTCCTCATCAGTAAAGATATGAATGCTAGTATGATCATCTGACGACTTGTGGACAATTTTTTCTCACAATTCTTCCATAGTCTTCTACACTTCTCGAGCCA
>Ga0209515_10009446_pt1 | contig 11101 bp, 13 predicted proteins | sample Subgroupgradi54m_FD_187454 | JGI IMG/M metagenome (GOLD analysis project Ga0209515, IMG submission 187454) | Subsurface groundwater microbial communities from S. Glens Falls, New York, USA - GMW60B uncontaminated upgradient, 5.4 m (SPAdes)... ...
ACTTATTTTTTCGATTTTTCCCAGAATAGCTTTGACTGTATCTACATTTCTTATGAGTGAAAATTGGGTGCGGGTGCCGTCAACACTGGGGAGGGACTTATAATCACCTGGGTTAATGTCACACTCACTAACAATGAGAAAAATTTCTGCGTCAGTTAAATCAATACCGTTAATACTAAAGAAAAACCCGTTACTCCCCTCGTGCACTAAGTACTGCTGAATGCCTTCTGCAAAAGGATCGTAAAAAAATTTATCTGTTTCACCATTACCATTCGAACCGGCCGGAGCCTGACAAAAGTGAAATGTCCGATAGATTGGGTTGCCTGTCTCGTTATGGCCAGCGAGATATTTCAGACCATTTTTCTGAATGATTCGTCGAAAATCATCGGGTTTGGGATTTGTTGCCGGCATAAGATTATCCGGCAGAGCAGTATCAATACCCATATACATATCGGGCACGTCGTCGGAATCTTGGGCGGTATCCCAATCACGAATCTGCCATTTTGCATCCTTAGGAATGGCAGCAAGAAACTCTTGAGAACCTTCCGGAATGTTTGTGCCGGACTGGACAAGCGCATTCTGTGTAAAATGCTGAGGCTTAAGGAGGCCTTCCTTCGTGACAACTGTATCACCCATAATCCCTATGATTATCGTCCCCCAGTGACCGACCGGTTGCGTTCGACGGTTAAAAGTAACTAAGAGCTGGCCAGCTCTCTATTTCTAACTATTTCATACCCGGTACGCTTGTAACTCATTGAAATATATTGATTTTATCTTTGTGGATCCGGTTATCTAAAACTGCCGGAGATTTTTGTTGTCTTTACATCGATATCAAAAGATATATAATGATAACCATGCAAAAACATGGGATTTTCTTAAGGATTGAACCGGAATTGGATGAGCAACTTTCCCGGTATTGTCGGGAGCATGGGTATAAAAAGGGGGGGCTGATCGCCAAATTGATCCGGGATTTTCTTCAATCTCAATCTGCGGGAAATGACGCCATTCAAGAGGCCGAGGAGTTTGGAATCGATCTGTCGCTCAATGCGATCGCACTTAAAATGTCTCCCACAGAACGGTTGAGAAAATTGGAAGCGGTTCATCGGTTCACATCCGAACTGCGAGAGGCCGGGGAACGAGCGAGGGCGAAAAATGACACAATTCGAAGAGATTCTTAAACGCCTCGCCGAAAATAAAATCCGCTTTGTTCTCATCGGCGGCGTGGCCGCTTCGGCCCAAGGTTCGGCCTACGTTACGAACGACCTCGATATCGTCTACGACCGTTCGGTCGATAACGTTAAAAAGCTCGTCTCTTTTTTAAAATCGATTCATGCCACCATCCGAGGCAAATTTCCTGATGACCTCCCCTTCATCCTCGATGAAAAAACTTTTTCCTTCGGCGTCAACTTCACCTTTCACACGGACCTCGGGGATCTGGATACGCTGGGAGAAATGGCCGGTGTCGGGAATTATACGGAAACCTTGAAAGTCTCGGACCCGATCGACCTTTACAACATGAGAGTTGATGTCCTCTCTCTCAAAGGTCTCATCCAAGCCAAGAGAGCCGCTGGCCGGCCTAAAGACATTGCGCACCTCAAGGAACTTGAAGCGATCCTGGAAATGAAGGAGAAATAAATCCGCATTTTCGAGTTGACTTAACATGTCTGAAAATAATACTATCAGACTTACAGATTATCTATGTTTTCAGAGATCACTAAAATAGGCAAAAGAGGGATGATCGTGATTCCGACACAGCTCCGAAAGGAGTTTGGGATGGAAGAAGGAAGTATCGTGATTGTGGAAGAGAGCGACCAGGGGGTTCTCCTTCGTCCGGCCGTCGTCTTGCCCACCGAAACCTATTCTCCGCAGAGAAAGGCCGAGTTTTTACTCTCGAACACGGTGGATGCGGAAGATTATCAACGAGCGGTTGAAACAGTCCAAAAGATGGGGTTAGACCCTGCAAAAATCTCACACCACAAACCCTCGGGTCGGTGATCTTCTTTTCCTCGACGCCAATGTCCTCTTTTCGGCCGCCTATCAAGAGCAGGCAGGGCTTCTCAAACTGTGGCACCTAAAGGATGCGACCCTCGTCACTTCTTCTTATGCCGTCGAAGAAGCTCAAAGGAATTTGGCGGAAAAAAACCAGAAGGCTCGCCTCGAAAAGCTCCTCGATTCCGTCCGAATCATAGAGAGTGTCTCCAAAGGAACTGAAATCCCTCCGGGGATCGACCTCCCGAAAAAAGATATCCCGATTTTACAGGCGGCCATCCAGGCAGGAGCAACCCATCTAATCACCGGCGACTTTCGCGATTTCGGTCGATATTACGGCCGTACCGTAGAAGGGGTAACTATCCTCCCTCCCGCCGCCTATTTAAAATTGGTCTAGATTCAAAAGGTGCCAGACACCTTCTCAATCAGAAATTTCCTCTTTATCCGCCAGTTCGAGATCTCTTAACTCTGGATCGGCAAGAGCAAGACAGGCGGTACCAGGTCAACAAGGTCTATAAAATGGAAGACTTGGTGCGAGAGATTAACAAGGTTCCAACACCACCGGAAATGATTCCTCTCTTAAAAGCCAAACGCAAAAGACCGCGATCTTATGCCGAGGAAAAACTATTAAAACAATATGGACAGCTATGAATCGATCATTGCTTCTTAATCACAACAACTCACTCACCGTCGGCAGATCCCTCGGGTGGTAGATCGACTCGCGCAGCGCGGTTTTGACTTTTTTCAAAAACAGATCGGCCTTCGCCTGAGGGATTCGGCGGCGACGCGTCAGGTCGCGGAGTTCTTTTCTTAATTGGCCCGCATAGAGAAGCTTGTCGGCGCCGGTCGGGTCGACCTTCGTGCAGGGGGCGTTGTCCGGGTCCTTTAAGAATTTGACGACCGAGTCGATCGCCAAGCGGCGATAGTCTTCCCGATCGGCATCGGGGAACGGATAGCGCGAAACGGCGTGGATCCGTCCCATCATCGCCTGCCAGGTCTGAAGTTTGTGAAGGGTCAAGACGCTCTTGAAGATCCTGCGATTCGTCTTGAACGAAAAAAGGGTCCGCTTGACCATCCTTTGAAAAAGCTCGTCATCGTGAGGGAATCTCATCCCGGCGATCTCTTTGGCGAGATGCCAATTTTCTTTCAGCTGCCTCGCATCGAAACGCATCTCCCAATAGACGTGGCCGATGAGCCTCGCCGGATAGCTGCGAATGGTTTTGTAGGGGACAAAGTAATTGTGCGAAATAATATCGACCGCCAGGTGCGACAGGTACCCCAGGGCGGCGGCCTTCTGGCGGTCTTCTTTCGCGTCTTCCAAGATCAAAAAGCCGACCCGCCAGTTGTGGCAGTTGTGGACATAATCGACGTAATCTTTTCCGACCGTGATGTCGGCGGCAAGCGCCCCGTAGAGAAAATCGTAGGGGAACTGCTGGAGAAGCATCTTGACCGCCACGGGGTAGGCGCTTAGATGTTGGAGCGCCTGAGCGGCGTAATCGATGTGGGTGATCGGGCCCCACGCCAGGGCGTCGAGGGGGAAAAAAAGAACCGCGGCAAAAAATAGAAAGAAAATGGGCATTTGCCTTTGAAGGATGACAGAGCCACCCAGATGAATCAACCCGATTTAAAACAGATCAAAAATCATCTCGAAAATTTTCGGGATCTGGGGATTACGGAGGTTCCGGTAACGCCTCCCCCTCACCCTAGCCCTCTCCCACAAGGGGAGAGGGGACTTCGACAAGCCACTGCTTCACTCCAAGACATTCGAGAGACAATTGGCGACTGCAAGCGTTGCAAGCTTTGCGAGAAACGGACCCATATCGTCTTCGGCGTCGGTGATCCTCATGCTTCGCTGATGTTCGTCGGTGAGGGGCCGGGACGGGACGAAGACCTCCAAGGGGAGCCGTTCGTCGGGCGTGCCGGGCAATTGCTCACCAAGATGATCGAGGCGATGGGGATGAAGCGGAGCGACGTCTATATCGCCAACATCGTCAAATGCCGGCCTCCGGACAATCGTTATCCGGAGCCGGAGGAAGTGGCGACCTGTTATCCTTTCTTACTCCAACAAATCGCCGCCATCCGCCCCCGCATCCTCGTCAGCTTAGGAAACCTCGCCACGCAGACACTTCTAAAAACAAAAACGGGAATCACGACGCTCCACGGAACCTTCCACGATTTTGAAGGAACGAAGTTGATGCCGACTTACCACCCCGCCTTTTTACTCAGGAATCCTCCTATGAAGAAGCCGTGTTGGGAAGATTTGCAGAAAGTAATGGCGGCGTTGCGACAATGACTCTGTCTCGTCCTTCCTGCTTCGCGCGGTAGAGCGCCACATCCGCCGAATCGATCAGCTCTTCCATCGCGAGCCCGTCTTCCGGATAGGCGGCGACCCCGATACTGATGGTTAAGACGGGGATCTCATCGACGATCCCCTCCATGAGAAAGCGATGCTCTTTGACGAGGGTCCGAATCTTCTCCGCCACATGGGTCGCCTCCTTCTTAGGCGTATCCGGAAGGATCAAAACAAACTCTTCCCCTCCGAACCTCGCGAAAAAGTCGACTTCACGGATTTTCGATTGAATGAGAGACACAAATTCTTTTAAACAGGCATCGCCCGCCAGATGCCCGTAAGTGTCATTCCATTTTTTAAAATAGTCGATGTCGATCATCAGGAGGGAAAAGGATTTTTGAAATCGCTCGGCCCGTTTGATTTCCAAAGGAAGGGCCTCCTGAAAATGCCGACGGTTATAAACCTGTGTCAGCTCGTCCCGCACCGAAAGTTCCCGGGTCTTCGAATAGAGCTTGGCATTCACCAAAGCGATCGCAAGCTCGGAGGCCAGCGTTTCCAGAAATTTTCGCTCCCCCTCCGAAAAACCGTTGACCTTGGGGCGAAACATATTGAGGACCCCCACCATATTCTTTTTGAAACGAATGGGGAGAGAAAGAAAGGCGCCGTCTTCCCTCTTCTCTCCTTTATAGTGGAGATATTCCGGGTTTTGCCGCGTGTTGGGGAGATAACACGACTTCCCCTCGATCCAGACCCGGCCGGTGATCCCTTCCTTGGGATGGAAATTCATCCCCAGAACTTTGGTGGGGTCGAAAAAACCGCGGGCGACCTTCACGATCAACCTCGGCGCCGTTTCATCGACCACCAGAAACGCAAATTCGGTAAAGCCAAGTCTTTCACCCAGAAAAGAATCGACAATGTCGTAGAGCTCATCGGGCTCCAAGGTCATGCTCACCTCTTGGGAAAAATCATAAAGGAGGGAAAGTTCGCGATTTTTTTCCTCCATCTCCTGTTTGTACTTGAGCTCTTGCTGCACCATAACCAGCTGCCGCTCTGTCTCCAGCTTGAAGGCGTCGAGCGTCGTGATCTGTTCCAGCAGACGGTTGAAACTTTGAGAGAGGCGGCCGATCACATCCTGCGCACGGACCGGGGCGCGCAAAAGAAAATCGCTCGCGGGCGCCATGGTCATCACATGGATCAATTCCTGGATCGGCTGGTCAATATACCAGCGTGAAAGGAGGAGAAAAATTCCACAGGTCACCAGCACCGTCAGAAGGATCAGGAGGGCCAAAAAGAGGAAAGAGGGGGACGGGACAAAAATGAGCGCGCCTCCCAGGACGATGAGACTCAAGATGAGGCTGGCCACCAGCCCCATCTTGGTCCCCAATGAAAATTCCGGGTGACGCATGGAGCCCACTATGGCAAAGCCTTCTGCGATGTCAATCGCCCGGCTTTTGGCAAAGATTTCCGTCCTCTTCTGCATAGGCTGTACGACGCTGTCGGCCCCTTCCGGGGGAGTTCCGATTCGAGTCGCCGCAGAGCCGGGATCGACCAAGGTCGTCGAGGTCCCTTTGGAACGCTACGTGACCGGTGTCCTTGCGGGAGAACTCTATCAAGACTGGCCGATCGAGGCGCTGAAGGCCCAGGCGGTCGCGGCCCGCACCTACGCGCTTTATCGCAAGAAAAATCCGCGCAGCGACGGAGTCGATCTCTTCGCCGATCAGAACGATCAGGTTTTTTCAAAACGGACGGAACACTCCCCGGAAGTCATTGAAGCGGTCAAGGAAACGACCGGGGAGGTCTTGGTCCAAAACGGAGAACCCTTTCAGGCCTTTTTTCACAGTTGTTGCGGCGGCGTCATCGAGCGCGCCGACCGGGTCTGGCCCGGTCTCGACTCCCCTCCCCCGACGACGACCCACAAAGACCCCTTTTGCGAAAACTGTCCTTCAAGACATTGGGATCTGGAGATCGAGCGCTCTGAATTGACCGAGCTGATGGAAAAAGGAGGCATCTCCCTCGACTCCGACTGGAGTCTGGAAGTCGCCGAACGGGACGAATCGGGGCGCGTGGTCCGATTGCTCTTCCGTTCCTCGTCAGGGAAAAATGAAATTTCCGGGACCGACTTTCGCCGGCTCGTCGGCAACGGACGTCTCAAGAGCACCCTCTTTGAAGTGACTGAGCTCGGAGAGTCGCTGATTTTTTCGGGAAAGGGATTCGGCCATGGCGTCGGACTCTGCCAATGGGGGGCCAAGGGGATGGCAGAACAGGGAAACAATTATCGAAAGATCCTTGAATTTTATTATCCAGGGTCGGAATTGATAATTCGCTGATGCAGACCTCCCTTTTCGATTATCCATTCCCCAAAGAACTGGCCGCCCAACATCCCCTCCCCCAACGGGACGAAAGTCGGATGATGGTCTTGTCCCGAGGCCGAGACTCTTGGGAACATCGAAAATTTTACGATCTTCCGGACTATCTCCAACAAGGAGACCTCCTGGTCGTCAACAACGCCGAGGCCGATTGGGTCGAACAGGAGGGGCGCCTCGTCCCTCCCCTTCCTCCTTATATCAAAAGAAAAAAAGCGACCGACTTCACGGAAGAAGATTTTCAGCGCTACAAGACGGTCTACGCCTCCGTCGCCGGCTCCAAGGCGGCGCCGACCGCCGGTTTTCATTTCACGCCGGAAATTTTGGAAAAGATTCGCACCCAAGGGGTCGAGATTCGAGAGGTCACTCTTCATGTCAGTTACGATACTTATAAGCCGATCCGCTCCGAACAAATCGAAGAACACCCGATGCACGGCGAGACATACACCATTCCTGAAGAAACTGCTGAAGCGGTTTTACGCGCCAAGAAGGAAAAGAGACGGATCATTGCTGTTGGAACAACGACCGTCCGGGTGCTGGAGTCATGGGCGCTCTCCCAAAGAAAAGAAGAGACAACAAAACTTTTCATCTCACCCGGTTTTAAATTTCAGGTTGTCGATGCACTCGTGACCAATTTTCACCGACCGAAATCCACCGTCTTAGTCATGGTCTCGGCATTTGTAGGGCGGGAATTGGTGATGAAGGCTTATGAAGAAGCAATTCGTGAAAAGTATCGCCTCTTTTCGTACGGCGACTGCATGTTGATTATCTAAACGAGAGGATTTTCTCGACCACTTCGCCCAGCACCTGATTCGGCGTCGAGGCGCCGGAGGTCAGCCCTATTTTGAGTGTCCCCTCGGGAAGCCATTCACTCGAAAGGATGGTTTCAAACTTCCCCACCGGCTTGTGGCGGATCTCCCGATTCGACAAAAGGCAATCGGCATCGTCGATATGATAGGTCCGCGCAAAAGAGGACGACATCTCCGCCAGATGATTGGTATTGCTGGAGTTGTATCCTCCCACCACGATCATGAGATCCAAATCTTTGTCTTTCAAATTCTTAATGGCATTCTGCCGATCTTCCGTCGCACTACAAATCGTGTCAAAATTTTTGAAATGTTCGGTCATCGAAGCCGAACCGTAACGATCGGCCAAGGCCTTTCGAAGTTCTTCGGCAATCTCCATGGACTCGCTCATAAGCATCGTCGTCTGATTCGCAACACCGACCCGGATCAAATCGGTATCCGGATTAAAGTCCGGCGAGACCTGTTTTTCAAATTTCTTGAGAAATTCTTGCCGGGTTCCTCCCCGCCGAATGTAATCACAAACGATCCGCGTCTCTTCCATATTGAGCACCACGAGATATTTTCCGTGCGTGTAATCAAGCACGCGTGAACTGGTCGCCTGGGTCTCTTCGTGATAGTATTTGCCGTGAATCACCGCCGTGAAACCTTCATCGGCGTAGCTTTCCACTCTCTTCCACACATTTAAAACCGATCCGCAGATCGTGTCGACGAGAACACACCCCTTCTTCTTGAGCACCTCAATCTGAGAAGCGGTCGCTCCGAAAGCGGGGAGGATCACCACATCTTCCTTGCAAACATCCCGGTAGTCGTCGGCCAAAAATTGAACCTTCATCTCCTGAAGGTTCTTGTTGACGCGGGGATTATGAATGATCTGCGCGGTCAAAAAAATTCTTCGGTCGGGAAACCGTTCGCGGGTCTCGTAGGCCAATTCAACCGCCCGGTCGACGCCGTAGCAAAAGCCGAAGGAGCTAGCGAGGTGGAAGGTCACCCCTTTTTCCGTGTGGATGTTTCCCGCTGCAATGATCTTCTCAATAATGTCGCTGTGGTAGTCACGAACCAGATCATCCTTGATCTCAGCCTTGAGGCCGAAGCTCTTGCGAACAATCTGTCCCGGCTCAAAGGCGTCTGGTTTAAGGTGGGAGGTCGTCATTGGGCCTCTCTTAACGATTTACGAAAGCCTTTGTAAAGAGGATAGGGTTATTTCACGCGGGGACATACAGACCCCACTTTTTCCAAAATAGTGCCCAAAATGGCCTGAGTTGGCACCGATCATGCCAAAGATAAAATCGAGGTTATTCCAACCACTTGACCGCCAATAGCCCAATCATCGGCCTCTCCGGCACGCCACTTGCTTTATAGCCCCCTGGATTACACGCAACCAAATCGGTTTTCCTCCGAAAACAAACGGACAACTTATGAGGACAAAAAATAAATCGATCATCCTTCTTTGTCTGGCCCTTGGGTGGCTCTCGTCCGCCTGCACGACCGCGAGCCGCGCCAAGATCGCGACCGTCGTCCATCAGGAAAGAGGAAGCTTATCCTACGAAACCGGAGAGGAGATCGTCGCCAGCATTCAAGAGCTGGCTCAAGAGTATCAACTCGACCCGATGCTGATCCTCGCGATCATCAAGACCGAGAGTTCCTTTAATCCTCGAGCTCTTTCCCATCGCGGCGCCATGGGGCTGATGCAGGTCAAATCGATCGTGGTGAGGGACGTCGCCGTTGATCTCGGCATCCTGCCGAAAGATTCCCAAAGATTGAAATCGGATTTGAAGTTCAACCTGCGCGTTGGCGTTCATTATCTCTCGAAACTGCTCGAACAGTACCACGGCGATCTTCGAAAGGCGCTCATGGCCTACAACGCCGGCCCGACCACCGTCTCCCGCCTCTACAAAAACCGCCCCGTCCCAGTCGGCGGCTACCAAGGAAGAGTCCTCAAGGCGTATCGGGTTTATTCGAGTATTTAATTCTTACTCTCCCTCTCAAACTGCCAAAATTGGCCGGGCTTTAAAATAGGAACTCCCTGATACTTTTTCATCACCAGCAAATCGTCATCGCCGGTGATCAACCCATCGGCTCCACCGGACACGGCACAGGCCAAAAGATGATTGTCGTTCGGATCTCGACAGGGTGAATCCTCTAGGGAAGAGACTTCGACTTTCTCGGTATTCCTTTCAATGAAGAACAGGATCTTCTCGACTCGATCCTTTGGAAAATTAAATTTATTCGAAAGAACTTTTTGGACTTCCTGAAGGATTTCTTCGCTGACAAGAAGATGATGAGAGCCGACACATTGTTCCAACAACTCATGGCAAGTTCCGTGGGTGAGAAAAGCGGCAATCCAAACATTGGTATCGAAGAGGACCCTCACGAGACCTGCTTGAAGACATCCTCATCCCGAAAAAGCCCTCTCTTCTCGGCCAGTGGAATCATCTGGCGTCGAAGCTGACGAAATTCGCGGACGGCAAAAAATTGCCGTAAGGCCTCGCGGATGACATCGCTTCGATTCGCATGTTCCTGCTTCACCGCCCGATCGAGCTCCCGTCGCAAGAAACCTGGAAGACTGATTGTGATTGTTTCTCGGCCCATTGCATCCCTCCCCGCCTCTGTAAGACAATCTAATACAGAGCTACTTTCCCCGTCAAGTCTGAACATCTGAAACTTTCTCTTACTCTTAAAGTGCTACTTTATCTTCGCTTCAATCATCCGATTCGCCTTCTTGAGGGGGAGTTTCTTTCGGATTACTTCCTCACGAATTTGCTGAACCGTTTGCAAGGCATCCTCAACATCTTCCTCGCGAGCCCTGTTCCCGACCCGCCCTTCATCCACCTCGCTCTGTTCCAAAAGCATCAAGGCGGCCATTCCGTCGGTCGCCGATTTCCAAAATTTGTAGGCACAGAGTCGATCGACGATCAGGTCTTCCATGGAAATGATCCGCAACTTTCTTGTCCCCAGCGTGATCTGATTCGCCATTTCTGTAGGCCCCAATCTGGAACCCGGAAACTCGATATAAATTTTAAGGGCTTCGTTGATAAAGTCTTTACCGACCCTTTTGAAACTGAGCTGATCCATCACCTTCCAGAGGTCGGGCCCTCCCGGCGAGACCATGTCGATATCTGCCGTCGTATAGTCCCCCTGCGTGTAAAACTCCACAGCGGCCCCGCCGACGAGGATCGGATCCTGTCCCACCCTCCTCAAGGCCTCCGCCACAATGGAGGCGATCACGACGGCGCGCTCGGCAGGCTCTTTGAGTTGAGAGGCCGCCTGGAGTTCTGTTTTAAGATCTGCGAGAGAAGGCACGGAGCGTCTCCTCCTTATATCCCTTACGACCCTTGCGGGAGAGTTTTTCCGGAATGAAAAGACGTCGGATTGACTCGCTTACTTTTCTTCTCTGAGGTCGACTTCGGCGCCATTCGTCAAAATCAATCGCTCTCCCATTCGGGGACATTGCCGAATTTTGAGAGACTTCCGACGGCAAAAGGGCTAAATAATCCGCATACGAAAGCAGTACCGCCGTCGGCCGCCCGTTGGTCGTAATGGCGATTCGACTCCTCCCGGCCAGATCTCGCACCTTCTCTGATAGCTTCGCCTTGATTTCGGAGAGCGGCGCGAACGTCAGAGAGCGGATGTCGGAGAAGGAATAAGACATGACT
>Ga0209515_10009447_pt1 | contig 11101 bp, 12 predicted proteins | sample Subgroupgradi54m_FD_187454 | JGI IMG/M metagenome (GOLD analysis project Ga0209515, IMG submission 187454) | Subsurface groundwater microbial communities from S. Glens Falls, New York, USA - GMW60B uncontaminated upgradient, 5.4 m (SPAdes)... ...
GGCTGCAGCCGGACCCCGAACCGGCGCATTCGCGCGGGCGCGTCCGCCGACGCGCGTACGACGATCCGCGCCAGCGTCTCGTTGGTCGCGCCGCCGGTGACCCTTCGCAGGTCGGTCATGAACTCGTCTTCGGAGTAGCTTTCGGCGAGGACATCGGTCGGGGCGGCGTGCATGCACCGGAGGTTGCGCGTGTGGCGGCTGTTCCCTCCACGGAACACTCGCGGAGCGCGCTCGAGGACGATCACTCGCGCGCCGCGCTCCGCCGCGGCCAGCGCGGCGCACAACGCGGCATTGCCGCCGCCAAGCACGGCGACGTCGTACGACTCCGGGTCTGTCACGGGAGCAATGATAGTCGGCGCAGGGCGGGAGTCGAGGTGTGTAGGGCGGCCCTTGACGGGCCGCCGATCATCTTACGGGCCGCCGATCATCGCTCGACGCGGAGATTGTTCTGGACGCCGAAGATGCCGAAGATGCCGCGGACGATGTTTTCCGCCTGGCGGCGCTCGACCTCGGAATTCACCACGCCCGTGAGGAGCACGTTGGAGTTCCGCACGATGATGTGGATCGGCGGCACCGCCTGCGACGCGTAGTTCGAGAACGCCGGGTCACGGTAGATCGCGTTGGCGATGATGTCTCGAAGCCGGTCGTCTCCGAGCGAGGCCGGCAGCACCTCGAGACGGTTCACGAAATCCTGCGCGCCGTCGACGTGGGACACCCGCTTGGCCAGGTCGTCCGACTTGATTGGCTGCGTCACGTAGCCGGTCAGCGTCACCACCCCGTTATCCACGCCGATTTCAACGTCGTCGAAGACGGTGAAATACGTCGAGCGCCTGACCTGGTCGGCGACGCGCTCGGCCAGCGCGCGGTCGTTTTCCGCCTTCCCGATCGTCAGCTCGCTCACGATTTCCTTGACGCCGTCGACTTTCAGGATGTCCGCCACCAGGTCCTGCTTGGCGCCCGCGCTGGCGACCGATCCGGCCAGCGTCACGCTGCCATCGTGCGCGGCGACCTTGACGCCCCGGACGCGCTTCTGGGAGAGCCGTTGCTCCACGCGCGTCTTCAGTTGTTGATCGGTTGACCCGGCGGGCTGCTGTGCGAACGCGATGCCCGCCGCGAGGGAGATCATCGCGACGATCACCACAGGCGCGAGCGATCGCCGAACGTGGGCGTGCTCGACTCTCATGTTCAGTGAGAGAGCGCGTACAGGACCATGTTGATCGTGACCTGGTAGCCCTGCGGCGAGAACGCCGCGAAGAATGCCGGGTCCTCCGATTCGCGCTCCATCGAGTCGCCGATGTCGGAGTTGTGCGTCATCACGACCATGATGCGGCCATGGCTGTCCGCGATGCCGCGGAAGTCGACCTCCGGGCTGTCGCTGCCGCGCTCGGATGTGCCGCCGCCGCTCGCGCGCCAGAAGTTGATGCCCGGCACCTGCGGCACGTGCGAGACCTCGAACAGCGTCTCGCGAATCGGATGGTCGGCGGGGATGTCGAAGATCGGGTACTCGGGCAGCACCTGGCGCATCGCGTCGGCCCATTGCTCCCACGCGCGGGTGCCCCAGAAGTCATCGACCCAGAGAAACCCTCCCTTGAGGAGATACTCGCGCAGCCGCGTGACCTCGAGCGGCGCCAGGCCTATCGTGCCGACGTCGGATCCGACCAGGAACGGGCACTCGAAGAGCGCATCATCGGTGAGGTGGACGGTCCAGTACTTCGCATCGCCCCGCCCGTCCTTGCTGATCCGCGTTTTCGTCAGCTCGGATGCGCGAATCATGAGATTCAAACCCGCGTACGGATAGTCCGTCGACCAGCCGAAACCGTTCGCCTCGCGGCGGTTGCTGGTGTACATCAACTTGCATATCGTAAAGGCCCCGTCGCTGAAGTGGGGCGGGGGCATGTGCAGCGGCATGCCCGGTCCTTCCATGACACGGAAACGCTGAGCCAGGGCGGACGAGGCGATGGCAATCACGAGCAGCCCGACCACGATGAGGACGCGGCGGCGCGGGAACATTTCTCTGGTGAGTGTACGATCATTTCGAGAAACGAAGAGGGAGGGAAGCGTATGTCCGGTTACCTGACGGGCGGCGTGCTGGCGGCGATGTTCGCCCTTCAATCGGGGTCGACGGCCACCCAGGCGCCGGTCGCGGCAAAGGATGCGGCCAAGGAGATCCGGTTGAGCGGCTGCATCGCGCGCGACCGCATCGCGCCCGGCCAGTTCACCTTTCTGGACAATGAAGGCGGCGGAAAGTACCGGCTGACCGGCAAGGGGCTGAAGAATTTCGTCGGCCACCGGGTCGAGATCGTCGGCGGCCCTCCCGGAAAACGGGTGACCTTCCGTACCGGCCTGCTGCCGTCGCCGAACACCGCCGCGCAGGCTGGCGCACTCGATCCGGCGCAGGCGGCGGTCGCAAACCTTCCCGGCGGCGCGGCCGACTGCCCACTGCCGACTGCGTACTGCCGACCGCCGACTGCTTACTGCCGACTGCCGACGGCGCCGATGTCGATCGCCGGTGGTTCGGCGATCGCGCCGCCGCGCAGCTCGAGCCGCCGAGGCAGCGCGCCTGTCCATCCAATCGAACCGTCCGGGTAAATCGTCACTGACATCCCTGCGCCCCGCGATTATTGCGCGGCCCCGCGAAGTGTTCGAGAATAGCCCGTGCCGAACCGTCAGCTGGCCACGTCATGAGATTCCTCGCCCGGCTCCTGCTCAACGGCATCGCGATCCTCATCGCGGCGTGGCTGCTGCCGGGATTGCACGTGAGCGGCACGTTTGCCGCGCTCGTCGCCGGGGCAATCCTCGGCTTCGTCAACGCGATCATCCGGCCCGTGCTGTTTTTCCTGACGTTGCCGCTCACGCTCGTCACGCTCGGCCTGTTCATCTTCGTGCTGAACGCGCTGTGCCTCGGCCTGACCGCGGCGCTCGTGCCCGGATTCAGCATCGACGGTTTCTGGTGGGCGCTGCTCGGTGCGCTGCTGGTGAGCGTCGTGAGCTGGATCCTGAACGGATTGTTCGTCGGGAAACAGGAAGAGAGACGGATCTGAGGGGAATAGACATGAAGCGGATTCCAATTGCAGTGGTGGCGATGATCGCGGCGGCGCTGATTGGCACGGCCGTCGCCCGCGCGGAGCGCGCAGGAGACGCTGGGCAGCGCGGTGGCGCGGAAGGCGGCGCACAAGCCGCGCGCCAGGGCGGCGCGCCCGCCAACCCGGGCCAGGTGCCGGGACGCGGCGCCTACCAGCCAACGCTCTGGTGGGGCGACGAGATGTTCCCGAAGTGGCCGTACCCGGCGGGCGACGCGGTCTATGCCGATCTCGACGGCGTGAAGATCAAGGGCTACATCAACGAGATCACCGCGATCTCGCGCAAGAGCCGTGACGACGGCAACCAGTACTGGGGCCGCATCACCGGGTCGCCGTACGACAAGATGACGAGCGACTGGGTGGCCGCGCAGTTCAAGCGCATCGGCCTCGAGCAGATCGAGGTCCACGAGTTCACCGACCTTCCTCCGCAGTGGTGGCCGACCTCGTGGGAGGTGACGGCCGTCGGCGCGCAGGCGGTCCCGATGAAGACCGCGTTCCCGCTCTATCACTCGGTCGGCACCACGGGACAGCTCAATCTCACACCGGTGTGGGTCGGGATGGGCACCGCCGCGGATTTCGACGGGCGCGACGTCAAAGGCAGGGCGGTGGTCGCGTACGGGTTCCCGAACCCCGGCGGCCGCGAGGACACGGCGCTCACGCTCGGCGTCGTGCGTCGCGCGGACGAAGCCGGCGCGGCGGCGCTCTTCATCGTCCTCGGGTTCCCGGGCAACGTGATGAACGAGCCGACGGCGGGCGGCACGACCGATCCGGCGAAGATGCCGATTTTCATGCTGGGCAACCAGGACGGCACGACGATCCGCCAGATGATCGAGAACAACCAATCGCCGGTGATCCGCTTCCGCCTCGCGGTGGAGCTGCGGACCGGTCAGAAAACGGCGAGCGTGTTCGGCGTGCTGCCGGGCGCGACCGACGAGAACGTCGCCGTGATGGCGCATACCGATTCGTTCTTCGAAGGCGCGATGGACAACGCGTCGGGTGTCGCGACGATGGTCGCCCTCGCCGAGCACTACGCGAAGATCCCGAAGGGGCAGCGCCGCCGCACGATGACGTTCTTCACCACCTCGGCGCATCACTCGCCGTCAGGCGAGAACGCGGGCGCCCGCTGGGTGCACAACACCATGAAGCAGATGTTCGCCAAGACCGCGCTGCTCGTGAACTGCGAGCACACGGCGCAGGTGGCGGTGTTCCTGGTCGGCGAGACGCTCTATGGATCGAACCAGGTGGGCGCGCGCCGCTGGTTCGTCGGCGGCAGCGATCAGCTCAAGACGATCGTGATGAAGGACTTCAAGGACTACGGCATGGCGCTCTTCTCGCGTCCCGAGGGCCGTCCCGGCGGCGAGCTAGGGATCTTCTACCAGGACGCGCCGAGCTTCCACATCATCGACTCGGTCGTGTATCACACGGACATGGACACGCTGAATGTCGTTCCCGCCGCGGGACTGGAGCAGTCGGCGCACGTGTTCGCGAAGATCATCGACGACGTGAACAAAGTCGAGATGAGCGCGCTGCTCGGCGCGCCGGTCACGACGCGCTAACTCTCGGTGCGATCGCAATCCTGATAGTCGTAGAGGCGGACCTTCAGGTCCGCCTTTCGCTCGGCCGCTGTGAGACGCGGCATAGCCTGCTCGCCGAAGCCCGGAGGGCGAAGGCGAGTCCTCCGCAAAACCGGCTTGATCCCATCAACCGAGCTTCGCCGCCGAGGGGTCGAGCTAATTTAATCGGCCTTCGGCCTGCCTACGGTTTTGCTCCGGACACGCCGCGCCTCACAGCGGCTAGCGGCGGACACTTCGCGCTCGGCATCGTGTGGCTGACGGTCGAAGAGTTCAGGGCGTATCGGAACGGCGAAACAATTTTCGCGCCGGACTCTGCGACAGCGAAATTCAGAGTCGAGCGTCTCGCAATGGCCATTGAGCGCGTTCAGGAGGCACAGCAACATCTGGCCTTTCGAGAGGTCTTTCTCGTTGAGACAGGTAGGGGGTATTCGGCGACTCTCTACGGCAAACAGACGCCCGTGCGTCGACGCAAGTCTCACTGAGGACTGTTCGCACCCACCATGCCATACGCTGTGGTTGCGGTTGATGGGTCCGTCGGATGCGCGACGCTTTCTCCCGCCGGAACAGGCTGCGGACAGTAGAGTGTGCGAATGAGAATGCCGGGCGGCGACCACGCGATCATCAAGCGCGGGAAGCTCACCGGATACTGCTTGAACCCCGAACATCCGCGCGGCAAGCACAAGGCGCGGGTCTTTGCGACCGCCCTCGGCTTCACTGCCGAGAATGCCGACGAGCTGCTTTGTTAAGTAGAGGCCAACCCATGGCTACCACACCACGCGTTCTCGACGTCGTCGCCCTGCTGTCAGACCTACCGGCGCACGGTCTTCTGCGCGGACAGGTAGGGACCATCGTGGAGCTCCTGGACGGCGCATACGAGGTGGAGTTTTCCGACGACGAGGGAAAGACCTACGCGGAACTCGCGTTGGAACCAGACCAGCTCCTGGTCCTTCATCATCGACCGCAGCAGGCGGCATAGAAGCTCCGAGGGGGTTGCAAGATTTTGCAAGCCAGACGGCCGCCGACGGCTTCAGGCGACTTCGATCGGCAACCACGAAGGACAGCCGACCCCGATTTTCCGGGGTCGGCTTTGGTCGGCATTTCGCTGCGTTTAGCCTGAGGGGCTGGCGCCCGCAAGGGCGTGAGAGGTTCGAGTCCTTTCTTCCGCCCCACCTGTCATTGCAATTGATGGCGTTGACGAGTTGAAAATGATTCAGCCGTCTGCACCGTCGTCTCCGGCGCCGAAGATCACCAGATCGCGCTAGGACCTCGTGGTGTTGTTGCGCCTTTGCACCTCTACAGGGCTGGCATGCCTACTTCGGCCTCCAAATTCAATCCGCCGCTGTGAGGCGCGGCGTGTCCGGAGCAAAACCGTAGGCAGGCCGAAGGCCAATTAGCTCGATCCCTCGGCGGCGAAGCTCGGTTGATCGGATCAAGCCGGTTTTGCGCAGGACATGCCGCGTCTCACAGCGGCAGAGCGCATTGCTCGGCGCGCCGGTCACGACTCGATAGCGCTGGTTGGTGGTGAGTGGTTGGTGGTCAGTGGTTGGTGGTGAGCCGCCGGTAACCACCAACCACCAACCACCAACCCGATGAGCGCGGGTGGAACGACCTCGATGGCATGCGTCGCGATGGCGACGCTCAGCGCCAGGTCCGCCGGCACACTCCACAGCGCCAGCGCGGCGGCCGTGACCAGCTCGAAGGTGCCCACGTTGCCCGGCGTCGCCACCACCGCGATCCCCAGGTTCACAATCACCAGCACGCTCACTGCGGCGCTGACCGGCAGTTCGAGGCCGAACGCGCGAAGCATGCACCACACGATCGCGGCGCGCGCGATCCACGACGCAAGCGACGCGGCAATCGTCGCCGCGATCCGGCGGCGGTGACCGAGGACGGTCACGCCGGCGATGATCCGGTCTACCGTTCCCACCGCCGCGCCCGGCGCCGCTCCAGCCGCGTGCCTCGCACTCAGGCGCCATCCGATGACCCCGCCCGCGACCGCGGCGCCCGTCAGCGCCAGGAGCATCCACCCTCTGAATCGCAGCACCCGTGCAGGCAGCGGCAGCAGCAGGCTGGCCATCACCACGAACAGCGGCAGCACGACCGCGTCCATCACGCGGTCGAGCACGACCATCGTCACCGCCGTCGCGGTCGGCAACTGGTGACGCCGAGTTAGCACGTAGGCGCGCGCGCCTTCGCCGAGCTTGAAGGGGAACAGCACGTTGCCGACGATGCCGACCAGCTGCGCCTGGAGCGCGTTCCAGATCGTGACGCGCCCCACGGCGCTGACGATGATGCGCAGGCGCGCGGCGTCGAGGACCACACCCAGCAGGTTGATGAGCGAGGCCACGAGCGCCCATCGCCACGACATCGCGGCCAGCGCGCGGCCGATTGCCGCGGGATCGGATCGGGCGATCGCGATCGCGGTGGCGGTGAGTACGGCGACCAGCAGCAGGAGCCTGACGCGCCTGTTCATCCGCCTTCGCTCTGTGAGCTACGGCGGACAGGCGACGCGGCGGGGGTCCGTACGATCGGATGCGGGCGCGACTCTGCAAGCAGCTCGGACACGGTCAACAGCCGGAAGCCCCGTCGCTGCGCTTCGCGAAGGATCTGCGGCAGCGCCTCGACGACCTGGCTCGCGTCAGGCTCCGGATCCAGGCTGCGCCCGTCATGGAGCAGCAGGATCGATCCGTCGACGAACCCTTCGATCGCGCGGTCGACGATCGCGCCGGCACCCGGCCGATCGGTGTCGTAGACGCCGACGGTCCACGCGATCGGCTCGCAGCCTTCCCGGCGCGCGGCGCCGTCGAGCCACGGGTTGCGCCAGCCGAACGGCGCCCGGAACACCCGTGGCCGTCTTCCGGTGATCTGCTGAACGAGATCCGATGTCCGGCAGATTGTCTGTCGCATCGCCGACGGCGTGCGCAGCGGCAACGCGGCATGGTCCCACGTGTGGTTGCCGATCTCGTGTCCTTCGTCAGCCGCACGCCTCACCACGTCCGGGGCGGCGTGTGCGCGAACGCCGAGCACGAAGAACGTCGCGCGCGCACCGAGCGCGCGCAGCACATCGAGGATCTGCGACGTATACGGCTCGGTCGGCCCATCGTCAAAGGTGATGGCGATGGCGGGCGTGCGCGGCCGCCCGCGGCTGACGATGCGCCCCCAGAGCGGCGCGCGCCGCTCGAAGACCGCATGGATGAACAACGCGTCGAGCGCCATCGCGCTCCACACCCACACATGCAGCGGAATGGAAAGTGAGAACACACGCGTGGCCAGGATGGCGAGCACGCCGACGGCGCCGGCGGTCAGCAGCGACACCACGATGACGATCGACGTAATCACAGTCCGTCGAGACATCACGTCAGTTTAGGACGGATCTTCAGACCCGCCCCTGCCCTCGAGCACCTCGTCAAAGTACTCCAGCAGCCCCGTCACCACATTGGGCCAGGAATATTGCTCGGCCTTGCGCAGCCCCGCCTCGCGCATCGCCACCCGCAGACGATCATCCGAGAGCATCTGGACGATGGCGTCGGCAAAGGCGTTCACGTCGTACGGGACGAGCAGGCCTTCCGGCCCGAGGAGGTCACGGTAGCCGACGTTGTCGGTCGCGACGATCGGCGTTCCACTCGCCATGGCCTCGAGCAGCGTGATGCCGAACGAGGCGTTGCTGATCGGGGAGCAGAACAGATCCGCGGTCGCGTAGTAGGACGGACGGTTCAGCAGCGCCGGCCCCTCGAAATGCACATCGTCGCGCAGCTCGTCGGGGACCATGCGCGTGTACACCGGCTCCAGCGGCCCGGTGCCGACGACGATCAGGCGCACGTCGTGGATGCGGCGCCGGACTTCGGCAAACGCGCGCAGCATGAAGGGGAGCCCGTTGCGCGGGTCGAACCGGCCGAGGAACAGGAGCGTCCGCTTGTCCGTGCCGAACCGCGCCAGGCGCGGGACGGCCGGATTGAACATCTGCGTGTCCACGCCGTTGGGGATCACGCGCGCGTCGAGATCGAAATAGCGGGAGAGCGCCCGCAGCACGCTCGGCGAGACGACGGTGACGCCATCGAGGCGATCGACGAATTGCTTTTGAAGGACGCCCTTGATGGCGGAGTAGACGAGGCTCGGCTCGAAGTAGCTATGAAACGTGCCGACGCGCGGGCACTGGCCCAGCAGCGCGGCGAGCGGCGGCAGCGTGAAGAACAGCGGCGAGTGCAGCTGGAGAATGTCGAACCGCTCCTCGCGCAGCAGGTCCCGAAGGTCGCGCCAGACGTGCGCACCCATGGTGAAGTGCGCGATCGCGCCGTTGCCATAGACCGTGAAGCTGCGGCCGATCCGACGCGTGGGGATACCGTTCGGCTGGGGCAGGTGAAAGCCGTTGGTCCGCGGCGCGGCGCTGATGACTGTGACCGCGTGGCCGCGCGCTTTCAGCTCGGTGGCCGTGTGGTGCACGTTTTCGCTGATGCCGCCGAGCAGTGGGTAATAGTATTCGGTGACGATCCCGATCTTGAGCGCCATCGTCTGACTCGCCTCCCGCTGTGGCACTTTGGCCGTGGTGAGGCATTCGTGCTCGCCTCCTGCGGGACCACGTCGTTGTGTTTCTGGTGGTTAGCGCGACGCGCCCGCTTCGACGTGACAGAACGGCAATATCCGTGCGCTCTCCGGGTGTCGCGCTAAAATCCGGCAAATGCGGTCGCGATTGGTTGCGCCGGGGGCGGTGATGCTGATCAGCCTCGGGCTGGCGGACAGGGCTGCGCAAGATTCGGTCCGGCAGCAGAACTGGGATCGCTGCATCGATGCGGACATCGCCGAGGCGATCCGGCTGCAGCCCGGCGTGGCCGCGACGTGGCCGCTCCTGAACACTCGACCATAGGTTTCTCTCCCCAAACGACCCTCATGAAAATTGCGATCATCGGAGCAGGTGGAGTTGGCGGGTACTTCGGCGCGCGCCTGCAACAGGCGGGCGCCGATGTCGGTTTCGTCGCGCGCGGCGCGCATCTCGAGGCGCTGCGCCGCGAGGGATTGAAGGTCGAGAGCCCGCTCGGCGACATCCATCTTCCACGCGTCACCGTCACCGACAACGCAGCCGATCTCGGCCGCGCCGACATCGTCTGGCTGGCGGTGAAGTTGTGGGACACGGAGGCCGCCATTCGATCGATGCGATCCGTTGTCGGCCCGGACACCGGCATCATCTCGTTTCAGAACGGCGTTCAGAAAGACGATGTCCTTCGCCAGGCGTTCGGCGACACGGCGGTAATGGGCGGCGTCGGATACATCGCCGTCAATATCGAGCGCCCTGGCGTGATCACGCACACCGGCACCATGCAGCGGCTGATCTTCGGCGAGTACGACGGCCGCCGCTCCGCGCGAGCCGAGGCGCTGCTCGATGCGTGCACGCGCGGCGGCATCAACGCGGCGCTGAGCGACGACATCCGCAAGGCGATCTGGGAGAAGTTCGTGTTTCTCGTCGGCCTCTCGGGATCCACGACGACGATGCGCGCGACGATCGGGCCAATCCGATCCAACCCGCGGGCGCGCGCGTTTCTCTTCGACCTGATGCGCGAAACGGTGGCGGTCGGCCGCGCGCTGGGCGTCGCGCTGCCAGCCGACTATGCCGACCAGCGTCTCACGTTCGTCGACGGCCTGCCCGAGACCATGACCTCGTCGATGCACCACGATCTGAACGCGCGCAAGCGGCTCGAAGTCTCATGGTTGAGCGGAGGTGTCGTCCAGCTTGGGGAAGCGGCGCGCGTGCCGACTCCCATGAATCGGGCGGTGTGGGACGTGCTCGCGCTTCACGAGTCGGGCAACACGTGATTGCGACGACCCCTGTCCTGACAATTCGCGCGCTTCGCACCGTTGCGGTGCACGTGCCCATGAAGCGCGCGCTTGGAACCAGCGCGCGCCGCATGGATGTCGCGCCGCTCGTCCTGATCGATCTCGACACGGAGGAAGGCGTCACCGGCCGCGCGTACGTGTTCTGTTACCTGCCGTCGGCGACCGTCGCCGTTGAATCGATTCTGCGCGATGCCGCGTCGCGCCTGAAGGGCGATCGCGTCGCGCCGATCGACATCAACGCGAAGCTTGGACGCCACTTCAAGCTGCTGGGCGTGCGCGGCCTCGTGACGATGGCGCTCGCGGGGTTCGACGGCGCCTGCTGGGATGCGCTGGCGATCGCGGCCGGCGTGCCGCTCACCTCGCTCCTCGGCGGCAGCGTCCGTCCGGTGCGCGCCTACAACAGCAACGGCCTGAGCCTTTCGCCGGGATCCGGGATCGGGGATCCGGGATCCAAATCTGCCCTTGCGGATGAAGCCGAGCAGCTGCTGGAGGAGAGCGGATTCAGCGCGATCAAATTGCGGCTGGGATACGCGACTGTCGAAGAGGATCTGGCGGCCGCGCACGCCGTGCGCGCGCGCGTGCCCGCCGGGACGATCCTCATGTCGGACTACAACCAGGCGC
>Ga0209515_10009449_pt1 | contig 11096 bp, 8 predicted proteins | sample Subgroupgradi54m_FD_187454 | JGI IMG/M metagenome (GOLD analysis project Ga0209515, IMG submission 187454) | Subsurface groundwater microbial communities from S. Glens Falls, New York, USA - GMW60B uncontaminated upgradient, 5.4 m (SPAdes)... ...
CGCAGGCATTGCGCGAGGCGGGCGTCGAGCGCATCGAGCTGGGCGACCATCATCGCGAGTTCTTCGCCGACTGCGAGGCGATGATCGTCAGCCCGGGGGTTCCTGAATCGGCGCTGCCGATCACGTGGGCCGAGCATGACGGTGTGCCGATCCTCAGCGAAATCGAATTCGCGTTTCGGTTCTGTCCGTCGCCGATCATCGCGGTCACGGGCACCAACGGCAAGAGCTCCGTCGTCACGCTGATCGCGCGGGTGCTCACCGCCGCCGGCAAGACCGCCGTCACCTGCGGCAACATCGGCATTCCGTTTTCCTCGATGATCCAGACGCTCACCCCCGAGTCGATCGTCGTGCTGGAGGTCAGCTCCTTCCAGCTGCTGCGGTGCGACCGGTTCCGTCCGGAGGTTGGCGTGCTCCTCAACATCGGCACCAACCATCTCGATCGGCATCCGGACTTCGACAGCTACGCCAAGGCCAAGGCGCGGCTGTTTCAGTCGCAGCTGCCGACGGACTACGCGGTGCTCAACGCGGGCGATCCGGCGATCAGGCGAGTGGCGAGCGAGATCGTGTCGCAGCCGGTGTGGTTCGGCGGCGCCGTCGACCAGAACCCGGCGCGGTTTCGCTTGGCGCCGGCAACGCGCGAGTTGCTGGCCGACAACTTGCAGGCGGTGGTGCAGGTCGGCCGCGTGCGGCAGATCGGCGATCCGCTGATTTATCAGGCGATCCGCGAGTTCCGAGGGCTGGAGCATCGCCTCGAGCATGTGGCGACAGTCAGCGGGGTGTGCATCATCAACGACGCGAAATCGACGACGCCGGAAAGCAGCCTGTATGCGCTGGGCCGCTGCCCGGGGCCGGTCGTGGTGATCCTCGGCGGCAAGGACAAAGGGTTGGATTTCTCAATGCTGCGGCCGGCGCTGGCGGATCCTCGCGTGCGAGGGATCGTGCTGATCGGCCAGACGCGGCCGGCGTTGCGCGCGGCGTTGGACGGTCTTCCGGTGCAAGAGGCGGAGAGTCTCGACGCGGCGCTGCGCGTGGCGATGGGCTGCGCGGCGTCCGGCGAGACGGTCTTATTTTCTCCGGCGTGCGCGAGCTTCGACATGTTCACGAACTTCGAGGAGCGCGGCCGGATTTTCAAAACCCTCGTCCAGCAACTTCAGGACCAGACTAAGGACCACGGACCACGGACCACGGACCCATGCGCGCGCTCTGTCGATTCCTGAGGTCCTTGGTCCTTGGTCCTTGGTTCTTGGTCCAACCGAGGTTCAGATGACCCCGAGGGAGTTACGCCGCTTGCTGCTGGTGATCGTCGCGGCGCTGCTGAGCGTCGGCTCGATCGCCGTCTATTCCGCGACGGCGATCACGTCGCACGAGCTTGGCGGCTCCTCGATGCAGTTCATCGGCCACCACGTGTTGGCGATTGCGCTGGGCAGCACCCTGAGCATCGCGTGCCTGATGATTCCGTATCAGACGCTGCGGCGGTTCGCCAAGCCGGCGATCCTGCTGAGCGTCATGCTGCTGCTGCTGGTGTTTTGCTTCGGCTCGGAAATCGGCGGCGCGCGGCGATGGTTCCGCGTCGGGCGGTTCAGCATTCAGCCGTCGGAATTCGCGCAGCTGGCGCTGGTGCTGTACCTCGCCGACTTTCTGGCGCGCAAGCGCGACACGATCCGGGACTTCTGGCATGGATTCGTGCCGCCGATGCTCGTGACGGGCGTCATGGCGCTGATGACGCTCGTGCAGCCCGACCTCGGCACGGCGATCGTCATGGGCGCGGTCGCCATCCTGCTGTTGGTCGTCGCCAACGCGCGCGGGCGGCACGTAAGCGGCACCGTCGCGCTGGGCGCCATCGGGTTGGTGTTCCTCGTCGCCGGCAAGGCGTATCGCCGGCGGCGCATCCTCGCGTTTCTCCATCCCTGGCACGATCCGCAAGGCGTCGGGTTTCAGATCGTCCAATCGTTTCTGGCGATCGCGCACGGCGGCGTGTGGGGGCAAGGCATCGGCCAGTCGCTGCAGAAGATGTTTTATCTGCCGAGCGCCCACACCGATTTCATTTTCGCGGTGATCGGTGAAGAGCTGGGCCTGATTGGCTGCACGGCGCTGTTGCTGTTGTTCGCGCTGTTCATCGGCTGCGGCATTCGCATGGCGCAATTGACCGACGATCTCTTCAGCAAATACCTGATCATCGGCTGCGTCGGCCTCATCAGCCTCGAGGCGATCGTGAACATGGCGGTCGTCACGGGACTGCTGCCGACGAAAGGGCTGCCGCTGCCGCTGATTTCGTACGGCGGCACCTCGATGGTGACCAACCTGCTCGCCTGCGCGTGGATCTGGTACGGCAGCCGCCATGCATCGAGATCCGTCGAGAATGCGGAGTTCGGGATGCGGAGTGCGGAGTAAATGAGCGTTTCGATCCAGGAAGCCACGTGGACGTCGAGCTCGACCATTCCGCACACCGCACACCGCACACCGCACTTCTTCAACACCAGCCGGCCGATCCGCGTGCTGATCGCGGCCGAGGGCAGCGGCGGCCACGTGATTCCGGCGATCGAGACCGCGAAGGCGCTGGCGGCCAAGGGCGCGCGCGTGCGCGTGTTGTGCGCGAGGCGGCCGCAGACGGCGGGCCTGTTCGAGCAGCTGACGCGGGACGCCGGGCCGCTCGTGGAGATCGATCCTGTGGATCTGCCGACGGCGTCGTGGATGCCTCGATGGCTCGGGGCGCCGGCGCAACGGACCGCGTGGTGGATCACTCGCGGCCGACAGGCGCTGGAGGTCAGGCGCCGGGCGCTGCGCATTTTCGCCGAGGCTCCGCCGCACGTGGTCGCCGGCTTTGGCGGAGGCTTCTGCGTGCCGATCGTGCTGGTCGCGCGGCAGCATCACACGCCGGTGTTGATCCACGAGCAGAACGTCACGCTCGGCAAGGCCAATCGTTGGCTGCTGCGACGGATCGATCAGCTCGCCGTGTCGTTCGACGCGACGAGCCAGCGCGTGACGGGTGCTGACTGCGTCGTCACGGGCTTGCCGGTGCGCCCAGCGATTGGCGGCGGTGATCGCCACCAGGCCGCGCAAGGCGCGGGGCTTGATCCGAACGCCCCGACCGTGCTCATCGTCGGCGGCAGTCAAGGCGCCGGACCCATCAATCGGTTGATGGCCGAGCTGCTCGCGCAGCTGACCGATGAGGAGCGACGCGGCTGGCAGTGTATTCATGCGACGGGCAACGCCGATGTCGACGTGATGCGGCGAGCCTACGCCGGCGCGGGAGTCCGTGCGCTGGTCTGCTCGCACCTGACCGACATGGCCGGCGCCTACGCGATGGCCGATCTGGTCATCAGCCGTTCCGGCGCGTCGATGGTCGCGGAGCTGTCGCGCTGCGGCAAGCCGGCGCTGTTGATTCCGTATCCGCACGCAAACGCCCACCAAGTGGACAACGCGCGCATCGTCGAGTCATCGGGCGGGGGCGTCTGTTTTCAGGAAGCGTCGATCACGCCGGAGCGCCTGCTGGCGTCGGTGCGCGAGCTGTTGCGCGACGCGCCGCGGCGCGCGGCGATGGGACAACGCATTCGAGGATTGATGGATGATCGCGCGGCCCAGCGGCTGGCCGGGGCGGTATTGGCCCTGGCCGTCTGGCGAGCGCGCCATGAGTCATAGCGGCTGCGGAAAAACTCGTCCTTGGCTGAAGGCTCAAGACTGAAGGGGTGCCGCAATGCTCGAACGCGCTCGTCAGCTCGTCAGCAGTAAGCAGCAAGAAAAACTGGGTGATTCCCTGACTGCTTACTGCCTACCTCAGCATGTCGGTTGTATAGCTGACGAGCTGTCGGATTGTTCGAGCCACGGTCCCTTGAGCCTACAGCCTTCAGCCTCTAGCCAATGAGGGTTTTCAGCATCCTGCCAAAACAGGGGGGCGAGACGATCTGCACGCGAGTCACTGACCGGCGGTGGGCATGAGCGGAGCGCATCACGCGTTTCGCTGGCCGTGGTCTTGGAAGCAATGGGGGCAGGAGTGTGATGTGATGGGCGCGGCAGCATTCGCCGAATCCGTTGAGCCTCAGCAGTCCGGCGCGTTCAACGGCAAGCCGATCCATTTCATCGGCATCGGCGGCGTCGGCATGAGCGGTCTGGCGCGGATCTGCCATGAGCGTGGCCTGATCGTCAGCGGCTGCGACGCCAAGACAAGCGCGTCGCAGCAGCGGCTGCTGCAGCAGGGCATCACCGTGTGCATCGGGCATCATCCGAGCCACCTGACGCAGGACGTGGGCTTGGTCGTCTACAGCCAGGCGGTGTCGCCGCAGGAGCCGGAGCTCGTGGCGGCGAGGGACAAGGGCCTTCCGGTGATCAGCCGCGGCGAGTTGTTGGCCGCGGTATCGTCGCGCCAACAGCTGGTCGCGATCGCCGGCGCACACGGCAAAACGACGACATCGGGGATGTGCGCCCAACTGCTGATGCAAGCGGATTGGGACCCGACCGTCATCGTTGGAGGGCACTCGATCACGCTGGGGACCAACGCGCGCTCCGGCCAAGGCCAGTATCTCGTCGCCGAAACGGATGAGTCCGATGGCTCGTTTCTGCTGCTGCATCCCTTGATCGGGATCGTGACCAACATCGACCGTGAGCACCTGAACCATTACCACACCGTCGAGAACCTGATCGCCGCGTTTCAGCAGTTCGTCGGCCAGATCACTCCCGGCGGCGTGCTGATCCGCTGCGAGGACGATCCCCTGACGCGCGAGATGCTCTCACATCCGAACATGATCCGCTACGGGTTCAGCGACACCGCTGACGTGCGCGCGACGGATGTCGAGCCGAACGGCTGGGGGCATGCGTTCGACGTTGAGTATCAAGGCCAGAAGCTGGGCCGCTTCACGCTGCGCGTGCCAGGAAGGCACAATGTGCTTAACGCGCTGGCCGTGATCAGCCTTGGCCTCGCGTTGGACATTCCCATGTCCGTCGTGCGCGACGCGCTGTGGGCGTTCCGCGGCACCTCGCGGCGGTTCCAGCTGGTGCAGCTGCCCAACGACATTTGGTTCGTCGACGATTATGCGCATCATCCGTCGGAGATCCAGGCGACGCTGTCGGCCGATCCGGCCACCGAACGCCGCCGCGTCGTCGTGTTCCAGCCGCACCGCTTCTCGCGCGTGAAGCTGCTGGAAGACGAGTTCTCGCGATCGTTCACTCGGGCCGATGGATTGATCGTGACCGACATTTACTCCGCCTTCGAGCCGCCGATGCCGCAGGTGTCTGGCGAGCGGCTGGCGGGATTGATCAGGGCGCAAGGCGTGCCGTGGGTGCGGTACGTGCCGCGGACCGAGCTGCTTGGATTTCTGCGGCCGTTCGTTCAGCCCAACGACACCGTGTTTTTTCTGGGCGCGGGAGACATCAGTGAGCTCTGTCATGAGCTGGCCAGTCAGCTGCGTCAAGGCACAGGAGCCGCTCGCTAACCACACGAGCTTCCGCATCGGCGGGCCCGCCGAGTGGTACGCGGAAGTCTCGACGCTGGAGGAGCTGCTCGGCTTGCTGCGCGCGGCCGAGGCCGGGGGCATCCCGGTGTCGGTGATCGGCGGCGGGACCAACTTGCTCGTCGCCGATCGCGGCGTCCGCGGCTTGGTGCTTCGGCTGGGCGGAGACTTTCGGCGGGTTGCGGTGATGTCCGAAGATCCGTCGCACGTGTTCGTCCACTGCGGCCCGGCCGTCATGACGCAACAGCTGGTGCAGATGGCCGGGCGGCGCGGCTGGGGCGGCGTCGAAAAAATGGCCGGGCTGCCTGGGCAAGTCGGCGGGGCGGTGATCGGCAACGCGCAGAACATTGGCGGGCTCGTCGAGCACGTCGACGTGGTGCGGCCGTGGGGCGCGACGCAGCGGCTGGGCAAAGAGCGGCTGCCGTTTCGGTATCGCGATTCGGGGATCGGGCAGGGCATCGTCGTCGACGTGTTGTTGCGCTTCGCGCGCGCCGCGTCGGCGGCGCTGATTCAGGAAGCGCTGTGCTATCGCAACAGCACGCAGGACCTGCGGCTGCCCTCGGCCGGCTGCGCGTTCAAGAATCCGTCCGACCATTCGGCCGGGCGGCTGATCGATCAGGCGGGGCTGAAGGGCGAGCGGATCGGCGACGCGCAGGTGTCGTCGCGCCACGCGAATTTTATCGTGAACTTGGGGCACGCCTCGTGCGATGATGTGTTGTCGCTGATGGAGCACATTCAGCGGCGCGTGCACGCGATGTTCGGCGTTCGACTGGAGCCTGAAGTCCGCATCCTCGGAGAGCGCCTCTGACTTGTCATAAGACTTCCACCGTTCAAGGCTCGAGGCTCAAGCAGGCTGCGGAAAAACTCGTCCTTGGCTGAAGGCTGAAGGGAAACGAAGTGCTCGACGACACGCGGTGTGCCCCCTTGAGCCTACAGCCTTCAGCCTCTAGCCAATGAGGTTTTCAGCATCCTGCTAGGCTGGGTGAAGACCTGGAGCCTTGAGCCTTCAGCCTAGAGCGCCTGAGAGTTCGGGAGAGTTGCAGTAGGATCGGACGGGACCGGGTCCGACACGTCACCTTGGAGAGCTGGAGCATGACAGGATCACGGACGATCGGCTCTTCGGCGTATCGCACGACCACGTCCTCCCTAAAATCTCAGCTGCGCGTCGGCGTCCTCATGGGCGGCCCATCCTCCGAGCATGCGATCTCCTTGAAGAGCGGGCATGGCGTCGTCGAGGCGCTCACCGGGCGCGGCTGGGACGTGCGCGAGCTGGTCATTCCGAAGGAGCTGTCGGCCGAACAGGCGCTGGACGCGACCACGCAGCTGCTGGAACAGCAGGAGATCCACGTCGCGTTCATCACGCTGCACGGGCCGTTCGGCGAGGACGGTACGGTGCAGCAGTTGTGCGAAGGGCTGCAGATTCCGTACACGGGATCAGGCGTCGAAGCCAGCCGCTTGGGCCTGGACAAAGTCGCCTCGCGGAGGCGCTTCGAACAGGCGGGCCTCATCGTCCCGCGGTGGCGGCTGCTGCAGTCGACCGCCGTCGACCAGATCGATCGCTGCATCGAGATGCTGCGGTTTCCGCTCGTCGTGAAGCCCACCAACCAAGGCTCCAGCATCGGAATTTCCATCGCGCGGCATCACGCCGAGTTGCTCGAAGCGGTGGAGTGCGCGAGCCAGTACGATGCGCGGCTGCTGCTGGAAGAGTTTGTGCCGGGGCGGGAGGTGACCGTTGGAGTCCTTGGGGATGAGGCGCTGCCCATTGTCGAGATCAAGCCGCACCAAGGCTTCTTCGATTTCACGGCGAAGTACACGCCTGGCCAAACCGATTACCTCGCGCCCGCTCCCCTCGACAACGAGCTGGCCAAGCGCGTGCAGCAGGCGGGCCTGACCGCGCATCGCGTCATCGGCTGCCGCCATTTCTCGCGCGCTGATCTGCTGCTCGACCGCCAGCAGCGGCCGGTCGTGCTGGAAGTCAACACGATCCCCGGCTTCACGGCGACCAGCCTGCTGCCCAAGGCCGCGGCGTGCGTCGGCATCGATTACGCGGCGTTGTGCGAGCGGATCATCGAGATGGCGGTGGCCGCCAGTCCCTCGACGCTGGCTAGCGCGCCAAAAGCGTAACAGGCCGCCGATGGCTCGCCGACGCAAGACCCGCCGAAGTCCCGGCATGATTCCTCGCGCGATCCGCGGACTGTTCGCGCTGATCCAGTGGTTCTTCGGGCACCCGCAACCGTTTCTCGCCGGCGCGCTCGGCGCCGCCGCCGTGTTCGGGTTGTGGCGGCTGACGGCCAGCGACGCGTTCGCGGTGACCACCATCCAGATGCCGGCCGGAACGGCGCTGCGGGTGCCGGAGGTGCGCGGACAAAACTTGTGGTCGGTCGACGTGCGCGCCATGGCCGAAGCGCTGAATGCGCAGCAGCCGGAGTTGGCGTGGGTGCGCGTGACGCGCGTCATTCCCTCGACGCTGAAAGTGGACGTGCTGGAGCGGACACCGGCCGCGCAGGTGCAGCTCGGACAGTGGCACACGGTGGACCGGGAAGGGTTCGTGTTCGACACGTCCACCGCGCAGCCGCAGCCGGACCTGGTCATCCTCAAAGGCGTCGCCGATCCGAAGTCGCCGCTGGCGGCGGGCCGCGTGAATGCGAATGAACGGCTGATGCTCGGCGTGCGGCTGGCCCGCGTGATCGCTCAGGCGCCGGTGTTGAAGGGCCACACCGTGACGACGTTGGACGTCGGCGATCCCCGGCAGGTGAGCTTCATCCTCGACGACGGCATCGAAGTGCGCTGCGGATCGGAAGAGGAGCTGGCCGGGCAGCTGAGCCGGCTTGAGGCGGTGTTGAGGCGGCTCGCCCGGCAGAGCCTGGCGATTCGCTATATCGACGTTCGGTTTCCTGAGCCGGTCATCGGGCCGAAAACATGACGCCATGCGGAGTGCACAAGATGGACCATAGACTAGAGACCATAGACCAAAGACCTTCAGGCTGGGTCGGAGCATCCCTGAAAGTCTATGGTCTATGGTCTTTGGTCTTTGGTCCGACTGCGGGTTTGCCATGAGACAGAGGCCGCTGGTTGCCCTGGATCTTGGATCAACGAAGGTCGCCTGCGTGATCGCGCAACCCGACGGGCAGGGCTATGAAGTGCTCGGCGCGGGGCTGGCGCGCTATCCGCTCACCGTTCCGGCCTGGCCGTGCGACACACCAATGATGGCGCAGACGATCGACGCGGCGCTGGAGCAGGCGGGTGTCGTCGACCGGATCGAACGGGCGCTGGTGTGCGTGTCGCATCGCGAGCTGAGCCACCATCAGACCATCGCGCAGATCGATCTGGCGCATGAGCCCGTGGCGATCCGGCCGCCGGCGCTGCAGCGGCTGAAGGCGCAGGCGGTCGCGCAGACGCTCAGCATCGATCGCGAGGTGCTGCGGATCGAGTCGCTGGGCTACGACGGCAACGGGTTCGCCGCGGTGCGCGATCCGCGCGGATTGTCCGCGACGCGGCTGCGCGGGACGTTCCAGGTCGTGGCGATCCCGATCAACGTGCAGAAGGCGATCGCGCAGGCGATGGAGACGGTTGGCCTCGAAGTCGAGCGGCTGATGTACAGCCTGCCGGCGGTGGCGGCGGCGTGCGTCGAGCCGTCGCGGCGCGATGGGCGGGTGCTGGTCGTCGACATCGGCGGGCGCACGACCGATGTCGCGCTGCTGGACCGCATGGCGTTGCTGCGCTCGGCGACGATCCCGTGGGGCGGCTTGGTGCTGAGCGAAGCGCTCGCGGCCTCGGGCCGCCTGACGCTGGACGCGTCGCTGGCCGCCAGCCTCGAAGGCCTCGCGAGTCCCAAGCCTGAGGTTCGAGCGTTGCTGACCGAGCAGCTCGCGCAGGTCCGCCACGCGCTTGAGGAGCTGCTGAAGGATCAGGCGATGCCGGATGCTGCGGTGGTCACCGGCGGTGGCGCCTTGATCGATGGCCTCGTCGAATGGGTGGAGAAGGAGCTGGGCGTTCCCGCCACGCTCGGCCGCAGCCTGCGCGCCACGCGCTTCAGCGAGTTCTCCACGCAGGTGACGTTCACCGCCGCCATGGGCCTGATCGAGCTCGCCTGCGAGGCAACCCCCAAACAGATCCCGCGCTCTCCCCATTTCCTGAACCGTCTCATCCAAACGACGAAAACCGTCCTCAACGACTATTTCTGACGCTCAAGCGCTCATGTCCTGATCCGAGCGAGGGTATTGGTCCCTTTAATTCAGAGGCTTAAAAAAATTCACAGTCTATTGGAATAACTAAACTTATGTCGTGCATGCTCAGAAGATTGGATTGTAGCTTGTAGCACACTTGTAGCAGACCAGATTCGAAAGTATACTTAATCGCTATGGAAGTCCCCCTTGCTGTGCTAGCAGATGCCGCAAATGTCTCTGTTGAGGGAAAGCTCAATATCTTTGGAATTTTCAATAATATTTCTGCTGGCGATTTTCCTGCTCTACATCCACACATGAAACTCGTTGTGGCGTTTGAAGCCGACATTGCAGAAGCGGATAAGTTGAAAGATGTGGAAATTCAGCTTAAAGATAGTGATGGTAAAGACCTGCTGATGATACGTGGGCAGTTTACCGTTCCCAAAGGGGTCCCAGGAAAGAAGGTCCGGATTAACCATGGTTTTCCGCTTAGTGGTGTAGTATTTCCAAAACCGGATGATTATGAATTCAAAATTTTGGTGAACGGGGAAACCAAAGCCACTGTGCCATTCAGTGTCTCCCCTCTTAATCCACCCCAAAAACAGGGAGCACAATGATGGATGCGCCTACAGAGACGGGAGTACAAGGAATCGATGAGAGCGTGCTTAGAAGGGCAGGTCCTTTTGTTATTGTGACCCATACAACCACCGCTGCTCGTTATGAAGGAATCGATACTTGGACTGGCGAAGTAGTGATCGGAAAATTTGATGTGAAGGCTGCAACACTTACCCTCACGGACAGCATCATTGCTAATACAAGCCTGCTTTCCTCTTTAGAGCGCGCCATAGAGCGGCTTGAGCCAGGCAAACTTCTAACTGATAAGGACGTCTTTGGGGATGAGGCTGACGGTGGCGCCGACTAGGCTTTTATGTATGTTGCCGCTTACTCCCCAGAATTTCCTGATCAGTTAGCTAGATATCCTCAACTCCGAAGCAAGATTCGTAATGCGATCAAGCGAGTTCTTCAAGATCCTCGCTATCGCACAGAACTGTGCGAGAAGAAAGCTGGTCATGACTTCAGAGGGATAAGAAGTACACATGTAGGGGATGGGCAGTTTGTCATCCTCTTCGCCATTTGTGACGAATATCTTAAGAAGTTTCCTGTCCATGATCGTATCTGTCGTGCATGTTCTTCCTGTCCATCTAATACCGTGTTGTTCTTAACCGTTGGTCCCCACGCCCAGGCTTACAAGTCAGTAGTGCGATAGCACTCGCACTCCGCCTGCGTAAATCACGTACTCTGTAGACTCCGCATAAAATTGTAGAGATACGGGGCAGTGCCGTGAGTGGGCCCCGTTGACGCGTTCTTCGGGGCTGTGTTAGAGTACCCGCCGTGTCGCTGCTTCCCATCGAGTTTCCTGCAGGTGACAACGCTGTGCCATCCGACGCCTCGCTCGCCAGAAACCTTGATGCCCTCCGCGATCGGATCG
>Ga0209515_10009450_pt1 | contig 11095 bp, 7 predicted proteins | sample Subgroupgradi54m_FD_187454 | JGI IMG/M metagenome (GOLD analysis project Ga0209515, IMG submission 187454) | Subsurface groundwater microbial communities from S. Glens Falls, New York, USA - GMW60B uncontaminated upgradient, 5.4 m (SPAdes)... ...
CCACGCGCGACGAGGTGATGCGCGAGATGGCCACTGAAATGAACGCGGCCAACCGCAATGCCATCTCCGCGAAGAGTTTTGAGAGCGAAGCGCGTCGGATTGGCAAGTTGATGAAGGACAAATACAACATTGGTTTTGTCGACATCGGCGGTTGGGATACGCATGTCGGGCAAGGAGGCGCAACCGGCAATCTTGCCAATCGCTTCGACGAGCTAGGCCGCGGTCTGGCCGCGTTCGCAGAAGAGATCGGCGCCGGCTGGAAAAATACCGTCGTCGTGGTGATCAGCGAGTTTGGCAGGACCTTCCGTGAGAACGGTAACCGCGGAACCGACCACGGACATGGAACCGTTTACTGGATTTTAGGCGGTGGCATTCATGGAGGGCGTATCGCGGGTGAACAGATGCAGGCGGAGAAAGCGACACTGTTCCAGAACCGCGACTTTCCAGTATTGAATGAATATCGGGCCGTCCTCGGCGGCATCTTTGCCCGGATGTACGATTTAAATGATGCTCAGATTGGACAGGTGTTCCCACAATCAAAGAAGCGGGATCTTGGAATTATTTGAGGGTAGCCCCACGTTCGGCGAGCAACGCTTTAAGTGCTGACCGATGGCAATGCGATTCGTCTTCGCAGTAGCAGCCGATCGAGAAGTTTGTTTGGTGAGACAGGGCGGCAAGCAGATCGATGGTGTGGCTGTTTTCGGGCGCTGACATCTCGGTGCGATACTTTTTGAAGAATGCTTGCCACTGTTTCGGTGTCTTGGCTTGGTGCGCGCGTTTCACGGTTTCGACGCTAGGCGCAAGGTTGGGCAACCACACGTCGTACCAGTTCTGCGCGGCAAATTCTTTTTTGGGAACGCCGCGCGGCGGGCGGCGCACCGTGCCGATGCGAATGCCTTCGCCCTTGCCTCGTGCGCTACCGAGCCTCACCACACGAACGGCCATCGATAATTCCTGAAACTGACGGAGCGGTCATCCTACAGCTCCTTTTCTACTGTTTGCAATTTCTCGTAATTAATTTACCCGTGGCCCTATGTACGATGTGCTCACAACGAAGTCATCAATGTTGATGCCATACGATGTGGTCGTTATATTGCCGTAACCTGAAAACGACAAAATGTTGACACTCGAGTAAGGGAAGACCATCGGGTAGTCTTTGACTATTTGGTTTTCGTCGATCCACATTGAAACTCTTGAGTTGGCAAAGTCGAACCGGGTCTCGACCAGGTGCCACTCGTTCTCATGTTGTTCCCAGAAAAAGGGCGTTCCTTCCGTTTCGACCACCCAGTCTTCACTGGGCGTGTACGTGTGAATCGCCAACATCGTGTGGTCAACCCATTTGTAGCCGCTATTGTTCTCACCGCGCGTGTTTGGCGACGGGCACGCCGTTCCGCAATAGCTCGCTGAGCGTCTTCGAAAATCTATTGCCGAATACGCGGCGTTATTCGGACCGACAAACAAAAAATGAATAGAAGACGTATTCATTATTTCGGAAGCCGACCCCGCCGGTATGTACATGTAGAATCTGATATTGACCGCCGGGTAATTCCCGGGCAACGTGTGCTCGATGTCGACCGTGTCGTTCGTTCCGCTCAGTTTTGAAATTCCATAGGCTCTCGCGTTGCTATGCGGCGTGCTCGCGTTGACGGTGTTGCAGGAGAGCGGTCCGCCATAATTCGACGGTACCCACCCATGCCATGTCGGACTGTTTTTGCAAGGCCACGGATTGGTCGGCGGCGCATCGGAATCGAAGTCCTCACATAAAAGTACATTTGGATTGGGGTTCGTGCCGCCAGGACAGATCGCCTCGGGAGATGAAGACGCCGCCGTCGCCGGTGTCGTTGCAGAGACCGCCGCCGATTGCGTCGAGACATTGCCAGCCGTGTCGTACGCGGCGACTCTGTAGCTATAGGTGGTGGAGGCCGAAAGACCAGTGTTCGAATAAGAGGGCGCGGTCGTTGTGGCGATCTGCACGCCGCCGCGGTAAATGCGATAGCCGGCCACGCCCACGTTGTCGGCGGAAGCGGTCCAAGTCAGGTTGATTTGGGTCGTCGAAACGGCGCTCGCCGCCACGTTCACCGGAACAGTAGGTGCGGTGACGTCCGTTGCTGGCTGAGGGTTTGGCGAAGGAGAGCTGTTCGAAGAAGAGCCGGATGTCGTCCCACCGTTGCAGCCTCCCAGAAATAGCGCGGCAACAAGCATGGCAATCGAGAAACGAATACACGACGTTTTCATTGTCCCTTGGCCTTTATGTATGAAGAAACCACTCAACTGCCGACCGCTGCGTTCCTGCCCACGCGAGCGGCATGAATGCCGCTCAGTTCGTGAAATACGGGCCGTCGTAGCTGGGCACCTGCGTGTGACCGCCGCCCACACTCAGCGCACCGCTGCCCTGCACCACAGAATTATTGCGGCTCGTAATGCGCCGCCCGCCCCAGGCGATGTCCTTGTTAAAACTCGCCCACCCCGTCTGGTGAATGAACATATTCCCTTCGAGGATCACGTCTTCGAGCGGCTCGATACCTTGCGCGCCATAGCCGTCGTTCTGCGGGCAGGGGGTGACGGTCCAGTTGGCGATGGCGCTGCCATTGTCGCCGCCGCCGAAGTAGGTGTTGGCGATCACCACCTTGCTGGTAGTCCAGTTGACGTAGTTGAGGGTGGTCGAGTTCTGCCCGCCTGATGTGAGCCAGTTGTCCGCATAGGCGTTGGGTCCGCCAGAGTGCAGTTTAAGTGCGCTGACGCTGGGTTCTGAATACGGACTGTCAACGCGACTGTGACGCATGACGCCGCGCTCCCAACCCGTGACACGCATGGTGCCGAACGCCGTGCGACCCAGGCGCGTGTTCAAGAACACCAGGCGCGAGCCATTGCCGTAGAAGGCGTAGTTGGTGTCGGTTGACGTGAACGCGCCACTCGCCGCGGGGTCGCCGTACAACTGGCTATCGACCCAGAACACCTCATACGAATTGGTGAACGCTGACTGCGGAATGTTTCGAAACGGGTCGACGGCGTTGTAGCCAGCGCCGGAGCCAGAGAACGAAGACACGGGACGCAAGGCGATGTCTTTGTAAAAGAGAACGCGGCCGCCATTGCTCTGTTGGAAACCGGTATTCGAGGTGATGTTGCTCACCCGAATGTCGGTCGCAAAGGTCGCCGTCTGGGGCCTGCTCGTGCCGACTGCCACATTATTAAAGAGCGGGTTCGCGCCCGACCCATAAGCGTCGACATGCACGTTGGTCAGCGGGTCTTGAATGCTGATGTCCGCGCTCGACCAGTCTTCGCCACGATTGAAGAAGTACCGAGTGTTACTCGCAAACGCCGGCATCGTGCTTTGCGTCAGGTGTATCGAGCCCGTCGGCGCACCCGTGAAGGTGCCGGTCTTACTGATGGCGTAGGTGGTGAGCGTCGCCGGATTGCTGACGGTGACGGTCACGGTGGTTGAAGCAGGGGCGCCGATGCCATCGGTCGATGTCACCGTGACCGTGTACGAGCCCGCCGTGTCGAATACATGCGCCGCAAGCCCGCCGCCCGAGGGCTCGGCGTTCTTGCTCAAGCCCGTGATCGAATGCGTTCCCGATCCGGGGTCGCCGAAGTTAAAGGCGTGCTTGATCTGGCGGAAGCTGCCACCCTGAGCGAGGTCGCTGATACCCGGCGTCGTGCTGGTCGCGCCGGTCGCATCGAAGTGCACGGCAAGAGGCGCATAGCCGGTGGTTCGTGTCGCCACCAGGCTGGGCGTGACCGAGCTGCTGCCTGTCGGGATCACAGTAAACGTCGCACTCGCACTCCGTGCTGCACTCATCGTTACCGCGCAGGTAGTAGCAGTGCCGCTGCACGCGCCACTCCAGCCGGTGAATGAATAGCCTGCCGCAGGAGCGGCGGTCAGCGTAACGCTGGTGCCTGAGTTGAAGCTGGCGCTACAGGTCGCGCCGCAATTGATGCCGGATGGTGAAGAGGTGAGGGTGCCGGAGCCGGTGACAGTAGTCGTGAGCGTGTAGGTGGTGGCAGCGGGCGCGGGTGCCGATGCAGCGCTGGAAGAGGTCGTGCCGCTATCTCCGCCGCTGCAACCGGTCAAAAGCAGTATTGTGATAAACGCTGCGGCAGCGATACGAAAGCGAGCTGTTTTCATTGTTCTTCCCACCCCCAACTTTTTTATAAAAAACATCCCACAGCCCGCCACAAATAGCACGAGCGGCCCACGTTGCGTACCAAGGTAGCGAGGTCGACAAGATCAACGGCAAGGTCCGGGGGATGGGTGGCCCGTTTAGAGGGCTTCGAGTTCCGGCGGAGATCTGCGAGTAGTCGGTCATGGGTGGCTCGCAGCGTCCGCGTCGGCAAATTTCGGGTCGATCGCTGCGCACGTAAGACCTGATCCTAACGTCAGTGCTTCAACTCGAACTGACCGTAGTAAGCACGCACTTGCTGTTCGATTTCCTTCATCTTGTCCTGCGGAATCTCCTGATCTCCGAACTGCTCGATAGTTGCTTCCAGCGATTTGCGGTAGGGGTCCAACATGGGCATTTGCGGCAATTGCTTAACGACGTCCGACATTTTCATGGCATTTCGATCCTGTATATAAACGTATGTACAAGTAGAAATGCGCTGAATTGGGAAGTTCCCAATTGAAGATGGGGAAAATTGGTCGGAGAACAGTAAAAGCGAGGCGGCGTCTGTCATAACGTTTAGGTGCGCGCCGCGCGAGATTGCGTCTGCTTTTCGCGGCCGCGTGCTAATTAGGACAAATCCATTTTGCCCTCAACGGGTATGCGGCCCATCATTACGATGGAGCCCGTACGTCTTTCGCCATAGGCCGTGAGATATTCAAAAGTGTAAGTCCGCCGAAGTCTGAGCGTCCCATTGTGATCTCGCATGAACCCGAATTTGGCGCTCGACGCGACTTCATCCAGGAATTGAACACCGGCCTCGTGGCAGGCCTGTCTGCAATGCGCCACCGCAATTTCCTGAACTCGACGCGCATCGAGCCACAGCGCGGCGATCCCAAGGATAAGTAGAAGGACATATAGTTCCGACATAGTTCGAGCGTTTTTTGTTTGCAGGGAGAATGGGGGTTAGCTCAGAGAACAATTGTCTGCAGCGGTTTCGCCACTATCAAGTAGAAAATCACGATCACAACCAGAAACGCCGGCACGCGGAGCACGAACCACAGGAGGAGGCGGGGTCCCGCCTAAACGTTGGAATGTGAGACCTAACCCCCCGTTAGCCCACAGTTTTTCTGGAACTCAAGTTGTCGGGCACGTAGCGAAAGCAGAAAAAAGGAGGATCGGGGTGATTAAGGAGCAATCATCCCCGATCCTCCAGCTTATTTACTTGTTTCCTTGATCGTGCGCGACGGTGCAGCTTGCGCTCGCGTTGGCGACATTTCCCGCAATATCGCTGGCAGTGGCCGAGATCGTATATACGCGACCGCTGCCGTTACCAGACCGCTCCGCGCGCAACTGAATCGTGCGCGGTTGCAGCCCGGCGCCTGCAATAACGGAGACCGGCCCATGATTGCCGGCTGCCTCATTGCTCCGGGAGCCGACATCGAAGGCCGCCATACCGGACAAGCTATCGGCGGCGCTGACGGTGGCGACCTCCACGAGCTTGTGATTGGGCGGCCATAGCGCGCAGCCCGCTGCCGGCATACCGGCGATCGATGGCGGTGTCTTGTCGATGTTTAACGTCAGAGTCTTTGGCGGCTCAAAATTACCTGCGTTGTCGATCGCGAAGTACGAAACGTGGGTCGTGCCTTCGGCCGTGACAGTGATCGATCCGCTGGACCCGAGAATGACGGTCGTTCCGTTTTGGGCGCCACTCAGTGACACGCTGATTGACTTCACGCCAGAGACCGTAGGTCCAGTGTCGACCGCGTTGAAGTTTATCGTCACGTTCGTTCGGTACCAGCCGGCCGCATTGGGACTGGGCGCGCTAGCAGTTGTAGTGGGCGGCGTGGTGTCAATTGCGGGTCCAGGCCCGGGTCCACCCCCCGGTGGGGTGCTGGACTCCGCGCGATACCAGAGCTCATGAATATCTCCGCTGCTTCCAGCGTAATAAACACGTTGAGAGTTATCGATATTCGACGTTATGCCGTAGACCCCGGAAGGGAACGAGTATGAGTACCCAGGGCCGTTGTAGTCCTTGTCCTCATTAGCACCGCTAACGGACGCGGTGAGATTGTTCAGTCGCCACGTCCCGTCCCCATTGTAAAGTTCCCGGACAGTCGCGTTTAAGTCACGGAAGAGGGTATGCCCGGAACCATTCCAGGCGTAACCGCCCATGTCCGAATGGATGAAGTAGTCGCTTCCCTTGTATAGAGTTGAGTGACTCCATTGCCCATTGGAGAACACAAGCTCGTGAAGCTCGTGAGCTCCGGGATAAGTTTGGGTCACGTTGTTCGAGTAAACGATCCGCTGCGTGCCATTCAAGTCGTAACCTCGCGGTGCCCCAAGTTCACCATCCGCCGGCGGCGCACCACTGGATGTCATTAGGTCGTTGTGAGTCCATTTGCCGTTGGCGAAAAACAGCACATGTATCCGCTTGTCTTCACCCGAGTAGACGACGTGCTGGCTGTTGTCGACACTCCAGATGTAACCATGCGGCGCCGAAGCAGCGTTCGCGATGGCGCCCGTCCCGCTTGCCGCCGCGGTGAGGTCGTTGTGAGTCCATTTGCCGTTGGTGAAATACAGCTCATGTATCCGCTTGTCTTCGCCTCGGTAGACGACGTGCTGGCTGTTGTCGACATTCCAGATGTAACCGTACGGTGCCGAAGCGGCGTTCGCGATCGCGCCCGTCGCGCTTGCCGCCGCGGTGAGGTCGTTGTGAATCCATTTGCCGACGACGTTATACATTTCATGTATGCGTTTATCGCTGCTCAGGTAGACGACGTGCTGGCTGTTGTCGGTACTCAGACTGTAACCATGCGGCGCTGAAGCTGCGTTGTTGGTGGCGCCGCTGTCTCCGGCGGCGACGGTCAGATCGTCGTAATGCCAGGTGTCCTTGATGTCGTACAGATGCTTAATTCCATTGTCCGGCCCGCGGTACACCACACGCACGCTGTTGCCGACGGTGTAGGCGTGCGGTGTGTCAGTCGGGATGGCTGCGGTGCCGTCACCCAACCCGGTCACATTGCTGTGGTGCCACTGCAGCGGTGGTCGAGCGTAAGGATTCGGCACCAATCCTATCCCGTAAGCAATATATCGGCCGCTGCCACCCGGTTCTTGGTACACGTTCACGTTGCCGTTTGTGTACAGCGCCGAGGACGCTCCGTTGTCGTTAAGTATCGAGTTGACCACCTGGAAGTTTTTGAGCGTTTCGCAGAGCTGTGGGCTGATAGCGATTTTGTCGACCGACGTGAGAAAGATGATTTGTGTATCCGAGTAGCCAAGAACGCTCAGCTCCCAAGGTGCGTCCGGCGGGTTGTTCGGGTCAGTGGGAAGCCAAGGCGGCACGGGATAGGGTGGGCTATCGTGGCACTTGGTTTCAAGAATGGGCTGGTTTGTGTTCGGGTCTACTATGGGCTTTTTTGTGTTCGGATCCAATTTGGGTAAGTGTGTGAACACACTTTTTCCAGACCCATACATCCATTGATGGAAGGGCAGGCTTTCCGGGGCACCGAGGTCTGTGAAGTAGCTCACGTCCAGACCGGAGTAATCTGTATTACGAAATCCCATTAACACTTCTGGGTCAGCTCCGCTGTGTTGCGTTCGCTGCACACCGTCCACGAACACGGTCGTGGTTGGAGTGCCCCATGTGCAATTGATAAACGGGAGATAACAATAATGTCCCTTGCTCAGGAAGGGCCCCCAATAGTATCCGTTAATCGCCGCAATCGCATTTTCGCGCTTGGCAAGGTCTTTGAGTTGTCGAAGCAGAAACACGTCCGGCTTGTCACTCGACTCGGCCAGAATTTTCAGCTGCACGCCCGTCATTGAGCGATCAATCGTGACGATATGCACCTTCACATCCTTGGCGCTGCAATCGTAGTACTTAACGCCCGGTGTAACCTCCTGGCTGCTGCTAGTGGGCGCGCAGAGATCGGCTCGTGCCGGCTCGGCGAACGACAATGAAAATGCAAGCATCAGCAAGACAAGTTGAGGAAGTTTCCAGAATGAAAGGTGTCGCCAAGCAGCCGCTCTCGCGGCCGTGGCTGCTGTGGTGAACTCAATGTGCCGGCGCTCGCCCGGCGAGTTTTTGGTTTTCATTGACGGCTTCCTTATCCTTTGTTGTGGTTAGTTATGTGGTCGGTGTTACGAAACCGAGGTTGTATGGGTTTCTGCTGAGTCTCTTTCAGTGCCCCTGGTCGTGCGGCACGGTACAGGTGGCTGTCGCGGTCGCGGTGTTGTCGGCGAGATCTTTGGCCGTGGCGCTGATCGTGTACACGCGTCCACTGCCCTGACCGGATCGCTCGCTGCGCAACTGAACGATCCTCGGTTGCAGCGCGGTGCCCGCTACTACGGTTACTGGGCCATGATTCCCTGCTGGCTCGTTGCTGCCGGCGCTTACATCGAAAGTCGCCATGCCGGATAGCGTGTCCGACGCGCTGACGGTGGCGACTTCAGTCAGCTTGTGATTCGGTGGCCAGAGCGTGCAGCCCACCTGCGGTAACCCCGAGATCACCGGCGGTGTCTCGTCGAGTCGTATGGTCAGTCCCTTGGCAGATTCTGTGTTGCCGGCGTTGTCGACGGCGTAGTACGACACTTGGGTGGTTCCTTCGGCAGTGATGGTTACTGAGCCCTTCGGGCCCGGAATGACGGTGGTGCCGTTCTGCGCACCGGTGAGCGTCACGTAGATGGCACGCACACCGGTGGCGCCCGGACCTTCGTCCACCGCAGCAAACTGAATGGTCAGATCGGCTTTGTGCCAGCCATTGGCATTCGCTGGAATGGCGACGGCGCCCGACGTCGGTGGCGTCGTGTCGGGCACAGGAGCAGGTCCGCCGCCGGGACCGCCGCCCGAGTTACCGATCGCCGGCATGCTGCACGGTTGGTCGACCGTGCTCGGTGTAAACCACTCGGTGACACCAAACTCATCGCCGCTGCGCCGATACAGATACAGCGTCGCGCAGCCACCCATCTGACCGGTCTCGAAGAAGTACGTGCTGGTCTGCGGAGCTGCCGTGCAGGCGTCGAACGGACCTTTATCGCCCACGCGTGTACCGGTTCGGGAGACCAGATTGAAATCAAACAGTCCGCAGCGATTGGGGCCATTGTTCAGCGTCGTGAACTGGGCGGTGTAGCCGCCATAGCTCGGCGTGGCGCACAGATTGCCGAACACCAGGCCGGCGCTGTCTTTGGTCTCGGTGCACCGCGTTTCCGGAAATTTTCCGACATACCGCATGGCCAGGTGAATGGAGGATGCAACGAAGTTGATCTTGTCGATGCCATCGGTGTCGACGCGGTTCTTGTCCGTCAAGATGGCGAACATGTAGTTGTACATGCGCTCGTTGACGCCGATGCCATCGACGCTACCCACCGTGTGAACGCGCACGTTACAAGAGAAGAAATTGCAACTCTCATTGTCCAGAATGGCAGACGCGGACCCGGTCTTGACGTGAACGGTGGCACCTTCCGGTGGGTTGGGATTGTTCACCGGCTGCTGGTTGTTTACGAAGCCCCATTTGGGCGATGCGTTTGCCATGAAATCCAGCGCGACTTGACGGTACTTCCATTGAAGCACGCTGTTTTCCGCGGTGATGGTCTTTAGAAACCTGACCTGGTCGGGTGCGTTGATCGACGACTCTCCGAATGGAGACTTGAGCACCGTCTTGTTCATCCCCACTCTGTCCTTGAACGTTTTTGTCCAGCCGTTTTCCGCGCCGAGGTAGCGGTAGATGGTGCGCGCCGCGCGATTGTTGGACGCTCTTATCATCAGCTCAGCGATGTCATGCAGCGATATATGTCGGTTTGGGTCGTTGACCAGGTTGAGGAATTCGTTGTGAGGGTCGTCCCCCACCGTGCGGATGGCTTCGTCAATAAAGGCGCGGATCGTGTCGTCGACAACGTAATCGCGTAGCTCACGTCCTTCTTCCTGCGCCTTGAGCAGCAGACCGGCCAGGATCGTCGCCTTGATGGCGCTCGCCGATTCGAAGGACCTGTCAGGAAAAAATTCGCAGCTTGTCTCGGTCTGCCGATCGTAGAACGCCACGGCGGTGTTTGCAGGGAGATAAGACAGCAGGTAATTCAACTCCTGCGCCAGTCGCGGCTCGCGAATCGAGCTGCAGTCGGCGCCCGCGGGCGGCGCGAATGTCAGCGTCGCCACGAAGGCCAACGCAGCGAGCAATGGTGTCTGAAAGATTATGGTCAGAAAATGACGCTTGGCGTCAGGGCGCGGCAACTCTTCCATGTTTGCTTCTCCTTGTTATTCGTTATTGTTGGATCCGGGATCGGCGCAGGATCACTCAGGTTGGAGCGCTGCCGCATTGCAAACGGCCAATGCGGGGTGCAGAACTTCGGTTATTGGGAAGTGAGCGCGCCGTAGAACGCGCGTGCGCCGTCGAAAAGGCCGGCCGAGGTGTGTGGCGGCACGACGGAAACCTGGCACCATGACGCAATCCCTTGCTTATTAATTAGTTGGCAGCGAATATATTGTAGCGAGTCCGCTTTATCCGATACCGCACATCGGCCAGCTACGGCGTTTGGTCTGTATTGTTACGGAGATGAAAGGAAGCCATTGCGATGGACGAGCGCTTTCGCATTGACTGAAAAAAACCTCTGGTCGTTTCATGGTTCTTCCCTGTGTTGATGGATCGCGGTTGATGAGATCGCGCGCAGCCCGAAATCAGACGAACAACTGGGCGCAGAAAAGTATCCCATCTTTCCGTCCCTTATCGCTACTCGTCGAGTTATCAAATAGTCCAATTATTTGCAGGATAGATGGCGACATTTGTGCATCGGGCGGGATGTCGGTGATGCCGGAGGCCTGCGACTCACAAAGTTTAGGGGAGAAAGTTTCGGGGTCAGGTCTTGCGGTAGCACATTTCAATATGTTTCATTGCAAGACCTGAGGCACTGCCCTCCCCGTGGACACCAACCTAGGCACATAATGCCCAAAGGAGTGTCCGATGACAAAACGAAAAGCCTTCACCCGCGAGTTCAAGCTC
>Ga0209515_10009451_pt1 | contig 11094 bp, 11 predicted proteins | sample Subgroupgradi54m_FD_187454 | JGI IMG/M metagenome (GOLD analysis project Ga0209515, IMG submission 187454) | Subsurface groundwater microbial communities from S. Glens Falls, New York, USA - GMW60B uncontaminated upgradient, 5.4 m (SPAdes)... ...
TTCGTGCGCGATCTCGTAGACGTTCGCCGGACAGAACCGCACGCATGGATGGCCGTACTCGGGCCCGCAGATCGAGCTGCACACCTCGGTGTGCACCAGCAGGTGCGGCGGCTGATCCTCGTCATGCGAGGTGCCTGAGTAATGGACGTTGGTGACCTTGTCGAACGTCAGCTGGCGATCGATCGTCGTCGCGTTGCCTGGCTGCTTCGGCGCCGCCTGCGCGGAGCCGTAGTACCACTCGAGCGTTTTCATCCGCTCGTGTCCCGGATGACCGTGCAGGTCGCCGGGCAGCCAGCCTTTGGTCACCACCGACAGCCCCGCACACGCGAGCCCGGGGACGAGCCCGTAGCCAAATGCCTGGTGGACGTTGCGCACAGGATAGAGTTCCGCCTTGACGGCGCTGCTGTCGATTCGATCCTGGTACGACTTCAACCTCGCACGTGACGTGTCGCCGCTGCGCACCGCGTCAAATGCCGTCTCCGCCGCCAGCATCCCCGTGCGCATCGCCAGATGAATCCCCTTCAGGCGCATCGAGTTCAGGAAACCGCCGGCATCGCCCGCAATCAACCCGCCATCCATGTAGACCTGCGGGATCGTGTTCCACCCGCCCTCGGGCAGCGCCTTTGCGCCGTACCGGATCATCTGGCCGCCCTCGAGCAGCGACGTGACGAAGGGGTGCTGCTTGAAGCGGTTGAACGCCATGTGCGGATCGAACATCGGGTCCTTGTAGTCGAGCCCGACGACGAAGCCGATTGACAGCTGGCCCTCCGGCATCGCGTAGATGAACGCGCCTCCGAACTCCTCGTGCCGGAGTGGATACCCGAGCGTGTGAATCACCGTGCCGGGCTTCAGCCGATCCTTCGGGATTTCCCAGAGCTCCTTCAACCCGAGCGCGAACTGCTCCGGCTGCGCGTCCTTCCCGAGCTCCAGGCGGCGCATCAGCTCTTTCGTCAGGTTGCCGCGCACGCCGTCGCAGAAGATCGTCACTTTCGCGACGATGTCGACGCCCGGCTCGAACGTCGGCTTGTGCTCGCCGTGCCTGCCGATGCCACGGTCGCCCGTCCGAACGCCCAGCACGCGGGCGCCGTCCATCAGGATGTCCTGCCCGGCGAAACCGGTGAAGAAGTCAACGCCCGCCGGCTCGACCTGCTCGGTCAGCCACCGCACGAATTTGTTGAGAGAGATGATGTAGTTGCCGTGGTTCTGCAGGGGCGGCGGGATGATCGGGAACGCGAACTTCGATGACCGGGTGAAGAAGTAGACGTCCTCGTCGTGGATCTCGGCGGCCAGCGGCGCGCCTTTCTCGCGGAAGTCCGGGATGAGATCGCGCAGCGTCGAAGGATCGAGCACCGCGCCGGAGAGCATGTGCGCGCCCGCCTCGCGCGCCTTCTCCAGGACCGCAATCGACAGCGGCGCCCCGCCGTGCTGCTGCTGGAGCTGCGACAGCCGAAGCGCTGCCGAGAGTCCCGCCGGGCCGCCACCAACGATCAGAATGTCTACTTCGAGCGTTTCGCCTTGCATGCGGTCACTGTCAAGGACACAAAGACGTACATAACCACGAAGGTCACGAAGAGCGCGAAGGATAAGAACACAAAGCAACTAATTTACTTCGTGTTCTGCCTTTCTTCGTGTCCTTCGTGACCTTCGTGGTTCACCCCGTCTTCGTGAGCTTTTGTGGCTTAGGTCTTCTCGAGTTCCGCAATCAGCGCAGGCGCGATCTCGAACAGATCCCCGACGATGCCGTAGTCAGCCACCTCGAAGATCGGGGCTTCGGCGTCCTTGTTGATCGCGACGATCGTGCGCGCGCCCTTCATGCCGACCAGGTGCTGAATGGCGCCGGAGATGCCGAGCGCGACGTACAGCTTCGGCGCCACCGTCTGGCCGGAGCTGCCGATCTGGCGTTCCATCGGCAGCCACCCGTTATCGCAGATCGGGCGCGAGGCCGCGACCTCGGCATCCATTGCCTTCGCGAGCTTCTCGGCGAGCGGGATGTTGTCCTTCGACTTGATGCCGCGGCCGACGGCGACGATGCGCTCGGCCTGGGCGAGATCGACCGCCTGCTTTGCTTCGCGGAACGGCGCCTCGGGCTTCTGGCGAATCGTGGCGGAATCGATCTGCACGTCCAGCTTCTTCACCGCCGCCGAGCCGCCCTTCTGCGCCGCATCCGCCCGCAGCGCTCCAATCTGCATCGTCACCAGCGCCGGCGGGCCGCCAAGCGGCTTCACCTGCGCCGCGAGCTTGCCCTGGAACATCGGCCGCGTGAAGATCGCACCGGTCCCGGTGCCGGAGATGCCCGTCACGTCGGTGATGAGCGGCTTGCGAAGCCGCGCGGCCAGCAGCGGCGCGAAGTCGCGCGTCTGGTAGGTGTGCGGCAGCAGCACGTAGGTTGGCGAGACCGACTCGATGACGGCACGACACGCGGTCGCGTAGGCGTCGGGCGTGTACGGATCGAGCGCGGCGTGTTCGGCGAGCAGCACCTCGGAGACGGCGGCGAAGGACAGCTCCTGGGCCACTCCGCCGGTGGCCGCGCCAAGGACTGCAATCGTGATCGGCATGCCGCCTGCGAGCTGCTGGGCAGCTGCGATCGTCTCCCACGTCGCGCGGTTGAGCTTCCCCTCGCGCTGTTCGGCGATGACGAGAATCACAGCGCCCTCGCCTCCTCACGCAGCCGGCGCACCAGCTCTTTCGCGGCTTCCGACGGCGAGCCGGTGATCATCTGCGTCTGCTTGCTCCTGGTCGGCACGGCCAGGCTGACGATCTGCTGCGCTGGCTGGAGACCCTCCGGCACGGACGCTTTCCTGATCTCTTTCTTCTTCGCCGCCATGATGCCCTTGAGCGTGGCGTAGCGGAGCTGGTTGATGCCGCTCTGGATCGTGAGCAGCGCCGGCAGCGGCATCGCGATCCACTGGAACCAGCCGCCTTCGAGCTCGCGCTTGACGCGAAGCGTTCCTCCCTGCCCTGAGCCTGTCGAAGGGTCGACCTGCACCTCCATGATGATCGTGGACGAAGGGATGCCCAGCCGCTCGGCGAGGATGACGCCAGTCTGCCCGTGACCCTGGTCGTCGGACTGCAGCCCCGTGAGCACGAGGTCGAATTTCTCTGCCTTCATCGCGGCGGCCAGCGCGTCGGCCACCACGAACGCATCGGCGGCGCCCAGGCTGTCGTGCTCGACATGGATCGCGCGGTCCGCGCCGCGCGCCAATGCCTCGCGGATCACCGTCTGCACGCGCGCCGGACCGGCCGAGCAGACGACGACTTCCCCACCGTGCTTCTCGCGCAGCCGCAGCGACTCTTCCAGCGCATAGGCGTCGGGCTCGTTCATCTCGTAGCTGGCGTCCTGCTCCCGGATCCACGTCTTCTGATCGGTGAGACGCGGCTGCCATTCGCGGGTGGGGACTTGCTTGATGCAGACGGCGATCTTCATAGGGGAACGTCATTCACCAACACCGGCCACAGAGACTCAGAGACACAGAGAATCACTTTCGAAGCCAAATCCTTCCGAAAAGAAATCTCCGTGATCACTCTTCGAATTTCTTGAACAGCAGCGCCGCGTTGGTGCCGCCGAAGCCAAACGAGTTCGACAGCGCGTAGCGGATTGGCATCGAGCGGCTCGTGTGGGGGACGTAATCGAGGTCGCACTCGGGGTCGGGCGCATCGAGGTTGATCGTGGGCGCCACCCGCTGGTGATAGACGGACAGGGCGGAGATGCCCGCCTCCAGGCCGCCGGCCGCGCCGAGCAGGTGTCCAGTCATCGACTTGGTCGACGAGATCGCCAGCTTGTACGCGTAGTCACCGAAGCATTTCTTGATGGCCAGCGTCTCGAGCCTGTCGTTGTACGGCGTCGAGGTCCCGTGCGCGTTGATGTAGTCGACGTCTTCCGGCGCGATGCCCGCCTTGCGGATGGCGTTGGCCATCACGCGCCGGCCGCCGTCGCCGTCTTCCGACGGCGCGGTCATGTGATAGGCGTCGGCCGACATGCCGTAGCCGACGATCTCGGCGTAGATCGACGCGCCGCGCCGGCGCGCGTGCTCGAGCTCCTCGATGACGATGACGCCTGCGCCTTCGCCGATGATGAACCCGTCGCGATCCTTGTCGAAGGGACGGCTCGCGTGCTCGGGATCGTCGTTGCGCGTCGAGAGCGCGCGCATCGCGGCAAAGCCGCCGACGCCCATCGGCGTAATCGCCGCCTCGCTGCCGCCCGCGATCATGGCGTCCGCGTCGCAGCGTCTGATGATTTCGTACGCGTCGCCAATCGCGTGCGCGGAGGCCGAGCAGGCGGTGCAGGTGGCGGAATTGGGCCCCTTGGCGCCGAAGCGGATCGACACCTGGCCGGCCGCGAGGTTGATGATGGCCGAGGGAATGAAGAACGGTGAGATCTTCCGCGGCCCGCCGTCGAGGAGCGCCTTGTGCTCGCGCTCGATGGTGGTGAACCCGCCGATGCCGGAGGCGATGTAGACGCCGACGGCGTCCGCGTTCCCGGGCGTCACGTCCAGCTTCGAGTCGTCCATGGCGAACTGCGCCGCCGCCACGGCGTACTGGATGAAGACGTCCATCTTCTTGACGTCTTTCTTGTCGATGAACTCCAGCGGGTCGAATCCCTGGACCTCGCCCGCTATCTGCGAAGCAAAACCGCTCGGATCGAATTTGGTGATCCGGTGGACACCGTTCGTGCCCGCCACCAGCGCGTCCCAGTTCGCCTTGGTGCCGATCCCGAGCGATGACACCAGCCCGATGCCGGTGATGACGACTCGCCTGTTCAAGATCCCTCCGTGGGTCCTTACTTCTTGGTCTTCGCGTGCGCCTCGATGTAGTCGATGGCTTCCTTGACGCGGGTGATCTTCTCAGCGTCCTCGTCCGGGATCTCGATCCCGAACTCCTCTTCGAACGCCATCACGAGCTCCACCGTGTCGAGCGAGTCGGCCCCGAGGTCGTCCACGAAGGAGGCATCCGGCGTCACTTCCTCTTCATCCACCCCGAGCTGCTCCACGATGATGCTCTTCACCTTGTCTGCGACTGCCATTCTGCCTCCTCAACGGTTGGTGGTTGGTGGTTGATGGTTGGTGGCAAAGACGGAACGCTCCGGGTCACACCACGAACCACAAACCGCCAACCACTAACCGCGTTCACATGTACATCCCGCCGTTGACGGCGAGGACCTGGCCTGTAATATACGACGCCTCATCGGAGGCGAGAAAACAAACTGCCGCTGCGACGTCGGACGTCGTGCCGAGTCGTCCGAGCGGAATCTGCGCCGCCCAGTCCCCCTGGGCCTTGTCGGTCATCGCGTTCGTCATGTCGGTCTCGATGAGACCGGGCGCGACCACGTTGACGGTGATGTTCCGCGACGCCACCTCGCGCGCCAGCGCTTTGCTGAACCCGATCAGGCCGGCCTTGGAGGCCGCGTAGTTCACCTGCCCCGCGTTCCCGGCCTGGCCCACGACCGAGCTGATGCTGATGATCCGGCCGCTGCGCTGCTTCAGCATCGGCTTGAGGACCGCCTGGCTGCAGACGAACGCCGGCGTCAGGTTCGTCGCGATCACCTGGTCCCAGTCCTCGCGCCTCATCCGCAGCATCAGCTGATCGCGGGCGATGCCGGCATTGTTGACCAGGATGTCAATCCGCCCGTGACGCGCGAGCACGCCGGCGATCAGGGCGTCGATCGAGGCCGTGTCGGTGACCTCCAGCGACGCGGCCTCGGCGTGCTTCCCCGCGGCGTGGATCTCGGCTGCCGTCGATGCCGCGTGGTCGCCACGCGCCGTCGCGACCACGTGCGCACCGCGCGAGGCCAGCATCACCGCGATGGTCCGCCCGATGCCTCGCGACGCGCCGGTCACGATGGCGACCTTGCCTGTCAGCTGAAACATGAGGTACGCAACGTCGAAGTTCGAAGTGCGAAGTGCGAAGTCAGAAGCTTACTTCCCACTTCGCACTTCGAACTTCGAACTTGCAAGTGCCTCCTCGACCGCGGCGAGATCATCGGGCGCCGCGAAGTTACAGACGACTGCTTCTTTGTGGATCTTCTTGACGAGACCGCTGAGCACCGTTCCCGGGCCCACCTCAACATACGTGGTGACGCCTTCCGACGCAAGGCGGCGCACGACCTGCTCCCAGCGGACGGGCGCCGACACCTGCTTGACGAGCGCGTCGATCGCCGATACGGCGTCGCGCTTCGGCTCGGCGTCGACGTTGGCCACGACGGGCACACGCGGGGCGCGCACCGCGAGGGCGCGGAGCTCCGGCTCGAGCCGCGCCTCCGCCGGCTTCAGCAGCGCGCAATGGAACGGCGCGCTGACCGCCAGCGGGATCACGCGCCTGGCGCCGAGCGCTTTCGCGCGCTCGCCCGCGCGTTCCACCGCCGCCGTCGCTCCGGCGATCACGACCTGGCCCGCACCGTTGATGTTGGCAGGGCTCACGACGTCGCCCTGGGCGGCCTCTTCGCACGCGCGTGTCACGGTCTCCGCATCGAGACCGAGGATGGCGGCCATCGAGCCCTCGCCGACCGGCACCGCCTCCTGCATATACATGCCGCGGCGGCGGACGATCCGCACCGCATCTGCGAACGTCATCGTCTCGGCCGCGACGTGGGCGGAGTACTCGCCGAGACTGTGGCCAGCCACGAATGCCGGCGTGATCCCGCGGGCGGCGAGCACGCGACACGCGGCGATGCTCACAGTTAGAATCGCCGGCTGCGCGTTCTCGGTGAGGGTGAGCTGGCTCTCGGGACCGTCGAAAATCAGCGTGCTCAGCGGGCACACCTCGAGGCCCGGGCCCAAAGACGGACGAAGAGCGGCGTCCGCTTCATCGAACACGGCGCGCGCCTCGGGATACGCGTCGGCCAGCGCGCGGCCCATGCCCACTTTCTGTGAACCCTGACCGGGGAAGATAAAAGCAATCATTGGGACAATTTACGAATTTGCGAATTGACGGATTTGGAATGTGAAATTGAATTCGTAGATTCGTAGATTCGTAGATTCGTAAATTCGTAGATTCGTAAATCTCAGCGATGCGGTGCTTATTCCTCGTCGACCGCCCGGACCTGCCGCTGCCTGTAGAAACCGCAATGCGGGCAGATGCGGTGCGGCGACTTCGGCTCGTGGCACTGTGGGCAGAGGTTGGTGGCGGCCGCGACGAGCGCGTCGTGCGTGCGGCGCTTGCTGGTGCGGGTCTTGGAATGTCGGCGTTTTGGATTTGGCATCTTCGCTCTCTATGTCGTCTCGCGGCTCCTGAGCGCCTTGAGCGCCGCCAGCCGCGGATCTTCCCATGCCGGCGCGCAGTCGCACGTGCCCGTGTTCAGGTTCGTTCCGCACACGGCGCACAGCCCCTTGCAGTGATCCAGGCAGAGCGGCTTCATCGGCAGCGCCAGGTAGAACTGCTCGCGCACCAGCTCGTTCAGATCGATCTGGCGCTCGCTGTAATAGCTCGTCTCGAGATCGTTCTCCTCGATCTCACGCTCCGCCTCGGTCGCGGCCTCGGATGACGGCAAGTACCGCTGGTCGAAGGTGGCATCGATCGGAAACCGGTATGGCTCGAGACACCGGCTGCACGACAGCTCCAGCTCCGTCCGCACGCGGCCCACGAGGCGGAACTTGTCCTTGTCCTTGTGGATGTCGAACTCGAGCTCCACTGGCGCCACGATCTGGTACCCGTCGACGTCGCCGCCCACGTCGTGAGACTGGAACGTGCGGGCAAAATGACCGAGCGGCTGGCGATAGCGCGTGAGATCGAGCTGCATGCGGTCCCCTCTCGCGAAATTCATGCGAAGGGCAGACCGGCAATTATAGCTGATTCCACGCCATCGGCCCGATCCACGGCTTCGGGATGAAGAGCCGTTCGTACAGCGCGACCGCGAACCGATCGGTCATGCCGGCGAGGAAATCGCGGGTGGCGACGTCGAGGCCGTCGGTGTCGATGATGCGGCGGTCGAGGAACTCGTCGGGCCGCTCGCGGACCTTCTCCCACAGACCGCCGAGAATGCCGGCCGCCTTCCTGAACTCGGAGGTGGCTTCGTCGTTCTCGTAGACGGCGTCGAACAGAAAGCTGCGCATCGCGAGCGTGGCATCGAGCACCGGCTCGCTCATGCGGATCTCGATCAGGCCGGCGTTCTGCGTCTCGGTGACGACGTCCTTGACCATGCGCGCGATGCGCGCCGACGAGCCCCCGCCGAGCCTGGCCACCGCATCGCGAGGCAGGTCGGATTCCTTCATCATCCCCGCCCTGACCGCATCGTCGATGTCGTGATTCACGTAGGCGATCAGATCCGCGACGCGCATGATTTGCCCTTCGAGCGTGGCGGCGCGCTGGGACTCGTCGACACCGACCGGCGAGCCCTGCTTCCCCTTGGAGTGGCGGCCGATGCCGTCGCGGACCTCGAACGTCAGGTTCAGGCCGCGGCCGTCGTTCTCGAGCACGTCGACCACGCGCAGGCTCTGCTCGTAATGACGGAAGCCGCCGGGCATCAACGAATCGAGCACGCGCTCACCGGTGTGGCCAAACGGGGTGTGACCGAGGTCGTGGCCCAGCGCGATCGCTTCGGTGAGCTCCTCGTGCAGGCGCAGCACCTTGGCGATCGTGCGCGCGATCTGCGAGACCTCCAGCGTGTGCGTCAGCCGGGTGCGGTAGTGATCGCCGGCGGGGGCAAAGAAGACCTGCGTCTTGTGCTTCAGCCTGCGGAACGCCTTGCTGTGGATGATCCGATCCCGATCGCGCTGATACGACGGTCGCACATCGTCTTCGGGCTCGGGCGTGAGGCGGCCGCGCGTCTCGGCGCTCCTGGCGGCCTGCGGGGCCAGCGTGTCGCGCTCCCGCTGCTCCAGGCCTTCACGGATGGTGGACAACGATGTCCTCCAGGAAGCTGGTGCCATGGGCGAGCGGTCGGACGCCGAAATTGGCGGCAAGCGTCTGACCGAGATCCGAGAAGGTCCGCCGCGTTCCAAGATCCGTTGATGGCCTGACGCGCGCGCCGGTGAGCATGACGGGCACGTGCTCGCGAGAATGATCCGTGCTCGGCGTGCTCGGGTCGTTGCCGTGGTCGGCCGTGACGACGAGCAGATCCGAGTCGCCCAGCCCCGGCAGCAGACGGGACAGCCGCTCGTCGAACCGTTCGAGATTGGCGGCGTAGCCAGGCAGGTCGTTTCGATGGCCGTAGACGGCATCGAAGTCGACAAGGTTCATGAAGATGAACCCCGCGTTCGTGTCGCGCATGACCTCGTCCAGCCGATCCATCCCCTCTGCGTCGCTGGCGGTGTGTATCGCGCGCGCGATGCCGCGGCCCGCGAACAGATCGTTGATCTTGCCAATCGCGACGACGGGGATCCCGCGGCGCGTCAGGCGATCGAGCAGCGTCTCGCCCGCCGGTTCCAGCGCATAGTCGTGGCGATTCGCGGTTCTCCTGAAGGCGCCGGGAGGGCCGACGAAGGGGCGCGCGATGACACGGCCCACGCCCAGCCCCTTTCCGACGAGCTCGAACGCGATTTCGCAGATGCGGTACTGCTCCGCTATCGGGATGACATCTTCGTGCGCCGCAATCTGAAATACGCTGTCAGCCGACGTGTACACGATCGGCTTCCCGGTCCGCATGTGTTCCGCACCGAGGCGATCGATGATGTCGGTGCCCGACGCCACGACGTTGCCGAGCGTGCCGCGGCCGATCCTGCGCTCGAATTCGGCAATCAGATCCGGCGAAAAGCCCCGGGGAAAGGTCGGAAAGGGGCGATCGAGCACAATTCCCATCATCTCCCAGTGGCCGGTCACCGAGTCCTTCCCGGGCGATGCCTCTGCCATCCGGCCGTACGCGCCCCTTGGAGGACCCTGTTCGCCGCCGCCGAGCGGCGCCAGGCGCCCGAGGCCGAGCGACCGCAGCGCCGGAACCTTCAGAGGAATCTGCCTGGCGATGTTGCCGAGCGTGTTGCTCCCCTCGTCACCGTAGACCGCCGCGTCGGGAAGCTCACCGATGCCGACGCTGTCGAGCACGATGACGATGACACGGGGAAAAGTGGGAGGCAGACCCGCTGGGTCCGCCTCAGGCATGATGCGACGCGAAGTAATTCGCCATCGATCGCTCCGTGCTGATCGTGGCGATAGCGTGCTTGAAGACCAACTGGTCGGCGCCGTTGACCTCGAACACCACCGCAAAGCGATCGAAGTTCTTGATGCGGCCGTCGAGCGTGCGTCCATCGAGCAGGTGAATCACGACCGACAGGCGATCGCGCCGCGCGTAGTTCAGGAACGCGTCCTGGATGTTGGGCTGAGCCGACGACGAACGGGGTTCAGTAACCTGGGCCATCAGGGACGTCTCCTCGTCTCACACCGCGAGCCGCGAGCGCCTCCTCGACGTGATGACGTGTGTCATCGCGCTCGCCCGGTCCGTCAAACCACCTAAGATTAGGCTCTTTGCGAAACCAGATCAACTGCCGGCGCGCGTATCGCCGATTCTCCTGGACGATGAGCGCGCGAGTCTCCGCCTCTCCGCGGACGCCATTGAGCATCTCCATCACCTGTCGATAGACGAGACCGCCGAACGGCCTCACGTGTGGCGAAATGCCACGCGCGAGGAGTCCTCGCACCTCGTCCACGATGCCGCGCGAGAACTGTTCGTCGACGCGGCGCGCGACGCGCTCGGAGGTCAGCGCCGTCGGCAGCCGCAGCGCGATCCCGACGACCTCGCAATCGGCGATGGGCGATACCGTTGCTTCGAAGTGAGACGTCAACGGACGGCCGGTCGTGTAGTAGACCTCGAGCGCGCGCACGATGCGCTTCAGGTCCCGCTGCATGATCCGGGCTGCCGAGTCCGGGTCGACGCGCTGCAGGATCCGGTGCAGGCACTCGGCGCCCCGGGCGCCGGCAATCCGGTTGAGGCGTGCCCGCAGCGCCTCGTCCGCGCCGGGGCCGGGAAACAGGCCGCGCGTCAATGCGCGGTAGTAAAAGCCGGTCCCACCGACAAGAATGGGCAGCTTGCCGCGGGCATGGATATCGCGAATCGCCTGCGCCGCATCGCGGGCGAATTGAGCGGCCGTATAGACCTCGGCCGGGTCGGCGATGTCGATCAGGTGGTGCGGGACGGCGCGGCGCGCATACTCCCCCACCTTGTCGGTCCCG
>Ga0209515_10009453_pt1 | contig 11093 bp, 11 predicted proteins | sample Subgroupgradi54m_FD_187454 | JGI IMG/M metagenome (GOLD analysis project Ga0209515, IMG submission 187454) | Subsurface groundwater microbial communities from S. Glens Falls, New York, USA - GMW60B uncontaminated upgradient, 5.4 m (SPAdes)... ...
ACACCCCATGACGCGAGGAGAACGCCGGCCGCGCCGCCGATGGCGGCGAGCAGCAGACTTTCGATCGTGAGCTGGCGAATCACGTGCGCTCGCGACGCGCCGACGGCCGTGCGGATCGCGAACTCCCGCGTCCGCGAGCAGGCGCGCGCCAGCAGCAGGTTCGTCAGGTTCGCGCAGGCCACGAGCAGCACAAAGGCGACAGCGCCGGCCAGCGCCACGAGTCCCGGCTTCACGTCGCGCACGACGTCGTCGATGAGCGGGACGACGGTCAACCGGAGCGGGCCGGTCTTGTAATCACCCAAATGGTCCGCCACGAACCGCGTCGCAAGGATGTTGATGGCATTCTGAGCCGCTCGCACGGTGACCCCCCGGCGGAGCCGCCCGATCGCGGCGTGTTGAATGGCCGTCGGCGTATCGTTGCGGGTGTCGTTCGGAAACCAGACATCGACGTGACGCGGCACGGACACCCCGGGTCCGAAGTTGAGTTCAAAGCCCTTTGGAATCACCGCGGCGACTGTCGTCACGAAGTTGTTCACCTCGATGCGGCGGCCGATGATGGACGGATCGCCCTGCCAGCGGCGCTGCCACAGCTCGTAGCTGATGGCGATGGTTGCGACAAATTGCGACCGGACGTCGTCCTGTGATGATGGGAGGCGCCCGAGCGCGGATGAGACGCCTAGCGTGCCGAAGAGGTCGTCGGAGAAGGACGCGGCGGGGACGAGTTCCATGTCGTCGACGCCCGTCAGGTTGGCGTCTACGCCGACGATGGTCGCCAGCGTGTCGAACAGATCGGTCCGCTCGCGCAATGCGACGAACTCTTGCGTGGAGAGTCCCGGCTGCTGGGTTCCGCGGCCGCTGTCGGCGCGAAGCGCGACGAGGGCAGCAGGTTGTGAGTAGGGGAGCGGCCGGAAGAGCACGGCGCGGACGACCGAGAAGACCGCGGTTGTCGCGCCGATGCCGAGTGCGATGACGGCCAGAGCGGCGAGCGCGAACAGCCGGTTTCGGGTCAGGATTCGGACGCCGTACCGGAGGTCGCGCAGCAGGTTCATCGCTCGTTTGACGAGCGCATCATAGCAGCCGTTAGTGCTTCCAGAGGCCGCCGTTCTTCAGCCGCACGAGTTCGTCCGGGTCAGTGGTTTTGTAGCCGCGCGCGCGGGCGTGGTTCACGAAGCCGGGCGTGATGCCGTGGTCGCGCAGGCGCACGATCTGCGGCAGCGTCAGATCTTTGAGGCCGAGCGCCTTCATGTCCGCGATGTACTCGGCCGACACGCCGTGATCCTTCATGCGCACGAGATCGTCAAGCGGGATGTTCTTCATGCCTTGCGACGCAAGATCGTGCACGAAGATCGCGGTCACGCCATGGTCGCGCACGCGCACGAGCTCTTCCGCGTTCAGCTTGTCGTAGCCCGCGGTCTTCATCTCCTTTACGAAATCGGATTTGACGCCGTGATCCCGCAGCCGGATGTACTGGTCGAGGCCGGTGACCGTCAACCCCAAACTACGTACCTCAACGACGAACTCCGGATTGACCCCGTGATCCTTGGCGCGCACCAGGTCTTCGACCGAGGCGTTCGCAAAGCCCGCCGCCTTCATCTGCTGCACGTATTGCTGCGTCACGCCGTGATCCCGCGTTCTCACGAACTCGTCGAGCGTCGTGCCGGTGAACCCCTCGGCTTTCATGGACTTGATGTAGTCCGCGGTGACGCCGTGATCGCGCGTGCGGACGAGGTTCTCGAGCGTGACACCTTTGAAGCCCTGGCCCTTGAGATCGCGGATGTAGTCGATCGTGACGCCGTGCGTCTTCGCACGCTGAATCTGATCGAGCGTGAGTTTGTCGTAACCCTCGGTCTTCAGCTCGCGGATGTACTTCGGACCGACGTCGTGGACGGCGAGCTGAAACCGGCGCCAGACCGGCATGTCGTCCGTGTAGCCGAGCCCACGCATGTCACCGACGTACGCCGCGCGCGGCGCAAAGGTGAAGAGCCCGGCGCCACGCCCGTCGCGGAACGACCCGTCGAACGCGAGCGTCCCGGCCTCGCGGCGCAGGTCGAACTTCACCGACGCCGCAGTCAGCTGATCGGTGTTGGCCGGGAGCCCGGACAGCTCGTCAACGGGGAAGCTCTGCCCCATGTTCCAGTCACCGTTCCGGCCGTTCGAGTTGTCGGATCGGTTCCAGTCGGGCGGCGGGGCCGTGCGGACCTGCAGGAACACCTTGCCGCTGTGCAGCTCGGCGGTCCACGTGCCGTGGACGTCGGTCGGGGCTTGCGCGTGGCCGGTCACGGCTTGGACGACAACGAGCGCGGCGATGGTCAGGTAACGGTACATGCGGCCTCCCAGTCATGAGCTTGGACGGGTGGCGACGCCAGAGGGTTGAAACACAGCCATGGCTGATGGCTAAGGGCTGATGGCATATGGACGATGGCGGATGGCGTCGCCCGATCGACCATCAACCCTATGCCACATCACTCTATGCCATTAGCCATCAGCCATTAGCCATTGGTAGGCGAGGTCTCTACACGGTTACTGGCTCGACAGCCTCGCGCGTGAGTCCGAGCTCCTTGCGGACGCGCTCGTCGATGGCCTTGAAGATCTCCGGGTTGTCCTTGAGGAACTGCTTGGCGTTCTCGCGCCCCTGGCCGAGGCGCTCGCCGCCATAGGCGAACCAGGCGCCGCTCTTTTCGACGATCCGCTTGTCCACCGCCAGGTCGAGCAGATCGCCGCTCTTGGAGATGCCTTCGCCGTACATGATGTCGAACTCCGCCTCGCGGAACGGCGGTGCGACTTTGTTCTTGACCACCTTCACGCGCGTCCGGCCGCCGACGACGACGTCGCCGTCCTTGATGCTCGCGATGCGGCGGATGTCGATGCGCACCGACGAGTAGAACTTCAGCGCGCGGCCGCCCGTCGTGGTTTCCGGGTTGCCGAACATCACCCCGATCTTCTCGCGCAGCTGGTTGATGAAGATGAGGCAGGTGTTCGACTTCGACACGGCGCCGGTGAGTTTCCGCAGCGCCTGCGACATAAGGCGCGCCTGGAGCCCCATCTGCGCGTCGCCCATCTCGCCTTCGATTTCGGCCTTCGGCACGAGTGCGGCGACCGAGTCGACGACGACCACGTCGACGCCGTTCGAACGGATGAGCACCTCGACGATTTCCAGCGCCTGCTCGCCGTTGTCCGGTTGTGAGACCAGGAGATTGTCGATGTCGACGCCGAGCTTCTTGGCGTACGCCGCGTCGAGCGCGTGCTCCGCGTCGACAAACGCCGCGAGGCCGCCGAGCTTCTGCGCTTCGGCGATCACCTGCAGCGCCAGCGTCGTTTTGCCCGACGACTCCGGTCCGAAGATCTCGATCACGCGGCCGCGCGGCACGCCGCCGACGCCGAGCGCATAGTCGATGCTGATGGCGCCCGTGGGGATCGCCTCGATCGGCTGGATGGCGCCCTTCTGGCCCAACCGCATGATCGAGCCTTTCCCGAACTGCTTTTCGATCTGGCTGAACGCCAGCTCCACCGCTTTGAGTTTCTCGCGTTCCTGACGTTCGTCTCGTTCGACTGGTGGCATGTGATTCGGTCCTCCGGACGCGAAGCTATTCTAAAGTCGTGCCTAGGCGAAAGTCAAGCGCAATAGCGTGAACGCGCCGCTAGAACTTATTTAATATCAGCAGTTTACTGAACATGGCACTTTCGCCTCACTCGCACGAAGATCGCAGAATCTGCCATGATAGCGCTTGAATGCCTAGCCCGATTGGCCATGCGCTTGCCGGAATGGCCGTCGCCTGGACAGCGGATCTCATCCCAGGCGATCGCGCCTGGCGGACGGCGGCAGCAGCGGCTCCCTGGTACCTGCGTGGCGGGGATGGCCTCACGCTGGCCTGCGCCGCGCTGGGTGCGGCGCCCGATCTCGATCTCCTCTTCATCAGGCACCGGACGGTGACGCACAGCATCGGCGCCGTCCTTTTCGTCGGCCTGTTCTGTGCGGCGCTCGCCGCCAACGCCCGTCGTCCCATCGCCCGCATCGGGCTGATGTGCGCGGCCGCGTACGGGTCGCACCTGTTTCTGGACTGGCTGGGCACGGACAACAACCCGCCGCAAGGTATCCAGGCGCTCTGGCCGCTCAGCCGCGAGTGGTTCATCTCCGGGACCGACGTGTTTCGGCAGACCGCGCGCCAGGAGGTGTGGACGTCTGCCAGCATACTGAAGAACCTCAGAGCGATCGTGCAGGAGATCGCGATTCTCGGACCGACGGTCGTGGCGCTGTGGTTAGTACGAGTAAAAGCCCTGGCCGGACTTGCGCCCGAGGTGGCCCGCCGCGACCATCCGGCGCAGTAGGGGACACGGGCGGTACTTCGGATCGCCGATGCCGTCGTGCAAGACGATGAGAATGGCGAGGCAGACGTCGAGGCCGATGAAATCCGCGAGCGTCAGCGGTCCCATGGGATGGTTCATGCCGAGCGTCATCACCGCGTCGATCGCCTCCGCCGTGCCGACGCCTTCCATCATCGCGAAGATCGCCTCGTTGATCATTGGCATCAGGATCCGGTTCGCGATGAACCCCGGATAATCGCCCGCTTCGATCGGCGTCTTGCCCAACGTCGTGCACAGCTCGGACGCGATACGCATCGAGTCGGCCGACGTCGCCTGGCCGCGGATCATCTCGACCAGCGTCATCAGCGGCACCGGGTTCATGAAGTGCATGCCGATCACTTTGTCGGGACGTGTCGTCGCCGCGCCGAGGAGCGTGATGGAGATCGATGATGTGTTCGAGGAGAGGATGACCTCAGGCCTGGTCAGGGTGTCGAGGCTGGTGAACAGCGCGCGTTTGGCCTCGGCGTTTTCGACAATGGCCTCGACGAGGTAGTCCGCGTCTGCCAGCTGGTCGATCGAGGTCGCGGTCGAGAGGCGGCCCATCGCGGCGTCGCGATCGGACGGCGTGAGCTTGCTCTTCTCGACGAACTTGGCAAGGCTTTTCTCAATGGTAATTCGAGCGCGATCGAGTACCGGCTGCGCGACGTCCACCAGCGTCACCGAAAACCCTGACTGCGCAAACACCTGGGCGATCCCGTTGCCCATAGTCCCCGCGCCGATCACGCCGACCGTTTTGATCATCGCAAGAGCCTTACCACGAAATACAGACCACGAAAAACACGAAGACGTACGAACGACCCACGAAAGACACGAAAAAGAAAACCCTATATCTTCTTCGTGAGTTTCGTGGTTTGTTAGACACGCTCCACTGCCAGCGCGACGCCGTTGCCGCCGCCGAGGCAGAGTGTGGCGATGCCGCGCGTCAGGTGTCTCCGCTTCAGCGCGTAGAGCAGCGTCGTGAGCACGCGTCCGCCGCTCGATCCGATCGCGTGGCCGAGCGCGACGGCGCCGCCGTTGACGTTGACCTTGTCCGGATCGATCCTGAGCTCGTTGAGGACGGCGACGGCCTGTACGGCGAACGCTTCGTTCAGCTCAAAGAGGTCGACGTCCTCGAGCTTCCAGCCTGCCTTCGCCGCGACGCGGCGCACCGCCTCGACCGGCGTCATCAGCACGAACTTCGGCGCGAGACCGCTCGTCGCCTGCGCCACAATGCGCGCGAGCGGCGTGAGGCCGAGCGACGTCGCCCGGTCGGACGCCATCACCACGAGCGCCGACGCGCCGTCGTTGACGCCGGGCGCGTTGCCCGCCGTCACGGTGCCGTCTTTCTTGAACGCCGGCTTGAGCGCCGCGAGTCCTTCCACCGTGGTGTCCGCGCGGATCGCCTCGTCGCGATCGACGACGAGTGGGTCGCCGTTCTTCTGCGGAATCGTCATCGGAAGGATCTCGTCGGTGAACGCGCCTTCCGCGGTCGCGCGCGCGGCCTTCTGATGACTGCGCGCGGCGTAGTCGTCCTGCGCGGCGCGGCCCACCTTGTAGTGCTGGGCGACGACCTCGCCCGAGTGCCCCATGTGGCTTTGCTCGAAGGCGCACCAGAGGCCGTCGTTGATCATCGAGTCGACCATCTCGGCGTTGCCCATGCGCAGTCCGTCGCGCACGCGGTGCAGCAGGTACGGACAGTTGCTCATCGACTCCATCCCGCCGGCGACGGCGATGTCGATGTCGCCGACCTTGATTCCTTGATCGGCGAGCATCACGGCCTTCAGGCCGGACCCGCAGACCTTGTTGATCGTCAGCGCGGCGACGTGATCCGGCAGGCCGCCGTTGAGCGCCGCCTGCCGCGCCGGGTTCTGCCCGAGCCCGGCCGAGACGACGTTGCCCATGATGCACTCGTCGACGATTTGTGGATCGATGCCCGCACGGCGTACGGCTTCAGCCACCACCAACGCGCCCAGTTTCGTCGCGGCGAAACCCTTGAGCGCGCCGAGGAACTTGCCGGTCGGCGTGCGGACAGCGGAGACGATCACGGATTCACGCACGGCGGACCTCGATGCGCTCAACCGCGTCAGCGCCGAGCAGGGACTGGAGGCGCTTCAGGATCACGGGCGACGAGCGCATCACCTCCTTCGACCATTGAGCGCTGGCTGTTTCGACCAGCAGCACCCGGTATTCGAGCTTGACGTGGGTGACGCGCTCGATCGCCGGGCCGACCGCGGCCTTCCACGCGAACGTCACCTTCCCGTCGGAGAGCGGCGTGCCACGCAGGAGCTCGATGAGCGCGCCGGGCATGCCGTGGGAGAGAGGGTGCATGGTAATCTGAAAATTCTAGCATGCGCTTGATCCTTGCGTCCGCGTCGCCGCGCCGCGCCGAACTGCTGCGTGCGGCCGGTTACACCTTCGACGTCGTCGTCGCCGACGTTGACGAGTCGATTCGTCCCGGCGAATCGCCGTCGGCGTACGTGCGGCGCCTCGCCGCGGAGAAGTCGGCGGCGGTGATCGCAGCCTTGAAGGGCCGCGCCACACTGTCCCCACACGTAGGGACCGATCCGCTCTCACACGTCGGGGCCGGCCCACTCTTACACGTAGGGGCCGACCCGCGTGTCGGCCCGGGCGGACAACCTGCGGACACGGTTGTCCTTGGTGCCGACACGGCCGTAGTCGTCGACGGCGAGATTCTCGGTAAGCCGAGCGACGATCGGGACGGGGCGAACATGCTGCGGCGGTTGTCGGGCAAGACGCATCAAGTGTTGACCGGCGTCAGTCTGCGCCATGGTGCGTACGAAGTCGGGCGGGTCGAAACCACCGACGTGGTCTTCCGCGCGCTGTCGGACGAGGACGTCGCCTGGTACGTCGCGAGCGGGGAAGGGCGCGACAAGGCGGGCGGATACGCCATCCAGGGGTTGGCGTCGCGTTTCATCCAGCGCATCGATGGGTCGTACTCAAACGTGGTGGGCCTGCCGGTCGCGTGCGTCGCCGATCTGCTGCCGGAAATCCGGCAGGGCGGCGCCTAAGCGCTTGAAAAGCCTTGGCACTTGTCCTGTGGCCGTTTCTTGCATCGGGCAGACAGTCAGGCTATTCTGACCGCACACGTTCATCACGGAAGTCCTTATGACACATCGATATATCAAGCTTGGCCTGACCGCGGCCGTTCTCGTCCTCGCTTTCACCGGCTTGATGTGGTCGACGTTGCGCGACGGCACCGAGTACTTCAAGCACGTCGACGAAGTGATGGCCGATCCCCACGCCTGGCAAGGCAAACCGCTTCAACTCCACGGCTACGTCGTGCCGGGATCGATCATGAAGCGGCAGGACACGCTCGAATACAAATTCAAGGTGCAGAACAATCCGACGCGTGCCGCCGACCAGGGCCACGTCGTCGAAGCCTCGTACACCGGCATCGTGCCCGACACGTTCAAGGGCGAGGCCGAAGTCGTGCTGCGCGGGAAGCTGACGCCGACCGGATTCCACACGGAACCGAACGGCGTGGTTGCGAAATGTCCGTCGAAGTACGAAGCGAAATCCGCCGCCGGATTGTAGGTAATCATGGCCTCATTAGGCACGTTTCTCCTGCTGGCGGCGTTCGTCACCGGCAGTTACGCGGCTGTCGTCTCCGTCGCCGGCGCGCGGCGCCGGTCGCGTCGCCTGATTGAAAGCGGCATCGGCGCCTTCTACTTGATCTGCGCGATCATGACCGCCGCGACGGCCGTCCTGATCAACGCATTCCTGACCGGCGATTTCTCGATCAAGTACGTCGCCCACAACTCGGACAGCGTTCAGCCGCTCATCTACAAACTGACGTCGTACTGGGGCGGGCTCGACGGCTCGATCATGTTCTGGGTGTTCCTCCTGTCAATTTTCGGATCGCTGGCGGTCTACGTGAACCGCGAGCGCCATCGCGAGCTGATCCCGTACGTCGTCGCCACGATCTCCGTCGTGAACATGTTCTTTCTGTTCCTGATGGTGATTCACAAGAACCCGTTCACGACGTACCTGACGGCGGCGCCGGCCGACGGCGAGGGGCTGAACCCGCTACTGCAGAACGTGTACATGGCGATCCACCCGCCATCGCTCTACACCGGCTTTGTCGGCATGACGATCCCGTTCGCGTTTGGGATCGCCGCGCTGATCACCGGTCACCTGGACGACTCGTGGCTGCGCGCCGTTCGGCGCTGGACGATGTTCAGCTGGCTGTTCCTGTCGTTCGGCCTGATTCTCGGGATGATCTGGGCGTACGAAGAGCTCGGGTGGGGCGGCTACTGGGCGTGGGATCCGGTCGAGAACGCGGCGCTGCTGCCGTGGTTCACGGCGACGGCGTTTCTGCACTCGGTGATGGTGCAGGAGCGGCGCAGCATGCTGCGCGTCTGGAACGTCACGCTCGTCATCGTCACCTACTTCCTGACGATCTTCGGCACCTTCATGACACGGTCGGGCGTGGTGCAGTCGGTGCACGCGTTCGGCGATGATCCGATTCTCGCGCGGCTCTTCATCGGCTTCATGGTCGCCATCCTCGTGTTCAGCTTCTCGCTGGTGATCTGGCGGCTGCCGCTGTTGAAGGCGCGCAATGAGCTCGACTCGTGGATGTCGCGCGAGGCGGCGTTCCTGGTGAACAACTGGGTCATGCTCTTCGCCGCGCTCTTCGTGCTGTTCGGCACGATGTTCCCGACGCTGAGCGAAGCGGTCACCGGACAGCGGCTGACCGTCGCCGGGCCGTTCTTCAACAAGTGGATGACGCCGGTCGGTCTGGTCCTGCTGATGCTCACCGGCGTCGGTCCACTGCTGGCGTGGCGGCGTTCGTCGTTCTCGAACATCGGGCCGCAGTTCATCTGGCCGGGCGCGGCGGGGCTTGCCGCGGCTGCGCTGGCGGTCGGCTATATCAAGATTCCGATCTGGCCATCGGGTCTGTGTTTCGCGCTGTGTGGCTTCGTCGTCGGCACCATCGGGCAGGAGTTCGTGAAAGGCGCGAACATCCGCCGCCGCAATACGGGCACCGATGCGTTGACCGCGATGGTGGGGCTGGTCGGCAAGAACAAGCGCCGCTACGGCGGCTACATTGTCCACGTCGGCATCGTGCTGATCTGCTTCGGTTTCGCCGGCAACGCCCTGAAGCTCGACGAGCAGGTGACGATGAAGCCCGGGCAGGAAACGAAAATCGGCAAATACACGATCAAAAGCAACGGCGTCAAAGTGCTCGACGATGGCCAGAAACAGATGACGACGGCGTATCTGTCGGTCTTCGTCGGCGGCAAGGAAATCGACGGCCTGTATCCCGCGAAATGGGCGTACCGCCGCCACGAACAGGAACCGACGACGGAAGTGGCGATCCGCCGGACGCCGGCGGAGGATCTGTACGCGGTGCTCGGCGGCTTCGATCTCGCGGATCAATCGGTCACGCTGCAGCTCGTGGTCAACCCGCTCGTGAACTGGGTGTGGTTCGGCTTCGGGATCATGGCGCTCGGCACGGGCATCGCACTGCTGCCGGAGCGGTCGTACGCGTTTGCGCTGGCGAAAATGCCGGCGGAGGCTGCCGCGACGACGGCGGCGTTCCTATTCATGGTGCTCCTTGCCGGCGGCACGACGCTGTCGGCGCAGGGGATGGGCGGCGACGTCAACACGCGCACGTCGTTCTACGCACGCACGCCGTTCGAGAAGCAGATGCAGCACGAGATCGTCTGCACCTGCGGCGCCTGCGGTCATCAGACGCTCGCCGAGTGCCGCAAGGACGCCTGCGGGACGTCGCACGAGATGCGCGGTCAGCTGGCGGCGATGGTCGATCAGAACATGAACCACGATCAGATCATCCAGGCCTTCATTGCCAAGTACGGCAGCGAAGAGATGCTGGGCGCGCCGCTCGATCAGGGCTTCAGCCGCCTGGCGTGGCTGTTCCCGTACCTGGTCGGCGCGACGAGCGCCGTCGCCGTCGGCGTCGCGGCGGTGAGGTGGACGCGGAAGCCGGACGCCGCGGCCACGGCGGCCGCGCCGCTCGACGCGGCGCTCGAAGAGCGCATCGACGATGAGCTCCGAGACCTCGACTGACAAGGTCCGGCTGAAGCCGGACACTACCGGTGCTCCTAGCACGGACGCCGGCCTTCAACCCTGGCAATTCTTCGTCCTGGCCGCGCTGGGCTGCGCGGCCGCCGCGACGTTCATGGCGCGCGGGCAGGGGACCACCGCCGTCATCCTGCTCGGCGTGCTGATGGCGGCCGCGGCGCTGGTCGGCTACGCGGCGCTCCGCGCGCTGCGACCGCTGGTGTCACAAGAAGAGGATCGCACGGTGATGGTCGGCCAACGGACGCGCGTCGCGCTCGATCGGGAGAAGATGATGACGCTCCGATCGATCAAGGAGCTCGAGTTCGATCGCGCGATGGGGCGGCTGTCCGACGAGGACTGGAACGAGATGTCCGGCCGCTTGCGCGCGCGCGCCGCGGGCCTGATGCGCCAGCTCGATGCGGGCGCCGGCTATCGCGATCAGATCGAGCGCGACCTCGCGAAGCGGTTGGGCGCGAGTGAAGGCGCTCGCCTGAAAGGCTCGCGCTCCGACGATAAGAGGCGCTCCGACGAGGGCAACGAGACGCGCGCAGATCGGAACGAGAGGAGCGCGAGCCTTTCAGGCGAGCGTGTCTGTTCCGCCTGCGCCACCGCCAACGACACCGACGCGAAGTTCTGCAAGGGCTGCGGGGCGAAGCTGTGATCCGCAAAAGCTCTCCACCACGAATCCCGGAGATCTCCCCACCACG
>Ga0209515_10009454_pt1 | contig 11093 bp, 9 predicted proteins | sample Subgroupgradi54m_FD_187454 | JGI IMG/M metagenome (GOLD analysis project Ga0209515, IMG submission 187454) | Subsurface groundwater microbial communities from S. Glens Falls, New York, USA - GMW60B uncontaminated upgradient, 5.4 m (SPAdes)... ...
GTCTAACTCGCACAGCGAACTTGCCAGCCAGTCCAATTATACCCAGCTGGTCTGTTGCACAGGCGTTACGGGGTTGTCAAATGCCTGCTCGGGAACATTTGCCACAGTATTAAAATTATCTGGCGTTACCAATGCCCACGCCGAGCAAAATTCGCAGTCAAATTATGCCAACAGCGTTTGCCTGCAAGCGCCTTCGGGGGGAAGCGTTTCTATTGGATACCAATCTACCAATTGCACGGGATTTGATACTACGCTAGCTTCCATGTCTGCCACCACCAATGCCCATGTAGGCGATGGCGCCGCTTATACCACTAAAATTTGCGCCACGGCCGCGGCCGGAAGCCAAACGTTGACATTCAGTATTTCTGCCAACACCGTCAGTTTCGGCACCCTAGACGCCTCTGCTGCCCGGTATGCAACCACAGCTTCGGGTTCAGCCAGCGAGGTAGAGGCCCATACGCTTGCCGCTTCCACGAACGCAACCAGCGGTTACGTGATAACGGTAAAAGGCGCAACTTTGGCTTCTGGAGTTAACACCATTACTGCCATTGGCGCGACCAACACGGCTTCATCTTCGGGAACCGAGCAGTTCGGTTTGCGTATGACAGCCACAGGGGGAAGCGGGGCAGTTACCGCCCCTTACGCCGCCGCGGGATTCGCCGATTCCGCCACTGCTGTGTTACCAAGCCAGGTTGCCGCCGCCGCAACTGGAGATGGGGTTACCACCACCTATTCGGTGCGATATCTTGCCAACATCGCGGCAAATACAGAAAGCGGAAACTACACCACCGCCCTAACGTATCTTATTACCGGAAACTTTTGAAACCTGTGCATAACTTAGGATGTTGCGCTACATTAAATTTGGTATAATGAACAAATAATATTGATATGAAATATTTTTTTTCTAAAAAAATAAGCAGTGCCGGATTAATCTTTTCCATTCTTCTGATGATGTTCGGGCCATTTACGCCTGTGGCTCACGCCGCGGCTTTGACGGCGCTTTCCGACACCATGTCAACCGTTAAGGCGAGCACGCTTTCCAACCATGACATCCAATTTACCACCCCGACCGGCGTTGCTTCCGGCCAGACCATTATTTTGACGTTTTTGACAGACTTCTCTATTCCCGCCGCGCTGGATTTTACCGACATTGACGTGCTTGATAATGGCAGTAACGTAACTTTGGCTGCTTCTCCTTCGGGCGCCACCTGGGGAGCGGTGAGAACTTCCAGTTTAGTGATCACCCTTACCAACGGAACCACCGCGGTAACTGCTGGCCATACTATTCGCATAAAAATCGGTACCAATGCCACCAACCAAAGCACGGGGGTCCGCCAAATAACCAACCCAACCACCACGGGAGCTTTTACCATTATTATAACCGGAACTTTCACCGATACAGGAACTATCACCACAACCACCATTACCAATGATGTGGTGGCTGTTTCCGGAACGGTTAATCAAAGTTTAACCTTTAGCATTTCCGCCAACACTATTTCTTTTGGAACCTTAGATTCTGCTGCCGCCAGATATGCCAATGCTACCACGGGTTCAGCTTCAGATGTTGTGGCGCACACCTTGGCCGTAGCAACAAATTCTTTAAGCGGATACACTATTACTGTGAAAGGAGCCACGCTTACTTCTGGCGCCAATACCATTACGGCGGTTGGCAGTAGTCCGGCCGCTTCCGCTCCAGGAACAGAACAATTTGGAATTTACGCCACCAAATCCGGCGGAGTTAACGGCACCATTGCCGCGCCCTATGCCACCGGCTCTTCGTTTGGTTATGATGCCACGGGAACCACTGCTACTACTTTAGCATCGGGAACCAGCGCAACGGTTACGGAAACATACTCCTTGCATTATCTTGCGAACATCAGCTCTTCTACAGAGGCGGGAAGCTACACTGCTTCATTGACCTATGTGGCTACGGGAAATTTTTAATTATCCTACATGAAATTTTATTTTTTAGTTTTATTGGTAATACCATTTATTTTGGCTGCTTCCCCCGCAGAAGCGTTGACTGTTTCTCCGGTAAAGGCTGAATTATCTGCCGATCCCGGCCAGAAGGTAACCGGCGAATTGACGCTGTTGAACGAGCAGAACGAGACTATTACCTTTTACTCTTCTTTTGAAAATTTTGAACCCCAGGGGGAAAGCGGAACCCCTAATTTTGTTCCCGGTCAGGAAGGGCTGGCTACTTGGATCAAGGCTGCCTCGTCCATTACTTTAAAACCACAGGAAAAAGAAGTGATTCCTTTTAGCATTGATGTTCCCGCCAATGCCGAGCCCGGTGGACATTTTGCGGCGATTTTTTGGAGCGCCAATCCGCCAGCAACCCAAGCCACCGACCAGGTGGCGGTGGGGGCTAAAATCGGCACCCTGGTTTTATTGAAAGTTTCGGGAGACATAAAAGAAGGCGGGGCAATTTTAGATTTTTCATCCCAAGATAAAAAAACCTGGTTTACCGCGTTGCCGGTAACTTTTGTTTATCGTTTTCAAAATGGCGGCGGCGACCGGGTAAAACCGCTGGGAGCAGTAACCATTAAAAATGTGTTTGGGGGAACTTCAGCGGTTATTAATGCGAACCCTTCAGAAGGGAATGTGCTGCCGGCCAGCACGCGAAAATTTACGCTTGAATGGGTGGGAAACGGCAAGCCGGTTGGTGATGGTACGGGATTCTTTGCCATGGCCAAGGCACAATGGGATAATTTCGCTTTAGGTTCGTACGCGGCGGTGCTCCACCTTAATTACGGGGGCAGTAATGAAGCTGAAACCTCTTTTCATCTTTTTGTTTTTCCATGGCAATTATTAAGCATCGTGGCCGCGGCCTTGCTTGTCATTTTAGCCATTTTGGTTATCGGTATTCGCAAATATAATTCATGGATTATCAAAAGAGCGACGGGAAGATAGCAGTCAGTCCGTTGTTTTTGGGGCTGGTTTTTGTTTTGCTGGCAATGTGCGCCCTGACTTGGTCTTATCCGGAGCTTGGTACCGCTGCCATTGCCCGCACTATCAAAATTTCCGCTTTCGTTCCCGAAAATAAGAAAGATGCCACGCTTGACCACCAGCAAGGCGGCAACGTGGTTATGACTAAAACTGACGGAACGTTTGTGGCTTTTACCTTTCCTGCCCAGTTTAGCGCCACCGACACTACCATAAAAGCCGCCGCTTACCCGAAGGATTTCTTTGAGGCTGACAAACCCGCGCCCACCGGTAAAAATTTTGTAGGAAAAACCTATGCGTTTGACTTGTATACCACTTCGTCGGCAACCCAAATGCATACGACGGAAAAACCAGTTTTTATTACCATAGCCTACACTGTCGCGGATACGCAGGGGATTGATGAAAATACGCTTGCTCCCTATCGGCAGGAAGAGGGTGGCACAGATTGGGAATTAATTCCTAATGCGGTCATTGACACAGTAAATAAGCAAATTACTTTTTCTACCAAAAAATTCAGTTCATTCACCATTTTGGGGACCCCTGTGGCAACCGCAGCACCCGCCACGACTACCATGAGAAGCGTTAGCGGCGGGGGTGCCGGAAATATCATTACTTCCATACTTGAAAAAATAATTCCGCCAAAACCTGTGGCTGTGCCTAATGCCGCCGCAACGGTTTTGAAAAGCACAGCCCTTATCACTAAAACGTTGGGCGCCGGCCTGGTTGATGATCAGGTGTTGTTGTTGCAAAAATATTTGAACGCCCACGGTTTTTTGGTGGCGGTAAAGGGTCCAGGTTCTTTAGGATTTGAAACTAACCGGTTTGGGGCCCTTACCCAAAAAGCGGTAATAAAATTTCAAGAAGTTCACGCAGCGGATATTTTAGCGCCAATATTCAAAAAGGCTACCGGTGTTGTTGGCCCCAGAACTCGGCAATACATTAACAGTCATCCGTAATTATGTTACCGAAGATCGGATTTTTGCTTGCATATTTTGCCAGCAGGAATATGATTAAAGTGTAACAGTCCTTTTTATTTCAATCACAACCACACCTGGGAGGTGCTACATGTTTTCCACATTACTTGTGTCAGCCGCCTTGTGTTTGGGTGGAGATCCGGATCATCTGGCCAAAAAACTCGGCCACCCCGTTTACGCGGTGCGTGAAAAGAATCAGGCCCTGATTGTGCAAACCATGGACTGGTCTGCCCGCGCCAGATTCAAGGAAGCTAAGTTTGGCGACGCCGAAGTTACTCGCCGCAAAGAACTGGTCATACAGGCTTTTGAACAAAAAGTGCATGAACGGTTGCGCCCCGGTTACAAGGTTGATTTGATGGGGTATCCGGCCTACCCCTGGATTTGCGAGGGCTTCCCCGACGAATATCAATGGCGGGGGATGAAAACGGACAAGATCATTAAATGCTATCTTGGCAAGGTAAAGCCTGGCCTCCCTGCCCACTTGCCACCGGATTTCACCTCTTATAGAACAGCCACCGAACTTTGGCTGGGTGAGAGGATTGATTTTGATTTGAAAGATGCCATATGCGCGGCAACAATTGAAGAAGATGTACACCGGAGCATGAAAGAGTCCATGAAGGCAATCCACTTTGAAGTGAAAGCGATGATTTGGGCTGAGGATCGCCATTGGGTAAATCGGGTAAATCCGTTAAGGGCCACCCAGAAGAAGGATTAAGGAAGGGGAGGAGCCGCGCCCGGCTCTTCCCATTTTTTATTAACCATGGAAAAAATATTGGGTACAGAATTTTTTAATAGGGATACGGCCGTTGTTGCCCAAGAATTGCTAGGGAAGTTTTTGGTGCGGCGGGTGGGCGGCAGGGAAGTGGCGGTTATGATTACGGAAACGGAAGCTTATGACGGGCCGCATGATTTGGCCAGCCATGCTTCAAAAGGAAAAACCATGCGCACGGAAATGATGTTCGGCCACCCGGGCCATTTTTATATTTATTTGATTTACGGAATGTATTTTATGTTAAATGTGGTAACGCGTGAACATGGTTATCCGGCGGCGGTGTTGATCCGGGGAATTGAAGGTGTAGAGGGCCCTGGAAAGCTAACCAGATTTCTAAAAATTGATAAAAAGTTAAACGGCCGCGCCGCGGCGCAGCCGAGCGCCCTTTGGTTTGAAGACCGCGGCGTAAAAATCTCGCCGCGCAACATCAAGAAACTCCCGCGCGTAGGGGTAACCTACGCCGGCCCCATCTGGTCCGCCAAGAAGTTGAGGTTTTTGTTGAAGAAACAATAACTCTTTACATATTTATAATTTTTGGTAGGGTGTAGGTAGATCTCTGCCAACATCACCCTTGTTTTGGAGGTTGAACCATATGGCTAAAAAGCGCAAAAAGTCTTTCCTGAAAAAATTCTACGCGCTCACCCTGAGCAGCTCGGTGTATTTCGCGGAAATAGGTAGTGCCAAAGGAGTGCCCTACTTAGTCAAAATTGCTCAGAAGAGCAAAGACGCTACCAATATCAGTGTCGGCGAAAGAATCGACAACGGGACAATGATTGCCGTCGCCGACCGCCTACACATGTTTATCCCCGAGGGCAGTGGCTGGTTTTCGCCAATGTCAACATTCCAGCGTGAGATATGGATGGTGAACAGCCGTTGGCATGGTGGTCAGACATCGCAAATCGTCGCCCTATTCAAGCAAAAGTCCAAGGCATTGAAAGCCATCAATGCCAAAGACTTGGTGCGATGTGACCCGCGCTGGGAAGCTGAAACCGTTGCAGTATTGCGCGCCATCGGAGAAGATCATCCGTATTGCGCAATATCGACTTCCATGCCTCAATACCAGCTCATGCCTCCGGAGAAGTGGCAGATTCCAGTACCTGCCGCAGTCTGAACAATCAAGGAGTTGCGTTTGCCTCGCAGCTCCTTTTTCTTTTTTGTGATACAATGCGATATATGAAAACCGCGGAACAATTTTTAGGAAAACTAAATACTGAATATTTAAAACTTCATAAAAAGTATGAAGAGCTGTTTTGGGTTTCGTACATGGGTGACCACTCGGTTGACGCGGCAAAAAATAAGGCACTGGCTGAACGTGACGCGTTCCGTGGCAGCAAAGAATATCATGGCGAAGTTATAAAGTTTATAAAGTTATCAAGTTCATCAAGTTCTAAGATTCGGGAACGCCTGCAGATTTGGCATGACTTTTTTGAACGTTACCAATTGCCGCCCGCGGCTTTGGCCATAAAAAATAAAATTGACGCCCTGGAAACCAAGGTGTTAAAAGGGCAGGGGACTCGCAAAGAAGGCTACATTGACCCTTACACTAAAAAATTTGTGGAGGCTTCAACTTTGCGCATGCGCACCATGATGAGTACGCATGTTGATGAAAAGATCCGCAAAGCTTGCTGGCAGGCGCGGGAAAAATTGGCCACCGGATTTATCAAAGAATATATTACGCTGATTGGCCTGCGCAACCAGTTTGCCAAGGCGCTGGGCTACACAGACTTTTATGATTTCAAAGTGCGCCGTGAAGACGGCATGACCAAAAAAGAATTATTTTCTCTGTTTGACTCGCTGTATGAAAAAACAAAATATGTGTTTGCTGATATTAAAAAGTTAGAGAAAAAAACGCCGGGCTTAAGAAAGCCTTGGAATTTTGGTTATTTAATGACCGGAGATTTTACCAAAGAAGAAGATCCCTATTTTCAGTTTGACGAAGCACTAATTCGTTGGGGGCGGTCATTTGCCGCGCTGGGCATTGATTACAAAAAGGGAACACTGACGCTGGATTTGCTAGACCGGAAAGGCAAATGGAACAACGGCTTTTGCCATTGGCCCAACTTGGTGCATTTTGAAAAGGGCAGGCGCATGGCTGGTAGTTCAAATTTCACCTGCAATGTGGTGGCAGGGCAGGTGGGCAGCGGAGTGGTTGGCTATAACACCCTGTTTCACGAAGGCGGACACGCGGCGCACATGTTAAATTCACAAGAGCAGGAAATTGTTTTGAATCATGAATACGCACCCATGTCTACGGCTTGGGCGGAAGTGCAAAGTATGTTTTTAGACACCATGTTTTCCAGCATTGAATGGAAAACGCGTTACGCGGTTAACGCCGAAGGCCAGGCTTACCCGTTTGACCTTTTCGCGCGAAAGGTTCAGAAGTTGCACGTGCTGGCCCCAAGCAGGATGAATTCTATTTTGTTTGTGGCGGCATATGAGAGGGATATTTATGAAACCAAAAGTTTAAACGCTGTAAAAGTAATAGCTATTGCCAAAAAGAATTACAGAAAATATTTTGGCATGTCTGAAGATTCACTTTCAGCGCTAAACATTCCCCATATTTATTCGTGGGAAAGTTCAGCCGCTTATCATGGTTATGGTTTAGCGGAACTTGGGCTTAGTCAATGGCGCGCATATTTTTATAAAAGATATGGTTATATTGTAGATAACCCAAATGTGGGCAAAGAAATGGCCAAAGTATGGAAACTGGGCGCCAAACACACCTACAAAGAATTCATTAAACTTGCCACCGGCAAGGCCATTTCCGCCCAGCCGTTTTTGAAAGAAGTGACCATTTCCATTGACCAAAAATTAAAACAAGCCAAAGAAAAAATAAAGCGGTTGGAAAAAGTACCACGCTATAAAGGCCCGGTACGTTTGAATGCCAACGTGCGCATGGTACACGGCAAGCAGGAAATTACCAATTCTAAAAAGAGTTTTGAGGATATGGCAGAAAAATATGGGAGGTGGGTGTTAAAACAAGCTTAGCAAGGTATCCAGCGGAAATGGGGTCGCAAGGAATGTTATAGACATTAACCCCATTTCCGAGGTGAATTTCCTCGCTTCGCTCCGGAAATTCATGTGTGGAATAATAGGTTACATTGGCAAAGATCAGGCGCTGCCGCTTTTGATTGACGGGCTGCGCAAGGAAAGCTACCGGGGGTATGATTCCAGCGGGGTGGTTGTATTTGGCGTGGATAACATTTTTTATGAGCGGGCGGTGGGGAAGTTGGAGAATTTGGAAAGCAAGATTGTTGGCAAAGATATTTTTGGAACGGTTGGGCTGGGGCATAATCGCTGGGCAACGCACGGTGGAGTGACAGAAAATAATGCCCATCCGCACGCGGATTGCACGGGAAATATTTTTGTGGTGCATAACGGGATTATTGAAAATTATCAGGCGCTCAAAGAAGCCCTGCAGAAAAAGGGGCATGTGTTTGTTTCGGAAACTGACACGGAAGTGTTATCACACTTAATAGAAAGTTTCATGCCTGCCGATGAGGCAGGTTACGAAAATAATTTAGAACAAGCCGTGGCCAAGGCGCTATTGTTGGTAAAAGGCGCTTACGGGATTGCGGTTATTGCGAAGTCCGACCCCGCAAAGATGGTGGCTGCGCGGCTTTCGGCGCCGCTGGTGATTGCCAAAACGCCGATTGGTGGATTTGTGGCTTCTGATCCTGCCGCCATTTTGAGCCATTCAAACCAGATGGTGTTTTTAGATGATAACGAAATGGCGGTTATTACGGCAGATGGTTTTACGGTGACTGATTTGCAAAGCAACCTTAAACAAAAAACGGTAACCGAAGTTGAATGGACGCTTGAGCAAGCCGAAAAGGGCGGGCATGCCCATTTTATGCTCAAAGAAATTCTGGAGCATCCGGAAAGTTTGGAAAATGTGCTGCGCGGCAGATTATTGGCTGAAGAGGGCCGGGCGAAACTTGGGGGTTTGGAAGGTATGAAAGACCAATTGCGTAATGTAAACCGCATTCAAATTATTGCCTGCGGGGGCAGTGCGTATGCGGCGGCGGTGGGTGAATATATGCTGGAAGAATATGGGGGCATTGCCGCGGAAGTTGAGATTGGTTCTGAATTTCGTTATCGAAAGCCGGTATTTGATTCGCAAACCCTTTCTATTTTCATTTCCCAGTCGGGAGAAACGGCTGACACACTGGCCGCGCTCAAAGAAGTCAAAGAGCGCGGCGGATTAAGCCTTGGCATTGTCAATGTGGTCGGGTCAACCTTGGCCCGAGAAGTGGGTGCGGGGATTTACACGCATTCCGGCCCGGAAATTGCCGTGGCTTCAACCAAAACGTTTACCGCCCAAGTGGCGGCTTTGGCCTTAGTGGCGTTATTTTTAGGCCGCCAGCGCCAATTATCTTTGGTGGTGGGGCGCGATATTGCCAAAAAGTTGCAGGAAATTCCGAATCAGGTGCGCAGTATTTTAGCCCAGAAAGAAACCATTGAAGCAATTGCCAAAAAGTATTATCAGCATACAAATTTCTGCATTATCGGCCGAAAATATAATTATGGCATTGCACTGGAAGGGGCTTTAAAATTAAAAGAGGTGGCCTATGTTCACGGCGAAGGCATGCGCAGCGGGGAATTGAAGCATGGTTCACTGGCGCTGATTAACCGGGAATTTCCCACCATTGCTATTGTGCCAAGCGATTCGGTGTACGAAAAAAATATCTCCAGCATCCAGCAAATCAAGGCCCGCGGCGGCAAGGTGATTGCCATTGCCACGGAGGGTAATGAAGAAATTAAAACCATTGCCGATGACGTTATTTATATTCCCAAAACCCTAGAAATACTAACACCCATTTTGGCCACCATTCCATTGCATCTGTTCGCCTATTATATGGCAGTTTTGCGGGGCTGTGAAATTGACAAGCCCAGGAATCTGGCAAAAAGCGTCACGGTAGAGTAATATGGATGCAGGTTATTTTCTGTTCTTTCAATTACCGTAAAGGGGGCAGGCATGTTGAGCATTCATGAAACTACAGCCATTTCTTGCTATCTTGGGGATGCGGGAAAGTTGCCACTGCTGACGCGCCAACAAGAAGTTGAACTTTTCAAGATTATTGAAAAGGGGCGAAGCAGTCAGTTGGAAATTGATGAAATGTTTTGGGAGGAATTTTTTCAACCCGATGTGGCAGACGAAACGCCGCTACGCCGGCAAGGAAGAAAGCAATATTTACAGGGGGGGGTATTGGCAGGCCAAGACGCCCGGGAAAAGGTTGTCAGACATAATTTAAGATTGGTTGTTTCCATTGCTGAAAAACACCTGGGCAAATGCGGTAACCTTGATATTATGGATCTAATAGAAGAAGGAAACTTCGGGTTACTGCGGTCTATTGAAGGTTTCCAGTGGCGCAGGGGATATAAATTTGCCACCTATGCCACGTGGTGGATAAGGCAATTTATTGGCCGGGCTGTGGCGAATTTTGCAAGGACAGTGAGGATTCCCCAGCACATTATTACCCAGATTTCCAAATGCCGGAGAATGGAAATCCAGCTGGGGGAAGTTTTAGGCCGGGTGCCACTGCTCAGCGACATCGCTTTCATGATGAATTTGTCGCCAGAAGAGGTTGAGGAAATCAAGGATATTAGCCAGACCATCTTGTCTTTGGATTTTATTACGCCGAATGCCGATGGTTCGCTGGAACAATTGCTCTGCGATTCTAATCAAGCCGGTTCCGAAGAAATCAGCGAGCGGTCTTCGCTTCAAGAGTTATTTCAAGAAGCCCTGAAGGTGTTTTCTGATCGCGACCGCCAAATCATTGCTATGCGGTTTGGTTTGGGTGGTGGCGGCAGTTACACGCTTTCCCAAATCGGTGAGCGCTTCAAGTTGAGTAGGGAAAGAATCCGCCAGATTGAAAGGAAGGTCCTTCACAGGCTTCAAAGGGACAAAAATATCAGCCATTTTGCCCCGCCCCGTTAACGTTGAAAATAGCCCGCACTTTGTTGCGGGTTTTTATTGTAAAAAGCGCAACCTTAGAGTAAGATTACTTATATGGAAAATTATAAAAAAATCGCTAACGATGCTCGCAAGAAAGTGCTGGAAATGATCCATAAAGGCCAAACTAGCCATGTGGGCAGTAATTTTTCGTGTATGGATATTTTAGCGGTGTTATTTTCTAAACTTAATTTAGATAAAGATTTAAAGCCCGATCGTGATAGATTTGTGCTTTCAAAAGGCTGGGTGGCAGCAGCTTTATATTATTTTTTGGCTGAAAAGGGGATTATTCCTAAAGAAGATTTGGAGCAGTTTGGCAAAGAGGGATCAAAATATATTGGGCTTTCAGAACCGGAAGTACGCGGAGTGGAAATGGCCGGTGGGGCGATGGGGCACGGTTTGCCTATTGCTTTGGGAATGGCACTGGCCGCAAAACGTGGTGGCG
>Ga0209515_10009456_pt1 | contig 11092 bp, 4 predicted proteins | sample Subgroupgradi54m_FD_187454 | JGI IMG/M metagenome (GOLD analysis project Ga0209515, IMG submission 187454) | Subsurface groundwater microbial communities from S. Glens Falls, New York, USA - GMW60B uncontaminated upgradient, 5.4 m (SPAdes)... ...
GAAGCGCACCCCTTTCCCACGCTCGACCGAGAAATTGAGCCGGCTCTCGTTGATGTCGGGCGACAGCACGGGAATCCCGCGCTCGCGCGCCTCGGCCAGGTACACCGCGAGCTTGTCGGTGTTCTGCGACTCGATGGTGAGCAGCGCGGCCGCAAAATGCCACGGATAGTTCGCCTTGAGATACGCCGTCTGGTACGCAAGCAGCGCATACGCGGCGGAGTGAGACTTGTTGAAGCCATACCCGGCGAAGTGCTCGATCAGCTCGAATATCTTCGCCGCCTTCCTGTCCGAGATCCCCTTTCCCTTGGCCCCTTCCATGAACGCGTCACGCTGCTTCGCCATGACCTTGGGATCCTTCTTGCCCATGGCCTTGCGAAGCACATCGGCCTGGCCGAGCGTGAAACCGGCCAGCGCCTGCGCGATGCGCATCACCTGTTCCTGGTAGGCGATGACGCCGTAGGTGTCGGCGAGGATCGGCTCGAGCTGCGGCAGCTCGTACTTCACCTCGCGCTTCCCCTGCTTGCGCTCGACCCAGTCGTCCACCATGCCGCTTTTCAGCGGGCCTGGGCGATACAGCGCGTTGAGCGCAATCAGGTCGTCGAGGCGGCTCGGCTTCGCCTTGCGCAGCAGCTCGCGCATCCCCGAGCTCTCGAACTGGAAGATGCCGTAGGCGGCGCCCTCGGCGAACACCTTGTAGGTCTTCGCGTCGTCGAGCGGGATGGTGTCGATGTCGAGGTCGATCCCCTCGGTCCGCTTGATCTCCTTGAGACAGTCGTCGATGAGCGTCAGCGTGCTCAGCCCGAGGAAATCCATCTTGAGGAGGCCGACGCGCTCGACCTCCTTCATGTTCCACTGCGTCGTCAGCTCGTCGCGCTGCCCTTTGTAGAGCGGCGCATAGTCGGTGATCGGCCCTGGCGCGATGACGACGCCGGCGGCGTGGACCGACGCGTGGCGCGACATCCCCTCGAGGCGGCGCCCGATGTCGATCACTTCCTTGACCTTCGGATCGTTGGCCGCCATCTCCTTCAGGATCGGGTTCTCGGCGAGCGCCTTGTCGAGCGTCATGTCGAGCGCCGCCGGAATCTGCTTGGCGATGCGATCGACGTCCGCATACGGCATCTCGAGCACACGCCCCACGTCCCGGACGACGGCCTTCGCTTTCATCGTCCCGAAGGTGATGATCTGCGCGACGTTCTCGCGGCCGTACTTGCGCGTGACGTAGTCGATCACCTCGCCGCGTCGCCGCTCGCAGAAGTCCACGTCGATATCGGGCATCGAGATGCGTTCGGGATTGAGGAAGCGCTCGAAGATCAGATCGAAGTCGATGGGATCGACGTCGGTAATGCGCATCGACCAGGCGACGAGCGATCCCGCCGCGGAGCCGCGGCCCGGACCGACGGGAATGTGCTCCTCGCGCGCGTAGCGGATGAAGTCCCAGACAATCAGCAGATAGCCCGGGAACCCCATCTTCTTGATCATCTCGATCTCGTACTCGAGACGACGCTCGTATTCGTCGATGGTGTGCTGGAGGCGGCCCGATTCGGCGAGCCGACGGAGGCGCGGCAGCCGCTGCGCGAACCCTTCGCGCGCGATGTGCTCGAAGTAGTCGTCGAGCGTGAAGCCTTCCGGCACGCCGAACGACGGGAGATGGTTCTGCCCTGTCGGAATCGTGACGTCGCAGCGCTCGGCGATGAGCAGCGTGTTCCGGAGCGCCTCCGGCGCGTCGCTGAAGACCGCGGCCATTTGTTCCGCCGTCTTCAGGAAGAACTGGTCGCCGTGATAGCGCATCCGCTGTGCATCGTTGACGGTCTTGCCGGTGCCGATGCACAGCAGGATGTCGTGGGGCTGGTGATCGTCCTGCCTCAGGTAGTGCACGTCATTGGTGCAGACGAGCGGCAGGTTCAGATCGCGCGCAAGCGGCAGCAACCCCTTGTTGACGATCTTCTGTTCCTCGATGCCCTGGTACTGCATTTCGAGGAAGAAGTTGCTCTGACCGAGGATGTCGCGCAGGCGCCCGGCGGCTTCGAGCGCGGGACGCGCCTGCTCCACCTTCAGCGCGCTCGCCACCTCGCCTTTGAGGCAGCTGCTCAGGCCGATCAACCCTTTCGCGTGCTGCGCGAGGAGCTCTTTGTCGATGCGCGGCCGATAGTAGAAGCCTTCGGTGTAGCCGGCCGACACGAGCTTGATCAGGTTCTTGTAGCCCTCGTCTGTTTCGGCGAGGAGCACGAGGTGGTTCGTCTCGGTCTGCGGGCCTGACTTCTCGAAACGGCTCCCCTGCGCGACGTAGACCTCGCAGCCGAGAATCGGCTTGATGCCGCGTTCCCGCGCGTGGTCGTGAAAGGCCACCGACGAGAACATGTTGCCGTGTTCGGTCACGGCCAGCGCCGGCATCTTCAGCCTGGCGGCCTCGTCCAGGAGCTCGTCTATCCGGCAGGCGCCGTCGAGGAGGGAGAACTCCGTGTGGAGATGGAGATGAACGAATTCAGCGCTCATGCGACCACCTTCACGGATGACAAGCCGCAGAGACTCAGAGACTCAGAGAAAACCAACATATTCTTCTCTGTGCCTCTAAGTCTCTGTGGCAACGTCATCACGGAAAGCTATTCCCATTCAATGGTGGATGGTGGCTTCGAGCTGATGTCGTACACCACGCGATTGATGCCGCGGACTTCGTTGACGATGCGCGAGGAGATCGTGGCGAGTAGGTCGTGCGGGAGGCGCGCCCAGTCGGCGGTCATGCCGTCGAGACTCTCGACCGCGCGGATCGCGACCGTGTATTCATAGGTCCGCGCGTCGCCCATCACGCCGACGCTCTGCACGGGCAGTAGCACTGCAAAGCTTTGCCACAGCCGCTCGTACCAGCCCGCCTTGCGAATCTCCTCGGCGACGATCTTGTCGGCGAGCCGCAGCAGGTCGAGGCGCTCCTTCGTGATTTCGCCAATCAGCCGCACAGCAAGGCCGGGGCCGGGAAACGGCTGGCGCACGACGAACTCGCGATCGAGCCCGAGATCCTGGCCGACGCGCCGCACTTCGTCCTTGAAGAGATCCCGCAGCGGCTCGACCAGCGTGAAATGCATACGTTCGGGCAGGCCGCCGACGTTGTGATGGCTCTTGATGACGACCGCCGGCCCATGGACTGACGCCGACTCGATCACATCCGGGTAGAGCGTGCCCTGCGCGAGGAAATCGAAGCCGCCAAGCTCGGCCGCGCGTTTCTCGAAGATGTCGATGAAGGTCGCGCCGATGATCTTCCGCTTCGTCTCGGGATCGGTGACGCCGGCCAGCCGCTCGAGGAACGTGCTCGACGCGTCCACGAAATCGAGCGGCAGCTGCATCTTCTCGGTGAACCGCTTGACGATCTGCTTCGCCTCGTCGTACCGCAACAGTCCGTTGTCCACGAAGATGCAGGTGAGGCGGTCGCCAATCGCTCGGTGAATGAGCATCGCGGCGACGGTTGAATCGACACCGCCTGATAGTCCGCACACAACTTTGCCGTTGCCCACCTGCCGCGTGATGCGATCGGTCGCCTCCTCGATGAACGACGCGATCGTCCAGTCGCCCGTGCAGCCGCAGACGCCGTACGCGAAGTTGCGGAGAATCGCGAGTCCGTGATCGGTGTGCGCGACCTCAGGATGAAACAGGAGCGCATAGAGCTGACGATCCGGCGCTTCCATCGCCGCGATGGGCGCCGTCGCGCTCGTCGCCGCGACGTGGAATCCTGGCGGCACCGCGTTGACGTCATCACCATGGCTCGCCCACACGCGTAGCTCTGAGGGAACCTGCGTGAACAGCTTCGGCGACGTGCCGTTGCCGGTCACACGCACGTGCGCGTGGCCGAACTCGCGCTGGCCCGAGCGGCGCACTTCCCCGCCGAGCACGTCGGTCATCAGCTGCATGCCGTAGCAGATGCCGAGCACCGGCGTGCCGAGCTCGAAGAGCTGCGGCGCGCATTTCGGTGCGCCCGCGTCCGAGACGCTCTTCGGTCCACCCGACAGGATGATGCCGACCGGGTTTTTCCCGCGGAGCTTCTCAACGGATGTGTTGAACGGGATGATTTCGGAGTAGACCGACAGCTCACGCAAGCGCCGAGCGATCAACTGCGTGTATTGCGAGCCAAAATCCAGTACGAGAATGGTTTGGTGGGACACGAACGGCGGTATTATCCCACAAGGAATAGTGCCTCGACGGATCCACGCCACGATATTTGCGCTTCTTCTGCTCATCACGCTCGTCGATCGCGGCGTGCCTTTGGGCGCTGAACCGAAAAAGAAAATCCTTCCCGTTCCTTTGCCGCTGCTGCCGGCCGTCCAGGAATGGATCGCCACGCTCGACGCCTCGCCCTCTGCCGGCGGAGCGATGGACGCCGAGCGGGTCTACATCCCCATTCAACCCGAAGAGCTCGTGGCGCTGAGTCGCGCGAGCGGCGCGAAGCTGTGGACGCGCGCCATCGAATCGATGTGGCCGCCGATTGTGATCGGCGACTCGCTGTATATCGCGGCGAGCGACGAGATTCATGCGCTCGATGCGGCGACCGGCGCCGAGAGATGGCGAGTTCCTTTCGACGGACAGATGACGGCGCCCCTGACAGGTGTCAGGTTTCAGGTGTCGGGTGTCAGGCGTGGATCAGGTGTCAGGGATCAGGTGTCAGCCGCCGGCGATCTTCTGATCGGCACGTTCGAGAAAGGCCTCGCTATCGCGTTCGCGGCAGATGACGGGCGGATGCTGTGGATGCGCACGCTGGGCGCGCCGTCCCGGTTCGCTCCGGCGAGCGACGGCATGCGCGCCATCTTCGCACTCGACGACAGCCGCGCCGTTGCGCTGAGTCTCGCGGACGGTCACGTCGAGTGGGAGCAGAAGCTCGAAGGGATGCTCAACCAGCCGTCATTCGCGCACGACCGCGTCTTCGTCGGATCGGACAAGAACTTTCTCTACGCGCTCGATAACGACAACGGCCGGATCGCATGGAAATGGAAAAGCGGCGGCGACGTGATCGGTACGAGCGGCGATGTCAAAGGCGGGGCGTACTACGCATCGCTCGACAACGTGCTGCGCGCCGTCAATCGCGGCAACGGGAATCAACGGTGGATCAAGGAGATTCCGACGCGCCCCGTGCTGCCGCCGCAGACATTCGGCTTCGGCGACGGCAAGGTGTGGGAGGAGATCGTTGTTGTGACCGGCGTCACGTCCGAAATCGACGCGTTCGCGGCGAAGAACGGCACGCCGGTAGGCATGTACCTGCCGCCACCAGATGCATCGCTGCAAGGCGCACCGCTGATCGATCCCGTGCTGCAGCCGTATCAGGTGGCGATGGTCGTGATTACGCGCGACGGCCGCGCGATCGGATTGAAACCGTCGGCGATGCTGCTGCCCGAACCGCCAATCGTGGCGTTCGCAATCGACATGCCCGGCCGCAAGCTGGAGCGCGAACGCATTACCCCGCCGCCGCGATAACCACGAAGAACACCAAGACGTGGTTCAAAACGTCTTCGTGGTCTCAGGCTGCATTGCGGCTGCCAGCCGGCGCGTGCCCTCGCGGATCTGGTCCGGCGACGGCCATGAGAACGACAGACGGACACGGTCGTGGCCGCTGCCGTCGACGCAGAACGCGCTCCCGATGACGAAGATCACGCCCTGCTCCATCGCCCTGGCGAGCAGCGCCTCGCATTCGTAGCCCTCCGGCAGCTTCGCCCACAGGAAGAAACCGCCCTTCGGCTGAATCCACGTCAGCCGATCGCCGAACTGAGCGCGGAGCGTCTGCTCCATCACGTCGCGGCGCATTCGATACAGCTTCCGCAGTGGCGCGGCCTGGCGACCGAGCACGCCGCGCACGATCGATTCATGGACGACGCGCTGGTCGAGGATGCCGCACATGAGATCCATCGACTGCTTGGCGGTGTCAAAGCGCTCGACAATCGCCGCCGGCGCCGCAACCCACGCGACGCGAAAGCCCGGCGCGAGCGTCTTGGAAAACGTGCTCAGGTAGATCACGCGCCCGTTGCGATCGTCAGCCTTCAACGGCCGCGTTTCCACTGCGATCGCGACATCTTCGAAATACAACTCGCCGTACGGGTCGTCTTCGATGATCAAAATGTTCCGCCGCTCCGCCCACTCGAGGAGCCGCGTACGCTTCTCGAGGCTCAGGAGGATGCCGGCCGGATTCTGAAAGTTCGGCACGAGGTAGAGCAGGTTGACGCGCGCGCCCGCGGCGCGCTCGCGCATGCAGACCGCGTCGAGCTCCTCGAGGTTGATGCCGTCGGCATCCTGCTTCACGCCGACCATGCGGCACTGCGCGTTGCGGAACGCCGCGATGGCGCCGGTGTAGGTGGGGATCTCGACGAGCACGACGTCGCCAGGCGCAATCAGCACGCGAGCGGTCAAGTCCAACCCCTGCTGCGACCCGCTCGTCGTCATCACGTCGCTGAGGTCAGCCTTGATGCCGCGCGCGGCAAGGACGCCGAGAATCGACTCGATCAGCGGCTTGTAGCCACGCGTCGGTCCGTACTGCAGAACCGAGCCGTCCTTGCCCGACAGCAGCTCGGTCGCGATCTCGCGAAATTCATCCCACGGGAAGCCGGTCGGATCCGGATAGCCGGCCGCAAACGAAATTAGATCTCCAGTGCGCGAGGCGATGACCTGCCCCATCTTCCGCAGCACCGATTCATGAAGATTGCGCCCTAGCGGCGAGAGAAAGGCGTCGTAGGACTTCATCAGGCTTCGCGATACAAGCGGAGATACGCGCCAATCGACGTCAGCCCGAGAAACTGGAACACGACGCCGCGAAACACCCAGGCGAGCAGCTGCAGCGGCAACACCGCCAGCCCGACGAACGGCACGAACGCGATGAGACCGAGCGCCGCGGTCGCGAGCAGCGACACGCCGGTCGCCGCAAGCACGAGCGCCATGATAACCGCAAAGACCGTGCTCACACCGCGCCGCTGCTGGCGAACGAACGTGCCCATATGGCGCCACGCCCTGGCAACGCTGCAGTCCTCGGCGGCGATGACGATCTGCATCAGCAGGTAGACGAGATTGACAATCGTGATCCAGCAGACGAAGCCGACGGTCATGAGAAACGTCAGCAGGCCGCCGAGATTTTCACGGAAGCCGGACTCGTACGCGGCCGCCAGATAGAGCGAGCCGGACACGAGATAGACAGCCATCAGTATGAAGCCGAGACGCGCGTAGCGCGGAAAGAGTGACCGTGCGGAGTCGATGTAGAGCTCCGCCGAGAACTTCGACGCGCGTGACACGAGGTCGAAATGCAGCGGCGGCTGCTCGATGGCGCCCGCCTCGCGCTCCCCTTTCGCCAGAATCGCCACGGCGCCCGCCTTCACCAGGAAGATGAAGAGCGACCCGCCGACGACGACCACGGCAAGCGAGGCGAGAAACGCGGACAGCACCACGGGGTGCGACAGGAGCGAGGTGATGATCGTCTCCGCCATCTCGCGCCATTCGAGCCGCAGAAGGTCCTCCGGCGCCGCGCCGATCACCAGAACCACCAGAAACAGCCCGCCGACCACCGGCGTGGCGATCAGCAGCTTGAAGAGCGAGTCGGCGGTCGCCTGAATCAGCGTGACCTGCCAGTTGGCCGCGGCCACGAGCGCGCCGCGCTTCAGGACTGGTTTGAGGAATGGTTCGGTCTGCACCGCAGACTTCATGTTAAATCATCAATGTGGACTCGCCGCTTCGCCGCCTCGCACGCATTGCGCTGACCGGCGTGGTCTGCGTGCTTGCGGTGATGGCGGCCGGCCGCATTACCGAGCGCGTGGTCCTGGGCGCAGACGATGCGGCGATCAGGGCGCGTGTCGAACGCGACGTGCGAGGCGCGTTTGGCGTGATGTCGCGCGGTCTTCAGGCGATCGCGCGAGGCGTGGGAGACGCCGGCACGCTGGTCGCCGCGAGTCGAGACGACGAGAACGCCGCGCGCAAGCTGTTTGATGCCGCCCAGGCCGCGGCGGTCGCCCATACGAGCGATGTGGAGCTCGCGGTGACCGCCTACGCGCCCGGCAGCCGCCCGCTGGCCTGGGCGGGACGGCCCTCCGAGCTGCCGAAGGATCGGCTCGAAGGCGACGAAGCGTGGTTCATCGCGCAGGGCGCGCTCGGGCTGCGTCTGGTCTACGCGATGCCCGTGAACGACGCCGCCGGCAACCGCGTGGGGACGATTGCCGCCGAGCAATCGATTCGTCCGCCTTCCTCGTCGGGTGCCGTCACGCGCGTTGACCAGTTTCAGTTTCCCGGCGAGATCGTCCCCGTGTCGCTCGAGCTCGCCTTCGAAGACATCCGCGCCACGCCGGATCCCGACCGCATCGACATCAGCGGGCCCAATGGCAGGCATCTGGTTACGGCCGTCGTCACGCCGTCGGACCTTGCGCAGGCGCGCGCCCACTGGCGCCGCGTCACGGCGTCCGCGGCGGAGATGACCGGCGCGATCTTTGTGATTCTTCTGTGCGGTCCTTTACTAGATTGGCGCGATTCGCGCGGTTTCGAATCCCGAATCCCGAATCCCGAATCCCGGTACGTAATCGCCATCGCGGCCACCGCCTCCGCGATCGTCGCGGGCCGTGTCCTCTTCCGCATCGCGTCGCCAGCAGATTGGTCTGACGCGGAGATCTTCTCGGCGGCCGCGTACGCATCGCGGCTGCTGCGTCCCTTCCTGGCTTCGCCATTCGATTACCTCCTGACCGCCGCCAGCGTTGCCGGCCTCGTCGCGCTGGCCTTCTTCGCCTTCGAATCATGGCGGTTGTACCGGCGGCTCATACGCTATGCCGTCGACTCGCGGATCGCGGCTGTCGGCTTTGTCGCCGCGCAGCTTGCAGCGGGATCCCTTGGGGTGGTGATCCTGCTCGCCCAGCATGCGCTGCTCGCCGACACGGTCGCGAACACGACGCTCGACCTGCTCCACTTCTCGCTGCACCCGTGGAATGCCGCGCTGATGGCGCTCCAGATCGCGATCGTGATCTGGGACGCGGCCGCGCTCGCCGCGGTCGTGTTGCTATTCAGGGCCGCGTATCTGCCGTGGCGGATCGCCCGCGGGGGGTGGGGCGTCCGCCTCGGCGTCGCCGCCTGCTGGGTGCTGCCGTCTCTGATCGTCCTGTCGACGCCGCAGTCAGCGGGCGCCTATCGCCCGTTGATATTCGCGGTCGCGATCGCCGTCATGATCGGACTCTTTGCGACGCGCCTCGAGGCGCGCCACCGGCGGGGCTCGCAGGCGTTCCGCCTCACGCTGCTGTCGATTGGCCTCGTGCTCCCGGCGCTCGCGTTCTACGCCGACGTGTTCGAGCTCGCGCTTCGCGCGAAGACAGAGCTCGTCGAGAGGCGCTACGGTCCGCAGGCGCTCAACCAGCGGCAGACGATCCAGTCGCTGATGCAGCAGAGCCTCCAGCAGATCGACATGTTCCCGGGTCTCACGGATCTCGTGTCCGTGCCGGCCGGTCCTGCCGGTTCGGAAGCGGTCACCGATCGCGCGTTCCAGGTCTGGCGCATCACGGGCCTCGCGGCCTACCCCATCACCTCGTCCGTGGAGTTGTTTGGTCCGGATGGCCGTCTCGTCAGCCGCTTCGCGTTCAACCTGCCCGACGATCTCAACGCGGTGCCGACGTCCGAAGAGCGTGTCTGCACCTGGGATGTCTTCGAGGAGGTGTCGCCGTTCTTCGCGGTCGAGCGCCGCGTGCTGAGCGCGAGCCGCGCCGTCTGCGTCAACGATCCAACCGGCGCGTCCCACCTTGTCGGCTCGATCGTCGTGCACGCGCTGCTCGACTACGCAAACCTGCCGTTCATCGCGTCGAAGAGTCCCTACGTCGAGCTGCTTCGCCCAGCCGAACCGACGCGCACCGAAGGCGTCTCGGGCGGAGACATCGAGTTCGCTGTCTACGGCTGGAGCCGCACGCCGCTCTACACATCCGCGGCCACGGCGTGGCAGATGGACCAAGCCGCGTTCGCCACGCTGGCATCGTCGCGCGCGCCGCTGTGGGCGCGCCTTCAGCGCGGCGACAAACCGTACGACGTCTATCTGCTCAGCGATCGCGGCGGCATTTACGCGCTTGGCTTTCCTGTGGTCACGCTGCTCGGGCACATGATGAACCTCGCCGAGTTGACCGTCATCGGCGCGGTCACGTTTCTGATCGTGCTTCTGCTGGCGGCCGTGTTCAGCACGATCTCTCGACGAGCGACCAACGCCCGCGCGCTGTTCCGGGAAGTTCGCGCGAGCTTTTACCGCAAGCTGTTTCTCGCTTTTGTCGCAGCGGCAGTTGTCCCAGTCGTCGCGCTCGCCGTCGTGACGCGCAACTACGTCGCCGACCAGATGCGCGCCAACGTCGAGCAGGAGGCCGTCCGCACCGCCTCCGCAGCCCAGCGCGTCGTCGAGGATCTCGTGGCGCCGCGCGCCACGCAGCAGGGCGTCGGCATCGACGACAACCTGATGGTGTGGGTCAGCCGGCTCATCGATCAGGACGTGAACATCTTCACGGGCCCGCGGCTGCTGGCGACGAGCGAGCGGAACCTGTTCGCGTCAGGTGTGCTGCCCCTTCGCACACCGGCCGATGTCTACGTCGCGCTGCAGCTGCGCAACGAAGCGGCCACCGTCACCAGCGAACAGATCGGCGGCGCGCAGCCGTTCCTGGTCGCCGGCACGCGCATGACCGCGCGGCAGATCGACGCGATCCTCACGGTGCCGCTCGCCTCGCGCGCGCAGGAGATTGAAGGGCAGATCGACACGCTTGACCGGCGCGTGCTGCTGGCCGCGCTGCTCTTCATCCTCGCCGGCGCCGGCATCGGCTACTCGATGGCCGAGCGCATCGCCGATCCGGTGAATCGCCTGACGCGCGCGACTCGCCGGATCGCCGGTGGCGAGTTCGACGCGCGTGTGGTGGCGACCTCGTCTGATGAGCTCGGTCGCCTGGTCGAGGACTTCAACCGCATGGCGCGCGATCTGGAACGGCAGCGGACCGAGCTCGAACGGACGAATCGTCTCGAGGCGTGGGCCGAGATGGCGCGCCAGGTCGCGCACGAAATCAAGAACCCGCTGACGCCCATTCAACTCAACGCGGAGCATCTGCGGCGCGTGAACAGCGACCGCGGCGAGCCGCTCAGCCCC
>Ga0209515_10009457_pt1 | contig 11092 bp, 8 predicted proteins | sample Subgroupgradi54m_FD_187454 | JGI IMG/M metagenome (GOLD analysis project Ga0209515, IMG submission 187454) | Subsurface groundwater microbial communities from S. Glens Falls, New York, USA - GMW60B uncontaminated upgradient, 5.4 m (SPAdes)... ...
GAAGGAGAAGACCCCTTAAATTTGGACGCACCGGGGTGAAGCGTTGGATCGTGCTCTATCGATTCCATCGGTATATGTGCTGGGTCTGCAAAAGCACATTTAACTCTCCTAAAAGGCCGTGGACTTCAAGTAAATTTGGTGCTGATTTAATGCGGTACGCCGTATACCAGATCATTGAGTTGCAAATCCCGCAAATGGCTGCCATGAAAAACATCAATGAACTGTTTGGGCTCAATTTGAGTCGGACCGCCATCCTTGAACTCAAAGCGACAGCTGCTTCGTATTACAAGGACACATATGAACAAACCATCAATAAAATTATCGCCGGCTCTCTGGCCCACATGGACGAAACAAAAATAAACATTAACGGCAAAGACTCCTATGTCTGGGTGCTCACAAACCAAGAGGAGGTGGCTTATTTCTACACGGAAACGAGAGAGGGAGACAGTACTCAGACATTGTTAAAACCGTTCAAGGGCGTGTTGGTGTCTGACTTTTACAGCGTTTACGATTCAATTGACTGTCCGCAGCAGAAATGTCTGATCCATTTGATCCGAGATTTGAATGACGCTCTTTCCCATGAACCGTTCAATGCCGAGCTTAAAGAATTGTGTAAAAAATTTGCCGGGCTGTTACGTCCGGTCATAGAGACGGTGGATAAATGGAGCTTGAAGGCCAGGTATTTAAGAAAGCACAAGATACCAGTTGAGCGATTCTTTCAATGGATTGATGAGTTCCCTTTTAACAACGAAACAACACTCAAATTTAAAAAAAGATTCAGCAAGAACCGCTGGAAACTCTTCACATTTCTCGACCATGACCAAGTGCCATGGAACAACAACAATGCCGAGCATGCCATCAAAGCGCTGGTGAGATTGCGCAGGGTGTTGAGTGGCAAAAGTTCAGTCAAAGGCATCCAGGACTACTTGATTCTCCTGAGTGTCTGTGAAACGAGCAAATGCAAAGGCATAAATTTCCTGCGATTCCTGCGTTCCGGGCAAAAGGATATTGATGGATTCAAAACGAGCCCTTAATATTGGAGGGTCCCCACGAATCAAGATGAGCGATTTGACTCCTCCCCTTGACTTAAAACCATTTGTAATATACACTTTATAATAAGGCGATTAATATAAACATATGCTATATGCTAGATGGATGTCTGGACGTTTGTCGCGGAGCCTGATTCGGCCTTACGTGCATATCCTGTTCGGGGCGCGCCAAACCGGCAAGTCCACCTTGCTTAAAGATATGATTCCTCCCAATGCGCTCAGGTTCAACCTCATTGAACCCGGAGAGCGCTCGCGTCTCCTGGCAAATCCTGACAGTTTTGCGTCCGCCTGTCGGGCCTTACCGCAATCGTCCCATCCCAGGATGGTATTCGTGGATGAAGCCCAAGCCGTGCCTGCTCTATTTGATGCCGTGCAGTCCCTCTATGATGAAGACAAGTCGCGTTGGCGATTTGTCTTGTGCGGCAGTTCTGCCCGGAAACTGCGACGCGTCGGCGCCAATTTGCTGCCGGGCCGAAGTTTCCTTCATCAGCTTCATCCCCTGACATTGACCGAGAGACCCAGCTCTCAGACTGTGGCGGAAGAAGACCGAATCCTGCCTCTACCAGAGACGCAGGATTCAAAGCCTCGCTTTCCCGCAGCCGGGCTGGAAGAGCGCCTGGCTTTTGGAGACCTCCCAGGAGTCGCTGTGGCCGAATCCGAGGACAAGCCGGAAATCCTTAAGGCCTACGCCACCATCCACCTGGAGGAGGAAATCCGCCGCGAGGCCCTCGTGAGGGACTGGGGCGCTTTTGTGCGTTTCTTGCCGCTTGCCGCATCAGAATCCGGACAAATTCTCAATTACTCTGCGATCTCCCAGGAAGCGGGCGTGTCTCTCCCTACCGTTAAGGTTTATTACCAGCTTTTGGAGGACATGTTCGTAGGCGTCCGAATCCCGGCCTATTCAAAGAGCCCTCGGAAGAATCTGCTTTCTACGCCTAAATTCCTGATTTTTGATTTGGGCGTGCGGCATGCAGCTGCAGGGCTTACGCCTTCGACCGATGTAGTGCGGGCTGATCCGGGGCGATATTTTGAGCAATGGGTGGGGTTGGAGCTGTGGCGACGCCTGCAATATCTGGGCGAAGGCGCGCTCTACCACCAGCGGACCAAAGATGGCGCCGAGGTTGACTATATTGTGGAACATAAAGGACGGCTGATCCCGATTGAGGTCAAATGGACAGAACGCCCGTCGCTTTCGGACGCCCGACACTTGATGACATTCCTGGAAGAAAAACCCAAGCTTGCTCGGCAAGGCTACGTGGTCTGCCGTTGTCCGCGCCGTCTCGCCCTATCGGATCGGATCACTGCTCTGCCTTGGTGGGCCCTGTAGTTTTGGAGTCTCTGTAATAATGGGCTAGGCGGCCTGGATCAAACAGGTTCTCATGGGTGACGTCGACAAGAACTCACAAGATGTGCAATCGGAGTTGGAGAAGCTTCGCAAAGAGAACGTCGGATTCCGCAGATTGCTCGGATTGAATCAAGCGGAAGACGGCGTCTCGGCCGAAATTACCCATGAGAAACTCTCTTTGTTTTCCGAACCGATCCCGCTGCCAACCGTAGCAAACAGCTCGCCTCCAGAGAAGAAAATAGAGTTGTTCCGAGCGTTGTTTAAAGGAAGGGATGCTGTCTACGCCCGCTTCTGGATGGACGAGCGGACAGGGAAGCGGGGATACTCCCCCGCTTGCGAAGGCCCGGCACGTGCCAGGCAAGGAAAGGCCAGAAAATTCCTCCCCCTGATCTCCGAGGTGTTTCGCAGGCATTTGGAGGGAAAGGAAACGGTCGGGGTCTACCCCTTATTGGAAGATCATACCTGTTGGTTTCTGGCCTGTGACTTTGACAAGCAGGGATGGATTTTGGATGCTGCCGCTTTTCTACAGGTTTGCCGCCGCTATGGTATCCCGGCTTACCTGGAGCGCTCCCGTTCCGGGAATGGTGGCCACGTCTGGAGTTTCTTTTCTGAGCCGGTTCCAGCGGCCGCTGCCAGGCAATTGGGAATGAGGCTTTTGAGGGAAACCATGGTTCTTCGAGGGGAAATGGATTTGGCCAGCTATGACCGATTTTTCCCCAGCCAGGATTTCTCTCCTAAGGGCGGTTTTGGCAACTTGATTGCCCTGCCTTTGCAGAAGCACCGCCGTGTTCTGGGGAATACTGAGTTCTTGAATCCGGGCGACGCCTTTCATCCATGGCCGGATCAATGGGTTTTCTTGAGCAGAATTCGGAGGTTGAGTCGCGAGCGACTGGAGGGTGCGCTGGAGACAGTCCCTCCCGTGCTCGTTGGTTCCACCGCCGTCGTGAAGGTGTCCCGCGCAGTACTTCAGAGCCATCCTCCTCCGCCGCAGGTTTGCGGCACCCTTTCCGCCTCCCTTGCGGTTGAGAAGTCCGGTCTTCCTCCGTGGATGCTTGCCGGATTAAAGCACTTGGCGTCCTTGCACAATCCGCAGTTTTATGAGCGGCAGAAACTTCGCCTGTCGACTTTCCGAATCCCGAGGTTTATTCGCTGCTATGACGAGGATGCTACGCATCTCTTCTTGCCGCGAGGGATTCGCGAAGATGCTGAGGAATACTGCCGGGCAGCCGGCAGCAAGCTTCTCCTGGCGGATGAAAGGCGCAAGTCCAGGTGGCTGAGGATGAAGTTCCGGGGCCGGTTGTTTCCTGATCAGCAGAAGGCCATGCGAAACACCTTGAAGCATGAGACAGGGGTCTTGGTCGCGCCGCCAGGAGCCGGCAAGACGGTGATGGGCTGCTACGCTATAGTGAAACGGAATGTTCCCACCCTCATTCTGGCTCATCGCAAACCGATTTTGGAACAGTGGCGCAGGACGCTCATGGAAACATTGGATCTGACGTCAAAGCAAATTGGACAAGTGGGTGGCGGAAGACGAAAGTTGAGCGGCGTCATCGACCTCGGGATGCTCCAAAGCCTCACGAAGATTGAGGACCTCGAAGCATTCTTTTCAGAGTATGGATTTCTGGTCATCGATGAGTGTCATCACATTCCCGCCTTTACCTTTGAGTCTTGCCTGAAGCGGGCCCCGGTGCGTCACATCCTGGGGTTAACCGCAACCCCCTATCGCCGAGACGGATTGCAGGAGATCATCCGCATGCAATGCGGGCCGGTCCGTTTTCAAATGCAAGACCAGGACAGGGAGAGACTTCCCAGGAGGTTGATCGTCCGTGAGACTCCGTTTGTTTGCCCTGCCGAAGAGGGGATATCCATCCAGGACGTTTTTCGTGAGCTGACGCTCTTCGAATTCCGAAACCGGTTGATTCAAGACGACGTTGCGCAGGCGGTTTCGGAGGGGCGACGATGCCTCGTCTTAAGCCAATGGCGGGAGCATTGCAGATTCCTTGCAGAAGGCCTTTCCGGGCGCGGCGTCGAGACGTTTTTCTTACACGGCCTGATTGGCAAGAAGGCTCGAGTTGCGACACTGGAGTCCATTCAGGCAGTCGCCGAGGAAAGAGGATTAGCCGTTGTTTCAACCGGCCAGTACCTTGGTGAAGGGTTCGACTGTCCCCGCATCGACACGCTGTTCCTCGCGTTTCCCATCTCTTTCAAGGGAAAGCTGGTTCAGTATGTGGGGCGGATTATGAGAGAATGCAGGGGAAAAACAGACGTGGTGGTTTATGACTATGTGGACGCGCGAATGCCCGTCCTGAAGGGTATGTACCTCAAGCGGGCTAAGACTTACAAAACGCTTGGGTTCCATGAAGAAGCCTTCAGTGCGGGAGAGCTTTTCGGGAGGGATCGATGACGTTGGTTCAATCGTCAGCCTTTCAGAAACGGAAACGGTCCACGGTATCTCATTTGAGGCGACCGAGCCATCTGAGCTTGGAAGAGTGGCAAACACTTCTGAGGTCTCAGGTGGGCCGCCAGATTCTCAAGGAGCGGTCTCTGGGGATCAAGAAGATAGGTCCGGAAGCTGTCTTTTCAACCTATGAGGTGCTTAACCGCCAGACACGCAGAACATACCGGGTGGTGATCCGTGGCGAGGCGTTGGGGCTCAATTCCTGTTCGTGCCCCGATTTCTCAGTCAACACGCTGGGGACGTGCAAGCACGTGGAGGCTGTTCTTTTTAAGCTGCGTCGCGACAGAGAAACGGGGATTGTCCTGAAGAAAGGATATCGAGCCAAACACTGCTCCGTTATTCTGCGCCATGGAGCCAGGAGACAGATTTTCTTCCTTGAGGGATCAGCCACCACGCCGGCTTTGAAAAGGCTGGTGGGGCGCTACTTTGATAGCGAGGGGTATCTGTCTAAAGAAGGTTTCCGGCGGTTCGACGAATGGATGGCCGCGACCAAAAGATTGAGGGTGGATGTCCGGCACGATGAAACCGCTCTGGATTTCATTGCGCAGGTCAGGGATCAGGAAATCAGAAGAAGGCGCATTGATGATGTGTTTCTTCGAAAAGGGGGGAAGGAGATCTGGAGCCGGCTGCTTAAATGCGACCTGTACCCTTACCAAAAAGAAGGAGTGCTCTTTGCGGCCAAGGCCGGGAGGACTCTTCTGGCGGATGACATGGGTCTGGGGAAGACGGCTCAAGCCATTGGAACCGCTCAAATCATGGGGCATTGCTTGGGCGTCGAAAGGGTGCTCGTGGTGTGTCCCAACAGCTTGAAGTATCAATGGCAGCAGGAGATCATAAAATTTACGCACCGGTCGGTCGAGGTGATTCAAGGGTTTAAGCTGAAGCGCCGGTTGGCCTATCAAACACCCACCTTTTTCAAGGTGGTCAATTACGATTCGGTCCATCACGATTATGAGGCCATCAGCGCATGGGGCCCGGATTTGATCATCCTGGACGAGGCTCAGAGGATCAAGAACTGGAAGACACGGAGGGCGCGGGCGGTCAAATCCCTTGTCTCACCGTACGCGCTGGTTTTGACGGGAACGCCTTTGGAAAATCGCCTCGAAGAGCTGCACTCCATTTTGGAGTTTGTGGATCGCTATCACTTGGGCCCTTTGTTCCGTTTCCTGGACCGGCATCAGACGGTTGATGGGGAAGGGCGGGTGGTTGGTTACAGGGATCTCCACCAGCTTGGAAGGTCGCTTGCGCCTATCTTGCTGCGGAGGCGCAAAGAGGAAATCCTTCGGCAGCTTCCGAAACGAACGGACAAAAATCACCTTGTTCCGATGACACGGGAGCAGTCGGATATTCATGAAGAATATCGGCTGGTGGTCGCACGCCTCGTCGCCAAGTGGCAGAAATACCACTTCTTGAGCGAAGAAGATCAGCGCAGGATGATGCGTACTTTGCAAAGCATGCGAATGGTTTGTGACAATACTTACCTCCTGGATGAGCGGACGATAAAAGGGAAAAAGATTGACGAACTGGAAGCGCTGTTGGGAGAAATCCTGGAGAAGCCAGAGACCAAGGTGGTGATTTTCTCGCAATGGCTTCGTATGGGCGAGCTGGTGACCTCCATGCTGAATGGGCATGGGTGGAAGCACACATACTTGCATGGAGGCCTCTCTGTCAAGCAAAGACATGAGGCGATTCGAAGGTTCAAAGAGGATCCGGACCTGCGCATTTTTCTTTCAACGGACATGGGCGGTACGGGGCTGAATCTGCAGCAAGCCTCCGTCGTCATAAATCTGGACCTTCCTTGGAACCCTGCTGTTCTGGAACAGAGGATATCCCGCGTCCATCGCATGGGCCAGAAGCGCAGTGTTCGGGTGATCAACCTGATCGCTGAGGAGACGATTGAGCACGGGATGCTGAATTCCTATCGTTTCAAGAGGTCCACCTTCTCAGGGGTGTTGGATGGGGGTGAGGATCGGGTCTTTATGGAGGGGGGTCGGTTCACCCAATTTATGAAGACGGTTGAGAAAGCGACAGTTCCGATTGACGAGAAGCCTGCTACGGGAGGGGAGGATTATCGGAAAGGGGATAAAGAGCGGATTTCAGAAGGAGATTCAGGCAGGGAGCTGGTTGATTTAGGGATGGCCGTGTTTTCAAAATTGACGCAGGCATTCCTGTCCGGAGAAAAGACCCGCCAGAACGGGCACCCACTCTTCCAGTTGAAAAAAGATGCGGCGTCAGGCAAACAGGTTCTCCAGATCGCGCTCCCAGACGGCGAGAAGCTGAAAAAACTGAAAGGGGTTTTAAGCCTTTTTAAAGATGCGCTCAATGCTCTGTAAGAGAATGTCCAGGTAGAGACGCCGGACAATTATTAAGTCTTATAGATGCTGGAACTTACGAGTTTTTGTCCTCTCAAAAAGTGGACAAATTGGACAAAAGATGGCCCCAAAACCGGCCTCTCTACTGTCACCTGCCTTCAGGAGTAGGGGAACAGGGCAGGGTGTATAATAAGCGCTGGTTTAGAGAGGTTCCCTTGTCTGTGACCTCTCGGGGACCCGTATTTTTTATCTTTTATTCCGCGTAGTTGATCCGGACTCTTGGAAACGGTACAAATACCCCAGAAAACTTCTCTAGTATGCACCAGGCCATAAATGTAGTAGCAGACGTCTTTACTATAGGGGCGTCGGGAATAGCGATCTATTTGTTTATGTTCCAGGGGAAAAGAATAGCCACTATTTTCAGAGTGCTTACTTCTTACGCGTGGCAAGGGACATTAAGCGATCTAAAGAACTACATTGATCGGCTCGGCGATCTTAATGTCGGTAATCCAGAGGACGTAGACGAAGCGATCAGCTTGCTGAGTGAGATTGGAGGCCAAATAAGAGGCAATAGAAGATTGCGGTCTCTTTGGCGCGATTTACTTCCGCAGCTCAATCGACACATTGATGAGGCAGGCTTCTTGACAGAGCCCAGGAGGCGATCACTCGTGGCATTGCTTAGAGAGCGTTTTCGTAGTCTTTCTATTGAGCAACAAGAGAATTTGGAGGAATTTTAAGATGAGTAAAATTATACAAGCCGCCAACACCATGATCTCTCATCCGGAGAAAATAACAGGCGTGATTTTGCAGGGCAGAGAGGGCTATTTTCTATATGGTCCCTATAAGTGGTCGGTCTCGACAAATGGAGTCGGGGATATTTATTGGCTAACTTACTATCCCACAGAGTCGACCTTGGAGAGTATTGCGAGGGCTGGCGATTTGCCCGAAGAGGAAAAGATCGTTTATAGTTCTCGGGATATTGGTACTAAGGAAGCATTCCAAACGTTTCGAGACCTTTACTTGATGGTCAAAGAGAAGGCGGTCGGAGTTCATGACGTGCTTAATGACATTATCAAGGATGACGAAGCACCCTTTTAGTTCTTCTTTTGTTTTGGTGTTAGAGAGGTTCCCTCGTCTGCGACAAACAAGGGACCCCAATTTTCTTCTCTCCTAGTATTTGTCGAGAATGATCTCTCCTAAACGGAAAGGGTACTCGTCATGAAAGAGGTGCCGGAAGGAGTCAAGGGTTGGAGTTGGGGCGCTTTCTTGCTCGGTTGGATTTGGGCTATTGGAAATCGCACGTGGATCGGACTCCTGGCGCTGGTGCCGGGTGTTGGTTTTATTATGCGCATCGTCTTAGGTTTTAAAGGTAGGGAATGGGCTTGGCAGAATAAATCCTGGGATAATTTCGAACATTTTCAAAGGGTTCAGAGAAAGTGGTCGGTATGGGGGGCGGGAATTGCGGGGGTTGCAATAGTGCTTATTCTGCTGGCAGTTGCCCTTCCAAGATTAGCAGCGATGAGGCAATAATCATTTTTGGTTCAGAGAGGTTCCCTCGTCCGTGACCGGTCAGGGACCCCAATCTTTTCTCTCCTAAGGCCGCAACAGAGAGGCTAAAAGCCCCGGTTCGCTCCCTGAGCCGGGGCTTTTTCATGTGCTGGAAAACTCAAGAGATGCGCGATTGTTTTCCATCGAGAAGTTCCGAAATCCGCGTTTCCACCATCGTCCGATAAAGCCAGCCAAACTCGCTCCCATTTTTCTCCCAAATTGGCCGAAGTATCTCAGAAGTGGATCGTATTTCAAAGCCCCGGTTCACTCCCTGAGCCGGGGCTTTTTCATCTGCTTGCCGGCACCCCGGCTAATCATCACCATGAAATATGGAATCTACAATTCATATTTTCATGGTATTATTTAGGCATGATTCAAAGAGCGGAAATTAAAGAGCATATTCGGTCGGCGCTTAAAAGAAGCCGGGCGGTGGCCTTGCTAGGTCCTCGTCAGTGCGGTAAGACTACGTTAGCCCGGGAATTGGTCGACAGCGCTTCTCTTAATTATTTCGACTTGGAAGACTCGGAAAGTATGAATCGCTTGGCCGATCCCAAGATGGCGCTGGCTCCGTTAAAAGGGATTGTGGTTATTGATGAAGTTCAGCGCCGTCCAGATCTTTTTCCTATCCTGCGCGTTCTTTTAGACCGAAAACCTTTGCCTGCCAAATTCCTTATCTTAGGAAGCGCATCCCCGGATTTATTGCAGCAGTCTTCAGAATCTCTTGCCGGGCGTCTGGAAATGATTGTTATGGACGGTTTTGGGCTTTCGGAGATTGGGTTGAAGAATGATTCTCGCCTTTGGCTGCGAGGAGGGTTCCCGCTGTCATTTCTTTCCAAGAATAGCGCGGATAGTTTTATGTGGCGAAAAAGTTTTATTCAGATGTTTCTCGAGCGTGATTTGCGCCAACAGGGGATTAACATCCCCGCGGTGTCTTTGCATCGGTTTTGGAGCATGGTCGCGCATAGTCATGGGCAGATATGGAATGCCGCGCCTCCGGCAAGTTCGCTAGGCGTTAGCGAACATACCGTTCGGCGTTATCTGGATATTTTGACGGGTGTATTTATGGTTCGCCAGCTTCAGCCATGGCATGCGAATATTAAAAAACGCCAGGTTAAAGCTCCGAAAGTTTATATTCGTGATTCAGGGATACTGCATGCGTTATTAGGTTTAAAAAATGAGTTTGAAATTTTAAGGCATCCGCTCTGCGGCGCGTCATGGGAAGGGTTTATGATGGAGGAAGTTATCCGGTCCGTTGATCCGGATGACGTGTATTTTTGGGCGACCCATAACGGTGCCGAGATCGATCTGGTCTTGACGAAGGGCGGACGCATGTATGGCATCGAGTGCAAGCGTGCCGATGCGCCGGCCATGACGCCGTCCATGAGAATTGCGCTTGAGGATCTCAATCTGGAGAGCATCGCGGTTATTTATCCGGGTGAAAAAAGGTATTCGCTTCACAAAAAAGTGGAGGTTGTTCCATTCAAAGCGATTATCGGCGGGATGAGGGAAATATTTTCTCATCGGTCGGCTTAGGCGGCCGTAAGAGGCAGCCCCCATCCTTTCCTCTCTTAAGGCCGCAACAGAGAGACCGAGAGCCCTGATTCGCTCGACGCTTAGAACACAGGAGAAAAGCCATGGCTAAACCAATTCCGGAAGGGTATCGTACCGTTACTCCCAGCCTCACGCTCAAAGATTCGAAGAAGGCGGTCGAGTTTTACAAAAAAGCTTTCGGCGCGAAAGTGCTGGATGCTTTGCCGAACCCGACCGGGCCCGGCATGATGCACGCGACGATCCAGATCGGCAATTCGATCGTGATGATGGGGGACGAAAGTCCAAATTGTAAGAGCGCTGAAACGCTTGGCGGTTCGCCGATCAGCCTCTACGTCTATGTGCCTAACGCGGACGCGGCGTTCAAACAGGCCGTCGAAGCAGGCGGAACGGCGACGATGCCGGTGGCCGATATGTTCTGGGGAGACCGCGCGGGGGCGATACGGGACCCGTTCGGCTATTCGTGGATGATCGCCACGCACGCGCGGGACCTGACCCAGGAACAGATCCGAAAAGGGGCCGAGGCCTTTTTCGCTCAAATGGAGAAAAAATAGATGCCCCGGTTCAATAACGAAGTGCAACACTTACAGGTTCTGAGGTCTTCCGCGTTAGGCTACGCGGATGATGCCAAAAACCTACAAACACCTGTCGATCCATGAGCGCGATCTCATCGCCGTCTTCAAGAGCCAAGGGAAGTCCCTTCGGGGAATCGCCCGTTCTTTGCACCGTGACCCCGGAACCCTCTGCCGGGAGCTCAAGCGCAACGCCCCTCCCATGCAGCACCCCAAGAAGCCGAAGCCTTCCTCGTCAAACACCAGCAATGGGTCGTGCG
>Ga0209515_10009458_pt1 | contig 11091 bp, 10 predicted proteins | sample Subgroupgradi54m_FD_187454 | JGI IMG/M metagenome (GOLD analysis project Ga0209515, IMG submission 187454) | Subsurface groundwater microbial communities from S. Glens Falls, New York, USA - GMW60B uncontaminated upgradient, 5.4 m (SPAdes)... ...
CTCGGCGCTTGGCCAAGTCTCTCCGAACGAGTATGAACGGCTCCAGGTCGGCTAGTTTCTGTGTCCGCTAGATCGGGGCCGGGCCACGGTCCGATCCGACCAGATCAGAGCTGCTCTGCGCCTCTGCGTTTCTCTCCTGTGCGCCGCGCGCCACCTCCGCCCACCTCCGCGCACGTGCAATTTTCCAGAGGAAACGTGGACGCTGCGATACGGCTCCGCCTAAAATGAAGGTGCGGCTTGGAGCGCAGTTTCGTCTGAATCCTCCCCTCAAAGGTGATCGCTTCGAAGTGAGACGTGTCCTCGGGCAAGGCGGCATGGGTGTCGTCTTCGAGGCCTGGGATCGTGTCAACCGCAGCGCCGTGGCGCTCAAGCTGCTGCGCGCGCTCGAGCCACGCGGACTGTCGCACTTCAAGCAGGAGTTCCGCTCGCTCGCGGATCTGCAGCACGAGAACCTGGTGCGCCTGGGCGAGCTCTTCGCCGCCGACGGCGAGTGGTTCTTCACCATGGAGCTGATCAAGGGGCGCGACTTCCTCAGCTGGGTCGCCGGCACCAGCGCCACCAAGCTGCAGTTCGGCGAGGACGTCACCGCGCCCGGCTCGACCCGGGGCGTGCCGCTGCACCGGCCGCCACTCGACGAGTCGCGCCTGTGGGCGGCCATGCGCCAGCTGGGCCAGGGCCTCGACGCGCTGCACGCGGCGGGCAAGGTGCACCGCGACGTCAAGCCGTCCAACGTCCTGGTCACCGACGAGGGCCGGGTGGTGCTGCTCGACTTCGGCCTGGTCACCGACCTGGGCCGCGCGCGCGCCGACTCCGAGCACACCGTGGTCGGCACGGTGCAGTACATGGCGCCCGAGCAGGCGGCCTCGCAGCGGGTCGGCCCCGCGGCCGACTGGTACGGCGTGGGCACCATGCTCTACGAGGCGCTGACCGGACGCACGCCCTTCGTCGGCTCGACCCTGGGCATGCTGATGGAGAAGCAGCGGCGCGAGCCCGTCCCACCCCGCGATCTGTTCGCCTCGGTGCCCGAGGATCTCTCCGACCTGTGCGTGGAGCTCCTGCGCCTCGACCCCAACCAGCGGCTGTCGGGCACGCGCGCGCTCGAGCGTCTGGGCGTGCTGCAGGGCGACAAGAGCCACAGCTTCGCCACCGGCACGATGACGCGGCACGCCTCCTTCGTCGGCCGCGAGCGCGAGCTCGACACGCTGCGGCGGGCCTGGCAGTCGGCGCGCGACGTCGAGGCACGCGCGGTCGCGGTGGTCATCGAGGGCGAGTCGGGCATCGGCAAGAGCGCGCTGGTGCGCCAGTTCCTCGACGAGCTGGCGCTGGAGAAGCCGGTGCCGCTGGTGTTCTCGGCGCGCTGCTACGAGCGCGAGGCGGTGCCCTTCAAGGCCTTCGACGGCATCGTCGACGGGCTGTCGCGCTACCTGGCGCCGCTCCTGGCCTCGGAGGCGCACGCGCTCCTGCCCTTCGACGCCGCGCTGATCGCGCGGCTGTTCCCGGTGCTGCGCCGCGTGCCCGCGCTGGCCCAGGTCAAGCCGGTCAGGGTGCAGAGCCCACACGAGCTGCGCATCCGCGCCTTCGCCGCGCTGCGCGAGCTGCTCACCCGCATCGCCGAGAAGACCCCGACGGTGCTGTACATCGACGACTTCCAGTGGGCCGACGCCGACAGTCTGGCCCTGCTCGAGCAGGTCATGGGCGGCGCCACCGCGCCACCTCTGTGCGTGCTGGTGACCACGCGCCCCATGGACGGCGGCCTGCCCGAGCTGCTGTCCAGGCTGGCGCCCGAGACCGCCAGGCTCGAGCTCACCGGCCTCGACGTGGTCGAGGCCAACGAGCTGGTCGCCGAGCTGATGCAGGGCTCGCGCGAGGACATCGCCGCCATCGTCAGCGAGTCGGCCGGGCATCCGCTGTTCCTGCACGAGCTGGTGCGCCACGTCGAGTCGGGCGCGCGCCGCCCCGTGGTCCGCCTCGACGACGCGCTGCAGGAGCGCGTGGCCGCGCTCGAGCCGGGCGCGCGCCGCCTGCTCGAGGTGCTCGCGGTCGCGGGCGAGCCGCTCGCCGCGGCCCTGGTGGTCGAGGCGACCGGGCTGGAGAACGGCGAGGGCCTGCGCTACCTGGCGGTGCTGCGCGCCGGCTTCCTGGTGCGCTCGTCGAGCCGCCTCGACGCCAGCGGCCTGGCCGGCGAGCGCGTCGAGTGCTACCACGACCGCGTGCGCGAGGCGGTGACCGCGCGCCTCGACGCCGAGACCATGCGTCACCACCACGAGGCGCTCGCGGGCGCGCTCGAGGCCTCGGGGGCGGCCGGCTGGGCGCCCCTGGCGCTGGTGCGCCACCTCGAGGCCGCCGGCGATCCGCTGCGCGCCGCCTCGCAGGCCTCGCGCGCCGCGCGCGGCGCGGCCGAGAACCTGGCCTTCGATCGCGCCGCCGAGCTGTACCGCTCGGCCCTGCGCCTGGGCCACCACGAGGCCGACGAGCGGCGCAAGCTGCTCATCGCCCTGGCCGAGTCGCTCGGCCACGCCGGCCACGTGGTCGAGTCGGCCACCGTCTACCTCGAGGCCGCCGAGGGCGCCGATGGCGTGACCCGCCTGACCTGCCTGTCGCGCGCCGCCGAGTACCTGGTCGGCACCGGCCACTTCGACGAGGGCGAGCGCGCTCTCTCGCACGTGCTGGCCGAGCTGGACGAGCCCTTCCCGGCCACGCCGCGGCGCGCGCTCCTGTCCATGCTCTGGTACCGCGCGCGCTTGCGCCTGCGCGGGCTCAAGGTCGAGCTGCGCGACAGCGCCGAGATCCGCCCGCGCGATCTCCTGCGCATCGACGCCTACCGCGCCATGGCCGCGCCCCTGGGCATGACCGACACCGTGCGCGGCTCCGACTTCACCGCGCGCTCGTCCTTCCGCGCGCTGCAGGCGGGCGACCGCGAGCGCGTGGTGCGCGCGCTGGTCTCCGACGCCACCGCGCACGGCGCGACCGGCCCGCGCGGACGCGCGCGCGCGCGCCAGTTCATCGACCTGGCGCACAAGCTGGGCGCAGGCGGCGGCCCGCTCTCGCGCCTGTGGGGCGAGGCCGGCGACGGCATCCACGCCTACCTGTGCGGCGACGTCGTGCGCGCGCTCCAGCTCTTGCCCGGCATCGAGGCCAGCTTCCGCGACGAGACCACCGGCACCAGCTGGGAGCTGGCCACGACGCGCGTGTTCCAGGCCCTGTCGCTGCGCTACATGGGGCGCGTGGCCGAGCTGCGCTCGCTGACCGAGCAGCACGTCACCGAGGCCGCCCGGCGCGGCGATCGCTACAGCGAGGCGACCCTGCGCCGCGTCGCCACCCTGGTGCAGCTGGCCGAGGACGACCCCGCCGGCGCCGAGGCCGAGCTGGCGCGCAGCAACTGGACGCCGCCCGCCGGGCGCTTCCACATGCAGAACTGGTACGACTGGCGCGCGCGCGCCGAGATCGCGCTCTACCGTGACCGGCCGCGCGATCTCGTGCCCGACGTCGAGTCGACCGTGGCCGCGCTCGAGAAGTCGCTCCTGTGGCGGGTGCAGAACGTGCGCATGGAGTGCTGCTGGCTGATCGGCCGGCTGGCGCTGTCGCAGGCCATCGGCGGCGCCGACCCATCGCGCCAGGTGGCCGTGGCCCGGCGCATGGCGCGCAAGCTGGCCCACGAGCAGCACCCGTTCGCGCCCATCTGGTCGCGCCTGCTCGACGCCGGTGTGGCGGTGCGCACGGGCGCACGCGAGCAGGCCTGGCGCCAGCTCGCCGAGGCGCAGAAGCGCGCGCACGCCTCGTCGCTCGTGCTCTACGCCGCGGCGGCCGGGCGCGTGGCCGCCGACGTCATCGGCGGCAGCGAGGGCAGCGCGCTGGCCGCATCGTCGACCCGCGAGATCGTCGCCCTGGGCATCAAGCGCCCCGAGCGCATCGTGCACATGCTGGTGCCCGCGCTCGGCGTCACCACGTAGGCAGCGCCGGCTACAAGCAGTCGGGAACGCTGTCGTTGCCCGGGCAGGGTGCGGTCCGGTTGGCCCAGCGGGCCACCTCGCAGCCGCTGCCGATGTTGCTGAAGCTGTTGCCGGCGCGCAGGATCGGGCCGTCCTGGTCGGAGCGCCAGCCGCTCACGATGCCGCCGCCGAGCGAGTCGGCGAAGATCGAGTCCTGGATGAAGGCGGTGTCGGGACGCCAGTTGGTGATGATGAGCAGGGCATCGTTGTCGCCCGGACCGCAGCCGAAGCCGACCGTGCCCGAATCGCCGCCGCCGTACTCGATGCGCACGTGGCTGACCACGTTGCCCGTGGGCGGCCCGCCCGCCCACTCGATGCCGCCCCAGTCGCCCGCGGCGGGGCTGGCCTCCGCCGAGGTGAACACGATGGGCCGCGCTGCGGTGCCCGCGGCGATGACCCGGGTGGCCCGGATCTCGGCGGGCAGGTCGCCGCTGGCGACGCCCAGGTTGAAGGACTGCGGCGTGCCGCGCTTGTTGATGCGGATGGTCACACCCGGCTCGATGGTGAGCGTGACCAGGCCGCCCTGGGCCAGCGTCATGAGCGGCGCCATGGAGAAGGAGTCGCGGATCCGGTAGGGCAAGCCGCGATCGCGGAAGGTCTCGTCGACGATGAGCGGGAACGGGCTGTTGACCTGGATCTCGTCGGTGGCGTTGCCGGTGTAGTCGCCGGGCGGGATGGTGTGCAGGGCGGGTGTGGTCACGAACAGCGGGAAGCTGGTGTCCTGCCCCGGGCTCGACGGCTGCGCGCCCGAGCCATGGATGACCAGATCGGTGGAATCGTCGCTGAAGGCGGCGAAGCCTTGCAGGTTCACACCCAGGCCGCCCGAGCCCAGGATGGTCACCGAGCGCAGCCGCACCATCGGTTGCAAGGTCGGTCCACCCGCACCGACGGCGACGATGGTGCCGCCCAGGCTCTGCGCCGTGGCCTGCTCGCCGGCGCTCTCCAGCCGGACCTGCTCCAGGTCGACGCGGCCGGTGGGGAAGACTCGGATCGAGCCCCAGTGCGTGCCCGCCTGATCGGGCACGAAGGTGACCAGGTGCGTGGTCACGCTGCCGTCGGGGTTGGCCAGCCGCTCGCCGTGGGCCACCAGCGCCGCCGTGGTCGGGCCGCTGGTCACGCCCACCTGGATCTGGTGCCCGGACGCGGTGCGCACCTCGGCGCAGGCTTCGATGGTCAAGGTGCCCTGGCGGATCTGCAGGTCGAAGGGCAGGACGTGCGGGCTGGCCGCCGCGGTCCAGGTCTCGTCGGCGTCGATGGCCGTGGTGTGCTGCGTGCCCGCGCCGGTGGCGGGCCCACAGGGCGGCGCGGGCGCCGCGGCGTCGAACATGACCGCGGCATCGGGCGGCGTGGCCTGCGCATCGCCGCAGCCGGCGGCCCACAGGGTCAGGATTCCGACGTGAAGGACGGGTCGGATGCTGCGCATCCCTCCAGCATGCGCCTACGGGCCGCTGAAGAACACCCGCTCGGACAGACGCACGTTGCCCGAGCCGAGCGGCGAGGTCGCCACCGGCCACAGCTGCTCACCGTCGGTGGCCGCGCCGCTGATGACGCGACGGATCTGGCGGTAGTCGGCGTTGTTGCTGTCGATGACGACGATGCGCGTGTCGCTGGGCAGCGCCGTCGGCCGGAAGGCGGCCATGGAGTCGGGCAGCTGCGGCAGGCGTATCGACGTGCTGCCGGCGGGCAAGAGCAACGTCCAGGTGGTGAAGCCATCTTGCGCCAGGTGGTGCGAGACCAGCACCGCGCTGGTGTGGATCGAACCGTCGCCGCCGTAGGTCCACGAGCAGAAGAAGCGCGCCACGTCGCTGGCGTCGTACTGGGGCGGGCTGACGGTGGCCAGCAGGCCGGTCGCGTAGTCGAGCGACACGCTGGCCGGGACCGGCGTGGTTCCGCCGACCACGCGCCAGCGCGAGACGCTGCCGCTGTCGATCAGCTGATCGGCGTAGATCCAGGTGGGCGCCAGCTCGAGCGGCACCCGGGCCGTGGCGCTGCCGGGCGTCCCCGGCGGCGAGGCCAGGCCGATCTCGAACAGCTCGCCGCCCGGCGCCAGCAGGGCCAGGTGGCGGGCCACGCCCGGCGCGGATGCGGGCAGGTGGCTGATGGTGCTGCTGAACGGCTGCGCGTCGGTGCGCCAGGTGGCGAAGGTCGCGCTCGCCGCCATGCTCTCGAGCGGCGTCTGCGCCTGGGTCGCGTAGGCGATCGACTGGTTGTTGCCGTCGAAGGCCTGCAGCCACACCGGGATCTTGGCCGCGTCGCGATGGCAGCCCGCGTGCAGGTCGTAGGCGAGCGGCACCGGCTCGACCTGGCTGGTCGCGTCGAAGCAGCCGCTCGTGGCCTGGTAGCGCACCGCGCCGGCGAAGCTATCGGGCGGGCTCACCGTCATGGTGCCGATGACGGCGCCGACGCGGCGCGGGTCGCCCATGTGCAGCACATCGCCCGGCTCGACGCCCACCCAGGTCATGATGCGGCGCTCGCTACCCTTGCTCTGGAAGGAGAAGGCGGCGGTGAGCGTGTCGCCCGACATGACCATCGGGCTGGCCGTGCCGGTGGCGTCGGTCCTGAGCGGCGCGTCGAAGCTGTCGAAGCGCTGCACGACCACGTCGGCGCCCTGGATGGGCAGGCCGTCGTCACCGAAGACGGTGATGGTCAACGGGCCGGACTGCGGACGCGCGTCGGGGACGATGCCGCTGCCGCCATCGATGACGTGGCCGTCGGGAGTGTCGCGGCCCGCGTCGGGCGAGCTGCTGCTGCCCTCGCAGCCGGCCACACCCAGGGTCAGCACCAGCACGGCGAGCCACGACTTGTGCATGCCGGGATTATCGATCGCAGTTGTTGCAATCACCAGGCTCGCGCCTCGGCTAGCCTCGCCGGCGAGATGAATGTCACGCGGGTCGCGCGCAGCCTGGCTGCCTTCGTGCTCGTGCTGGAGCGCTCAACGGGTGAACTCTTCCCTCCGCAGGAGGCCGTCCTCGGGCACCTCGTAATAGTCGCCCTTGCTGCCGAGGTAGATGTGCGCCTTGGACCTGAGCCCGGTCGGTGCATCGAGGGTTCCCGCACAGATCCCGATCTTCGGGACTCCCTCTTCGTCCCATAGCAAGCTCGACCCACACTCGCCGCAAAACCCACGCTGCACCGTGGGAGATACCCTGTGCCACCGGAGACTGCGCTGCTCGGTGAGTCGAAATCCGGGTCTGTCCACGGCCGTGTAGGCCCCGACGTGGCCATGCCAGCGACGGCACTTCGAGCAGTGGCAGAACGTGACAGGTGTCAGCTCGAGGCTGACTTCGTACCGAACTGCGCCGCACGCACAGCCGCCGATCTTCATGGCATGGCCATATACCACCCGCCGGCCTTGGTCTGCAATTCGGTGGGGAGATCACCAGGACCGAGGTCACACCACGCCCGGCCGGACTCGCACGATCAGTCCTCCAGAAAGCCCTGCGCGCCTTCCCAGGTGATGTGCGTGTCCTCGTCCGGCCGCGATTCACGCGCTGGCTGCGGCACGGGCGCGGGCAAGCTGCGCTGCAGCTCACCGACCAGCTCCGCGCGCAGCTCCGTGGGCAGCTCGAGCGCCTGCTTCAAGATCGTCTCGACGAGAACCATGGCAGCGATGCTAGAGATCCACCCGCGCGCTCGCAAGAAGATGAGGTGACGCAGCGCGTCCACCAGAATGACGCTCTGCGCCGTGAATGACCGCTCAGATCGCAGCGCGTGCCTCGACGCCTGCCGAGGCCAACCAGGCGACGATCTTCGCGCGCGGCATCGCGCCCACCTTCTGGCCGATCACGCGACCGTCACGGAACAGCAACATGGTCGGCATGGCCACCACGCCGAAGCAGGTCGCCAGCTCGGCTTGCTCGTCGGCATCGACGGCGGCGAAGCCGACCTGACCGGCGAGCGTGACGGCGAGCGCGACGAGCACGGGTGTCAGCACGCGACAGGGTGGGCACCAGGCGGTGGAGAAATCGACCAGCCACACGCCCGGCTTGCGCAGCGTGATGCCGTCGAAGTCGGCCAGGGTCAGGTTGGGCATCGAAGGGCTCATACAAGAGAAGGTCGCCAGCCCGCCCGGCATTACAGCGAGGTGATGCAGCGGAGCAGATCCTTCTTGGCCCGGTGCAGCAGCACCGCCACGTGCCCGGGCGTGAGCTCGAGCCGCGCGGCCACGTCGGCACCGCTCAGCTCCTCGAGCATGCGCAGGGTCACGACCCGGCGCTGCATCTCGTCGAGCTGGCCGAGGCAGCCGCGCAGGTGCAGCTGGTCCTCGAGCGAGGCGAGCGCGTCCTCGACCGTGGGCGCGGCATCGGCCAGCTCGAGCTCGGCCGCCGCGTCGTCGAGCTCGAGGTGCGGCTGGGCGCGGTGGTGGCGCCGGCGCATGTTGCGCGCGGCATTGCGCACGATGGCGACGAGCAGCGCGCGACTCTCGTCGGCGGAGTCGACCAGCTGGCGCGCCTGCGGCAGCTCGAGGAAGGTGTGGAAGGCCTCCTGCACGGCATCGAGCGCGTCGGCGGTGTCCAGGCCCTCGTGACGTGCGATGGCGGCCAGGCCCTGCGCGTGTGCGCGCGCCAGCTGTGTGACCCAGCCCGTGAACTCCATGGTCGCGATGTGATGCAGGTGAGCCGCGCAGGCGTTGCACGCGGCGCGCGGCCGCGCGACCATGCCGCGCCATGACCATGACGCGCGCCCTCGCCTGCTTGCTGCCGGTCGCGCTCGCGTGCGCATGCTCGTCGAGCTCGGGCCCGCCGCCGCCGGCGCACGCGCCGGACGCCGCGCCCGCCGCGCATCCACCCGACGCCGCGCCCGCGCCACCACCGCCGCCACCGCCCGCCGCGAAGACCCTGCACGCCACGCCGCTCACGGGTCCGTTCGTGCGCGCGGACGGCTTCTGCACCGAGTCGAAGATCACACTGCGCACGTGCGCCCTGGAGCGTGCCGCGAAGAGGATCACCGCGCCCTACATCGGCGCCCAGGTGCTGCGCGTGACCGCCAAGGACGGGACCGTCGCGCACCATGTGGCCATCGCGACCTCTTCCGGCTGGTTCGTCGGCGCCGACGCGCTCGCCGCGCCGCCAGCGCGCACGGTCATCGACTCGGTGGAGCTCGAAAACCCGGTCGACGGCAGCGTCGGGGGAATGGCCCCCTTGCTGGTGCGCGGACGGGTCGTGGCCAGCAACAACACCCACCCCGCCGGCCTCCTGGTCGTATGCGGGATCGGTGGGTCGAAGAAGCCCAGCTGCTTGCGATCCATCAGCTCCGCCACGCTGCAGGCCGTCTTCGCTCCCGACGGCGAGCTCGAGCTGGCCAGCGACGCCACATTCCTCCCACGCGCAGGTGATCCCGCCCCGCCCGAGTCGCTCGCGCACGGTCGCTACGTGCTCGCCTTCCCCTAGGCGGACGCCCCGTCCGCCTGTTATCCTGGCTGCTCGCGGACGGTTTCGTGTGGTCTCGCCTGGGGGAGGGGATGGCAGCGGCAGGTACGGATCCGCTCAGTGGAGCACACCTGGGCAAGGAGTACTGGGTCGTCGATCGCATCGGCGACGGCGGCATGGGTGTGGTCTATCTGGTCGAGCATCGCGGTCTGAAGAAGCAGTTCGCCGCCAAGATCCTCAACCGTGAGCTGACCGAGAACACCGAGGCGCGCGCGCGCTTCGAGATCGAGGCCCGCTCGGCCTCGCAACTCGACCACGAGAACATCGTCAATGTCACCGACTACGGCATCGCCAGCGATGGCCGGCCCTTCCTGGTCATGGAGCTCCTGCGCGGGCGCACGCTGTACTCGCGCCTGACCGAGGGACCCCTGTCGCTGGCCGAGACCGTGGCGGTGATCGTGCCGGTGTGCAACGCGCTGGCCGCCGCGCACGAGGCCGGCATCGTGCACCGCGACATCAAGCCGGAGAACGTCTTCCTGGTGCAGCGCCCGGGCGGGCGCTTCCACGTCAAGGTGCTCGACTTCGGCATCGCCAAGGCGACCATGGACACGCCGCGCGTGACCAAGCTCGGCCAGGTGCTGGGCAGCCCGCTCTACATGGCGCCCGAGGCCTGCAAGGGCGAGGACGTCGACGCACGCGCCGACATCTACTCGCTGGGCGTGCTGCTCTACCAGCTCACCACCGGCCACCTGCCCTTCGAAGACACCAACATGCTGCGCCTCCTGCAGCTGCACACGTCCAAGCCGGTGCCCTCGCCGCGCAAGCTCAACCCCGACATCAGCGAGGAGATCGAGGCGGTGGTGCTGCGCGCGCTCGAGAAGGACCGCGAGGTGCGCTTCCAGAGCGTCGAGGAGCTGGCGCACGCGCTGCTCGAGGCACTGCCTCCCGGCGCCGACGCGCTGCTGCGCGCTCCGGTGATGGCGCCGCCACCGACGCGCACGCCCTTGCCGGGTACGACCGGGGGCTTGACCCGCACGCCGACGCCGCAGCGCACGCCTTGTCGAGCTACCGCGACATCTACTGGATCCTGGGCGGCCAGGCGAAGGAGGGCGGCGTGGCGCCGCTGGCGCCGTACTTCGAGCACATCCGGCACGCCTTTCTGATCGGCGAGGCGACCGAGCTGTTTGCCAGTCAGCTCGAGGGCAAGGTGAAGTACAGCCGCTGCGGCGATCTGCAGTCGGCGCTGAGCGCTGCGCATGAGCGCGCCGGGCGCGAGACGCAAGGTCCTGCGGTGGTACTGCTCTCGCCGGCGTGCGCGTCGTGGGACCAGTGGAAAAGCTACGAACACCGCGGCGACGCCTTCCGCACGATGGCGCGTGCGTTGCCGGGGGCACAGAGTTTGGGGAGCACGGCGTGATCCAGGTTCCGCGCGACGACCGCAGTGTGATCGGCCAGTGGTGGTGGACCGTCGACCGCTGGTCGCTGGGCGCCATCCTGGCAATCATGGCGTTCGGCGTGATGCTCACTCTCGCGGCCTCGCCGCCGGCCGCCGAGCGCATCGGCGCCGATTCCTTCATGTTCGCCAAGCGCCAGTTCATCTTCCTGCCGCTGGCGCTGATGCTGATGCTGGCCATCTCGCTGGTTTCGCCGCGCCACGTGCGGCGGCTGGCGCTGCTGGTGTTCTGTGGCAGCATCATCCTGCTGGCGGCAACTTTCGTGATCGGCGTCGAGAT
>Ga0209515_10009461_pt1 | contig 11089 bp, 13 predicted proteins | sample Subgroupgradi54m_FD_187454 | JGI IMG/M metagenome (GOLD analysis project Ga0209515, IMG submission 187454) | Subsurface groundwater microbial communities from S. Glens Falls, New York, USA - GMW60B uncontaminated upgradient, 5.4 m (SPAdes)... ...
GGTCAGGGTGCCCGAGCGCGAGACGATGCCGATCTTGCCGGGGGTGTGGATGTGACCCGGCATGATGCCGATCTTGCAGGCGCCGGGGGTGATGACACCCGGGCAGTTGGGACCGACCAGACGGGTCTTGGAACCGGCCAGGGCGCGCTTGACGGCGACCATGTCCAGCACCGGGATGCCTTCGGTGATGCACACCGCCAGCTCGATCTCGGCGTCGATGGCTTCCAGGATGGCGTCAGCGGCGAACGGCGGCGGGACATAGATCACGCTGGCGTTGCAGCCGGTCACCGCCTTGGCTTCGGCGACGGTGTTGAACACCGGCAGATCCAGATGGGTGGTGCCGCCCTTGCCGGGCGTCACGCCGCCAACCATCGCCGTGCCGTAGGCGATCGCCTGCTCGGAGTGGAAGGTTCCCTGCGCGCCGGTGAAGCCCTGGCAGATGACCTTGGTGTCCTTGTTGACGAGAACGGCCATGGTTATGCAGCCTCCTTCACGGCCTTGACGACCTTTTCCGCGGCATCCGCCAGATTGTCGGCGGAGACGATGGGCAGGCCGGACTGATTGAGAATCTTCTTGCCCAGTTCAACGTTGGTGCCTTCCAGACGCACCACCAGCGGCACGCTCAGCGACACTTCCTTGGCCGCGGCGACCACGCCCTCGGCAATGACGTCGCAGCGCATGATGCCGCCGAAGATGTTGACCAGGATGCCCTCGACATTGGGATCGGACAGGATCAACTTGAACGCGGTGGTGACCCGCTCCTTGGTGGCGCCGCCGCCGACATCCAGGAAGTTGGCCGGCGCGCCGCCGTACAGCTTGATGATGTCCATGGTGGCCATCGCCAGACCGGCGCCGTTGACCATGCAGCCGATGTTGCCATCGAGCTTGATGTAGTTCAGCGAGTGGCGGGCGGCCTCGAGTTCCGCCGGATCTTCCTCCGACTCGTCGCGCAGCTCTTCGATGTCCTTGTGACGGAACAGGGCGTTCTCGTCGAAGTTCATCTTGGCGTCGAGGGCGATGATCTCACCGGCGCCGGTGACCACCAGCGGGTTGATTTCGACGATCGAGCAGTCCAGATCAATGAACGCCTTGTACATGGCGCCGATGAACTTGACGGCGGCGCCGACCTGCTTGCCTTCGAGGCCGAGGCCGAAAGCCAGCTTGCGGCCGTGATACTGCTGGAAGCCCTGGACCGGGTCGATGGCGACCTTCAGGATCTTTTCCGGGCTGTGCGCGGCGACCTCTTCGATCTCCATGCCGCCTTCGGTCGAGGCCATGATGGTGACGCGGCTGGTGGCACGGTCGATCAGCAGGCCGAGATACAGCTCGCGCTTGATGTCGCAGCCTTCTTCGATATAGACCCGCTTGACTTCCTTGCCGGCCGGGCCGGTCTGGATGGTCACCAGGGTCTTGCCGATCATCTGGTCGGCGAACTTGACCACGTCGTCGACCGACTTGGCCAGACGCACGCCGCCCTGCTCACCGGCTTCGGCTTCCTTGAACTTGCCCTTGCCGCGACCGCCGGCATGGATCTGCGACTTGACCACCCAGATCGGGCCGCCCAGGCCCTTGGCCACCTGGCTCGCCTCGTCGGGGGTGTAGGCGACGCCACCATTGAGCACCGCTACGCCATACTTCTTCAGGAGGGTCTTCGCCTGATACTCGTGAATATTCATGTCCGCGTCACCCCTGTTACAGGACGTTCAGTTCCTTGACCTTGGCGACCAGCGCACGCACGGCGTCCGCCGACTTGTCGAAGCCAGCCTGATCTTCGGCGTTCAGCTCGATTTCGACGATGCGCTCAACGCCACCGGCGCCGATGACGATCGGCACGCCCACATAGATGTCGTCCTTCTGGCCGAACTGGCCGGCGGAGACATGAGCGGCGCAGGTCAGAACGCGCTTCTGGTCCTTCAGATAGCTCTCGGCCATCTGCACGCCGGCCGCGGCCGGAGCATAGAACGCCGAACCGGTCTTCAGCAGGCCGACGATTTCGGCGCCGCCGTCACGGGTGCGCTGAACGATCTGGTCCAGCTTCTCCTGCGTGGTCCAGCCCATCTTGACCAGATCGGGCAGCGGGATGCCAGCGACGGTCGAGTAGCGGACCAGCGGCACCATGGTGTCGCCATGGCCGCCCAGTACGAAGGCGGTGACGTCTTCCACCGACACGCCGAATTCCTCGGCGAGGAACAGGCGGAAGCGGGCGGAATCGAGCACGCCGGCCATGCCGATGACCATGTGGTGCGGCAGGCCGGAGACCTCGCGCAGCGCCCACACCATGACATCCAGCGGATTGGTGATGCACACCACGAAGGCGTTGGGGGCATGGGCCTTGATGCCCTCGCCGACGGACTTCATGACCTTGGCATTGATTTCGATCAGGTCATCGCGGCTCATGCCCGGCTTGCGCGGCACGCCGGCGGTGACGATGATCACGTCGGCGCCAGCGATGCCGGCATAGTCGTTGACGCCCTTGAGCGAACAATTCACCGAGTCGATCGCGGTCGACTGGACCAGATCGAGGCTCTTGCCCTGGGGCAGACCCTCGGCAATGTCGAACATGATCACGTCGCCCAATTCCTTGAGCGCGCACAGATGGGCGAGCGTGCCGCCGATGTTCCCGGAACCTACGAGTGCAATCTTTTTACGAGCCATGGCGCTCCCCTCTGACGATGGTAATAGCCGGACGGATGAAGGGCTGCGGTTGCGACGCAGCATTGCGGTCGTTGTCGGGCTTCACTAGCGCGATTCCCTCGCCTAGGCAAGGCCCGGGTAACGATTCTGTAGTAATTTAGATAAGGCTAATCTGGCTGTTTTACCGAGGACTTACGGTATATTTACCGGCCATGACGAGCTAAGTCTTTGGTGCACCGCGATAAACCCCCTTTTGAGCGGGAGATGACCTACTCCGCAGGGTGGGAATGAGACATGATGTCGCAGCGGGTGGGGGTGGTTTTTTGCTGCGGCATCTTCGTATCTCGCGCTGATGCGATGCAAAAAGTGTCGGGAGATAGTCTCCCGGCGAGCCCTATGTTCACCGGCATCGGCACGCACCTCAACACCGCAGCTATCCCCACGACCCGGACTCCCACCACCGACATGACCATCCGTCGATAGCGGGAGGCAAATAGCGGTCACTCGCTGGCAGCGCCCTTGACATCAGCATTCAAATAAATGTTTGAATGATGGGAGCGAAGGCCGCATGACGTGGCTGGCCGGGAGGCTGCCGCGTTCCTCACCATTTCTCTGCGCAAGGCCTGAAACCCGATGACCAAGCCGTTCGTTCCGCCCATCCTCGATCTCAAGGACGTTGCCGCGCCTTCGGTGTTCCGGCCGGAGAACATGCTGCGGGAAGCCCGCCGGCAGAAGGACTTGGCAGATGCCCCGGTGCCGGCGGTGTGCCTGCTCGACCCGGACGGCGACATCGTCCGCCACCTGCGCCGCGAGGGTATGGCGCGCCCGCACCCCGCCTGGGCCTGCTACCACACCGAAATGCATGTTTTTGATTGGGAGGGGGTGACCTTTGGGGTCGTGGGCTGTGCCGTCGGCGCATCCTTCGCCGTGTTGCTGGCCGAACAGATGTTCGTCTCGGGTTGCCGTCTGCTGCTCAGCATGACCTCGGCTGGCCAGATCACCGAGTCGGGACCGACACCCTATTTCGTGCTGATCGAGCGGGCGCTGCGCGACGAGGGCACCAGCTATCATTACCTGCCGCCGTCGCGGTTCAGCGAGGCGGACGCCGCGTTGGCGGGGCTGGCCGCAGCGGGACTGGCCGACCTGCCTCAACGGGTCCATCGCGGTGCCACCTGGACCACCGACGCGCCGTTCCGCGAGACCGAAGCGGCGGTGGTCGCCCATCGCGAGGCGGGCATTCTCGCCGTCGAGATGGAAGCGGCGGCGCTCTATGCGTTCGCCCGGTCGCAAGCACGGCCGGTGCTGTGCTTCGCCCATGTCACCAACCAGATGGCGCGGAGCGAGGGAGATTTCGAGAAGGGCGAGGCCGACGGCGCCGTCGATGCGCTGGCGGTGCTTGCCGCCACGGCGCGCGCCGTTCTGCCGTGCCTGGATGTGTAAAACAGATCGAACAGGGAGAATAAAACGATGAAGAAGATCATTGCCGCGGCGATCCTGCTGACGACCTTGGCCATGCCGGCCGTCGCTGCCGACAAGCCGAGCGACGCCGCGGCGCTCAAGGGCGTGACCACCGGCAAGGTGGTGTGGGATATCAGCATGGCCAATCCCGAGATGCTGGCATTGTTCCTGACGGTGGTGCGCGAGACCTACGACGATCTCAAGCGCCAGAACGTCACCCCCGACATGGTGCTGGCAATCCACGGCGTGCCGGTGAAATACGTCACCCGGTCGCACGACCAGTTGCCGTTCGAGGCCCAGGTGCCAGTGGAGAAGATGAATGCCGTACTCGAGGATCTGGCCAGGCGCCCGGGGGTGCGTATCGAGGTCTGCTCTATCGCCAACCGCCTGATGGGGGTCGACAATGCCGCCGTCCGGGCGAGCTACACCGTGGTCGGCAATACCTGGGTGTCGCTGATCGGCTACCAGGCTCAGGGTTACGCGGTGGTGCCGATCAACTGATCAGATCGTCGACTCGCATCGTTCCCTGGCACAGCTTCAGGCACACCACCCGGCAGCATGAGGCAAGATTATTCGCGCCGACATGCGCCGTGTGGTCGTGCAGGCGTTCGATCAATTTCGGCAGCGACACCCGGGCACGGTGCGCCGCGTCCTCCAGCATCCGCCAGAACATGCGCTCCAGGCGAACCGTCGTGGAGCGCCCATGGATGCGGACGCTGCGTTTCTCCTGAAAATAGTCCGGCGGCATCGCCGAACCTGTTGAACAGCAAAGATCCTCGACCATCGGCTCCCTCCCTCTGGCAGGGGTGCGACGGGGAGCTTGACTCGGATGGGGTAAATGTTCAAACATTCGTTTGAGTATTTTACAATGGCCCCCCTGAAGGGCCAACCCGAACCGAGAGGGAGCCCCCATGTCCATCTTCGCCATTCTCGCCAGCTTGGCCACCGGGCTGATGCTCGGCCTGTTCGGCAGCGGCGGCTCGATCATCACCCTGCCGGCGCTGATCTATCTGGTCGGAGTGCCGGCCAAGCCGGCCATCGCCATGAGCCTGGGGATCGTCGCCGTCACCGCCGCCATCAGTTCCGTTACCCACTGGCGCCGCGGCAATGTCAATGTCGGGGTCGCCGCCGTGTTCGCGCTGTTCGGGGCAATCGGCACCTATGGCGGCGCCCGCATCGGCGTGGTCACGCCGGTGGTGGTGCAACTCGGCCTGTTCGCCGTGATCATGTACGCGGCGGCTTGGCGGATGCTCAAGCCGGCCACCGTTGCCGTTCCGGCCGCCACCGCGATCCAGGGCAACGGCACGCTGGTGCTCGGCGGCGGCGGCGGAACGCAGATGGGCCCCATCGTCCTGCATGGCCTGGTGGTCGGCGTGCTGACCGGCATGGTCGGTGTCGGTGGCGGCTTCCTGATCGTGCCCGCCCTGGTGCTGCTGTCGGGACTGCCGATGAAGCAGGCGGTCGGCACCTCGCTGGTGGTGGTCACCGCCAAGTCGGTGGCCGGGTTCGCCGGCTATGTGGGGGCGGTGGCGATCGACTGGGGAGTGATGGGCCTGTTCACCGCTATTGCGGTGGGGGGCAGCTTCGCCGGCACCTTCGCCGCCAAGCATATGTCGGCCGACTCGATGAAGCGCGGGTTCGCCGTGTTCCTGGTCGTGGTCGCCAGCTATATCGTCATCAAGGAGCTGCTGTAATGGGTGCCGTCATCACCGTCTGTTCCAAGAGTCCGCCCGGTGGGCGCTGCAAATTGTACATCGCCTACGCCGACAGCCTGGCCGGGCTGCTGACCATGACGGCGCGAGTGGTCTATGCCGGAACCGAGAGGACCGCCGAGCCGCCCGCTCTGGTGGTCGACGGGCGGGTCATCGAGCCGGCAGACGCCTTCATGCTGACGCCTGAGGATATCGTCGCCGGCCTGGACGGCATGGGGCTATCCTACGACTCCGGTACCGTACTGGCGCGTCTGGCCGAGGTCGAACGCAAGCTGATGGAGGGTTGAACCATGAAGATTCTGCTGATTCTCAACGAGGCGCCCTATGGCACCGAACGCAGCTACAACGCCCTGCGCCTTGCCCACGGGTTGAAGAAGGCCGATCCCGAAGCAGAGATCACCGTGTTCCTGATGGCCGATGCCGTCGGCTGCGCCCGCGCCGGCCAGAAGACGCCGGAGGGCTTCTACAATATCGAGCGCATGGTCCATCGGGTGGTTGACGCCCATGGCACGGTGCTGCTGTGCGGCACCTGCATGGACGCCCGCGGCATGGCCGAGGGTGATCTGACCGCGGGGGCGCGACGCAGCACTATGGACGAGCTGTCACGCGCCACCCTGGCCGCCGACAAGGTGCTGGTGTTCTGATGATGGACGAGCCGATCTATCTCGATTTCAACGCCACCACCCCGGTGGCGCCCGAGGTCTTCGCGGCGATGACGCCCTATCTGACCACCGAGTTCGGCAACCCGTCGAGCGGCCATGTCTACGGCCGGCGGGCCCGCGACGCGGTGGAGCGGGCCCGCGGCCAGGTCGCCGAGCTGATCGGTGCGCAGGCTGACGAAATCGTTTTCACCTCGTGCGGCACCGAAGCCAACAACCTGGCTATCCGCGGATGGGCCGCGGCGCTCGGCCGGCCGGCGCATATGGTCACCTCGACCATCGAGCATCCGGCCACCGAGCAGCCTTGCCGCCTGCTGGAGGCCGCCGGCTGGCAGGTGTCGCGGGCGCCGGTCGGCCCGTCCGGCCGGCTCGACCCGTTCGAGGTTGCCGGACTGCTGCGGCCGGATACGGCGCTGGTGTCGATCATGCATGCCAACAACGAGACCGGCATACTCCAGCCCATCACCGAAATCGTCCACGAGACGGCGCGCCACGGCATCACCGTGCATAGCGACGCGGCGCAATCGGTCGGCAAGCTGCCGGTCCTGGTCAATGCCCTGGGGGTCGACCTGCTGTCGCTGGCCGGTCACAAGCTGCACGCACCCAAGGGCATCGGCGCCCTGTTCGTCCGCCGCGGCACCCGCCTCGCTCCCCTGATCGTCGGCGGCGGTCAGGAGCGCTCCTTGCGCCCCGGCACCGAGAACGTCGCCCATATCGTCGGCCTCGGCGCCGCCTGCGCCTTGGCGCAGCGGCGGCTGGCGGAGAACGGCGACCGGGTGATGGCTCTGCGCGACCGCCTGTGGAACCGTCTCGCCTCGCGCATCCCCGGCCTGAAGCTGACGGGAGACCCGCGCCACCGCCTGCCCAACACCCTCAACATCCGCTTCCCCGAGATGCGCGGCAACGCGGTGCTGGCGACGGCGCCGACCATCGCGGCATCGACCGGCTCGGCCTGCCACGAAGGCGGCGAGCATGCCTCGGCGGTGTTGCGGGCGATGGGCATCGCCGAGGCCGACGCTCTCGGCGCGGTGCGCCTGTCGCTCGGCTGGACCACGTCCGAGGCGGAGGTCGAAGCCGCGGCGGCGGCATTGATCGCGGCGTGGCGGTGCTGCACTCTGGACGGCGGCGGGCGCTCCGGCTAATCATGGAGGCAAGCCCACCGGAGACGCCATGGCCGCCCGATCCAATCCCAAGCGCGACATGTTCGACCTGTTCGCCCGCGTCGCCAAGGCGCTGGCCAACGGCATCCGTCTGGAGCTGATCGAGGCGCTGGGCCAGGGCGAGCGCAGCGTCGAAGAGGTGGCCCGGGCGGTCGGCATTCCCATCGCCAACGCCTCGCATCATCTCCAGGTGCTGCGTGAGGGCGGCGTGGTGCTGTCGCGGCGCGAGGGCGTGCAGATCATCTATCGCCTGGCCGACGATGAGGTGATCCGGGTCGTCGCCGGCCTGCGGGCCATCGGTGAGCGCCATGTTGCCGAGGTCGAGCGCATCGCCCGCGACCACTTTTCCAGCCGCGACGGCCTGGAACCGGTCAGTCGTACCGACCTGTTGCGCTTGGTGCGGCGTGGTGAGGCGGTGGTCATCGACGTGCGTCCGGCCGAGGAATACGCCGCCGGCCACATCCCCGGCGCTATCAATATTCCCTCCGGCGAGTTGCCGCGCCGTCTGGCCGAGTTGCCGCACGACAAGGAAATCGTCGCCTATTGCCGTGGACCGTATTGCGTTCTCGCCTTCGACGCCGTCGAGGCGTTGCGCCGCTCCGGCTATCACGCCCGCCGGCTGGAAGACGGCTGGCCGGAATGGAAGGCTGCCGGCGAGCCTCGTTAGAGCGTTTTCCGACCAAGTCGAAAAACGCTCTAATTGTTCAGCCCTCGCCGGGCGCGCTCCGCGCTTGGCCGCCGCCTCAATGGCGGCTGGAGCGCGATCCAACCTGATCGGATCACGCTCTAATTTGCATACGATCGTACTGTCGCCCTGATGCCGAGCAGGCTGGCGGCACACCGCCAGCCTGCTCTCAGCACATCCGGCCTGATTACCGGGTCGGAACCGGCTTCTCGCCGGCATAGTCGTAAAAGCCGCGACCGGTCTTGCGACCGAGCCAGCCGGCTTCCACATACTTCACCAGCAGCGGGCAGGGACGATACTTGGTGTCGGCCAGACCATCGAACAGCACCTGCATGACCGCCAGACAGGTATCCAGGCCGATGAAGTCGGCCAGTTCCAGCGGGCCCATCGGATGGTTGGCGCCCAGCTTCATGGCGGTGTCGATGGCGTCCACCGAACCGACGCCTTCATACAGCGTATAGACCGCCTCGTTGATCATCGGCAGCAGGATACGGTTGACGATGAAGGCGGGGAAGTCTTCGGCGCTGACAGGAGTCTTGCCCAGCTTCAGCACCATCTCGCGCACCGAGGCGAAAGTGTCTTCGGCGGTGGCGATGCCGCGGATCAGCTCGATCAGAGCCATCACCGGCACCGGGTTCATGAAGTGCATGCCCATGAACCGGCCGGGGCGATCGGTCGACGCGCCAAGGCGGGTGATCGAGATCGACGAGGTGTTCGAGGCAATGATGGTGTCGGGCTTGATCACCGGGCACAGCTTGGCGAAGACGGCGCGCTTGATCTGCTCGTTCTCGCTGGCGGCCTCGATGACCAGATCGCAGTCACCGAAAATGGCGTATTCGGTGCCGGTAGAGATGCGGCCCAGGGCCTCGACCTTGTGCTCGACGCTCAGCTTGCCCTTGGACACCTGACGGTCCAGGTTCTTGTTGATGGCGCCGATACCCTTGGCGATGCGGCCTTCGTCAAGGTCGAGCAAACGCACGTCGAAGCCGGCGACCGCGCAGACATGTGCGATGCCGCTGCCCATCTGACCGGCGCCGACGACGCCCACTGTCTTAATCATGGTCGTGCTCCCTGCGGGGTTGGGGGAAATATGGGTCATGTGTTGAGTTCCTTTGCAAGCTCCGGCAGGGCCTGGAACAGGTCGGCGACCAGACCGTAATCGGCCACCTGGAAGATAGGCGCTTCCTCGTCCTTGTTGATGGCGACGATGACCTTGGAGTCCTTCATGCCGGCGAGGTGTTGGATGGCGCCTGATATACCGACAGCAATGTAAAGATCTGGTGCAACGATCTTGCCGGTCTGGCCGACCTGCATGTCGTTGGGCACGAAACCGGCATCGACGGCGGCGCGCGAGGCGCCCACCGCGGCGTTCAGCCTGTCGGCGACTGCTTCGATCAGCGCGAAATTGTCGCCCGAGCCCATGCCGCGGCCGCCCGAGATGATGATCCGGGCGCTGGTCAGTTCCGGCCGTTCCGATTTGGTGAGCTGCTGGCCGACGAAGCGGGAGCAGCCCGGGTCGGTGGCGGCGGCGGCGGCTTCGATGCGGCCTTCCCCATCCATTTTGCACGGGGCGAAGGCGGTGGTGCGTACCGTCAGCACCTTGATCGGGTCCGACGAGCGCACCGTTGCCAGGGCGTTGCCGGCATAGATCGGCCGCACGAAGGTATCGGAGCCGGTGACGGCGACGATTTCGGAAATCTGCTGCACGTCGAGCAGCGCCGCGACCCGCGGGGCGACGTTCTTGCCGAAGGTGGTGGCGGGCAGCAGCACCACCTTGTAGCCCTTGGCCAGTTGGGTGATCAGCAGCGACAGCGGCTCGGCCAGCGGGTGCTCGTACAGCGGGCTGTCGACCAGCACCACGGTGGCGCAGCCGGCCAGCCGTGCGGCCTCCTCGGCAACGGCGTGGCAGCCGCTGCCGGCGACCAGCACATGGACCTCGCCGCCGATTTCGCGGGCGGCGGTCACGGTGTTCAGGGTGGCGGCTTTGAGCGCGCCGTTGTCGTGCTCGGCGACGACCAGAATGGCCATGTCAGATCACCTTCGCTTCGGTCTTCAGCTTGTCCACCAGTTCGGCCACCGAGCCGACCTTGACGCCGGCCTGGCGCTTCGGAGGCTCACTCACCTTCAGGGTCTGCAAGCGCGGCCGCACATCGACCCCCAGCGCCTCGGGCGTGATCGCCTCGATCGGCTTCTTCTTGGCCTTCATGATGTTGGGCAAGCTGGCATAGCGCGGCTCGTTGAGGCGCAGGTCGGTGGTGACGATGGCCGGCAGGGCCAGCGACACCGTTTCCAGCCCGCCGTCGATCTCGCGGATCACCTCGGCGCGGCCGTCGGCCACGGTCAGCTTCGAGGCGAAAGTACCCTGACCCCAGCCCAGCAGCGCCGCCAGCATCTGGCCGGTCTGGTTGCAATCGTCGTCGATCGCCTGCTTGCCCAGGATGACCAGCGCCGGCTGTTCCTTGTCGACCACCGCCTTCAGGCATTTGGCCACCGCCAGCGACTCCATCTCGGCATCTGACTGCACATGGATGCCGCGGTCGGCCCCCATCGCCAGAGCGGTGCGAATCGTCTCCTGCGCCTGGGTCACCCCCAGCGATACCGCGACGATCTCGCTCGCCACGCCCTTTTCCTTCAGGCGCACCGCTTCCTCGACGGCGATCTCGTCGAACGGGTTCATCGAGAATTTGACGTTGGCCGTCTCGACCCCGAGACCGTCCGACTTCACACGGATCTTGACGTTGTAGTCAACGACCCGCTTGACTGCCACCAGCACCTTCATGG
>Ga0209515_10009463_pt1 | contig 11087 bp, 12 predicted proteins | sample Subgroupgradi54m_FD_187454 | JGI IMG/M metagenome (GOLD analysis project Ga0209515, IMG submission 187454) | Subsurface groundwater microbial communities from S. Glens Falls, New York, USA - GMW60B uncontaminated upgradient, 5.4 m (SPAdes)... ...
TCGCCCAGACACGACTAATCGTGCGCTACCCAACGTTGCCGTTGAATCCATTAAACACGGCCGCGGCATTGGCAGAAACCGGATTGAGGCCCAGCAAAATTTCATGGCCGTCTGCGCCCCAGCCATTCGCACCATCGGCCCAATACCAACTTTTCAGCCCATCAAGTCCACGCCCAAACGCGAACACGGCGCCCTTGTTTTGCAGATAATTGGGAAATTGTTGGTAGCCTTTGATGCTTTTGGGCGAAATGGCTTGGACTGACGCAGGCTTCACCGGCGCGGCGGAAGGCGCTTTGGCCGTACATTGTCCATTCTTTGCGCACTGAAAATTCGGCTGACAATCGCTGTCGATTTTGCAGAGCGGTTGCGCTGGCACAGATGAACCAGCCGGCGCCTTTGCGCCGTTTGCAGAGGTCGTGACGAGTAAGCCCAACAGGACCGCATACATTGGTAACCAGATTTTTTTCATAGTGCGCTCCTCTGTGTGGAAATTGACCGGCAATGCATCGTCCCCGGAGCAAACGCAATCGCCATGCCAAGGAGTTCATGAAAAAAAACACCGATGAATTCGAATATTTGAAGAGACTTAGTGAAGAAAACCCCAGCGGTATTGTGGTGTTATTCTACCAAGTTTCTCATTTTGAAATCCTGGATGAGTCACCGATATGCAATCACAAATAACCAGTTGGCGTAAATTTTCTACCACCTCTGCTAAAAAACACATATGCTGCGATCATGCGTAAACCAGCGACCGCGTGGCAGCGTGCAAAGAAATTTGGCGTCGACATGTCACTGCTGCGCTATAATTTGGAGCGCACGCCCACCGAACGTATTCAGGGATTGATGCAATCGATGGGCTTACTTCACCAATTAACCACCGCGAGAACTCATCTTCATGCCAAGCCTCAGCGATTTGCTCGTCGCCCTGCTCGACCACGCCGTTGAGTTCGTGGTGATTGGTGGCTTTGCGGCGGTTGCCCACGGCTCTTCAATTCTCACGCAGGATCTTGATTTGTGCGTGCCATTCACCGCGATGAATTGTGAGCGTTTGTTAAAAGCGCTGTCCGCTTTTCACCCACGCCATCGAGAAAATAAAGCGCCGCTTACGAGTTCCGTGCCGGCGCTGATGCGTTTCAAAAACATTTATCTCGTGACGGACGCCGGACCGCTTGATCTGTTAGGCCAAGTCACCGGCCTGGGTCCTTACGCTGCGCTGGAACAGCATGTCATCACGCTGCCTTTGCATGATCGCACCTGCCGTATTTTGGATATCGAGGCGCTCATCACGGCAAAAAAATCGATGGGGCGGCCGAAAGACAAGGAAGTCATTGTTCAACTGCAAGCGATTCAAAACGCACCAAAACCACGACGGAAATAGTGCGAGGCTAATTCACATACCGTGCGGGAATGCGGCCGGTGCCGGCGCAGTGGATGCATTTGTCTTTTAGACCGAAGGCCTGAAAAATCGTGCGGGCGTAGGATTCCTGTTCGTAGTCATGAAATTCGTAACGCAGGTGTGCCATTTCGTGTGCGAGCGTCATGAGCAACTCGCGTTGCGCGATTGCGACCTGGCGGCGTTTCGGGCGTTTGCCGGAATTTACCATGACGTGACGATGCGTGCCGAGTGTAATGACTTTGGTTTCCACCGCGCACGTTCCCAACACGCGCATCTCGCGATGCACCGGCGGACGATACGAACGAATTTTGCGCGGCAGAATGAGCGACGGCATATGTTTTTTAGCGCGCCGAATGTACCGATCGACCCAACGCAGCGGTTCAGAAATTTCAATCGGGGCGGGACGTTTCTTTATGACGTCGGAAACGAACGCACCGTTGCCATTCGCGGATTTGCGACGGGGCACGGCCTTGGAGCGGCGCTGCCTGCGGATTGGACGGGATTTCGACATATCCTGTCCATTATGACGAGGAATTGCAAAATGTGTCAATCAGACACAAAAAACGTCGCCGGTCGCCAGGGACCGGTCGCCGGTTTACTGCAGCAGCAACAACGCACACCAATTGATGTTCACTGCCTTTACCGGCGACCGGCGACGCCGTTGAGTGTTTAAAAAGTGAACCAATACATCGCGCTCCACAGCAGGGGAGCGGAAATGAGGGGGATGGCGACGTTGTCGTCGAGGTGTTTCCACTTCACGCAGCCCTCGGCGAGCGCGCCAATCAGGCCAGCCAGCAGCGAAAATTTCCAGAGTGCGGCGCCGTGGAGCTGAAAATCTGGTAGACACCAGCCCGCAATCAGCCAAGCGCCCACCGCACACGCCAAAAATCCGGCCGACAATCCTTCCAGCGAGCAATGCGTGGTGAGACGAATGCGACCCCACCGACTGCCGACAATTCCGGCGGCGGTGTCGCCGCAGGCCATGAACCATAAGGTCATGATGCCGACACTGCGCGGAAAAAGCGCAACGAGCGTGGACATGCCAATGAGGTACCAGGTGGCGGAACTCAAGCGATGCCGTTCGTGATCGCGCATGAGGCAATGACACCAACGACAAACCCAGCGATTTACCGCAGGCAAACGATGCCGGACGAATTCGGTGGTCAACGCGATGCCGAGTGCGGTGAGCAGAAGTGCGATCGACCAGGCGCGCGAAATATTGGTGAAGGCGTAAATGGACAAGACGAGTAATCCGCTGGCGACATGAAAGAGTTTGCGCTCCCACTGAAAATGATGCCGCTGCGCCATCGGCTTCGACGCGGGAACGGTGCGGATTTGCAACGCCGCCACAAAATCTTCCACGGTCAAATTTTTTGCGTGGGCCGACTGATTCATGTGGGCCGCGTATAACAATCGATGTGAAGAATGGCAAGGAGACAAACGAGAAGGGGTTTATCGGCCCCGCTGTTGCCGGGGTCCCAAGACGGCGATGATTTCGACCGTTTTTCTCACACGATATACGATGCGATATTTTTGAATGACGAGTTGCCGCAACGGCGAAAGTTGGCGCATTTTTTTTCCGGAATTGGGGTGGCGTGCGAGTTGGGTGGTGGCGTGAATGATGCGATCAACAAAGACTGTGGCCCGCTGCGGCGCATCGCACGCAATGCAGCAGGTAATGGCCTCCAGCTGCCGCACCGCGCGTTGCGACCAGATTATTTCCATGACTTTTGCAAAGTCCGAAGGCGTTGAACGACCTGACGGTGAGCGACGATTTTTCCCGATGCGATGTCGCCAATGCCGGCGGCGATCTCGCGCAGTAAATCGCGTTCGGTCAAGAGTTGAGACAATTGATCGGCGGCCATTAGTACGACTGGTGGATTTCCGCGATGAGTAATCGTGACGGGTTTGCCGCGACCGACCTGTTTGACTGTGGCATACAAGCGACGACGCACGGTGGTGGCGGGAACAGTTTTTTGCGGAGAGGACATGTTAAAAGCGTACGCGAACATGTACGTGTTTGTCAATGTGAGATTCCCAAACAAAAACCCCCCAGGCGAACCTGAGGGGTTTTGTTCATTCCAATACTATGATCGCTTATTACTTGCTGACGTTGACCAGGTTGTTGGTGGCCGGGCTGTATTTCGCCGTGACCTTATCGCCCAACTTCCAGCCTTCGCTCTTCAAGCTGCCCAAGTTGAATGTCTTCTCGGTGCCAGCGGCGTTCTTGATGCTCACGGCCGTGGTCGTGAGGTTGCTGATCGTGCCCGCAAATTCAGCAGCGGCCGGGGCCGGAGCCGTGGCGGTTGCCGTTGGCGCGGTCGGCGCTGTTGGGGCCGTCGTGGCGGTGACTGCGGTCGAAGTCGTCACCGTGGTGGTGGTGTTCTTCGTGGCGGCCGGGTTAGTGTTGGCGGCCGGCGCGGTCGTCGTTGTGGCACTGGCCACCACCGACACGCTCATGGCTGCGACTACTGCGATAATTGTCTTCTTCATAGGGGAAACCCCTCCTTTGTGGGGCCTAGATAGGTAGCGCGCCCGCAGGTTGCAAGCAAAATCTCACGCCAGCAGCAGAATCGTATCATCTAATGATCGATCATCGAGCGTTTCGAACGACGCGCCCTGGGCGGACATCAGATGCACCGGCTCGGCGGTGGGATTCGCCATACCTTGCAGCCAGACCTCGCAGCCGGCGAGTGCGTTGTGGCGACACAGCTTCGTCGCGCCGTTGGTGTTCTGATAACGCACATTTGCAAACAGCGCCGGATCGCCGCTGATTCGCGCCCGCAGCGAGATTGCGCTGGTTCGCGCGGTAAATTCCCAGAGGCAATCGTGTTGCTGCAGGACTGCATTGTGCAGACTGCGCCATACGCCGTTCAGCGCATAGGATTGATGATCGTGAATCAACACGCACGGCGTAAACGTCGGCGTCCAGCACGGACCGATTTTCAACTGTGCGGTCGCGGCCTCGAAATAACTGGCAGGGGCGTTGTCGAAGCCGCTCACCTGGCACCACGCGTAGCGATCGGTATGACGCGTGCCCCAATTATGATTCTGACTGCCGCGCCAATCGGTGATCGTGTGGCATCGCCCGTCGATCGTCAGCGTTCCCGAAAAATTCGCGATGGGAACCGACGCGATCGATTTCGCCGCCGGAAAATTTCCGCCGTAGCGCGCGCGCGGCAGCAGCGGCACGGGTTGGGTGTGTCGCGCGGAGTAGAGCAGATCCCACGCCATGGTGGTGCCGCCCGAGTCAATTGATCCGTGCGCCGCATGACTGCGCAGTGTGGATTTGCCCAGACACACCGCGAGTTGGTCGTGCGAAAAAAAACAGTCGGTCATCGCAACACTTTGCTTCGCGGCCCAGATTTTTTTGTCGAGGCCGTCGAAAAAAAATCCCCATAATTCGCCGACCGGTGTGGCGTGTTTCGTTTTGGGATGCAGCAGCGTGTAGCGCAACCAGAACGCCTGCGGTGCCGATGGATGATTGGCGCGCAAAAAGTAACTTTCGTAAAAAGCACCGTTATGCCGATAATAGCGCGAATCGTTGACTTCCCGAAAAAATGGATCGTGCGTGTGGTTCATGATCGAATGCGAAACGGTTCATGCGGATGTTGGAATCGCCACCAGACTTTTTGCATGAGTTCGAGAAACGACGGGCGCCGATCGACGATCAGCTGGGCGTTCAACTGTTCGACGCGAAAAAAAATCGTCTGCGCGTGCGATTCCTGAAAATAAATTTTTCGACTGTAGGTGCCGTCGTGCGCCACCAGATCGCCAAACGTACCGTCGTCGCGCAAGACGTAGCGGAATTTCACCGGTGCAGCGGCGGCGGTATGTTGCGTCATCTCGAATTGTTCTGGCATCGATTGTGTCAGCGGTAATTGCACGGTGAACAGTACGGCCTTGTCTTCCGTGGCGTAGACGAGCGGCGGATTCACCGCAAAATTTTTCGGCGTGAGGGCGGGGTCGGCCAGTGCGGTGCGTGCGCAGGCGAAAAAAAATAGTGCTGCCAACATGCGAGCGCGGTGCGTTTTCATGGTTTCACCACCGCCAGAATTACGATCGCGATGAGCAAAATCGTGGGAACTTCGTTGATGATGCGACACGCGCGTTCGGACAAAATGTAGCGACCCTTCGCAAAACTGCGCTGCACGTGGCCCGCGTAGAATTGATACGCCATGAGCAAGATCACCGCGGTGAGTTTCGTGTGCAACCAATGCGCATGCCACAACTCCGGATTCGCGCGCAGCAAGAGCACACCAAACGTGATGGTGAACGCCATCGCGGGATGCATAATCATGTAGATCAGTTTGTATTCCATTTCGGAATAGACGCGCGCCAACTCAGCATTGGCCTGATGTTTCGCGTGGTACACAAACAACCGAAAAATATAAAACAGCCCCGCGAACCACGCGACCATGCAGATGAGGTGAAACGATTTCAACCAAAGATACGGCATGTGGTGCTCCTTTGTGTGGTGCCGAAGGACGAGGGACGACCGTTCGCTGTGCTCACTGAGACGAAGGACGAAAAAGCATTTCATTGTTGTTCACTGCAGTTTCGTCCTTCGTCTCAGCGAACGTTAGTGAGCGGTCGTCTCTCGTCCCTCGTCCTTGCGGTCCGTCAAAACGGATAATCCAGCATCGTGTAAATCGCCAGACCGTCGCGACCGTACGCGATGTCGACGCGACCTAGCACAGCGGGCGGCGATCGCATACGAAATCCGACACCGCCGGTGGGTTCCAGATTGTGTGCGCGCAAATCACGAAAATCATGAAAGACCTGTCCCACGCTAAAAAACGGATCGATCGAAAACGCGGCCTGAGCGCCGAAAATCCGCCATTCCTTGATGAGCATGCGTTCTTCCAGATCGAGCACGGTGGCGTGGCGATCGGTGAAGCGGCGACTCATGAATCCGCGTAATTCCTTTTCGCCGCCGAGCGATGATTGCAAATAGATCGGCACGCGTGCACCGAAGAGTTGCTGCCAGCGCCAACTGCCCACGGTGGTGAAGCGTGAATGCGGCTGCCACGCAAATTTGCTGCGCAATTCATAGCCGCCAAAAAATGTGTCGGGTCCGGCGACGGCATGCGACAGCAAACCCTGTGCGCTTGCCATTATTCCGCGGGTTGGAAAAAAATCGTTGTCGCGGGAATCGTAGCGAACGCCGGCGCGGTAGATCATTTGATGCGATGCCGCCACCTGCGGATCCGCGCCGTAGCGTGTGCTGGTGTCGGCCACACCACTCACCGCTGCCGGTTGCAGTCGCACGCGCGACCATTCCAGCGCAGATGTGGCCGAGAGATGCGGAAAAAATTCGACCGCCGCCTCGACGTTGCCGCGCAAATACAACGACGTGAAATTCGATTCCGCACTGCGCAGTGTGCGCGGGCCGAATCCGAAAAATCGCTCGAACGGATCTTCCAGATACAAAAAGTGCGTTTGAAAATTCAGATGGTGTGCGTGCCAGCGGCGATTCACATAATCGGCCGAGGCCTCGCGATAAAAATTTTGTGCGGCGCCGCCGTAGAAGCGCAATTCTTCATCGCGTGACGGCGACAGAATCCAATTCGCGAACCCGCCATATTTCGTGGTGTCGTTGTACGTAAACGCTGCCGCCAGAATGCTGAACATCTCGCCATGTTCATCGAGTGCGAGCAATACCGGCAATGCGCCGTACGTTTGTCCTTCGGCGGGATCCGACGCGACGATGGGAATTGGAATGATCTGATAACTCGCGTGTCGAAACGCGCGGAACACGCCGCCCAGATTGCGGGGTGCTTCTTCTGGTGTCGCCGCGCACACGAACACACCGCACACGATCAAGAGCGCGAGTTGACGTCGTATGGTGAAGGAAAAAAAAATTGTGCGCCCCCTAGGTCGTGTGGACTAATTATTTGCGAATAATGCATCCAGATTGCGACACTTCGTTGCCTCCCGGGGCAGTGTCCGCCGGGGGCACGTGATTATTTCAGGGGCTTGCGTCGCCCCCTCCAGCGGCAAAGCCGCATGGAGCCTCCCCCTCATCGCGCCTGTGGCGCTCGCACTGCTGATCAATTTTTTTCTTACGCGAAAAATTTGCACTCACACTCACTCGCGGTGTCGATGCGTCCCGCGGGGGGAGCAAGCAGGAAAACTTCAGCCAGCGGCTGAAGGCAAACTGCGCGGTAGTCCGATGTTCTCTTCCGTTGGGAACGGCAAGCCTCCCGATGTTGCGCCAGCGGCAACCCGCCCCTGGGCCGCGTCCCGTTCAATTAAAAATAATTTTCGCAAACACGACCAAGTGATTTGTCCCCACGTCCTATTGGGAGCAACTCATAGAATTTCGGAGGCGATCGCACAAGATATCAATCGGCAACAATCCGAACGAGAGGACGGTGTCGTTGAAGCAGCGCTCGCTAAAATTTTTTCCGAGTCGGTGCTGCATCGCATGTTTCGCCGCGAGCAATCGCGTGAATCCGTAGTAATACGATGGTGCCTGGCCCGGCATGTCGTAGGTGTAGCGCCGCACTTCCAGATCGGCGAGTTTTTTCGAGGCGCCCAATTCTTCGGTGAGGAAGTGCATCACCTCGTCTGGTGTGATGCGTCCCAACTGCACTTCCGGATCGAGAAAGGCGCGCGCGGTGCGCCAGAGGCGAAATTGCAAACCGACCAGTTGCATGTCGTCGGGCAGAAATGGGGTCACGATCGATTCGGCGTACAGTGCCCAACCCTCAACATTTGCGCTGTTGAAGGCGTATTCCGCACGAATGATCGATGTGCCGCGATCGAGCATGGTGGAAAATTGAATGTCGTGACCGGGGCGTCCTTCGTGCGCAGTCAAAATAACCGCCGCTGCCGGATACGAAAAATCATCGAGCGAGAGGGTGCCGTGCGCGGTGGCGGGAATCACAAACTCCGGACGTTCGCCATGATTGTTCACGAGTGGTGCCGACAACAAATGCGGAATCGGTTGCGAACGACTTTCGCTGTCGCCGCCCAGCCGTATGTGGAGCGGTGTTGCGGGCAGTGTCAGTAAATCATGATCGCGAATGACGCGCGTGAGTAACTGATTTGCGTTGCGATACAGCGCGAGCGGTGCGCCACCGTGCGGCGTCGTGTGGATTTTTAAATTGCGAATCACGGCGGCCGGTGTGGTGTCGGTCCAGCCGTGCGCCTGCGCAACCCGCGCCGCGAGTTGCGTGAATTGTTGATACAGCGCGCGGTAATCGGCGCGTGCTGCGCGAATGAGCTGTGTGGGCGGCGTGTGAATCCCGCTGCTGCGCACATTGAATTGATACAACGCGGCGGGCAGATGAAAATCATCGCGCGCATGCGGCAGAATGTCGCTCCGCACAAACGCGTCGTAAACCTGGGATTGCTGCACGAATACGCGATAATCGTCGTGCCAGTCGGTGCGCGGGCATTGCTGCAGCAACGTGCGAATCGACGCCACGTAGCTCGCCGAATCGTCCAGATAGTGTTGCACTTCTTGTCGCGTCGGCAGGAGTTGTCGGTGCGGATGCTGCTGCAATACAGCGCGTGTCTGACTCTGCAGCGCGGACAAGAGCGGGGCAAACGTGTCGAAGCCGCGCACATATTTGTGAAATCGGAGGGCGGCCGCCCGGCGGCGTGTGGCGTCGGTTTGCTCGTTGATCAATTCGCGCAGATTGTTGAAAATTATTTCTGTGCCGGCATGAAACGGAATCACGCCGAAACGTTCGTCGAGTCGCAAGTCGACGAGTTCCTCTTCGACATCGTGCAGGAGCAATTGCACATCGACCCGGTATTCCGCATCGCGTTCGCCGCGCAATTGGGTGCGCAAACGTTTCTGCCACCGCCGCAGGCGCTCGCGTTCCGGTGTGACCATGTCGTCGACCACGCGCATCGCCTGCGCATCGAACTCGCGATACCCCTCCGACGACGCGCTCTCCGGATTCCACACCGCCCGCTCGAGCGTGTACTCCCGCGCGAGTTGATTGGATCGCGTGATCCAGTCGGCGGTGTGTGCGGGCGCGGCGGCGCGACTTGTGTTGGTGCAGAGGCACCACGCGACAAGGAAGATGATGCGCAACATGGGTGACCTCAATCTACGCCGCCGCGCTGGTGATGGTTTGTTGCGCCAGCGCGATGCCGTCGTGAATGCAGCCGGCCCATTGCGGATGTTCGTCGGCGAAATGTTGTAGTGAGCGCACGAGTGCTGCCTGCCACGCGGGCAGGGTGGGGAGTTGATGCGAGAGTTCGAGAATTTCCACGCGCAAGAGCCAGTCGTCGGGGTGGTCGCGGCCCAACACGTCGAGCACCAGACAGAGCGCTTCGGCCTGATCGGTGGGTGTTTGCGGGCGTTCTCGCAGCTCGCGAATCTGCGTGTAGAGCTGCATGAGCGCGGATTCTTTTTTGGTGAACGTGCGCGTCGGGACATGTTGCACGACAAAATCCTGCGTTTCACCGTACGCGTTGCGATCCGCGGCGCCACCAAAACAACTCGTGACCGCTTCGCCAATCACCATGTCAAATTCGCCCCACGCCGGATCGAACAGGACGCGTTCGCCATGGGTGACGCGGCAGTCGGTGAATGTGAAGATGAGATTTTTTCCATCGCGCTGCACCATATTTTTCAACACGCCGCTGACCGTCACGCCGGAATCAAAATGCAACGTGAGCGATTGACCAATCACCGCGCCGATTTTTTTCAAATCGCCCAACGTGTACTGTGACAAGCATTTCGTCGCACCCTGCAAACGCCCGACGGGCGTGCCAAATCCGTGCGCATGTCTCGCAATATCGTGGCCTGGTAATTCGGCATCGCGATACGATAATTGCGATGGCCCGGCGAAGCGTAAATACATTGGCCGATCGTCCGCGCTCAGAAATTCCTCGAGCACGCCGGAGATTTGTACGCCGGAATTCAGCTCCGCCGTGTTGATCGTTTTGGCGTCGCGGATTTGGGTGAGTCCATACATGCCGCCGCGCTTGAACGCCATGCGATTGGCGAATTCGTCGATCACGCGACTGAGTGTGGCGAAATCGGGTGCGACAAATAATTGCGGTTGCGGTTCGGTAATATCGTACGCGAAATCCGCACAGGCCAAACTCATGGGTAATTTTTTGACCTTCGATTCGAGACACCAGCGACATTCGCCCAGCGACGACAGCAAGCCCGCGCCATAAATGAGCGGGCGGTCGACACTGCCGATCAGTCCGTATTCCACCGTCCACCAATTCATGCGCGCGACCAACGCCCCTTCCGACGGCGCGCCCAACGCGGCGACCGTGTCGGTCAAATGGTGTTCGGCGGCGGCGACCGCCGCGGGTTTGGCGGTCGGGTCTTCTTTTAGGTCCGACAACACGCGAATCGCCTCGTAGAGCGCCATGTCTTCGTGATTCAGAATCGATTTGTTGGCGACCTGCGCATATTTTTTTAAATAATCAGAAAACTCCGGATCGATGAGGATGGGTGCGTGCCCGGCCGCTTCGTGCACAATGTCAGGCGCGGGCGTGTAGAGGAGGTGATCGAGACTGCGAATCGCCGCGCCGATTGGCAGAATTCCCTGCGCCTGCAATTCCATGAACGCCGCGGGCGGCAAAAATCCGCTCACCGGCACCGCGCGCCAACCAAATTTTTCGAGCGCCGCGCTCATGGCGTCGATGTGCGGAATCGTATCGATGGTCGTGCCCGTTTTGACGAGACCTTCCAGGTAACAAGGGTGCG
>Ga0209515_10009464_pt1 | contig 11086 bp, 2 predicted proteins | sample Subgroupgradi54m_FD_187454 | JGI IMG/M metagenome (GOLD analysis project Ga0209515, IMG submission 187454) | Subsurface groundwater microbial communities from S. Glens Falls, New York, USA - GMW60B uncontaminated upgradient, 5.4 m (SPAdes)... ...
TTGCAGGGAACTTCGGGGCGATCGCGAGCTTCGGTTCGGTCACCGTCGTGAGCGCGGGCGACTCCGATGTCTTCGCCGCGAAGCTCTCTGCTTCGGCCGGGGCGATTCAGTGGGTCACGCGCATGGGCGGCTCAGCGTTCGACGCCGCTCAGTTCATCGTCGAATCGCCGGCGAGCGGCCACGCCATCGTGGCCGGTAGCTTCGCGAGCACCGCCGCGTTTGGGCACTTCGGGGCCACAGCATCCGGCTCGGACGATGTTTTCCTGGCCGTGCTGCTGCCATAGCCCGCCGCTGAGTCAGTCCTCCACGCTCATGACCAGCAGCTGACCGAACTCGACCAGGCTCGGGTCTGGATTCGGCTTGTGCACCTGGACATCCAGGAGGAACTTCCCCGGGCCGAGCCACTCGGAGGCGTCGATGATGCCGGAGGATTCCTCATCCTGGGTCATGAAGCCGGGGACGAGCGGATCGAAGCGGGCCGGGTCGTGCTGCGCGAGCAGCTCGAGGGTGTTGCTGGCCAGGTCGAAGCGCCACAGCTTGGCCAGGCGCGGCTGGTTGCCGGGATCTTCCTGCATGTAGACCCAGCGGCCGTCGTTGCTGACGGTCAGGTTGTCGAGCATGCGCGGGTTGACGCCGTCGACGGCGACGGAGTTACCGTCGACGAGAAGATCGAGGGTGCCGCCGGCGGCGGGGTTGCGCCCGTCGCAGAAGGTGACCCGCCACAGGCGCGTCGAGTTGGTGATGTTGGCCGTGGTGTGGAAGAACAGCTGGTTGCCGTTGCGCGGGTTCCACGCGATGTCCTCGGGCCGGTTGAAGCCGGTGACACCGTGGGCCACGTGCAGGGCCTGCAGCTCCGTCCCCGACAGCGCGCTGACGTCGCCGAGATCGTACATGGTCACCGGCGTGCCCGACGGGATGGTCGCCACGGTCGGCTCGACCGGGTAGCCGGCGACGACCAGGCCGAGCAGCGTGCCGTTGGTCAAGCCGGCGCGCTGCACGGGCGAACCGCTCGCCGTCTTGCGGCCGACGTAGAGCACGACCTCGCCCTCGCCCAGCCGGCCGTCGTCGGTGGCCGCGACGATGGTCTTCGCGCCCGATTCGGGACGCGCGACCAGGTTCTCGAAGTTCATCTTGCCCATGCGCGGCAGCTCGTACGAAACGCCTGACTCGACGTCGTGCGCGAAGCCGCGCCCGCCATTGATCTCCTCGCCATTCATGTAGAGACGCTCGCGGTAACCGCGGTGCGTACCATGGTCATGGAACGCCGACCGGGGCGCCAGGTTGCCCGAGCAGAAGCGCGACAACGCGATGCCCTTGGCGGGCGCGTCGTACGCCGCGGTGATGGGATTCCACAGCACGATCCACTTGATGAGGTCCTCGCCCGTGAGCACCCTGCCGCTGCGCCTGTCGATCGTCCACTTCGACACGAAAGTGCCCGTGGCGCCGTGCGCGTGCACCGCACCCTGCGACGGCTCGAGCTCGTGGTTCATGAGCAGCGTGAACGTGCGCGCGTCGTGCTCGCCGAAGGCGCCCAGGCCGTCGGGAACTCCGACCATCTTGTAGCCGTTGCGGGCCACGTCGCCGACCGTGAGCAGCGCGTGGAACGACACACCCGTCTTGAGCGGCACGAGGTAGGGCGTCTCCGAGCTGGTGCCCGCGCCGGGATCGGGCGGCGCGCAGGTGGAAGCCAGCGCCTCCTCGCCGACCGCCGCCTCGTCGCCAGGCAGCTCCTCGTCGGTCGCGTCTGCGGCGCAGCCCGTCGCGAGCATCGAGAACATCACCACCACCCCAGCCCCATTCTTCGACATGGAAGGCCTCCCTCCGTGCTCGTTGCCAACCAGACGACATTCCTCCTCGCGTGCGTCTGCAACAAGGGCAGACCCGGGCAATACACGGTATTAAGACCGTGTTGAATGTGTGGCCAAGGTTCGATCCGAGGACGGTCTAGGTCAAGGCGGAGCGTTCGCGCAGTCGCCACAATGCCATGGCCGCGAGCGCCGCGATGCCGGCACAGGCCGCGCTCACCTGCCAGGGCAGGAAGAGATCCTCGGGCACGAGACTCTCGCCGGGCAGGTGGCCGCCGATGAAGAAGGTCAGGGCGACCGGCGTGGCCCGGTGCGCCATGTGCGCGGCCACCGACGTCCAGGTCGAGCCACCGCTGCGAGCGGCGAGGGCGAGGCCGAGCGCCAGCAGGAAGGCACCGGGGGCGAAGCGCGGGTTCACCTGCACTGCCGAATAGATGACCGCGATGAGCAGCACGGCGCGCCAGCTGCCCGCGCGCGTCTGCCCGCGTACGACCAGGCGCCGCTGCAGGAAGCCTCGGTAGAGGGTCTCCTCGGCGAGCGGCACGAGCACGACCAGGCACGTGAACAGCACCAGCACGGTGCCTGGACCCATGGGCTCGTGCTTGAGCAGCTCTCTCAGCTCTTCCGGGTCGAGCGGCGGCATGGGCAGCGCCTGGAAGATGCGCGCGGTGATCTCGGCGGCCAGCGGCGCCAGCACCACGCCCAGGACGATGGCGAAGAAGAACACCTGCAGCGCGCGCCAGCGGCTGCCCGCCACGGGCTGAAGGCCCACCGCCGCCGTGGTCGACTCGCTCGGCGCCCAGCGCGCCAGCGCGGCGTAGAGCGCCAGCAGCGGCGCGACCAGCTGGGCGACCGCAGCGTTCAGCTCGAGCGCGGTCGAGCCGCTGACCAGGCTGGCGCCCAGGCCGAAGACGAGGATGAAGGCGATGAGGTGCAGGAAGCCGAACAGCACGGCGGTGCCCGCACCGAGCACGGGCGGAGACCTGCTGCCCTGCCCCGAGTCCGGGTCGTTCGAACCCCGGCCGGACGGCTTACCGTCCGGCCGGGCAGAGGGATCGTCAGCCAATCGTGATGCCGAGCTGCTGGCGCACCGCGAAGTACTCCTCGGAGATCGAGTAGAGCACCAGCTCCTTGATCTTGTCCTTCGCCTGCGGACCGCCGACCGAGACCGGCTCCATCGACACCATGCGTGCCGCGACCTCCAGGTCGCCGCACAGGATGAAGCCGACGCGGTGACCGGTGGCCTCGACGGCGTGACCCCACTTGTTGAGGTCGACCTCGCCGGCGTTCTGCAGGAAGCGCTTGACCACCTGGTGCAGCTGCTCGAGGAACTGCGGCTGGATCTTGGTCTGCAGGAGCGGCAGGTACTGCTGCACCAGCGGGACCATCTCCGGCTTGATGGGGAAGCGCGGCTGCACCAGCACCAGCGCGCTCATGAACGCGGTCTTGAGCTCGGTGTTGGTGGGCAGCGCGAGCTTGAGGTAGTGCTCGGGCCGCATGTAGCACAGCTGCTTGGCCGCGTTGTAGGCGATCTCCTTCTCGGGACGGCCCTGCAGCATGTTGGCGCGCACCACGAAGGACGGGATGAGCACGCCCTTCTCCTCGCAGTTGGCGAGCAGGATCTCGCCCGGCTGGTCCTGCTGCAGGTAGACCTCGGGCATCATCACGTTGAGGACCTGCGCGGTGTAGTAGAACACCTTGGAGAACAAGAGCTGGTCGCTCTCGATCATCCGCTTGTCCTTGCGCTTCAGGCCGAAGACCTTGTGCGGCTTGGCGTTGACCAGCGCCGCGCCGTGCCACACCGCGCCGAAGATGGCCGAGACGTAGCGGTCCTCCTCGGGGTGGAAGATCTTCTTCCACATGTCGTCGTTGATGCGCTGCTTGGCGCGTACGAAGCCCTTGGGCTTGTACGTCTCGTAGAACTGCTGCTCCTCGGCGTCGGCCTTCTTGAGGAAGACCAGCGTGTTGCAGATGCACCACGCCTTGTCGTAGGCGTGCGCGTCCATGTAGATCTTGCGCAGCGCCTTGTACGAGTCGATCTTGAACGGCTCCTGCTTGAGCATGGCCATGTGCTCGCCGACCGCCTTCTCGGCGTACTCCGGCCCGGACAGCACGTAGAGCTCGGCCAGGATCTCGTGCCGCTGCTTGTTGCCCGGCTCGAGCTGCGCGGCCACTTCGAAGGCCTGCGCCGCCGCCTTGGTCTCCTTGAGACGCGTGCGGTAGATCTCGCCCAGGCTGTGCCAGAGCAGGGTCAAGAGCCGGTCGCCCGGCTTCATGGGCATGCGCTTGATCATGCGCCGGTAGCTGCGCTCGAGCTGCTTCCAGTCCTTCTTGGCGGTCAGGATCTTGTCGATCGCCTCGAAGGCCTTGAGGTACTGCGGCTGCTGGTCGGCCTTGACCTTCTCGGGATCGGCGAAGTAGGCATCGAGCGCCTGGTTGAAGTGCTCGATGGCCTCGTCGACGCTCTTGACCTCGTCGCGGCTGGTCACGCCCGCGGCGTAGAAGTACTTGCCCTTGCGGATGGGATCCGCCTCGAGCTCGGCGAAGCGGACCATGACCTCCACGGCCTTCTTCCACTGCTTGGTCTCGCTGTAGCGATCGAGCAGCTTCTGCAGCAGCGCGTGGTTCTTGGGCTTGATCTCGAGCGCCTCGAGGTACGCGGCGATCGACTTCTGCGGGTTCTGCAGCCGGTCGTGGTACAGGTCGCCGATCTCGTCGAGGATCTTGAAGCGCTCGTTGTCGTCGGCGTTGACCAGGAGCTGCCGCTTGGCGTGCACGACCGCCTCGAAGTCACCGCCCTGACCCTGTAGCTCGATGACCGCCTCCAGCGTCTGCCGGCTGGAGGGGTCGATCTCGAGCGCCTTCTCGAACATGTTGAGCGCCTTCTTGCGCTCACCCAGCTTGTTGCGGACCTGACCGAGGCGGTAATAGATCTCGACGACCTCGGCTTCCTTCTGCGACTCGCGGTGCTGCACCAGGATGGTCTGGTAGATCTTCCCCGCGCCGTCCCAGTCCTCGATCTTGTAGAGCAGGTTCGCCCGCCCCAGGAGCGTGGGCAGGTAGGTCGAATCCAGGTCGTAGGCCGCCTTGTAGTACTTGAGCGCCTTCTCGTTGGCGCCCAGCTCGTCGGCGGTGCGCGCGGTGCGGTAGTACAGCTCGTTGAGCTGCTTGGCGTCCTTCTTCAGCTGGCCGGCCTTGCGCACCAGCATGTCGAGGATGGGCTCGAGCTCGCGGAACTTCTTGTCCTGGAAGTAGTACTCGGCGAGCGGCTCGCCCGCCTCGATGTGCTCGGGGTCGAGCGCGATGGTGGCCGCGTAGTACTCGGTCGCGCGCGCCGGATCGTGCAGCTTCTTGTCGAGGATGGTGGCCGCCTCGTAGAGCAGGCGGATCTTCTCCATCGGGTGCACCGTGTACTGCTCGGCGCGCGCCATCATGTTGGCGGCCTTCATCCAGTCGCCGCGCTTCTTGTACAGCGCGGTGAGCGCATTCATGGTCGGCAGGTGGGCGGGGTCGAGGTTGAGCGCCTGCAGGAAGCGCTCCTCCGCGCCCACCGAGTCACCCTGCCGCTCGTCGAGCAGCCGGCCGATGCGGCAGTGCAGATCGACACGCAGACGCGGGTCGTCGGTGATCTCGACCAGGCGCGCCATGACCTGCGCGGCGCGGTCCCAGTCCTCGATGCGCTCGTACAGCCGGCCGAGCGCGTGCAGCGAGCGGTGCTCGTCGGCGTCGAAGGAGAGCACGTCGTTGTACGCCTCGATGGCGCGATCGACGTCGGCGAGCTCCTCCTCGTAGACCTGGCCCATCGCGCAGTAGAGGTCCATGCGCGTGCCCGGGTCGCCCGCCGACATGATGTGACGGCGGTAGGTGTCGACCAGCGACTCCCACTTCTTTTCCTGGCGGTAGAGGCGCGCCAGCTCGCGGTAAGCGCCGTAGTTGCGCTCGTCGATGACGATGATCTTCTCGAGCGCCTCGGCGGCGCGATCGAGCTTGCCGAAGCGCTCCTCCCAGGCGGAGGCCATGCGCTGGTAGAGCGAGACCTTCTCGGCATCGGTCGCCGAGGCGTCCAGCTGCTGCTCGAGGATGTCGAGGTACTGCTCCGACTGGCCGGTCTTCTCGTACAGCCGTTCGAGCGCGCGCAGCGCCTGCAGCGAGTGCGCGTCGACGGTGAGCACGTTCTTGTACGAGCTGATGGCCTGGGCCGGCTCGTTCAGCCGGTCGTCCCACAGGCGGCCGATCTCGAGGCCGATCTTGACCTGCGCGTCGGGGTCGCTCTCGGCGTTCTGCTTCTTCTGCAGCACGCCGATGAGCTGCTCCCACATCTCGTTGCGGCGGTACAGCCGGTCGAGCGCGGTGAGCGCGTCCTGGTTGGACGAGTCGGCGTCGAGCGCGGCGTTGTAGGCGGTGATCGCCTGCAGCGGGTCCATGAGCTGGGTCTCGAGCAGCTCGGCCAGCGACAGGTACAGATCGACGCGTTTCTGCGCGTCGGGCTCGATGGCGGCGTGGCGGCCGAGCACCTCGATGAGCTCGCCCCAGCTGCCGCGCTTGCGCTGGAAGTCGGCCAGCGCGGTCAGCGCGCCCAGATGGTTGGGATCGAGGCGCAGCGCCTGCTGCACCGAATGGATGGCGTAGTCGAGGTGCGAGAGATGATCGCCGTACCAGCGCCCGATCTTGACCCACAGATCGGTGGCCTTGCCCGGCTCGGTGTGCTCGAGGGCGGCGACCACCTGCGAGTAGTCGGCGAGCAGCTCCTCCCACTTGCCCGCGCCTGTGGCCAGGCGCTCGAGCTCCTTGGAGGTGGCGGTGTTGGCGTAGTCCTCCTTGAACGCGGCCTGGAGCACGACGAACGCCGACTCCTGGTCGCCCATCTCCTCCTCGTAGATCTTGGCCACCTGCTGGAAGAGGGCGATGCGCTCCTGCGGCGAGTCGGTGTGCTCGACGCGCTCGAGCAGGACCTCGGTCAGCTTGTCCCAGGCGTACTGCTCGCGGTAGATGGCCTCGAGGCGCTGGCTGGCGATCTGGTTGCCCGGGTCGCCCGAGCGCACGCGCTCGAACACCTCGGCCGCCTGCGGCTTGTCGTCGACCTTCTCCTCCCAGATCGAGCCGGCCTGCAGCAGCGCCTGCTGCTTCTCCACCGGATCGTCGAGCACCGCGGCGCGCTTCTCCAGCACGTCGATGCACTCCTCCCAGCGCGCCTCGCGCGTGAACAGCGCCTCGAGCGCGGCCAGGGCGCGGAAGTCGGCCGGGTTCAAGCCCAGCACATGCCGCCACGCGGTCACCGACGCATCGACGCGTCCGATGATCTCGCCTTCCAGCTGACCGAGCTGGGCGTAGAGCTCGATGCTCTCGTCCTCGCTCAGCGCGCCGGACATCTGACCGGCGTCGAGGATCTCGCGCAACGTGTTGGACAGCTCGTGCCACGCCTGGGTCGAGCGGTAGAGCGTGGCCAGCGCGCGCAGGGTCTCCAGATCGTGACGGTCGAGCTCGTAGGCGCGCATCCACGCCTCGAGCGCGTTGCGCTCGCGCGACAGCTTCTCGGCCCAGACGCGACCCAGGCGCTTGTACAGCGGCACCTTGTCGGTGGGCTCGGAGGTGATGCGCACCTGGCGCTCGACCACCTCGACGAGATCGCGCCACAGCTCGCGCCGCTCGTGGATGTCAGCCAGCGCCCACAGCGCGGTGGGATCCTCGCCGCGCAGGTCGAGCACGCGGCCCCACAGGTCGACCGCCGCGTCGTCGTTCTGCAGCGCGTCGGAGGCCAGGCGCGCCATGTGCGCGTAGACCTCGGCCATCTCCTCGTCGCCCTGAGCGACGTCGACCATCTTCTCGTAGATCTCGTAGAGCTTCTGCCACTCCTGGCGCTTGAAGTAGACCCGCTCGAGCGCTTCCAGCGCAGTGCGGTTGCGCGAGTCCTGCTCGAGCACCTTGTCGTAGCAGACGATGGCCGCGTCGGTGTCGCCGAGCACGTCGGCCTGCACGCGGCCGAGGCGGAAGTAGAGCTGGATCTGGTCGTCGGCCGAGACGGTGTTCTCGACGCGCCGGCGCAGGATCTCGGCCAGCTCGGTGTACATGCCGGCCGCCTCGTAGATGCGGTCGAGCGCTTCCAGCGCGTCGGGGTCCTTGGCGTCGAGCCCGAGCACGCGCAGGTAGGATTCCTCGGCACGCGCCGAGTCGCGCTGCTCGGCGTCGTAGACGCGCGCGATCTTGAGCAGCACGCTGCGCTGGATGTCAGCCTCTTGCCGCCGCGACAGCACGTCGTCGTAGACGGCGACCAGCTCGCTCCACGCGCCGGTGTCGCGCGCCAGGCGCTCGGCCTCGGCGCCGGCCAGCTCGGAGCGCGGATCCTCGGTGAAGGCGGCGCCCCACCAGCCGAAGGCGCGGCCGGCGTCGAGCAGCTTCTGCTCGGACAGCTCGGCCAGGCGCTGGAAGGCCGACTGGCGATCGTGGGCATCGCCGGTCTTGGCCAGCTGCACCTCGTGGATCTTGTGCAGCTTCTCCCACTCGCCCGCGGCGCGGTGCAAGGGCTCCAGGATGCCCGCGATCTCGAGCGGGCTCTGACCCTCGGCGAGGAGGAGGTCGAGCGCGGCCAGGGTCGACGTGTGCTCGGCGTTCTGGTTCAGGATCTCGCGGTAGACCTCGATGGCGGAGGGCACGTCACGCAGGTTCTGCTCGAGCACCTGGCCGAGGCGGAACTCGATGGCGATGGCCTCGTCCTCGTTGCCGGCCAGCCGGCTCTCCACGCGCAGGACGTCGACCAGCTCGCGCCACTGCTGCGACTGCTCGTACAGCTTGTCGAGCGCGAGGATGGCGTTGCGGTTCTCGCCGTCGACGTCGAGCACGCGCCGCCAGGTCTCGATGGCCTTGGCGGGCTGGGCCAGCTCTTCCTCGTGCACGCGCGCCAGGCGCGACAGGAGGTCGATCTGCCGTGGCGCGTCCTGCGGCTTCTGCAGCTCGCTCTCGTACAGCGCGGCCAGCTGGGCGAAGCCGCGCGTGGCGTCGGCGAGACGCTCGAGGTGACCGAGCGTCTGCTCGTTGGACGAGTCCTCGCGCAGCGCACGGCCGTAGGCCTCGAAGGCGGGCTGCAGCTGATCCAGGCGCCGCTCGTACAGATCGGCGATCTGGTGCAGGAGCTCCACGCGCCGGATGGAATCCTGCGAGCGCGCGTACATGACCTCGTAGACTTCGACCAGCTTGAGGAACTCGGCGGTCTGCTGGTAGATGGGCTCGAGCACCTGGGCCGCGAGCACCGGCTCGCCGTCACCGTGGAGCAGGTGGTCGAGCGCCTCGATGGTGGGCTCGTGCTGCGGATCGAGCGCGAGCGCCTCGCGGTAGCTGTCGATGGCGCGGGTCAGATCCTTGAGCTCGGTCTCCCACAGCTGCCCGATGCGGTGCTTGAAGGCCACCGTCTCGCCGGTCGACTGCGACAGCTCGACCTCGCGCTCGAGGATCGACAGCAGGTCGTACCAGCGACCCGCCGCGCCGTACAGGCGGTCGAGCGCCTGGATGGCGTTCAGCTCCTCGGCGTCGATCTCGAGGATGGCCTGGTAGGTCTCGATGGCGCGTGCGTTGTCGTTCAGCTCGCGGTCGTAGACCTGGCCGAGCACGAACAGCATCTGCTTCTTCTCTTCGGGCGACGCGGCCAGCTCGGCCTTCTTGGCGTAGATGTCCTTGAGCGGAGCCCAGCGCTCGAGCCGCACGTACAGGCGCTCGAGCGCGTCCATGGCCGGCCCGTCGATGTCGTCGAGCGCGAGCACCTGGCGGAAGGTCGCGATGGCCGAGTCCGGGCTCTCCAGCACGTCCTCCTCGATCTGCGCGGCGCGGTAGAGCAGCGCCTTCTTCTCGGGCAGCTCGAGCACGATGTCGGCCTTGCGCTTGTACGACTCGACCAGCTGAGGGAAGTCCTGGTTGCCCTCGTGGATGGCCTGGATCGAGGTCGCGGCGTTGAGATCGCCGGGCGCGACCTTGAGCACGCGCTCGTAGGTCTTGACCGCGGCGGCATCCTGGCCGAGCTCGATCTGCTGGATCTGGGCCAGGCGCGTGAGCAGGCCGACCTTGAGCTCCTCGTCGGGGACGGCGGTGGAGACCTCGTCGTAGAGCTGGACCAGCTCGGGCCACTTGTTCAGCACGCGTGCGTGGCGCTCGAGGCGCTGGCGCGTGTCCTCCGAGGCGGCATCCTCGCGCAGCGCGCGCGCGTAGGTGGCGAAGGCCTGCTCGCCGTCGTCGCCGCCGACCTCGTAGAGCTCGCCGATCTGATGGTAGAGCTCGATCTTGCGCACTGGATCGAAGGCGTGGCGCACCATGATCTCGTACACGCCCACCTGCTTGTGCCAGTCGCCGGTCTGCTTGTAGATCGGCTCCAGGATGGTCGCGATGACCTGCTCCTGCTCGGGCTGCACGATGAGGCGTTCGAGCGCGGCGATGGCGATCTGGTTCTGCGCGTCGAGATCGAGCACCTGGCGGTAGGTGTCGACCGCGGCCGCGGTCTCGTGCAGACGCGTCTCGCGCAGCTCGGCCAGGCGGCACAGGAGCACCACCTGCTCGCCGCGGTCTTCCACGAGCGCGAGCTGGCGCGACAGGTTGTCGGCCAGGTCCTGCCAGTGCTGCTGCTGCACGAACAGACGGTCGAGCGCACGCAGGGCCTTCAGGTTGGTCGCGTCCTGACCGAGGATCTCGCGGTAGGTCGCGATGGCCTCCTCGGGGTTCTGCTGCATCTCCTCCCAGATCGAGGCGATGCGGAAGAGCAGCTGCAGCCTGACCTCGCCGTCCTGGGCGAGGTCGACCTTCTTCTTGTAGATCTCGAGCAGCTCGGGGTACTTCTCCTCGCGCTGGAAGAGGCGATCGAGCGCCTCGAGCGCGGCGGTGTCCTCGGGCTCGATCTGCAGCGCACGCCGGTAGTGCTCGACCGCCTTGGCGGTGTTCTCCAGCTTGTCGTCGTAGATCGACGCCACCTTGAGCGCCAGCTCGTGCGCCAGGGTGCCGTCGATGTCGTGCTTGCCCGAGAGCGCGGACTCGTAGAGCACGACCAGGCGCGGGTAGCCATCGTCGAGCAGCGCCGCGATGCGGTCGAGCTCGGCGCGCGCTTCCACGCGCGAGGGATCGATCTTGAAGCTGCGCGCGTACGCGTCGAACGCGCGGCTGGCGTCGCCCAGCTGGTTGACCGACAGCTCACCCACGCGCAGGAGCAGCTGCACGCGCCGGTCGAGGCCTTCCTCGCGCGCAAGCTGGATCTCGTGCACGCCGACCAGCTTCTCCCACGCGCCGATCTTCTCGTAGATCGGCTCGAG
>Ga0209515_10009465_pt1 | contig 11085 bp, 14 predicted proteins | sample Subgroupgradi54m_FD_187454 | JGI IMG/M metagenome (GOLD analysis project Ga0209515, IMG submission 187454) | Subsurface groundwater microbial communities from S. Glens Falls, New York, USA - GMW60B uncontaminated upgradient, 5.4 m (SPAdes)... ...
CGAGGATGACGAAAAGTGCGGACATAAAGTTCAATTTCAGGCTTGTAGACAAGCTAAAAAGATGCTATCATAATCTGAAATAAAATTCATGGTGAACAAAAAACAAAGAAAGGAATTACGGCAAAAAACTTGGGGTCTGCTCATGAGCGGGCAGATTCCGCTCGTGCTCATCAAGGATGAGATCGATGCGCACATCCACCACATTCTCCGAGGTATTATCGATGGCATTGCCGCGATTGGAATGCAGCTGGCCGTGGTGGAGCCCATTGATCCTTCTCGAAAAATGGAGTGGGAGGAATTCAGGAAAAAGCACCCGAAGTGGATCACGATCATCGACCGTGAAGAAGCGAAATCCGATGTTTTTGACATCGCTCTTTTGGAAGATTTGACGGTTGAACGTCTACGAGAGCTTCGAAGTCAAAAAATGGTCCCCGTCGCAGAGAAGGGTGTTTCCACCTTTGATCCCATCGAAGAAAAAGGGAATGGATTCCTTTTTCACGAGAACCCATGGTCCCTTTTTGCTGCGCTCGTGCGAGCCCAAGAAACCTATCGATTTCCCTATGACTGGGAAAATCTTATGAAAGCGGCTTCGAAGATATCGGTCTAAATTCAATGCCTTGATCAGCGGCTTTCAATGCTTTTTGGAATGCTCTTGCTCCAGCCTGGAGTCCTTCGGGGTGATGTTCTATAATGTGTGATCCGTCCAGGACCACATCGTGTCCCATTTTTTTCACCCGATCTTCCAGGTCAGCGAGCTCATGGAGCCCAAAGATAAGCGGTAAAAATGATTTATGTGCTGTTGTTTCGCTTCGTGCGACAATGTTGACACCAAGGGAGTTTTTTATCATGGTGGAAAATGCTTTGCTCACGAAAGCCTTTGTTTCACAGGGAAGAAGAAGACATTCCGGCTCCGGAAGTGAGAGAAGGATCAGGTCGTGATCGGCCGTGATCAACCCAAGGGAAGCCAGTGCGCCAAGTCCAATCAGAGCGCTCTCCACCCCGACGATCTTGAGCTCATGTTCTTTGGCGACAGCGCACCGCCGTTCCATTTCGAAGATCGATCGTGCGGTAATATTGGGAACATACCATTTTTTACCTTTCTTCAGACTTGTCTGTTTTTTTTCCTCTTCGCTAAGAAAGGCGATGCGCTCTTCGAAAGCATGATGGGAAAAAGAAGTGAGCGCGGGGTGATCCATGACCAGATCGGTGCCTCCGGAAAAGAGATGATAGGCAGCTTCGAGACAGGCGGTGGGAGTGCGCCCATGAGATTTGGGGATACGAGCCGCGCTGAGGGGTCGATCCGGCGCTTGAAGTTTTTTTCGAAGACTCTGGCGATCTTGAACCTTGCCGATGAGGGGTGGAAGAGTGCCGTCGAGTATTTCGATCTCGGAGAAAATGTCTGCCGTAAGAAAACCGAGAAGCACGGAAAGCTGCTGAAGGATATTTCCACCCTCAACGCTTCCCTCAGGAAACGTGATGGTGCATTCCCGATATGGGACGTGAATGTCTTCGATCTGAGGAGCTACTCCAAGCTGAGAAATCTTCGAAAGCTCTTCAAGCGATTTCAGAAAAGAAAGCCTGAGCTGAGGGAGAAGACGAACCCGAAACCAGACAGAAGAAGTCATTATTTTCCTTCAAAAGAACTGCCCAATGATCCGCCGCCAAGAAGGTTGCCAAGATCAAATGGTTTAGAATCTTTTGGAACCTCGAGATTTCCAGTGACGTTCGTCCAGGTTGTCGTGAAATCCCCTGAAAGCTTCCCGGCAATATCACCGCCGAGGTTTGCATCGCCTTTCCAATGGCTTGTATTGCCATCGGATGTCCAGGAGACTTTCGCATCCAGATTGAGATTTTTTTCCGTATCTTTTGAAGTGATGGTGAGATTAAAAGCGCTGATATCATAGGATTTGCTGATGCTCACCTGGAGCGAATACTTGGTATCCGCAAGTGTCTTGTCGATGGAGGCGAGGTATTCCGGTGTGACTTCAGTTCCTTGGATTTTCCCAACGGCCGTCAGATAGCTTTTGAGTTTTTCTCCACTGACCACGACTTCGAGGGTGCGATTTCCGAGATCTTTTTTGACCTCAAAAAAATTATTGCTTTTCGCCATCTCGACGATCTGTCGCCTCATTTTTTCATCATTGACGGGGAGGCGAATCGTTGAGGGGTCAAAGATATCGACGGGGAAAGAGACCCACTGACCTTTGTAGAGATTCGTCATAAAATTGGCCATCATATTGGTCTGGGGGTCATCGGTATTAAGACTGAGATTGTTGACGAGGGCATACACCTTTTTCCCAACAGCGCGCATTTCTCCGGTGATGGAGGAGTCGGCAGATTTTCCTGCTACCGTACCCTTTCCTTTCAGGTCGAGCGTAAGGCCAACTTTTCGATCTTCCGGTTTTGACATATCGAACTGGACGGCACCTTTGCCATTGAGATCGACATTGTTGTGATCATAGTCGATACTGAGCTTTCCTTCAGCGCTCACGGAGCCTTTTTGATAGTCGCTATCCTTCTGGATTTGTTTTTCCCAGGCTTTGTTCAGCATCACCGTTGGGTCTTCGCTCACGGCTTTACCACAGCCAAAAAGAGAAAGGCTGAGTATCATGGTCAAGGAGAGTAAAGAGAGTTTTTTCATAAAAAAGAAAAGAGATGCCTTCACTCTACCACACCGATCAATGAATGCTGAGTTGATCCGCATGAATCACCATTCCTAAGTTTTCTTTCTTTTCGAGCGCTTCTCGAATGCGTTCGCTGCCATATTTCGGGCGACCAATACCTACTGGCTCGCCCTTCATGGAAAGCAGCAGTACGGCATCATGAGCATTGAAACCCGGACTGACATCCTTCACACCAACCATTAGCAGACTCTTTCGTTTCCGAACGGCCGCTACGGCACCTTCATCCAGCGTCATATGACCCTTCGGAAGAGAGCAGTACTTGAGCCAGTGTTTGAATCGATGTGGTTTCACCTCCTGTGCCGGCTTAAAATACGTTCCAGCTGATTGTTTGGTATCCACGATCTTTTCGAGAATGTTGGGAGTTTTTCCATTGACCAGAAATGTTGTGATGCCGGCCTCAGTGGTGATCTTGATGGCCTGGAGTTTGCTCACCATGCCCCCCAGTCCCACCGCGGAACTCGATGCGCCGGCCATCGCCATGATCTCATTACTTATTTTTTCCACTTCGCGGATAGGCTTGGCATCCGGATGAGTTCGAGGATCCTGGTCGTAGAGACAGTCGATATCCGAGAGCATGATGAGCTTGTCGGCCTTGATCGACACGGCCGTCAGTGCCGCAAGGAAATCATTACCACCAAAGTTCACCCCGCGGTTGCTGATGACATCATTTTCATTGAGGATGGGGATGACGCGGAAACGAAGGTAGCCCTCCAGCGTGGTGATCAGATTGGCGTGCTCAAGCTGGTCGGCGAAGTTGTCTCGGGTGATCAGGGCCTGAGCAATGGGAATTTCGTGGGCTGAAAAGACCTGCTGGTATTTCCACAAGAGCTTGGCTTGCCCCAGGCCGGCGTACATCTGACGGCGAACCTGACGTCGCTTCTCGTCCGAAAAATTCCGAATGCCTCGGCCCGATGCCACCGCGCCGGAGCTGACGATGAGGATACGGTGACCTTCTTCGAAGAGCTTCGCGATTTGCTTCGCGAGATGGGTGAGTACCTGCTCGTTGAGGGATTTGTCGGGATTGCTCAGCACAGCGGAGCCGATCTTGATGACGATAGTTTGTAAACAGAGCATAAAAGAAAATCCCAAATTCTAATAACAAAATCCTAAATCCTAAACAATATCAAAATTCAAAGGTTCCAAATCCAAAACTAATTGCGTTCATTTTGATTTTTGAATTTTAGTATTTGGATTTGTTTAGAATTTAGTGCTTAGAATTTAGGATTTATTTCTTTTTTTTAGGATATTCTTATGAATCCGTTGCTGCGGATGAACCACTTATACGTCGTCAGCGCCATGAGTCCCATCGGCCCTCTGGCATGGAGTTTCTGCGTGCTAATGCCGATCTCGGAGCCAAGACCAAATTGTGCGCCATCGGAGAAGGAGGTGGACGTATTCACGTAGACACAAGCGGCATCAACCTCTTGCTGAAACCTCTTGGCATTCGCTTTATTTTTCGTCACGATGGATTCAGAGTGCTTCAATGAGAACTTGCGAATGTGCCTGAGGGCAGCGTCCAGAGATGGTACAAGCGCAACATTCATCTGGATGCTGAGAAACTCAGTCGCGAAATGTTTCTTCGCGTCTTTTTTCAGGAGTTTCGCAGGATAGGCACGATTCAAAATTGAATAACTTTTTTGATCAGAGTGAAGGATCGTTTGGCTCGGAAGCATTGTTTTTGCAAGCTTGGGAAGGAATTTCCTTGCGATCTTCTCGTGCACCAGGATAGTATCCACGGCATTGCAGACACTCGGGCGCCTCGTTTTTTCGTTCACAATAATTCGGCAGGCCATCGGGATATTGGCGCTTTCGTCCACGAAGGTATGCACCACGCTCGCGCCGGTTTCGATGACCGGCACGGTGGCGTTTTCTCTTACCCATTTTATTAATGAAGCCCCGCCGCGGGGAATGATCACATCGACCAGTTCATGGCTCCGAACAAGCTTCTTGAGCTTGTTGCGACCGGGATCAAGGAGCGTGACAGTGTTCGTCGGCATGCCCGCTTTCTTCAGCGCCACCTGAATCAGCTTCGTGAGGGCGCGGTTCGTTTCATAGGCATCGGAACCACCGCGGAGAATAACGCAGTTGCCAGATTTGAGACAGAGGCTTGCCACATCAATCGTCACATTCGGTCGGGATTCATAAATGACCGCGATCACGCCAATGGGCACGGTAATTTTTTTGATCTGAATACCAGAAGGCGGTGTGTAATCTTCCAGCACCTTCCCCAGAGGATCCGGCAGCCCGATGACCGTCTCAAGTTCACTGGCCATACTTTCGATTCGCTTCTCGGTCAGCAGCAGGCGATCGAGCATGGGATCTTTCGAGTCTTTCTTTTTCACATCTTTTTCATTGGCCTGCAAGATGATTTTTTTGTTCTGCAGGAGTTCTTTTCGTAAAAAACGCAGCACACGGTTTCGCGTTTCGAGCGAAGCAAGAGCAAGCTGCTGGGATGATTGGGCAATGGTCATTGTTTGGCCAATTCTTGGCAGCGAGTATACGCCGCTTTGAGCATTTTGGCGAAGAGGGATTCGAGCTGAGCTGATTTAAGAACTTTTAATCCTGCTTCCGTAGCCCCTCCCTTACTCGCTACTTGGGTCTGAAGTTCGAACGGTGTTTTGTGGCTTGCTTCAAGCAAGGCTAAAGATCCTTCAAGGGTTTTCAGAAGCATCAGGTGCCTCGTCTGCGCTGGTAGTTTGAATTGTTCGGTGGCAGCAAACCACGACGCAACAAGAGAGTAGAAGAAGCCAGGCCCGCATCCGGAGAGCGCTGTGACATCGTTGAGCAAAACTTCGTCGCTGACTTCGAAGGTAAAACCGACGACCGAGAGAATGTTCTGAACGATATTCTTTTCTTCCGGAGAGATTTGTCCAAACCACCCGACAACTCCTTGATTCACGAGGGCTGGCGTGTTGGGCATCGAGCGAACAATTTTTTCATGGTGAAGAAGATCAGAGATTTTTTTGATTGGCACTCCCGCCATGATGGAAATCACGATCGTTTTTTCACTGATTCTTCCTGAGATTTCTTTCGCGAGCTCGTCAAACTGTTGCGGCTTCACCGCGATGATGAGAACGTCCTGCGACAGCAGTGCAGCATTCTTTCCCGCTTCATTGCCGATCATCAGATCCATTCTTGAAACAAGGTCTTTTTTCAGGAATGCTTGCGCGAGCGCTGTGCCCATATTGCCGCCTCCAATAATACCAATCGTCATCGTATTGGAAAAAGTTTTTGCAGGGTCATGAATTCTTCCAGCTTCTCGGCGGTAGCGCGAATGAACTCATCTTCGGGGTCGATCTCCAGAGCCTTGCTGATCCACACGTTGGCTTCTTCGACATACCCTTCAAACATGAGGCTTGCGCCCAGATCGTTGTACGCCAGCGCATTGTGAGGATCGAGTTCGATGGCCTTGTGCAGAAGGTTCCTTCCGACTCCAGTGCCTCCCAGCATGCAGTGAATCCATCCGAGATTCCGGAGGACCTCGGTATTGTTCGGACTCAGCTTATCCGCCACCTGCAGATGCTTGATGGCGCGTTTCAGTTTCATCGTGCGGCCGTAGGCGCAGCCCAGCAAGAAGTGGTCGTACCAGGGATTGTTTTCATGGCTCTCAAATATTTTTTTCAGACGTCGGGTCGCCGTCATCTCCGGGTCGCTACTTTCGGGGAGCTTTTCGTCCGGACCTTCCTCATCCTCTACCATATCCTCGCTGGGAAAAGACTTCGAAGACCAGAGCAGGGGTTTGATGGCTTTTTCGGGTTTTCCGGAGTAGAGGTAGGCTTCTCCCAGCAGTGAGATCACCGAATAATCATCAGGGTGTTCTTTGCTGAGTTCTTCCAGCTTTTTGAGGGCTTGATCCATGTACCCCTCATTCATGAGGTGCTCGATCATGTGGAGCTCGTGGGGGAGATCGTCCATGGAGGAAAATTTTCAATTTACAATTTACAATTTTCAAATTAAGACATTGAAACATTGAAAATTCATTGAAAATTGATAATTGAAAATTATAAAATTCCTTTTATTTTTTTAACCAGATCTTTCTCTTTCAGCACCTGCGTCGTATCGATACCTCTCTCTTTCCATTCTACTCCACCCGCTTCGATCGAGCGAGGGCTCAGGGTCAGGCGAATGGGAATGCCGATGAGATCGGAGTCGGCAAATTTTTTGCCAGGAGAAATCTCGCGATCATCGAAGAGAACTTCGATACCTTTTTTCTGGAGCGACTCATGGAGCTTCTCCGCTTTTTTTCGCATGGACTTCTGGTCGAGATTCAGGGCGATGAGATGCACGGCAAAAGGTGCGATGCCCTTGGGCCAGATAATGCCCTTTTCATCATGGGATTGCTCCACCGTCGCGGCCACGACTCGGCTCATACCGATACCATAACAGCCCATTTCAACTGGAGTTGATACACCTTTTTCGTCGGCGTAGTTGATACCCATGCTCAGCGAATATTTTTGTCCGAGTTGGAAAATATGCCCGACCTCGATACCGTGTTCCATTTTCACTTTTCCTTTTTCACATTTTGGACAGGTGTCACCAGTCTTCACGGCGCGAATGTCGACGAACTCTGGAGTCGGGAAATCACGCTCGAAATTTACGTTGATCAAATGGAAATTCGTCTCATTCCCTCCGCACTCGAAATTTGTTCGGTCTTGGATGGAAAGATCTGCGACGATCTTCACAGATGTTGGGAGATTAACCGGACCCGCGTAGCCGACTTCGGCTCCGGTTAATTTTTTGATCGTAGCCGCATCCGTGAGCGCCAGCTGCAAGACCTTCAAATGATTTTTTAGCTTCACTTCATTGATGTCGTAATCACCTCGCACGAGTGCTGCAACAATTCCACCTTCAGTCTTGAAGAGGAGTGTCTTCGTCGTCTGACGAGCATCCACTCCGAGGTGTTTCGCGAGTGCTTCAACACCAATCACTCCTTTACCTTCGACCTTCTCCATCTTCTTCATCTCTTTTTCTTGCTTCACCTGCTCGATCACTGACGTCGCTTTTTCAAGATTTGCTGAGTAGTGACACTCATCGCAGATCACGATCCTGTCCTCACCCACTTCCGTAAGCACCATAAATTCCTCAGATCCACTGCCACCCATGGCGCCGGAATCCGCCGCAACTGCAATGGTTTTCACACCCAGTCGCCTGAAGACAGCCAAGTAAGTTTCTTTCATCAGATCATAGCTTTTCTTCATGCCTTCCGTATCTTTGTCGAACGAGTACGCATCTTGCATCATGAACTCTCTCGTGCGAAGAATGCCGCCCTGCACTCTGATCTCATCTCGAAATTTTAGCTGGTTTTGATTGACGATCACCGGAAGGTCTTTGTATGAATTGATGAATCTGCGTGCCAGATCACTCACGGTTTCTTCATGAGTAGGGGCGATAATCAGATCTTGTCCTCGCTTGCTTTCAAATCGCACGATGATGTCTTTCATCGTCTCCGCCCTTCCCGTCTCTTCCCACAAGGTTGCCGGATGAATGATCGGCATGAGCAGATCCTGAACACCACGTTTCTCAAACTCTTCACGAATGATGCGATCCACATTTTTCAGCACTCTCCACCCGAGCGGTAGGAAGCTGTAAATCCCCGCGGCGATTTGCGCGATGAAGCCGGCTTGAGTCAAGAGCTTGTGGCTGAGGGCGACCGCATCCTTGGGCGGTTCTTTTGATGTTTTTCCGAAGAGGGTACTTTGGAGCATCGGGAAGGGTTTAGCGTTTAGGGTTTAGGGTAGAGTTAATAACGAGATTTTAGAAAAATATAGGTTGAGTTTACTGGAAACAACACTTTTTTGGGAGTGAAAAATATACTTGAAGTCTCAGAAGTGAAATGATATACTAATAGCGATATTAATAACATCATTAACTATGCTTCAAACAGCGCAACATACATACGTTGTTTCTGCGACGGATCTGAAAAGAAAATACCACGATGTGCGAGAGCTTCTCAAACAGAATCATCTGGTGATCGTGATGAATCGGAATTCCGATGAAGAGGCGGATGGGATTTTAATCCCGTATTCAGAGCAAGCTCTCGAACGATTTGAAGACCTTCTTGAAGATATGGAAATGGATGCGAATCGAGAAAATTTGGAGAAAGAATTTGAGACGAGTCTCAAATCAGGAAAAGGAAAACGAACAACGCTTCATCAGCTTTCCGTATGAGCTGGACATTTGAATTGACGTCGAAAGCGGTTGAACAATTTCAAGATCTTGAACCAGAGCTCCGAAAACGAATAAAAGGAAAACTGGAATTTTGGCAGGTGCAAGAAAACCCGCTCTTTTTTTCGCGACCAACACCTCATTTTAAAACCGTCACGCACCGATTTCGAATCGGGAAATATCGTGTTATTGTTGCGGCAGACCAAATGAAAAAGACCATGGTGGTGGTCAAGATTGGTTTACGAGATAAAGTGTATAAAAATATCTCATGAAAAAATTTTTCATCATTTTCGGGCTATTCCTGATTTCAGCCTGTTCAACCCAACCAGAGCTCTTTTCCGGTGATATTTCCACGCTTCCGGAAGGCAAGGAAATTCGGATGGAAGGAGTTCTGGAAAGAAATTTCTGGAAGACCGGATCCTATGAATACAGCTTGAATGGAATTTGGCTGACCTTCGATGACGATTTTCCTTTAGATCGGATGCTCAATAAAAAAGTGATGGTGAAGGGGAAAGTTGTTCACTTTGATAACTGCAGGGAATGGCGAGAGGCTCACGCTGAAATATACGCGACAACGGAATCGTATTTGAAGGCTTTAGAAGACCCAAGTTTTGTAGAGCCACAGTGTTTGATTGCGGAGCAGCTGAGAGTTGAAGGAGTACAGGAGAAATAATGTTTGACAATAATGTCTGACATCAGGTATCCTGGGAAGGATTTAAAAATAATCTTATGACTCAAATGCTTACAACTCGGGAATTCTTAAGAGACTTCAAGCATTGGAAGACAAAACTCAACAAGGGAAATCTCGAGACCATTGAAATTCCTATATCAGAGCAGAATATCATGAAAATTACGGTTGTTCGAAAAATGACCCCCTTCGAACGTTCGATGGAACAAGTATTGAAAGCACCCTTAAGAGGGCTCAAAAGACCAACAGAAGATATTTTTTAAAATGAGATGTTTCTTCTCGATTCCAATATTTTGATCTATTACCTTCGTGGAGACAAAAAAGTATTTGTTTTTTTGAAAGAACTTAACGAGACTCAATTTACGGTCAGCATTATTTCCAGGATGGAGGTCATGATGGGGTCACATCTTCATGGCATCAGCCTTGAACAGGCTGAAAATTACCTGGATAATTACCGCAATATCGATCTCAATGCTGACATTGTTCGAGAGTCTGTTTTTCTTTCTCGAAACAATTCAAAAAAAATGAAATTTAAAGATCTCATCATTGCTGCCACCGCAAAATTCCATCATCTTACGTTGGTGACGGCTGATAAGGATTTCAAAAAACTGGAAGGGCTCAAGACGCTCATTTACAAGCCGTAGTTCTCGTCATTTCTGAAACTGCTTTATGAGCTGCTCGGCTTGTTTTTGATATTGTTGAAATTTCGAAGGATCAAAATATTTCCTTGGATTTTTGTAAACATCGTTGATGAGGTACGCCGGGCCTCCGAGGACGATCACCAGAACGACAAACCACAAGATGCTCTTCAGCCACGACCAGATGCGCTGATTTCGTTGATAGCGAAGAAGCTTATCGATTTTGTCGCTCAGCTCTTGAAGGGTGACGCTCTCTTTGGCCATTATTCGAATTGGTGAAGAAGTGCACTGATATCATAGTGCTTCACTTCTTCGACCGGAACAGTGTTGATGCCTTTTCGACTTGGCAGGCGCTCATAAAAGTTTTGTGAGTTTTTTTCTTCGTACAAGATGCCGATCGCAATTTCTTTTTCCAAATCTTCGGCAATTTTCCGCGCCGCCCAAAGATCATGCCGATCGTAGTCCTTGATGTCCTCCACTTTTTTCAGCTTGTCCCAGTACCATTCCTGCGGCGTGGCTTTGTTGTAGGTAGGACAGACTTGCATCACTTCGACGCAGGCAAATCCATTGTGCCGGAGTCCGGCTTGGAAGACTTCTGTCATGTGACCGACCATGCCGGAGAAGCAACGCGCCGCAAACGTTGGTCGAAGTCCAAGGATCATTTCCATGGCATTGAGGGGAGTTGCGGTGGGGCCGTCCGGTGAACCACTCATCTTCTCACCTTTTCTCGTCGTCGCCGAGGCTTGGCCGATCGTGAGGCCATAGTTTTCGTTGTTGTGCATGACAAAGAGCATCGGGTAATTGCTTCGCACGGCATGGACGAGGTGATTCACGCCTTCCGAGAAGGTCGCTCCATCGCCAGCAATAGCTATGACCTTCATCTTCGGATTGGCCAGTACTGCTCCCGCTG
>Ga0209515_10009466_pt1 | contig 11084 bp, 9 predicted proteins | sample Subgroupgradi54m_FD_187454 | JGI IMG/M metagenome (GOLD analysis project Ga0209515, IMG submission 187454) | Subsurface groundwater microbial communities from S. Glens Falls, New York, USA - GMW60B uncontaminated upgradient, 5.4 m (SPAdes)... ...
CCGCGTCCCCGGACACGACCGCGATCTCGGGGTAGCTCCGGGTGGCGGCGCGGGCCGGCCCGATGTCGCGATCGAGGGCGAGGACGCGGATCGGGCGCCCGGCGGCTCGGGCCCAGCGCACGAGGCGGACCGCGAGGTGCCCCGCCCCGGCGCCGACGTCGAGGATCCGCACCGGCCGGGCGGGCGGCACGGAGCGAAGCGCGCGCGCGACGTGACGCACCGTCAGCGCGTGGCCGCCGAACCAGGTGTTGAGCCGCTCGATGTCGGCCAGGCTCGCCGCCCGGTCCGGCGCGGGCGTCGGCCCGTCGAGGATCTCCCGGCCGTGCTCGACCCGCCGCACCGCGGCGGCCTCAGAACCGGAGCAGCGCGCCCTCGGCCGCGAACCCCGGCCCGAGCGCGATCATCATTCCCCACTCGCCCGGCACCGGCCGCTCGGCCCGGAGCATCTCCTCGAGGACGAAGAGGATCGTGGCCGAGGACATGTTGCCGAAGCGCCGCAGCACCGCCCGCGAGTGGGCGATCTGCGAGTCGGACAGGTCGATCAGCTTGCGGGCCTGGTCGATGACGCGCCGGCCCGCCGAGTGGAGCACCCAGTAGCGGATGTCGGACGGCTTGAGGCCCTGGGAGGCCATCAGCGTCTCGGCCATCTCCTTCATCATGGCCCCGCCGATGCGCCGCACCTCCTTGGAGAGCACCACCCGCGGGCGGCCGCCGGGGTACTCGAAGCCCATCGCCGAGAGGTGCTCGGGCCGGAAGAGCGTGCGGTGGCAGACGAGGCTCGGCCCCTCGCCGAGCGTCGAGAGGGCCACCGCGCCGGCGCCGTCGGCGAAGATCGCGTGGGCCACCGCGCTCTCGAGGCGGTCGTCCAGGTAGTACGCGGCCGAGCAGATCTCCACCGCGAGCACGAGCGCGCGGTGCGAGGGGAAGGCCCGGAGGTGGTTGTGCGCCTGCTGGAGCGCCACCAGGGCGCTCGCGCAGCCCGTGTCGCCCACGTGGACGCGCTGGATGTCCGGCCGGCAGCCGAGCCGCGCGATCAGATGCGCGTCGAGGCTCGGCGTCATGCGGCCGGTGCAGGTCGTGGTGGCGAGGAAGTCGAGGTTCGCCGGGCTCCACCCGGCGCGGGCCAGGGCCCGGCGCGCCGCGGCCTCGCCGATCTCGAGCGCGCCGCGGCAGAAGCGGTCGTTCAGCTCGTCGACGCTCTCGTCGGTGCGGACGTGGTCCGGGTCCAGGTAGAGGTAGCGCCCCTCGATCTGGCTGTTGGCGAAGAAGCCCTGCCGCACCAGATCGCCGTACCCGGCCAGCTCGAGCACCCGCTCCTGGGTGAAGCGATGAGGCGGCGTGGCGGTGGCCACCGCGATGATTTTCGGGGTCGGCATGGGCCCTCCGTCGAGTCAGATTCCCGCGGCCAAGTCATCGTACTGCGAGGGTCTGACCAATGCCAGCGCTCAGCTGCGAAGGCATCACGCTACCAGGCCCTCGCGCGCCGCCACCGGGCGTGCGCCCGCCCGGGTCTGATCAGCGGGAGTCGAGCAGCGCGTCGAGCTGCGCGTCGTCCGGCGCCCGGTGGTAGAAGAGCGCGTAGAAGCGGCGCGCCTCCGCGCGCAGGTCCTCGGGGAAGAGCGCGGGGTAGAGCGCGCGGCCGAGCCACCGGAGGCCGAGCAGCCGGTTAGCGGACGGGGGCAGGTCGAGCCACGACCACGGGACGGGGGGGATCTTGTAGATCCGCCCGTCGCGCACGGCCTTGACCGCCTGCCAGGCGGGATCCGCGCGCACGGCGGCCGCGAACTCGCGGTCGATCGTCACGATGACGTCGGGGTTCCAGCCGACGACCTGGTCGAGGGTCACCGAGACGAGCGGCCCCCGCTCGATCGTCCCGTCGGCGACGTTGCGGGCGCCCAGCGCCTCGATGGTCTCGATGATCTCCGTCTGGAGGCCGCGCGGCGCGCGCGCGTAGTAGACGCCGGGCCGAGCCCCGGCCGGCACCCGCGCCACGCGCGTCTCCACGTCGGCGAGCGCGCGCTCCGCGTAGCGCGCCAGCTCCTCGGCCCGCCCGGAGACGCCCAGCAGGTCGCCGATCATCCGGTACGCGCGCGGCGTCGCCGCCAGGCGGCCGTCGATGAGCACGTAGGGAACGCCGGTCTCCTTCTGCAGGCGGTCGGCGAGCGCCGCGTCGTGGAGCCCCACCGCGCCGTAGTCCAGGATCACGTCCGGCTTCGCTGTCCGCACCAGCTCCAGGTTCGGCGTGTTGCTGCGGCCCGTGAGCTTGCCGAGCGTCGGCTTCTCGAGGTACCGCTCAGGGATGAAGGCGCGCTCGTCGAGCGTGAGGGGCCGGTACCAGCCGAGCAGCTTGTCGGGCGCGACCGTGTAGACGAGCACGGTCGCGGGGGGACCGGCGGCGAACACCCGCTCGATGCGCGCCGGCACCTCGACGCGCCGCCCGGCCGAGTCCACGATGGTGCGGGTCTCGGCCGACGCCGGGGGACGGTCGATCGCCACGAGCGCGCACGCCACCGCCAGCACCGCCACCGCGCCCCCGGCCATTCCGGTCTCTATCCGCCGCATTCCCTCTCCCTCTGTCGGCCCTGATCGGGCGCCCGCCGATGCCGGCGAGCGTACCACGCGCCCGGTCCGCCGGGCGGCGTCAGCGGCCGCCGCCCGGGGGCTCGAAGCCGTAGCGCGCGAGCACCTTCCGGCCTTCGGGCCCGACGAGCAGCTCGAGGAACGCGCGGGCCAGCGCCGGCTGCGCGGCGTCGCGGACGACCGCGACCGGGTACGTGATCGGGGTGTAGCTGTCCTCCGGCGGCCGGAACGCCTCCTTCACCTGCCGGGCCCGGATCCGGGCGTCCGTCACGTAGACGAAGCCCGCGTCGACCTCGCCGCGCGCGACGTAATAAAGCGCCTGCCGGACGTTCTCGGCGAACACGATCCTCGGCTGGAGGCGCGGCCACAGCCCCAGCGCGGTCAGGCTCTCCCGGGAGTACCACCCCGCGGGCACGGTCTTCGGGTTGCCGACCACGAGCTTCTGGACGCGCGGGTCGAGCAGATCCTCCGGCTTCTTCAGGTCGAGCCTCGAGTCCGCCGGCGTGACGACGATCAGCACGTTCCGGGCGAAGACCCGCCGGGTCTCGGGCACGATCAGCCCCTTCTTCTCCAGCTCGTCCATCTGCCTCTCGGCCGCCGAGATGAAGAGATCGACCGGCGCGCCGGCCTCGATCTGCTGCTGCAGCTCGCCCGACGACCCGAAGTTGTAGCGGAGCGTGACGCCGGGGCGCGACCCGCGGAAGCCCCGCCCGAGCTCCTCGACGGCGTCCTTGGTACTGATCGCCGCCGAGATCGTGACCTCCTGGGCCCGCGCCGGCGCGGCGAGGGCGACGGCGACCAGCGCCGCGAGGACGGTCCGGCGCATCATCCCGATCTCCCCGCCGCCGCGCCGCCGCGCCCTAGAACCAGAGCTGGAAGCGGGTGAGGAGCTCCCAGGAGGTCGCGTCGCTCCGCGGCCGGAGCTGGGCGGCCGAGCACGCGAGGCTCGCGCAGCTGAAGGGCGTCCCCAGCGGGTTGTCGTACCAGTACTCGGTCCAGTTGAGCGTGTAGCGCAGGCGGGCGGTGAGGTACCAGTTGAGCCCCACGGTCAGCGCCTCGACGCCGTTCTCCGCGGTCCGCCGGCCGCCCGTGATGCCGTTGGTGATGTTGCCGTCGAAGAAGTCCACCGGATCGTCGGAGTCGAAGGCCAGCTCGGCCCAGCGGAGCGCGACCTCCCACGCGCCCGGGCCCATCCGCCCGCCTTCGGGGATGAACGGGCACCGGGGGACGACGAGACCGCTGGCGGCCTTGTCCTCGCCGGTCAGGACGTACGTCGCCGCCGCGTACCAGCCCGTGGCGGTGACGTCGTCGAGATCCCCGCCGGTCGTCGCCAGCCGCTTCCGCTGGTTGGTCTGCCGGTCGTACTCGAACTTGAGCGAGGCCGGCCCCGCCACCCACAGCAGGTCCGTCCCCCAGCGCGTCCGGTTGCCCCGCGCGGGCTGGGCGGCGAAGAACACGAAGCGGTTGCTCGTCCGCGCCGTCGTGCGGCCCTGGGCGGTGGCCAGGGTCCCCTCGTCGCCCCAGGTGACATCGCCCGCCACCTGGAGCCCCTTCAGCCACGCGAGACCCGTGTCTTGAACGGGGCGAGGACGAGCCGTCCGTTCAGGTCCTTGGCGTCGTTGTTGTCGGCGGTGTTCAGCCCCGTGCCGTTGGACGCGCTCACGCCGTAGCTCACCACGCCGCCGAGGAGATTCCCCCACAGCCTGGCGCCGACATCGCGCGAGGGCGCCAGCTCGTTGACGACCGACCGCTCGGCGAAGTCGATGAGGTTGTCCGAGGTGAGCTCCTCGAGGCTGAACGGCTGCTTGAACTGACCGATCCGCAGGGCGGCCTCCGGCGCGAAGCGGAGGTCGAGGAAGCCGTCGTCGAGGGCCGGGTTGTTGGTGACCTCGGCCTCGACGCTCAGGTCGATCCACTTGAAGAAGGTGCCGCCCAGCTCGAGGCGGGCCCGGCGGACCAGGAACCGGTCGACGAGCGGGGTCCCGGTGAGGGTGCGGGCCCCGTCCTCGACGGCGTCGTAGTCGACATGGAGCCGCCCCCCGAGGGTGACCTGGACATCGCCGTCCGCGGAGCGCAGGAAGGGACGGTAGTTGTCCACCCCCGCCGTGAGCCCGGCCACCGCGTCCTTCCGGGCCTGGCGCTCGGCCTCCGCCTGGCGCGCCTCCCGCTCGGCGCGCAGGAGAGCCCCTTGCGCTGCTCCTCGGTGATCTGCCCGCTCCGCGTCATGATGTCGAGGATCTCTTCCAGCACCGTCCGCGCCTCCGCGGCGCCGGCGCGCCCCGGCCCCGCGATCAGGACGACGGCGGCGATCACCGACCGCGACGCGCATCACCCGCGGCATGGTCATGGCTCCCTCCTCCGACGCTGGGCCGCTCGGCGAGCCACCGGGCCGCGTCGAATGGCGGCGAGCGTAGCCGTGCCGCTCCGTGACTGTCAACCGCGGCGTGAACGTCACGCGTGGTTTGTGGTCTCATCCGCCGAAAACCCGTCACGCTGGCGCCGGCGTGACGCGACAGGAGGTCGAGGGCGCGGCGACTGCGGTCGCTGGTTCCTGGCCGGACGGCCGAACCAGGTGTATTGCAGCGCGCGCGGTCAGAGCCGGGCGCCCACCCGCGCCTCGCGCGAGACGGAGCGCCGGCGCCGACGGGCCGCACCCGGTGCCCGGGGGCACGCCAAGCGGGCGGGCCGATCAGCGGACGTCTAGGAGCGTGTCGGACTAAACCTCCGTTCGAGCGCCGGCGTTGCAGGCGCAAACTCGGTTCTGGGGGAGACCTCGGAGGGGGCCTCGACGGCCCCTCCGATTCCTAGAACCAGAGCTGGATGCGGGAGAGGACCTCCCACGAGGTCGGATCGTCCACGCGGCGCAGGTTGCCGGCGCAGGTGGTGAAGCCGCCCGGGCAGCTGAACGGCGTCCCGCGCGCATTGTCGTACCAGTAGTTGGTCCCGTTCAGCATCGTCCGCACGCGGGAGTTCCAGTACCAGTTCACCCCGGCGGTGAGGGCCTGCACCCCGCTCTCGGCGGTCGTGCCGCCGCCGGTGATGCCGTTGCCGATGTTGCCGTCGAAGAAGTCCACCGCGTCGTCGGACGCGAACGCCAGCTCGGCGTACCGGATCCCCAGCTCCCAGGCGCCCAGCCCGAACTGCCCGGCGCCCGGATTGAAGGAGCGCTTCGGGATCACGGGCCCGGTGAGGGGCTTGTCCTCGCCGGTCAGGACCCAGGTGCCGGACACGTACCAGCCCGTGGCCCGGAGATCGGCGAGATTCGTCGTCCCCGTGCAGGCCGTCGTCGCGCCGCCGCACCGCTTCCGCTCATTGTCCTGCTCGGCCCACTCCAACTTCAGCGAGGCGGGGCCGACGGCCCAGGCCAGATCTGTCCCGTATCGCGTCCGGTCGCCCCGGACCGGCTGCTGGGCGAAGTAGACGAAACGGTTGGCCGTCCGGGCGCCGGTGCGGCCCTGGGGGCTCAGGTTTGAGGTCGCCCCGCCGCCGCCGTCTCCCCACGTGAACGACCCCGCGACCTGCAGGCTCTTGAGCCAGTAGTTGCCGGTGGGCTTGAACGGCGCCAAGGCGAGCCGGCCGGCGATGTCCTTCCCGCTGTTGGTGTCGAAGTTGTTGGTGGCGGACCCGTTACTGGCGGCGCCGTTGAACACGCCGAAGTCGTAGCCGACGATGCCCTCGAGAAGGGACCCGCGCACCACGGCCCCCACGTCGCGGGACGGCGCCAGCTCGTTGATGATCGAGCGCTCGACGAAGTCGATGGTGTTGTCCGAGCTCAGCTCCTCGAAGCTGAACGGCACCTTGAACTGGCCCACCCGGAGGGTCAGCTCGGGCATGAACTTCAGGTCCATGTACGCGTCGTTCAGGCAGAAGCCGTTCTTCTGGTCCGAGCGGGTGAACTCGCACTCGACCAGGATGTCGACCCACTTGAAGAACGAGCCCTTCAGCTCGATGCGCGCGCGCCGCATCAGGAACTGGTCGTCGAGCAGCGTGCCGGTCAGGGTCCGCGCGTGGTTCTCCACCCCGTCGTAGTCGAGGTGGAACCGGCCGCCCAGCTCGATCCGGAAGTTGCCGTCGGCCGACCGGAAAAAGGGCCGGCCGTTCTCGATGCCGGCCTGGAGGGCGGAAACCCGGTCCAGCTCGTCCTTCTCCCGGTCGGCCCTCGCCTGGCGGGCCTCCGCCTCCGCCCGCTCGATGAGGGCCTTCCGCTGCTCGTCGGTGATCTGCCCGCTCTGCTTCATGATGTTGAGGATGTCCTCCAGGACCGACCGCGCCTCCTCGGCGGCGGACGGCCCGGGGACCCCCGCGACCGCCAGAACGGTCGCGACCGCGAGCGCCCAGCGCTTCCAGCGTGTGCCGATCATGATGCCCTCCGTTGTCGTGAAGGTGAGACGCCGATGAGACGGGGGAACGGTAGCAGCGGACGGCTACGGGACGATGACGATCCCGGAACGTTTCGCTCACGCAGCCCCGCGCGGATGTGGAGGGACTGTTCGAGCGCCGGCTTTGCCGGCGCCGTCTGCAGGGGGGAGGTTCGGAAGGGCGGCGGAGCCCCCCTCCGAGTGAAGCGCGTGGCGCACGAACTTGCTCTCCACCATGTACACGACCATCTCCGCGATGTTCGTCGCGTGGTCGGCCACCCGCTCGAGGAAGCGGGAGATCAGGATCAGGCGGATCGCCCGGGGGATGGTCTTGGGATCCGCCATCATGTAGGTCAGGAGCTCGCGGAAGACCTGCTCCTTCAGGGAGTCGACCTCGCTGTCCTCGGCGCAGACCCGCCGGGCCAGCACGGTGTCGCGGTGGACGAAGGCGTCCAGGCTCTCCTTCACCATGCGCTGCGCCTTCTCCGCCATCCGCGGCAGGTCGATGTAGGGCTTGAGCTGCGGCTCCGGGTTCAGCTCGAGCGCCCGCTGGGCGATGTTGACCGCCTGGTCGCCGATCCGCTCGAGGTCGGTGACGATCTTCATGGCGGTGGTGAGGAACCGGAGGTCGCCGGCGGTCGGCTGGTAGAGCGCCAGCAGCTCGACGCTCTTCTCGTCGACCTCGACGTCGAGCGAGTTGACCTCGCGGTCGCGGTCGATGACCGCCTGGGCCAGGCGGTCGTCCCGCTCGACCAGCGCGCGCATGGCGCCGCGGATCTGGTCCTCGACCAGGCCGCCCATCGCGAGCAGGGTCTGCTGGAGAGCGTCGAGCTCCTCGTGGAAGTGGCGCGGCATGATGCCCTCTCTTTCCAGGCTCGCCTCGGACGGCGGGACCCCAGCCCCGCGACGTCCTGCGGCTCGCACAACCGTTACCCGGCTCGCCTCCGACGGCGGGCCCCCACCCCGCGACGTCCTGCGGCTCGCACAACCGTTACCCGAACCGGCCCGTGATGTAGGCCTCCGTGCGCGGGTCGCGGGGGTTGGTGAACAGCTCTCGGGTGAGCCCGAACTCCACCAGCTCGCCGAGCAGCATGAACCCCGTGTAGTCGGACACGCGGGCCGCCTGCTGCATGTTGTGGGTGACGATGACGATCGTGTAGCTGGCCTTCAGCTCGAGCATCAGCTCCTCGATCCGGCCGGTGGCGATCGGATCGAGCGCGGAGCACGGCTCGTCCATGAGCAGCACGTCCGGCTCCACCGCGATGGCGCGCGCGATGCAGAGCCGCTGCTGCTGGCCGCCCGACAGGCCGAGGGCGCTGTCGTCGAGCCGGTCGGCGACCTCCTCCCAGAGCGCGGCGGCACGGAGGCTCCGCTCCACGGTCGCGTCCAGGTCCGACCGGCTCCGGACGCCGAGGATCCGCGGGCCGTAGGCGACGTTCTCGAAGATCGACTTCGGGAACGGGTTCGACTTCTGGAAGACCATGCCCACCCGCTTGCGCAGCTCCGTCACCTCCAGCGCCGGGTCGGAGACGTCGGTCCCCCCGATCCGGATGGTCCCGGCGATCCGCACGCCGTCGACCAGGTCGTTCATGCGGTTCAGGCAGCGCAGGAGCGTCGTCTTGCCGCAGCCCGAGGGGCCGATGAACGCCGTCACCCGGTGCTTGGGCACGGACATCGTGATGTCCTTGAGCGCCAGCTTCGAGCCGTACCAGAGCGAGAGGTGCTCGATCTCCACCATCGGCGCTTCGCTGATGGGCGGCCCGGCGGCCTCTCGGCTCGGCACGCTGATCCGCACGTTGGCCACGGCCATGGTTTCCTCCTAGATCGCGCCCGTGGCGTACCGCCGCCGCAGCCGATTGCGCAGCGTCATCGCCGCGAGGTTGAGGAGCATGACGATCAGCAGCAGCAGGAGCGTCGTGGCGAACACCATCGGGCGGGCGGCGTCGACGTTGGGCGATTGGAACCCGACGTCGTAGATGTGAAAGCCCAGGTGCATGAACTTGCGGTCGAGATGGAGGAAGGGCCAGGCCGAGTCGATCGGGAGCGCGGGAGCGAGCTTGACCACACCAGTGATCATGAGGGGCGCGACCTCGCCGGCGGCGCGGGCCATGGCCAGGATCAGCCCCGTGAGGATCGACGGCATGACGGCGGGAAGCACCACGCGGAGCGTGGTCTCGAGCTTGGTGGCCCCGAGCGCGAGCGAGGCCTCGCGTGTGCCGCGCGGGACCGCGGCCAGCCCCTCCTCCGTGGCCACGATGACCACCGGCACGGTCAGGAGGGCGAGCGTCAGCGACGCCCAGAGAATGCCCCCGGTGCCGAACGTGGGGGTCGGGAGCGCCTCCGGGTAGAAGAGCCGGTCGAGGGTGCCGCCCACGACGTAGATGAAGAAGCCGACCCCGAACACCCCGAACACGATCGAAGGCACGCCGGCGAGGTTGTTGACGGCGATGCGGACGGCGCTCACGAAGGGCCCCTGCCCCGCGTACTCGCGCAGGTAGAAGGCGGCGAGGACGCCGAGGGGCGTGACCACGACGCTCATGATCAGCACCATCATCACGGTGCCGAAGATCGCCGGGAACACGCCGCCCTCGGTGTTCGACTCGCGGGGGTCGTCGGCGACGAACTCCCAGACGTTGCCCGCGTAGGCGAGGCTCTTCGCGACCGGGCCCATGGCGTTCGGGCGGTAGGCGTCCACCACCTGGGCCAGCGGCAGCTCCTTCTGCTTGCCGCCGTCGGCCGCTACCACGACGCTGGACCGCTGCTGCGCCCGCAGCTCGGCCACCCGCCCCTCGTGGAGCGCGTACCGGTCCTGCAGGGTCGGTATCTCGCGCCGGAGCCGGTCGACGGCGTCGCCGGACGTCACCCCGCGCAGCTCGAGCCCCTTGAGCCGAAGCCGCACCTGCTCCTGGGCGGAGTTGATCGCGCCGAGGTCGCCCTTCTCCACGCGCCGGATCTCCCGGCGCAGCCGCCGCGCCTCCCGCAGCCGCGCCCGCAGCGCCGGCCACGCCTGCTCGCCGCGGGCGATGACCTGGCCGTCCTCGCGGATCTCCTCCACGGTGCCGATCAAAGGGCCCCATTCCACGCGCTCGATGAGCGCCGCGCCGGCCGGGTACTCCCGCCCGAGGATCCGGGCCTCGTCGACCCACACGAAGTCGGCCCCGTACAGATCCCGGTTGGCGACCCGCAGCTTGATCCGGTACCGGCCCGGCGCGGCGGGAATCGCCTCCCGCTGGGTGACCTGGCCCGTCAGCCGCTGGCCGTCGTCGAGCGTGACGCGCACGATCCGCTTCGGCCAGAAGAACCCGGCGCCGTTGACCACGATCAGCAGCACGAGGCCGGCGACCATGATCAGCGCGACGGCGAGCGCGGCCCCCGTCAGCCAGACGAAGGGCTCGCCGCTGCGCCAGAGCCGCCTCAGCGACGTCACAGGTAGCGATACCTCCGGCGCAGCCGGAGCCGCACCACTTCCGCCGCCGTGTTCACGACGAACGTGAGGCAGAAGAGCAGGAACGCGGCGAGGAACAGCACGCGGAAGAGGGTGCCGCCCTCGGGCGCCTCGGGCAGCTCGACCGCGATGTTGGCCGACAGGGCGCGGAAGCCGTTGAAGATGCTCCAGTCCATCATCGGTGTGTTGCCGGTCGCCATGAGCACGATCATCGTCTCACCGATGGCGCGGCCGAACCCGATCATCACCGCGGAGAAGATCCCGGGGCTCGCCGTGGGCAGGACGATCTTGAGCGCGGTCTGCCACCGCGTGGCGCCGAGAGCGAGCGAGCCGGCCCGCAGGTGCGGGGGCACGTTGGCGAAGGAGTCCTCGGCGATCGTGAAGATGATCGGGATGACCGCGAAGCCCATCGCGATCCCCACCACGATCGAGTTCCGCTGGTCGTACGTGAGCCCGAGGGCGGAGAGGAGCCAGCCCCGGTAGTCGCCGTGGAGGAGCCGGGCCTCGACGAGGCCGCCGAGGGCGAAGGCCGCGGCCGCGGCGAGGACCACCGCCGGGATGACGAGGAAGACCTCGCTGCCCGAGTGCACGCGCCCCCGGAGCGTCGCGGGCAGCCGGCGGTAGAGCAGGAGGGCGGCCAGCACGAACGCCGGGACGACCAGGGGCAGCAGGACCAGGCCCGGGACGATCCGCTCGACGAG
>Ga0209515_10009467_pt1 | contig 11084 bp, 12 predicted proteins | sample Subgroupgradi54m_FD_187454 | JGI IMG/M metagenome (GOLD analysis project Ga0209515, IMG submission 187454) | Subsurface groundwater microbial communities from S. Glens Falls, New York, USA - GMW60B uncontaminated upgradient, 5.4 m (SPAdes)... ...
TGCAGCGCAAACACGAAAATAGAACAAAGTTTGAACTTCGCTCTTACGAGCTCAACCAATCCCGATTTAATCGGGGCTCGTTATGCCCGTAAGAGGTGCGCATAGCGCAAGGAAGGCTTTAAGCAAGAGAGGGTATCCCAGCGGAAACTGGCCCGAAGTTACCCTCAAGCAAAGCTTCTGCCGGAATGAATCCCTTGCTTTATTAAATTGTTAAAGAGCGAACAAGCAAATCCCAACTATACACTTTTTGAGAAGAAATGTCAACTATAGGTCTCAAACGAATTTGCTATTTACCTAAAAATCTCTATACTCAGAAATGAGGCTATATATGAAAATTGAACCATCAAACGCAGTCTTCAAAACTCCAATGACATCGATCACGACAAAACATCCTAAAACTAGGAAAAAAGATACCGCCGTGAGCCGAGAATTCCAACAATGGCTCGAGAACATGCTTGAAGAAGATGCTGAAATTATCAAGGCGCTCGCAGAGCGATAGTCTCTCCAAGCTTAGAGCTGTTTATGGAGCTCTTCATTGACTTTTTCCGCCAGAAGGATTTTCATAAGCGACTGATACGGCACATCGCGCTTATTGGCGAGCCTGCGAAGATCGGATAAAAGCGCCTGTGGAAGTCGTACCGTCACCGACTGAGTTGATCGCTTGAGATGAGACAAATCCATGTCGACCCGAACAAAGCGATCTGGAAAATCCAGCACACTATGTGTTGCCCAAAATTTCCGCTCTTCATCTTCATTTTTAAAGACCGGGATATCTTTAGTTTGTTTCACTTGCATAACTGTACATGATGGTACAATACATTTTTTCGTTGTCAATATCTAATATCCTGATCCTTGCCTTCTATAGGCTTCTATGCTACCCTATCCTTTTATGCAGCAATCTGGTGTTATCTATCTCTACCAAGATAGTTCTCTCCGCCAGCCGGCGGATCGAACAATAAAGTCATTCGGGTGGCTCAGAAAAATCGGTCTTTTATTCATAGCCCTTAGCCTCGGTGGCATTACCGGCCCCTTTATTCCCACCATTCGCTTAGAATCCGGCTACTACGTTTCCCAAACCAAGGTTGCTCTGGCAGCCAAAAGCGACCCGGTCAAAACACTTCCCCCTTCTGTACCGATAATCTTTAATCCGTTGATCGCCGAGGATGGAAAAATCATCGAGCCGGTCAATCGCGATTTTAGCCTCATTATTCCCAAAATCGGCGTCAATGCACCGATTATTCCGGCGGTCAATCCAGCTAATCCAAAAGAGTACGATGAAGCGCTTCTTAAAGGTGTTGCCCACGCCAGCACGAGCTTTTTTCCAAATGAAGACGGCACGGTGTACTTGTTTTCCCATTCCACCAACTACGATTGGTTTGTCAAAGATCTCAATGCCGTCTTTTATCTTTTAAAAAATCTTAAGGAAGGCGATACTATCGTTATCTATTACAAAAGCAAACAATATACCTATCGCCTTACCGATAAACGCATCGTGGCGCCCACAGAAATCTCCTACTTAATGCCTCAAACTGGTAAAAAACGCCTCATTTTACAGACCTGCTGGCCGCCAGGAAGCACGACAGAACGACTGCTTATTTTTGCGGATTTAGTGGAGGATTCCAAAAGCCTGTAATTATTTGACTTTAATGAATTATTTTGATATAATATTTTCTATTCTGAAATATTGTTCGAGTGATTAGCGAGAACTAAACACAGACTTCTCACTTCGTTCGAAGGATAATTTGGTTTTATGAAAATTCGCGTATCTATTTTTTCACTTTTTGTTGCCAGCGCTCTTTTGATGGCGCCTAAAGTCATTGCCCAAAGCTGCACCACGCAGTACGGCGGTACAACGACTTGTGTTTCTACAAACCTCACCATCAATAAACAGGTAGAAAGCCCTGCTTCTCACCTCTTTATGGAAAATCTTTCCTCAGACACTCCCTTTTCTATAGGAAATGATGTGCATTTTCGCTTGATCATCAAAAATACCGGTAGTCAAACCCTGAGTACGGTCACCGTCAAAGATATCTTCCCCAAAGAGCTCATCTTCAAAGCTGGACCGGGAACAGTTGATAGTGTAGGTAATACATTAACATTTACCCTCGATAACCTGAATGCCGGCGAAAGCCGTACCCTAGAACTTTTGGCAACAGTAGATGCAAACAAAATCAATAAAGATCGAAGTATATCGTGTGTGATCAATACGGCTCAGGTGAGCATGAGCAACCAGTCGGATCAAGACACCGCACAGCTGTGTATTCAAACCAATGTCCTGGGCGCCACCACGCTTCCGACTGCGGGATCTAATGACTTTGCTCTCCTTCTCCCGTTTGCTGGACTGGGACTTACCGGCATCGCATTATTGATAAAACGGGGATAAAAAAACTTCTGGCACATTGATAATTCAATCGACAAACGGTGGAAGATTAACTTTCTTTTCGAGACGTTCAAGACGATTATTCATTCTATCGTGATCGCCTTGATGAATTTCTTGAACTTCTCGCATCGATTTGACCTCACCGAAAGTTTTATCTAAAAGTACATAATGCTTATCAAGTTTGTCACCAAGAGCTTTCGTCACTGTCTCAGATATGACCCGGACCCATTCAGGCTTTTGTGCTTCAAGTTCTTCTCGAATAGATCGTGGAAGATCATCTTTGGTTGCAAACCTTTTTAAGTCATCTTTGGTTGCAAAGACTTTCTGCATTTTTTTGATATCGGCTTCGGTAATCATATTACTACCTTACTTCAGAAAATAATGATTGTCAACGATTGGCATCGAAAGCAATTCTTTAAACATAAAAGCTTAAAGGATTACTCTCGATGAAAGTCCGCCTCGGGCGGAATAGCAATCGAGTAGCGAGTTTGTCCCGTTTAAAACGGGATTTCACCAACAGACAACAAATGCGTTGTTTTAGCGGCAAAATCGCTAGCACATTAACATAGGCATACAGGAATCCGTTTCCAAAACGAAGTTTTGGATTACGGAGAACTGTCCGCCGAACCCGCCAGCTGGCGGAGTAGGTGGGCAGGGAATTTTTAACCGGTGCGCAGAGACATGTTTCTTCCGCAGGTTTCGCATGACAGCTTGAGTGTACTACCATTGCACTTGAACTGTTATGCGAAATTGCATATAGGAGAAACGGAAATGAAACGCCGCATAATGTTTTTCGTCGGGGCAATGGCCTTCTTGGCCATTGTCATCATGGTTTTTTCGACTCGGTCTTCCGTGAGGGCGCAAGAGTCCGCCACAGCGACGCCGACGATTACACCAACGTCGACGCCGACGCCATTGCTCGCTGATCCGCCGGAGCCCAGCAAGCTCCCTACTGATCTTTCTGTGGACATCCTGTACCAGGAGCCGCCGGAGGATTGTGCCAAAGTGAACGACCCGGAGGAATCGTGCAGCACCCGTGAAGGTCAGTCGACCGATATGGATTTTTTGCTTAGTCCAAACAACGCCCTGGTCATGACTGGCGACGTCATCACGATCTCACAGGACAGCAAGGAACTGGTGAAACGGCCGAACAAGAAAAGTGGTCACGATCTGTGGGTGGTCGTGAATAACACGAACAGCAGTATCAGCCTCCACATGAAGGCCCCGCACGGCAGCTTCCGTGGATACTTCACCACCGAATCGGATACATGGACTATGGAACAGATTGCGTTCCTGCGCGATCTCCATCTCGAGCGCTTTCTGCAACCGCCGCAGCCGCGTGCTTACACGCCAACACCAGTCGCCAATGCAGCAAAAGGCACCAACGTGCGCGTTGCGATGTGGAATGGCGAGAAATGGCTGTTCGACAGCGGCTACTATTGGTTGAAAGATCCTTACTGGCAGCGTGCCAGCTAATTTCTTTCCACCCGGGTCGGGATAACTTTCGGGTTCATCCCGACCCCACAACAACAATTAGGCGCGGTTTACACCGTAAAATTCCCTGTATGCCTAGTTGTTTTGAGATATCAATGACATTGATGTTTCAAAACAACTACAAAAATCTATAACCATATGGATAAATTTTCTATCACCATCGGTCTTTCCATTCTTGCCCTTGCCGTGGTCGTGGTTGGCATGCAATATATATGGATCAAAGAGCAGGAAGTGAAAAATGAAGCGCGATTTGCCTGTGCACAAAGCTCCCACTACCAAACGACAGACCATAGCACAGACGCAACCGTCTGGTATCCGGTACAAGATTTATATGAAAAGTGTTTAAGAGAAAAAGGACTGTAATAACAAGCGTATGAAACACTTTTCTACGCTCCTTCTCTTCTTCTTTCCTGCCGTACTTATCGCCCTCACGGTCTTTCTTTCTCTCCAAAACTATACCCCCGGCACTTTCCTTTCCGGTTGGGACACACTCCATCCTGAATTTGATCTCAAAACCGCGTTCGCGCGAGTTCTTAATGGCGTCTGGCGGGCTGACCAAGGCCTAGGCGCAGTTGCCGGTCACTCTCATATGGCAGAACTTCCACGCATCATATTCCTCTGGATCGAATCGCTCCTATTTCCCTTGGCATTTTTACGCTATAGTTATTTTTTCCTCATGCTCATCGCTGGTATATTGGGCATGTTTTTTTTGACGAAAAAAATTATTGGCAGAAAAAACGGATCATCCATCGCATTTCTTTCTGGTCTCACCTATCTTGCCAATCTCGGCACCGTGCAAATATTCATCGTGCCATTTGAAATGTTTGCCGTGCAGTACGCGGCCCTCCCATGGATCCTAATCACCGCAACGAGATTCCTTTCCCAAGGCAAACTCAAAGACTTGTTCTTTTTCTTTCTCATAATCATCGCCGCAAGCCCGATGGCCTATGCTGCGACCCTCTGGTACGCGTTTTTTATCTGCTTTACGCTCTTTATCCTTATCTTTGCCGGAAAAAACCAGGTCAAACGTGCGCTCCTCCTTATTGGCACGACCATTCTTTTGAACCTTTACTGGATCCTGCCAAATGTGTACTTTACCGTGACGCACGCTCGGCAAGTCCAGCAGTCTAAAGTCAACCAGTTGTTTTCTCCCGAAGCATTCGCCAAAAACCAGGAATTCGGGACTATCACTAATGTCCCGATCCTCAAAAGCTTCCTTTTTGACTGGCAGTTAGTGAATCCAAAAACGCACCAGTTTGAAGAAGTTATGGCTCGCTGGGAATCGCACCTCGCCCATCCGGCTATCCAAGCGTTTGGCTACCTCGTCTTTGTCCTAGCGCTTTTTGGCATCATTCAGAGCTTCCGCCGGAGAAATCGGATCGGCATCGCCATGCTCCCTTTATTCGTTATTCCTTTTTTCTTCCTGCTCAACGGCACGTTCCCCATAAATCGACTCTTTGATGCTATCGGCACCGTCTCTCCGATACTCAAAGAAGCGCTCCGCTTCCCCTTTACCAAATTTTCCATTCTCTTCATGGTTGCCATTTCTTTTTATGTCGGCCAAGGCCTTGCGTTCATTTTCAATAGATTTAAATCACTATCAAAAGGTATAGTAATATCATATACTATTGCTTCTTTGATCTATTTTTTGCCTGCGTTCCAAGGAAATCTCATCCATCCTGCCATGCGTGTGACGATTCCCAACGAGTATTTTGCCATGTTTGATTGGTTCCGCAAGCAAAATCCCGATGGTCGCGTAGCACTTCTTCCTATTTATACCTTCTGGGGGTGGACATATTATTCCTGGGGCCTGCCCGCCAGCGGCTATGCCGGCAGGCAATTGCAGGCGGGCTATCAAGGCGCGGGATTTTTACAATTTGGTATCCCTCAGCCCATCATGGACCGGGATTACAATCGCTGGAGCACATACAACGAGCTGTATCAGCGTGAAATGAGCTATGCCATCTACAGCCAAAATCCAACCATCATTGCGGATCTCCTTGCCAAATATCACATCCAATGGATTCTTCTCGATCGATCGGTCATCTCACCCGGCAATGAAGATAGTAGTCTTTTACTCTGGCGTATTCCTGCATTATTGGAACAAACTGGACAAGTAACCCTCGTAAAAATTTTTGGCAATGATCTTTCAATATATAAAGTAACAGAAAATAATAGTATCCAATCCACAACAATACTCCCCGATGTTGCCCCAGACGAGCGATTCACCGGCCAGGTCGAAGAGCCACCTATTGCGACATTTTCTGGCCGCCAATACAAAAGCATCAATACGCCTACTTCCGATCACATGTCCATCTCAGATCTTTCCCACGACCAGGCCTATGTAGTGACCATAAAAAGTAGAAATGTCCAAGGGTTCCCATTGCAACTCTGTATCAGCAATGATCTCACCGGCCATTGTGACCTTTTTACGCATCTTTCTAAAGATGGACAACTGCACACAGAAAAATTTCTTCTGCCTCCCATTAGTGATTATGGCACGGGATACACACTCAACTTCAATAACTTTGCAATCTCTGGCCAAACGTCCATCAACGACGTTGCGTCGGTGACCATATCGCGGGCCCAACTGCCAGAGTCTTCGGCTCAACCAGTCAACCCATCAACGGTGGTCCTGGATCAGGCATTTGACCCCGGCTGGATTGCCTGGGATGGCAAACAGATTCTTCCGCACGTTTTGGTGAACAATTGGGCAAACGGGTGGCTTATGAAATCCGACCATCCGCCAGCTGGCGGACCGACCAATAAAATATGGATTTTCTTCCTTCCGCAACTTCTGGAGTTTATCGGTTTTGCCCTCCTTCCCCTTCCCTTCCTGACGATAATTCTGTACGATAAGAGAGTATGGCGGAAATAGGTCCAACGCCGGAATTCCAACCCCCTCCTCCCGCAACACAACCCGCGCCCGAAGGCGCCACGGGTGCAATGGCTATCATAGAAAGCCAGAAACCGGCTGATAACCCGCGCGAGACACTCACCAAGATTGCGAGACTCAAACAATTCGGAACCTATGGTATCATGGGACTTATGGTCTTGGGAATGCTTTCTCAGGTGCTCTCGCCTATGATGCAAGAAAGTGAGGGGAGATCTGGTCACTAGCTTATGCTACTCCTTATTTTACTCATAGAGCTTGTCATCCTCTTTCTCCTTTCCCGCTACGTCACGCAACTTCTGTATGGACTATTTCTTTTGATGTTTCGGAGTCGATCTGTGGCAATAAGTACTACGACGCTTCTTTTTTTCCCCGGCACGGTGGTTCATGAACTCGCCCACCTCTTTACTGCAGAAGTACTGGGAGTCCATACCGGCAAGCTATCTCTGGTACTAGAAAATTTAGAAGAAGACGACCTGCCTACCGGCAGGCAGGAATTCCAAGCCGGCAGCGTCCAGATAGCAAAAAGTGATCCATTTCGACGATATGCAATAGGCTTTGCACCGCTATTGGTCGGTTTGATTATTTTGGCTGCGATTTCCTATTTCTTAAGGAGTCTCCTTGCAAGGCCGCAAGGAGTCTCCTTGCAAGACGCACTGATTTCCATTGTTGGGTATTACCTTCTCTTTGTCATATCTAACAGCATGTTTTCGTCAAAGGAAGATCTCAAAGGCTTCATCGGCTTTGCCATTGTCCTCGGCCTCATGGTAACGGCGGCCTACATTGCTGGTATACGGATCGGGCTCACCGGTACGGCGCTGGAGTTTATTAATCGCATACTGGATGGCTTGGTCAAAAGTACGGGGCTTGTGTTAGCAATCAATGGAGTCTTACTGCTACTACTCAAGGTTTTGCTTAAACTATCAAGCAAACTACGAATCTATATTCTTCGATCCCGCTAGGCGGGAGAGAAGTCTAAGATAATAGTTCTCGCTAATCACTCGAACGATATGTCCTACGTTCTTTTCAGTACCGCAAAGAATGCCGACTGGGGAATTTCTACTCTGCCGATCATCTTCATTTTTGCCTTCCCCTTCTTTTGTTTATCTAATAATTTATCTTTGCGTGAGCGGTCGCCGCCGTAGAGTTTCTGGATGACGTCTTTGCGAAACGCTTTGACATCAGCACGGGCAATCACTTGGCCTCCGATTGCTGCCTGCACAGGAATTTGAAATTGCTGCCGGGGAATAGCACCGGCAAGACGCTCCACGAGATCCCGGCCGTAAAATTGAGCTTGACTTTCCACAACCAACACAGAAAACGCATCAACTTTTTCTTTATTTACCAATACATCCAATTTAACCACGTTCACCGGCTGATACTCATAAAATTCGTAATCAAGACTGGCGTAGCCTTCTGTAGCGCTTTTAAGGCGATCAAAAAAATCCACGATCATTTCCGAAAGCGGGATAAGATAAGTAAACTCGGCAATCCCTTCTTTCACCTCCGAGGTGGAAGATTTTGACACCTCGGAGGTGAGGTAATGCAAATCCACGTACGTCCCCCGTTTTTCCTGGGCGAGCTGCATAATGGACCCCACAAAGCGCTTCGGCGCAAATATGGCAACCTGCATCACTGGCTCGCGGACTTTCTCGATAAGGGAAGGATCGGGAAATTCGGAGACGGATTGGATCACTTTGATATATTGATTCCCGGAATCGGAAGCAAGATTCCGGGAATCTTTTAGACAAATATGATATTCCACGCTGGGCGCCGTGGCAATCATCGTTAACCCAAACTCCCGAAGCAACCGTTCCTGCACAATCTCTGCATGCAGAAGGCCCAAAAAGCCACAATGGAACCCGTTACCTAACGCAAGCGAAGAAATCGGCCGAAACGTAAATGCGCTATCGGAAAGGCGCAATTTCTCCATGGCCTCCCGAGCCAACGTCAACTCCGCACTATCGACAGGGAATAAACCTACAAAGACCATGGGCTTGGGCTCTTTGTAGCCCTCCAAAGGAGCAATCTTGTCATTGCGAGTCCGTTCTGACGGCAAAGCAATCTCATTTTTCGTCAGAGATTGCCGCGTCGCTTCGCTCCTCGCAATGACATCAGGTGTTGTAATAGTATCTCCAACTTTGGCGAATCGAACATCTTTGAGACCTGTCGCAATATAACCCACTTCTCCAGTGACAAGCCCCGAGGATGCGTGCATCCGAGGAGTAAAATACCCCACCTCAATCGGCGTCACTTGCGCACCTGAGGCCATAAAGGTAATCCTCTGTATCGCTGCGCCCGCCGAAGCTTCCGAGCGAAGGAGGGAACCATCAACTACCCGTACAAACACCACCACACCTTTATGCAGATCATATTGGGAGGAAAAAACTAATGCTCGGAGCGGAGCACTTGCCCCGCCTTGCGGGGGCGGAATATGCTCGACAACCGCCTCAAGAACTTGCTCGACATTCTTGCCGGTTTTGGCTGATATCTCAAGCATTTCTTCATCTTTAAACCCTAATGCCAGAAGCTCTTCTTTCGTTTCTTCAATCCTTGCATTGGGCAAATCAATTTTATTGATAATGGGAATAATCACGAGGTTGCCAGTCCGAGCTTGATGAAGATGTGCAAGGGTTTGCGCTTGCACGCCTTGCGTGGCATCCACCACTAATAAGGCTCCTTCGCAAGCGGCCAGCGACCGACTGACTTCATAGCTAAAATCGACATGGCCCGGGGTGTCTATAAGATTCAACACATACGACTCGTCATTCTGGCTTGTCCAGGATCCCAGGAGGATTCTGGAGTCTCCGCCAACTGGCGGATCCCCAGGATGACCAGACAGACTGTATATCATCCGCGCGGGCGCTAATTTGATCGTAATCCCCCGTTCCCGCTCGATAGGGTTGCTATCCAAAAGCTGCTCCGCCATGTCCCGCTTTTGAACCGTTCCGGTAAGCTCCAAAAGTCGGTCAGCAAGGGTACTTTTTCCATGATCGACATGTGCAATAATCGCAAAATTTCGAATACGGTCCTGCATATTTTCACTTTCTTTGTTTCAGAGAAGTACGCAAAAATGAGTACAATGAGGCGTAGCTTATGATCAAAAATCCCAAAAATAACCCCGAGACAATCCAAAAGCGGAAGTGAATTGATGGATTCATCAGCCGAGCAACAAAATCATTCGCTAAGCGAATGGGATCCAAAAACAAATCCCAGCTATTCCAGCGCAAAAATCTTCCTAAATAGATACCAAAACTCGTGAGCGCAAGCGTACTGAGGGTAAAAATCCAACCAGCAAGCTCGCCCTGAGTCTTCCCAAAGGGCTTTCCCCACTGACGCATCACTAATTTCTGCATCGCATAGAGCGAATAATAGCCACTGAGTAAACCCGCGGAAGCAAACGAAAGGATAAGGAGTGCATCAAACCATATCGGCAGAGGACTTCTCGCTTTCAAATGAATAAAGTCGGTAATGATGTAGGGTGCATTGGGGAAAAAGACAAGCCACACCAATCCACCAGCAGTTAAAAGCATGAGAGATCGATTTTTTTGTTGAAAATATTTGGAAATAAGCCAAGAAAGCATAAACGGAATCATCGCAAGAACTAAGTTATATGGCAAGAAAAGATAAAAATTATCGCTACTGAACAAAAATCGGACGCCCAGCAAAACCATGGAGGCCAATACAGCCCATATAAGTGGTAAGAACGAGTGATGGATAACCCAACGTTTCATAGTAAAGTCTTACTTAATCGTCATGCTGGTCTTATCCAGCATCCGCCTTCGCCGAGGCTTCTGCGGACAGGTCAGATTCTGGACAAGCCAGAATGACGGATCGAACATTTTTACATCTGTTCCAATACATCGATTCCCAGAAGATACAAACCATTCTTGAGGATTTGGGCCGTGGCAGCGGTTAACGTCAAGCGGAGGTCGTTTTTTAAAATCTCATGTTTGGCGTACAAAAGGTTAAACGCTTGGGCTAACTGAAAAAGATACGTGCACAGTGTATTGGGAGCAAAATTTTTGGCCGCATCGGCAACAATCTCTGGGAAGTACGCTAGCGCGGCCGCAAGCGCGCGCTCTTCGGCATTCATAGGTCGTATGAAACCTATTTGTCTTATACGTCTTATATGGCCGGTTTTGCGCAAAACGCTCTTGCACCGTGCGTACGCATATTGCAAGTACGGTCCGGAGTCTCCATTAAATGATACCGACTTTTCTATATCAAAAACTATATCACTCAGCGCAGTTACTTTAAGCATTGAATATTTCACTGCTGCTACCGCTGCCTTCTCTGCAATTTCATTTTGTATCT
>Ga0209515_10009468_pt1 | contig 11082 bp, 9 predicted proteins | sample Subgroupgradi54m_FD_187454 | JGI IMG/M metagenome (GOLD analysis project Ga0209515, IMG submission 187454) | Subsurface groundwater microbial communities from S. Glens Falls, New York, USA - GMW60B uncontaminated upgradient, 5.4 m (SPAdes)... ...
CTTGGCCGCCAGTCCCGTCCCCAACGGGCCCATCGCGATCTCATGGGTGGACTTCCGCAACGGAACCCGCTGCGCCTTCGCGGCTTCCCAGGATGGCGGCTCCACCTGGAGACGCCCGTTCTACGTGGGGCCCGTGGCAGGTGGATTCACCGGCGATGCCGTGGTCGGCGTCGACGAACGCGGGAATTTCCACGGGGCCTGCCAGGACTACGGCTCCTCGCAAATCCTGTATTCCAATTCCGGCGATGGAGGCGGGACCTGGGCGGCCTGGAAACAGGTGCAAAGCTCCCCGGACAAGCCCTGGATCAACGGCGCGCGGGACGGCACGGTCTTCCTCACCTGGCTTGGGTCACCCGGAGGTTACCGTCGATCCGTGGATGCGGGAAAGACATGGGAGCCGGCAATCTCCCTGGGCAACCTCAACCACGGCACCTCCATCTCCTGCGGAAATACCGGTTACCTACACCTGCTGTACAACTACGGTCAACCGCTGCGATACGTGCGCAGCAAGGATTGGGGGGCTACGTTGGATAAGGGCCGCAACATTGTCGGTGACATGGGGGTCTCTTGCTACGGTTGCACGCCCCGCCAGCATCCGATCGTGGGCGGAGCCTCCGATCCGGGGGGCAAGGTGGTGGCGGCGATCTGGTCCGCCACCCTGCCCGGCGGGGACGGCAACGACGACGTATGGGCGGTGATTTCCCGCGACAGCGGCAACTCCTGGACCGCGCCCATCCGCGTCAACGACAATGCCAACGCTTCGCGGCAGTTTCAGCCTTGGGTGGCCGTCGATCGGTTCGGGCGCGTGCATGCGGTGTGGACGGATATGCGCGGCGGGAAGAATTCCATCTTCTACGCCAATACCCTGGGCGACAAGTTCGGCCCGAATACGGAGATCACGGATGAACGCGGAAACGTGGGCGGTTTCTACGGGGACTACAAAGGCCTGGCCATCCAGGGCAACGACGTCGTGGCGGCCTGGGCGGATTCCCGCAACGGAGACAATGACGTGTATTTCTCCCGGGGAGTGGGATACGCGGGGCCGGATGCGACGGCTTTGGCGCGCAAGGCCGCGGGAAAAGGCTCCCCATGGGTGACCCGGAAGATTTATGACCTGAAAGGTTCGCGGGTCCGCGGGAATCCGGAAGGTCCGGAAAAAACCCTCCAGAAGGCTGGCCGATACTTCCGGCCGTGAACGTCCGCCGGGCCGCACTATCGCGGCGATTATCTAACTTCCGTGGAAGCACTCACAAAGGAATGAACCCATGAAATGGTATCTGGCCGTCGTGAAGAAATACGCAGTGTTCTCCGGTCGCGCCCGCCGTAAGGAATACTGGATGTTTTGCTTGTTCAATTTCCTCTTCATCGTCGGGGCAATCCTCTTGGACAACCTTCTCGGAACGGCGATCAAGGGCATCGGCTACGGCTTGATCTACGGCCTCTATGTCCTGGCCATGCTGCTCCCCAGTTTCGGCGTGGGAATCAGAAGAATGCATGACGTGGGGAAAAGCGGATGGTTCTTCCTGATTGGACTTATTCCGATAGTCGGCAGTATCTGGATCCTGATCTTGCTTTGCTCCGACGGAAACGCCGCGGAAAACAAGTACGGCTTGAATCCGAAAATGTCCGGGTAGCCGAAAATCCGTGTAGCCGCAAAGAGGCTACCGCGTATGCCCGCCCGCTCCGATAGCTCCATTCTTCGCGCTTTTCCGGAGTAGCGGGCCTTTGGCTTCGAGAAAACCTCAAATTTCATAATGCAAAAAACGTGAGCAAAACATGAGCGAAAAAGCGCTTTCAAATTGAAAACGGGGAGTTAAAGGAAAAATTCGGAGATAAACTGTGAGCATCCAGGGGTGTGGGGGACCACCAATGGAGGGGGCTACAGTGAATGCAAAATCGATTTTATTTCCGAATCATGGTTTCACCGGAAAAGGAAAAAGCCGAAGCGGTTTGACCGCCAGAGCGGCCATCGCGTCGCTGCTGACGCTTTCCTTGTTCCAAACGGCGCGCACGCAGGTGGTCATCACCTTGCAGGACGCGCAGAAGAAGCCCATCCCGGGCGTGACCTGCGGCCAAGACGGCGGCCCGTCCGCGGTATCGGACGGTACCGGACGGGTTACCCTCAACGGAATCGTGAGCGGTATACCGGGATTGCCGTCGGGGAATTCCCAGCGCAATATTTCCCTCTCGCAAATACCCCTTGCCCGGGGCGAGACGGCGCATCTGACCGTATACAACACCAAGGGCCGTAAGGTGATCGATCGCTCCGTGGGCCTGGGGGATCGTATTCCCCTCGCGCGGCAGGCGGGGCTGGATAACGGCCTGTACTTCGTCAACATCGCCGGACCCAGGCATTCCCTGCGGGGCCAACTCATCAACATGGGAGCGGGCACGGTATTCGAAGGCGTTTCCGCCGAATCCCAAAACCTCGCCGCCCGGACTGCGGGCACGGCAGGTTCGGCAAAGATCGCCGCCGCCGGCGATGCCGTAATCGTCTGCAGCAAGCCCGGCTACGTCTCCCAGGTGTACAAGGTCGCCGACGGGGGCAGCATCACCGTGGACTTCAGCACGCCCAAGGTCATCCCCCTGTTCAGCGAAGCCACCAAACTCGAGCCCGAGGTGCACTTCGATCGCGGGGACGCCATCATCACCCAATGGGGCGACCGCGCGCGGGACCGCCATGGCCGCGAGGATCAATTCCAGAGCTACGATCATTATCTCCCCCATTATTGGGAATACCGGACCGCCCGCTACATCCTCACGGACCGCGTGACCAAAGGGGGCAACAGCATCGACGTCTCCTGGGTAACGGAATGGAAGCTGGACAAGCTCCCGGAGTTCCGCGCCTGGTATTCCGGCCGCGGCAGCGTTGCGCAGTACTACGGCAACTACGCTCCGCGCTTCACCACCGAAGGCCCGGGCACCTATGATCACGACCACAAGAAGATCAGCAGCGAAGGCCACCAGTACCATTACACCTACACCATCACCTCCGCCATCAACCTGGACGGCAAGGAAGCGCCGCTGGCCGTGGGCCAGTTCATGGAAATCGAAGCCAGCCAGTTCCTGGATACCCCTCCCGAAGGCCGGGACAATTATTACGGCACCGTGTTCCTGTACGAGATAGGCAAGGGCGGAATGGTGCCCTGGTACACCGTCGGCGATTGGGCCGACCAGACGAGCGAGCGGGAGAACTCCCACAAGATGGATGAGAAGGCCTGGCTGGGCGGTCGCACCACCCTCCCCTATCAATACTCGGACGAACCCGATCACAACTTCATGCAGATGGCCACCAACATGTCCAGCGACAACGCCCAACCGTTCGTCCAGGGCCGGCGCGTGCTGCACACCAACTTCAGCACCGGCGCGCACGATGAACCGGACAATCCCGTGTGGGCGGAAAACATCGGCAAGGTCGGCACGCATTACATCAGCACCTCGTGCAACACCTGCCATATCCGCAACGGCCGCGGCACCACTCCGGTCGCCGGCAAGCCCTTCTACAACATGGTGGTCAAGGTGGGCGATGCCGATGGCAACGCGGATCCCAAGCTGGGCGGCGTACTCCAGCCCCAAAGCTACGGCACGGGCGTGGGAAGCCCCACGGGCGTGGAGGGCTACGCCGTCCTGAGCAAGTGGCTGGAAACCGCCGGGCTGCGCAAGGCCGAATACAGCTTCGCCGGCGGCCCCGTTCCGACCCATTTTTCCGTGCGCGCCACGCCGCAACTCGTCGGCCTTGGCCTGCTGGAAGCCGTGCCGGAAAGCGAGATCCAGGCCATGGAAGATCCGAATGACGCCGACGGCGACGGCGTCTCCGGCCGCATCAACATCGTTCCGGATCCCATTACCAAAGAGCCCCGCGTGGGACGCTTCGGATGGAAGGCGGGAAAGGTCAACCTGGCGCATCAGATCGCCGGAGCCTTCAATTCGGATATGGGAGTGATGACCTCGCTGCTTCCCAAGCCGGATTGCGGATCTGAGCAAAGCGATTGCGGTCCCACCGGCGGCAAACTCGCGGACTCCAGCCTGCAGAACTTGGTCACCTACGTCAGCCTCTTGGGCGTGCGCGCGCGCCGGGACTATCAGGATCCGGTCGCGCTGAAAGGCGAAGCCCTGTTCTCCGGCGCGGGATGCGCCGCCTGCCATACGCCCACCTTGAAGACCAGCGCGTTCCATCCCAAGGCCGAGCTCCGCAATCAGACCATCCATCCCTATACGGATCTGCTCCTGCACGATATGGGCCCCGGCCTTGCGGACAACCTGCCCGAAGGCCTGGCCAGCGGTGCCGAATGGCGCACGCCTCCCCTGTGGAGCCTGGGGCTTTCCCCCTGCGTCACCGGCGGCGTGGTGGGCCCGTTCCAGAAAGCGACCTGCTCGCCGGACGCGAACTATCTGCACGATGGGCGCGCCCGCACGGTCGACGAAGCCATTCTCTGGCACGGCGGCGAAGGCGCGAAGGCGGCGGAGAACTATAAGGCCATGTCCGCGGACGACAAGGCGGCCTTGATCAAGTTCCTGAATTCATTGTAAGCGGAAGACCTTGTCCCGCCGGCGGACAACGCGGCGGGACTCCACGCCATCGACTGTCCGGATCCTGATGAACAGGATTCCGGACGCCTGCTTCATTGCCGTAGTCCGGCCAGGCCTGAAAGGTGATTTCAAAGTTCGTGAACTTCTTGTTGGTCATCACCACCCCGCCGATGATGCTGGCCCGCTCGTTGGTGTAGAGGACGGGCTTGCCGTCCACCCGGGCGACGCGGAATATCGCACCTTTGGCTTTGCCAGGTTCAATCCCTTGGGAATGACCGGTCTTGCAACTTTGGAACCAACCCTTGAAGGTCCCGTCGAACAAGGGGTAATAGCCATCGGCATGCGTCATGCCATGGGCATCCACCGTGTCTGTTGGGACCATCTGGCTTTCCTCTTTGCAGGGAAGGTCCCCATCGGCAGGGGCCGGCGCAGGCTGGGCCAGGGCAGGGAGATGCAAAAACGCAGCAACCAGGTCGGCGGCCATCAGGGTTTTGGCGGAGGATTGGATCCGTGGACCGTTCGAATTCGTCATAAGCATGCGCCTTTCCGTTTAAGCGGACATGGAGAACCAGCGGCTCTTCCCCAACGAAAAGGAAAGGCGCACCGGAAATTATTGATGATCAGCGCTCGCCCTCACGATCGAACGGCCATGCAGCTTTCAAAAAACGGATTTTAGAAACGGGAATTTGAGGCGACGCGGAGTCGTCCACGCGCTTTTGCGAAAAAGTCTTTTTGGCCTATCGGCCTCGCAGCCACGGCTTCCATCCGACGGCCTCGAAAAGAAACCCATCCCGTAAGGCCTCAATTGTCCCATCCAAAAGAAAAGCCTAGGAGAACCGATCTACACCGTGTTTCTAAAGAGCAGTACCCAAGGGTACGGAGTCGGCTTAAGCGCCGGACTCCTTTGTCTTCAGAACCAAGGATGATGCAATGAATAAGTCATACTCGAACCGCGCGAAACCGGCCGCAACGATTGCCATGGCCATGCTGCTGAACGGATTCATGGTAGGTTGCGTTTCGGACGCGACCAACGATGAGTCCGTGCAAACCGGCCTGCGCATGGGCCGCGAGACATCGGGACGTCCGGCCTCCGTCAATCTGGGCATGGCCGGCGATTTCGTGATCCTTTCGAAGACCGGGATCTCCACCACGGGTAACACCGCAATTACCGGCGATATCGGCGTGAGCCCGGCCGCGGCCACCTATATCACGGGCTTCTCCCTGAAATCCCCTCCCAGCACCTATTCCACATCCTCGCTGGTCACGGGAAAGGTGTACGCGGCGGATTATGCGGTGCCCACCCCGGCGAACCTGACCACCTCCGTTCTGAACATGCAGACGGCCTATAACGATGCCGCCAGCCGCGCCCCCGGATTTACCGAATTGGGAGCAGGTGATATCGGCGGGAAGAATCTCAGTCCCGGCGTGTACAAATGGAGCAGCAACGTTTTGGTGCCGACGAATGTGACCCTCACCGGAGATTCGCGCGACATCTGGATTTTCGAGATTGCGGGAAACCTTACCCTCAGCTCCAGCGTCCGGGTCATCCTCAAGGGCGGCGCCTTGCCCAAGAACATCTTCTGGCAGGTGGCCGGAATCGCCGGCTTCGGCACCACTTCGCACATGGAAGGCATCGTGCTGTCCAAGACCGCTATCGTGGTCAAGACCGGCGCCTCGGTGAACGGCCGCCTGCTGGCCCAGACGGCGGTAACCCTCGATGCGAATGCGGTGAACAAGCCCGCTCCCTGATTCACGGACCCCGACCATGGATTGCGAAGTTGTCCTGGAGGCAGCCTATTCTTGCAGCCAGGCAAGGACTTCCGGTGTCCCGCCCCTCTCCGAGGTACGGGTCATTCTTCCGCCATTTTATTGAGGATGGTTCCGGTTTTTCCGGAAACATCCTTGTCCGACCGGATTTTCTTCGCCAGGGCCGCGTATTTTCCGCCCTCGGCTTTCTTCCCCTGGCTTTGATACAAGGCCGACAGGTTTTCATATGTTTCCAAGAGGTCTTGGTCGCTCTCGTCGCCTCTCTTCAGCTTGAGGCTCACGGCCTTGAGCAGCAACTCTTCGGCCTTCTTGGCATTGCCCAGCTTGAATTCCGTTTTACCCAGGTTGTTGTACGAGGATGAGAAATTGGGATCATCATCCTTCCAGTACATGGCGAAAATCGTCCGGGATTTTTCGTACATGACCATGGCCTGCCTGAAATCCCCTTTGCTGTAATAGACTTCTCCGAGGTTGTTGTAGAGGGCGGCGAAGTTCAGATTGTCCGGGCCCAGGTGTTTGGCCATGGCCTTGAGGCATTTTTGATCCGTAGCGATGGCCGAATCATGCAACCCCAGGTCGTGCTGGAAGGACCCCTGGCACATGAGCATCGCTTCGACCATGGCGGACCCGGGTTCGTATTTGGCCAGGATGCGCAAGGCTTCGCCCACCTCGTTCAGGCCTTTGCGGTATTCGGCATGGGCGTTGTACACGATGGAAAGGTTGTTCACCACTATCGCGATGTTCTGCGCATACTTCTCCGGTTCCTTCCGCAAAAAGAACAGTACCTGGTTGAAGAGAGCTTCGGCCTTGGCATAGTCCCCCTGGTTCATCCGGATATTTCCGAGACTGTTCCGGTCAAGCATGATTTCCTCCCCGTTCGCGGCGGAGTCGGAAGCCAGCGTCCGCAATTCGTCCTCCAACAGCGAGACGGCCTCGGGGAACTTTCCCTGGTCAGCCAAGGCCTGGACTTTTTCCGACATCGTTTGCGGTTGCGGCTTCAGGGGGGACGCGGATGCGGGGACGGCAAGCAGAATGAACGCGAGAGCAATCAGGCGATGCATCATGGACTCCTATTTGGATTGTGCGCGGATGGGAAATGGCATTGAACCTGGAACCCGTACTGCAAAAGTAAACGGTACTTTCCGATCCTTTGTGCCGGAAGACAGCAATAGGAAATCAGAGGCCGCGATGAAGGTCCAAGCCGCGTCCCTACTTTCCGCCGTACCGTCCCTGTCCTTAACCTTGCTGTGGCCTGACTTTAGCGCCACCACTGCTCTAACTTTGACGATTACCCCCCACAATCGGCTAGAGGAGCCCAAAAAGGACTGCGAAGAGCCTGAGAATGAAGGCCGCAGCACGGAATCCGGCCCGGTGGTGATTTTCTGCAGAGGGAAACCGCGAATTGGGGCTTGAATCGAGGGCACCGAACGAATAGGGATGGGAAAAGCCGCACTATTTACATATTCTCTGTCGGCTTCAACGAACGGACCCAATTCTCGGACCCTTCGAATGGCATTCGCCGGAAGCGCAGAAAGCAGTGGACCCAGTGGGTAATCGTCTCTATGTCGGTAATCTTTCCTTCAACACCACCCAAGAAACCCTCCAAGCAGAGTTCTCCGCCATCGGAGAAGTCCGCGAAGTGGGCATGCCCATCGATCGCGAAACCGGCAGGCCCCGTGGCTTCGCCTTCGTGACCATGGGCTCGGATCAGGCCGCCAGCGCGGCCATCCAGCAGCTCAACGGCAAGAACCTCGATGGCCGTGCCATCAAGGTCAATGAAGCCGAAGAGCGCCCCGCCCGTGGCGGTGGAGGCGGCGGCGGTGGTGGTTATGGCGGTGGTGGTTATGGCGGTGGTGGCGGCGGCGGCTACGGCGGCGGCGGTCGCGGACGCGACCGTTAAACCAACGTTTCCGATTCATCTGAACCGCATGGCGGCGTGATTTCATATCGCCGTGCGGTCATCTGATCTTGATTCTTTTCCACTTCCTCGGGTCTTCCTTGGGAGTGGTTTTCCAGTTTTGACTCCCTTAATCCTGGTTTAAATCCTCCTCAGGGACCGCTGCTGTGCGGGCCGCTTCCAACATTTTTGACTAATCACCTAAAACCTCTTGTCCTCCTAGCCTGGTTTTGCGCCGGCTGAGCCCGACTCCATTGGACGAGCTTTCCTGGGTAACGCGTCCGCATTGCCTCCTTGAATTTCATGGTTGCGGCCGAAACTTAGTTTGAATGGCCAAGCCAGGGTGAAACCCCATTTGGGCGGAGCCCCGAGCGAGCCTTGCAAGCGAAGCGCCATGCGGCTGTTGAGCGATCGGGCGCCTCGCCCTGTTTTTGAGGGGCGGTTTTCTGTAGAATAGCCCGCGGGGATTTCACCCGCAGGCCCTCGCAGAACCGTACGTGAAACTCTCGTCTCATACGGCTCCCATGTTCCAGCCTGCGGGACGTACACCGTGTTTCCACAGTGAAAATAACGTTGAGTTCGTTTTCGCAATTCCCGCCAGCCAGTGGCGAGAGGCGCTCACGCGATATCTTAGTCCCTTATATTTCCGCCCAGCCCATTCCGCCAATATCCTGTTGAAATGCTGAAGGACATTGGTGCACTTTGACCGACTGAATCGGCCATAGTAGTTGAGCCATCCCGTGAGTACCGGATTCACCAGCTTTGCGATTTCCGCCAGGTTCTGATTGCTCCGCTGCGAGGGGATGCGCCATTGACGCATCGTTTCCCTCACTTTGTTTGCTGCGTTGGTGCCATCGCTGGAAGAAAACTTACAAAGAACTTTCCCCAGCGTGTTTTCGCTCGTCGTGGTTGAAACGTGTAGCCCAGGAAATCAAACGAAGTGTTCGAATGGCTTCCCGGCCTGTCATCATCTTTGCAGTATACGATTCGGGTCTTCACTGGATGAAGCTCCAAGCCGCAATTTGCGAGACGACTTCGTATGGCTTCCAGCATTGACTGCGCCTCTCCTTCACTTCCGCAATGAACAATGATGTCATCGGCGTAGCGCTCGAACTGGACAACCGGAAAAGTCCGCGCCATCCAGGCGTCAAACGCATAGTGAAGGAAGAGATTGGCCAATAGCGGACTGATGACGCCGCCTTGCGGCGTGCCTTTTATCCGCGCTTCCAAGGTCCCATCTGGCTTTTGGACTGGGGCACGAAGCCACCGCCCAACATACAGTTTGACCCAGGAAATTTCCGTGTGGTGTGCCACAGCGCGTTCGACGAGTTCATGATCCAGGTTATCAAAGAAGCCTTTGATGTCCAAATCAATCACCCAGCCCTTGCGCCAGCACCGCTCCCGAGCTATCCCCACCGCATCCAACGCCGATTTTCCGGGCCGATAACCGAAGGAGGCCGCGTGGAAATGAGGTTCCACAAAAGGCTCCAAGGTCATCTTCACCACCATCTGCGCGATACGATCACCTACAGTCGGAATGCCCAAGGGCCGCGTGCCCCCGTTTCCTTTTGGTATCTCGACAAGTTTAACGGGTGGTGGAATATAGGAACCCGACGAAAGGCGATTCCAGATTTTGTAAAGGTTGTCCTTCACATTCACTTCGAACGCTTCTATCGACTGCCCGTCCACTCCCGCCGCACCTCGCTTGGCCTTCACTCTTAGGTAGGCCTCCCAAACAAGCTGCTTGGAAATATCATATGGCTTTGCATTAACCACGGCCTCCTCCCCTTTCGGGTTGAACCGTTGTTAGAGCTGAAACACCAAACCCCTTCGCTCCACCCGAATTACCGGGCTTCATTACTACTACGAGTTTGTCCGCCCCTACGCATGGCATCGGTACTTTCCCACTCCTGGTTTTTGCCATTTGCAGTTTTCCCTTAGCATCCATCCGCAGGTTCCCACGTTCCGTACAAGAGCCCATACTGGATTCACGTCGCCTATATGCCGGTCACCGCTTGGGCAGTAATCAGGTAGCCCCCAAGCTTTATCCCGGGAATGACAAAGCTCCCCGGTTTCGATGACGTCCCTATCCTTTCGACACCTCGACAGCGATTCAAGTTCGTTCGTCTCTCCAGTAAATACCTGACGGCTATTCCCCGCCTTTTCCAGACTTGCTCACTACCTAAGCCGTTAAGCGAAAGCAGCAGCTGGTGGTTTGGATTCTGATCCTGCAATCCGAATCCGAGGGACCTACCCTCATCTCTTCCGCAGTTCGAACTTCCAAGAAATTCATTTCTGTTTTTCTCTTTGGTTCTTCGTGGCGCACTTTGTCCGGATAACGCTCGATTAACCTGCGAAATTGTGGCCCGGAGCGGCCGAACCGGAAGGTACGGACGCGGGGGGACGGCGTGGGTTTTGCCGTGAGATCGCCGTCTTTGACCCACCCGAGCGAAATCCGTGACGACCACGCTGAGTCAGGCTGAATCAATGCGGTAGTATCACCCAGGTTACCCACAAATTCACGCCCGTCTTGCGTAGCACGTCTCATTCGATTTGAACGGCGGGGCGAAATCATTTTGACTCGTCGTCTGCGAAGTCTTGCATCAAGTCCATCATCATCGTATGCCTTATCACCAATGAGTCTTCTTGGCGTTGTGTCCATAACCTTGTCTTGGACCCACTTCTGGAACCAGCGATGGCAGATTTGGTGCGGTGGATTTGCGCGTCAAAGAAAAGACTCACTTAATCAGGAAAAACACGGTGTATCCTTTGAAGAAGCTAAGGGTCTGTTAAATAATAAGTGACCTGTTTAGAGATATTGTCTATCTTTCCCTGATCGATCCTCTCAAACGAAAATTCGCATCATTATTACCCGCCCTGAACGAGCG
>Ga0209515_10009469_pt1 | contig 11082 bp, 16 predicted proteins | sample Subgroupgradi54m_FD_187454 | JGI IMG/M metagenome (GOLD analysis project Ga0209515, IMG submission 187454) | Subsurface groundwater microbial communities from S. Glens Falls, New York, USA - GMW60B uncontaminated upgradient, 5.4 m (SPAdes)... ...
AACTAATTCACAGAAATCATCAGCTAAAGTTTCCAATCCCGATGATAAAGACTGTTCGGATTTTAAAACACAAAAAGAAGCTCAAGCTTATTTTATTTCAAAAGGCGGTCCGGCAAGTGACCCGGACAAGCTTGATAAGGATAAGGACGGAATTGCCTGCGAAAGCCTCCCCTAATCTGCCGGACAGCGATTCTCCCCCCTAGCTTCAACTTCCATACCCGCCTGATAGGCAGCAGTACCTATGTTTGAAATCTTATTTTTTAATTACGCTTAGTCCTAGTCTTCTATGAAAGAGTATCAAAATTAAGAAAGCAATAAATGCCATAAGACTTCCATAAAGAAACGTCGCATGTGGATTTATAAAATGCCATAAGAGTCCACCGACAAAGGAAGCTAGAAAAGTACCAATCGCGGTTAGAGTATAATAAGCACCAAAGTAAGTTCCAGATTCTTTTTTCTCAATAAACTCAGACAAATATGCCTTTGATACCCCATCTGTTGCTGCTATATAAATTCCATAAATCGGGAAAAGAAACCATAACCAGAAAGATGAATTTATTAAACCAAAAATGAGATAGACTGCTGAGAAAACTAACAATCCGACTGCAAATATTTTCCTTGCACCAAATTTATCAGATAAAATTCCTGCAGGAGTAGAAAAAACAGTTTGAGAAATGTTATATAAAACATATGCGAATACAACCGCAGTTGTTGCAAGCCCCAAGCTTTTTGCTTGCAACAATAAAAATATATCAGAGCTGTTACCAGCTGCAAATATAAAACTTATGAGCATAAATAATTTAAGTTTCGATTCCATATTTTTGAAGCTTATTCCCACGAATTTACTTTTCTCCTTTTTCACTTCTGTCTTTTTTTCTTTAACTAAAAAAATCAGAAGAAAGATTGCGATTACTGCGGGAATAAATGCAATAAAAAATGTTTGCCTAATGTTACCCTTTAAGAAATACAATACAAGTAATGCTAGTAATGGACCGAATACGGCTCCAAGACTATCAAAAGCTCTATGAAATCCGAAAATATATCCTTTATTTTCTGGAGTTGAATTTTCAAGTAACAAACTATCTCTCGGAGCAGTTCTTAAGCCTTTTCCTAACCTATCTATAATACGGGCAAAAAGAACCATTGGCCAACCAAAGGCAAGACCAATGAGAACCTTAGAAACAGCTGCGAAAGAATAACCCACAGTCACAAAGGCTTTACGTTTCTGTAAATAATCAGAATAGGCTCCGAAGAAATACTTCGTAATACTTGCCAATGCCTCTACTAAGCCTTCAATAAATCCGACAATTGGAATGGATGTGTGGAGAACTGTAGTGAGAAAAAGAGGGACAATAGGATAAATCATTTCTGAAGCCAAGTCGTTAAAGAAACTAACCAATCCCAGAACTACAACGGTAAAAGGTGGTCTTTTACGTATAAATAAGTCTTTCATTATAAAATTATACCAGAAGCTATGGTTCGAATCCGTACTTCGAGGACACCCTGGACAAACCCGGAACCGGAGGCTCGTTATCCAGACTTTAAACAATTTTTCGTGGGGTTGACATTCAAAGTTAAATGTAAGATTATATATGCGTGAAGGAATTAATAATATTTCTTCTTATACTATTAGTTGTTGGTTTGGGTATAAGTCTCTATCAAAGAAACTCTAAATTAGCAAATAAGCCACAAAAGACAGAAACAAAATTAGAAGTAAAAAAGAAGAGTATGAGAATTACAAGTTCTGCTTTTAAGAATAATTCGAAAATCCCAAGTAAATATACTTGCGATGGAGAAAATATAAATCCCCCTCTTGAATTTTCCGACATTCCCAAAGAAACAAAGAGTCTGGTCTTAGTAGCTGACGATCCCGATGCTCCGTCAAAAACCTGGGTGCATTGGGTTTTGTATAGCATTCCCCCATCTACTGCAAAAATTGAGGAAAATTCTGCTGCTAAAGGAATTCAGGGTATGACGGATTTTGGCAAACCTGGTTATGGAGGTCCTTGCCCGCCTTCCGGCACCCATCGGTACTTTTTTAAGCTCTATGCTCTTGATGCAATTTTGGATGTTCCTAGTGGCCTAACTAAGCAGCAAGTTTTAGAAAAAATGAGAGACCATGTTATCGAAGAAGCAGAGTTAGTTGGTTTATATAGCAAGTAGGGGGTGAGAGCGGTGAAAGATGATTTAATTGGAAAGGTAATCCATTTCTACGACAAGATTTCAGTTGCGGTAATAAAACTTGAAAAAGCTCTGAAGGTTGGAGATAAAGTAAAATTTGAGCACGGAGAGCATTCTTTTGAGCAGACAATTGAATCGATGCAGCTTGAACACGAACAAGTAACCTCAGGCAAAAAAGGACAGGAAGTTGCGGTGAAAGTTGATAAGGAAACAAAATCCGGAACACAAGTTTATTTAGCTTAATTTTTTGCTTCGTATTCTCATTACTTTTCTTCCTTGAAGGAAATTCTACATTTTGATATCATACTTGTGCATTGCGGGATCGTTTAATGGTAGGACGGAGGACTTTGGATCCTCTAATCTAGGTCCGATTCCTAGTCCCGCAGCTGTTCGACTGCGCTCACAGCAATAGCAGGCGAACATTCCGAGCGAGCGATGCGAGTCGAGGAAAATATGTATGTTCTGCGTTTATATTCTCCGCACGTCTTCCGATACTCTTTACATTGGGCAAACTAACAATTTAGAAAAAAGAATAAAAGAGCATAAAAATAAAACTTCGAAATCTGCAAAATACATTCGCTATTTCAATTCCTTCGAGCTTGTTTATTCAGAGGACTTTGTAAATCGTTCAGAGGCTATGAAGCGAGAATGGCAATTAAAACAATGGTCTCGGGCTAAGAAAGAAGCTTTGATTTTACAAGACTTGTCTTTACTTAAAAAACTTTAACAAGCGCCCCGCAGCTACGTTCATTTCAAAAATCTGTTGGTTGTATTTATATCACATTGTGATATATTACTAAATATGGAAATTGGAAAAAACTGGGGCAAAATAGATCCAGCACAATTAGAAACATTTGAAAGGTTAGGTATGCGTGAACAAGATGCTGTTATAATGGCATTAGGAGGTATCCACCGTTGGCAACTTGACGGAAAAGAGCCAAAACCAATGAGAGTTAAAATTAAACCCGATAACCCTTTTGATCTAAAAGCATTTGCGGGAGTTATGCACGAACTACAAATTGGCATAGCTGATTCTCTGGTAAGGACAGAAGATGATGTTGTAACTTTTCAGCCAAGACCATATTCAAAAACCTTTATGCCAGCAAATGATATGGACAAGTTAAATGCATTAATTGAAACAATTGAAGAACAGCTAGCAGGCTTACCTCCAGAATTAAGGGATTATTTTAGAAGTCAGACGCAGAAATAAAAAGTTCCCACATAGTCAACCAGTGCCAGCTTTTTCTCCTTGATTATGGTATAATTCTACCTCAGTATGGAAATTGGTCACGGTCCTTCGCCATTAAGAGAATTTGAACATGAAGACAGAGTGCACTCTGTCAATTATCAGGAAACAGTGATTGTAGCTGAAGGAGTTCAATGCGACGTTTATTCCTTTGCGACGGATCCAAATAAAGATCTTGGAGTTATCAGAATTGATCCAGGTTATCATACTCCAAGACAGAGAGTTTTACGAGGTGATAGAACTATAGAAGGATATATTTCTGGAGTTGGGAAACTAGCTATTACCAGAAGCAATGGTTCTAAAGAGGTTCATGAAGTTGGAGTCACTCCAGATGGGCAACTCACAGTAGATGTTGCAATTGGCGATGTTATGCAATGGCAGGCGTCCGAAGACTCACCTCTTGTCGTATATGAAATTTGTTACCCACCATATCAGAATGGACGATATAAAAATATTGAATAGGTAAATTTGAACCAAACTTTCCACACTTCCCTAGTTCACATACTCATAAAACAAGTTCTAATGTCGTCCAATGTCCACGGTAATTTTGCTTAGCCCATCAATTCAATCTTTATGAAAATATTCGCATTGGACGTTATGACCCCTAGCTCTAGATTGATTACCGGAGAAAGATCAAGCAAGATAGCCTAGCTCTGTTAAATAGAAGGATTTAATCCAACGTGTTCCTCGAGTCGCTGTAATTTTTTTCTCTGTTGCATTTGCTCCTTATCAAGCATATCTAACATAATATCTTGATCTTTTTTAAGAGATTTAAGAAGTTTACCGTGTTGCTTAAGAAGTCCACCGTGTTGTTTTAGCTCCTTTTCTATTGGGGAAATTTTTGTATCTAGAAGTTGTGAAATCTGTTTTATGTCATTATTGTTTAGCATAGAACATGTATATCATAGTTTTTCTTTATTTGTCTAGTGTTAATATTTGCTCCTAAAAACGGTTCTAATGTCGTATATTGCCCGCAGCAATTAAATTTAGGCTGTTAAACCAGTCTGTATAAAACACCCGCAATGGATGTTCGCGAATTGGATCACAAGTAAAAATAGTAATTTCCATACTTTATAAAAATAAATTTATAATCCAGTTTTGATCATATCAAACCAAAACCTATGGCCTTCGTCGTTAGGATGGAAATTATCATCAGCTAAGGTGTGGCCATATTCGGGCAGACTCTTCGGCGGGTTGATTGGATTAATGTAGATTATATTTGGATAGCGTTTGGCTTCATCACCAATAATTGCTGCGTATTTTGGTGCTTGGATTTTATAAACTTGTCTTAGCAGCCAAGGTAAAGCTGGTGCGTCAAAAACTCTTCCCGGGCCGACAATGATTAACTTGTTGGTCAGTATTGAATATCTTGACAACACTTCTTTTGTTGCTTTTTTAAACTCACTAAGATCAGTAAAACGAAATAAATTATTTGATGAAACAATTAAAACAATCAAATCTTGTTTTTCGGCAGATACAGGACGATTAAGCAAGTCAGCCATTTTGGCACCGGAATAAGCGCCATTTTTCAAAATAACATGATGATTTTCTGATAAGTAATTGGCAATTCGACCTGTAACACTTGTTTCAAAACTACTAGAGCCGACACCGGCAGCAATACTATCGCCAGTAACTAATACTTTAAATACCGGTTTGATTTTATCACCTGCTTCGTAAGTTTGGGAATAGACAGTCTGCGAAAGAAGGCTGCCTTTTCGTAAGTAGTAAGTAGTATAAATAACTTGAACCAAAATAGCGATTAAAATAAAGGCGAGAAGGAGCAAAATCATCTTTCTCATTAACTATAATATCTAGTTGCATTATACCCTCTTTTGCCTTTGAAAAAGTAGGCAACTTTATTTTAAACCGTTAACAGTGTGGTTATTGAGGTTATAGAAACTATAGTTTGAATAAATGTCCAAATCCTAATCCCGCAGCTCGAATTAACTTCTATTTGTCACAAACTTGACATTACAAGTCTTTATGTAGTATTAATGACTAATAGCATGAGCTGTGAGCATTTAGGTGAGTTGTCATTAAAAGCCGCTAGTAAACTCTAACCAAATCATCCTGATCGAGTTGAACTACTTCAGCTTCCAGGGAAATTTTATTGCGAATGCCCTGTTACATTTCAAACTCATACAAATAAGGTTCTATATGGAGGAAAACCTCCCATTACTGTTGATCAAGTTCCTGATTTTTTGTTAAAAGTACCACGAGCTACGGAGTTATTCATTAGCCACAACATCTACGAAGAAGCTCTCAAATAATATTCTTAATCCCATCAATCTTGCGTAACTAAGTCCAATAAAAAGTTCCTACAGGGTATGTTGGTTATTATGACTCATTACCCGTTTTCAAAGAATCCAATGTTAGAGTATAGCCGGTATTTCCGACTGATTTTATGGAAACGCCGTGTTCTGATAGCTTTTTGTTTAACCTATGAATATGGACAGCAGTAGAACGTCTGGAATGCTTGTCATGGTAGCCATTTGAGTTTAAACGATGGGTGTGGACGGGTTTGTCTATCGATCTTGCAAGCGTCTGCACAATTTGGGCTTCTGTTTGGGTTAGCGGTACCAGCATGCCGTTTGCTGCGAAATCTCTGGTATGCGGATAATATCTCATGGTACCATTTTCAGTTAATGATATAGATTCAGCTTCAATTTCCCAATTATGATCTTGAAGAATATAACCTAAATCCGGAATTGCTCTTATGCTAAATATTGTAGGGTCTGCATTTAGTTGTTGTCGTAGATTAGTAATGTGCGGCCTTAAGTTGGAAGGTTCGTAGTGCGGGCTATCCCATACGAGCTCGCAGTAGGAATCGGGAGGAATCACAATATTAGGCCGTCTTGTAATAACTTCTAAAATTTTGCCACCGATCTGTGGTAGTTGGATATCGGGCCTGTCTTGTGTAAACCTGACCAAGTAATCGTTCCAGTCAAAAGTAAATTCTGGGTTATTATAAGCTACGGGTTCTGATTGCTCTTTCTTTCTAGGTCTTAAAGGTTCTCTAAATATTCGTCCATGTTCTAGTGTCATTTTTTTCTCCAAACAATAATTATACTCGATTGAGCCATTATATGTCAATCTCGCGATTTAAATCGCAATCTTGACATTTACACACAAAAGAGTAAAATTAAGTCCTAAAACAGAATTGTATGTTAGTCCTAACAAGGAAAATAGACCAAAGGATAGTAATTGGCGAAAATATCACCGTTGCCGTACTCGGCGTTCAGAGAGGTGAGATTAGGCTTGGGTTTAAGGCTCCTGATGACGTGACTATCCTCCGTGAAGAACTCGGTTCCGAAGACAGGCTTCACAAACTACACGAAAAGACTGAAGGAATGTTAATCCTGATAAGAAAGGTCGGCCAATGCGTCGTAATTGATAAGAATATAACTGTTAGGGTTCTTGGAAAGAACAAGGGTCGGGTTAAAGTGGGAATCGATGCTCCCCATGATGTCAAAGTCAACAGAGAAGAACGTCTTGATGAGAGCAGGGTACATGGATCCATAGAGAGGTTTTAACAGCAACTGTTTTCCCTATATTTAAAACTGTTCCGAACATAAGTCCCAGTCCGCTAGCTAAGATTAGCATTAATTTGAATATACTTATATAAGCAATCCTTATAAGTACATGGAAGAGTTTTAAAGTTTTGGAGAAAGAAGCGCGGGACAGTAAAAAAGGTCTATGGACAATATATGGTAAGATATCACTATGAATGCAGATTTAACCAAGAAACACTGTATTCCGTGCGAAGGAGGAACGCCTCCTTTGTCAGATGAAGAAGAGGATGAGATGCTAAAAGTTGTTCGGCAAGTTCAGCATGACAACGGTGGGTGGATTCTTGTTAGGGATGGAACGCATAAGATTGTTAAGCAATTTAAGTTCAAAGATTTTAAAGAGGCGATGGTTTTTGTCAATAAAATTGCAGATTTAGCGGAAAGCGAAGGTCACCATCCAGACATTAACATTGTTTATAACAGGGTTAAGCTTGATTTGTTTACTCATGCGGTTGAAGGCCTTTCAGAGAATGATTTTATTATGGCCGCTAAAATAAACAGAATAAATTAAAACCAATTTCTATGCCCGCCAGCCAACATATTCCAAAGCGTACGATTAATTTCTTTTATTTTCCTTACCATTTTGGTTCCAAATAAGACTATAATGTATTTATGGATGATAAAATTTCTCCTGCTTCAATCCTTCTAACATATAAAGGCAAAGCGCTTCTTATGTATAAAAAAAGTAGTCCAATGGATGAAGAAAAGCACGCGTGGTGTTTTATCGGCGGAATTAAAGAAAACAGAGAATCTTTTGAAAACGCAATGGCTAGAAAAGTAGAAAAAGAAATGGGTATAAAAATTGAAAAAGTTGAGTTTGTGTCGGAATCTTGCTATCATGCTAGGCTAACAGATGATAATGTAAATAAAATAAAACGTGCAGAAGGACAATTGTTGGATTTTTTTACTCTTAAAGAGCTAAGAAAGCTTTTCCTGTCAAATGCTACACAGCAATTTATTTCAAAGCACGGTGCTCTTCTTATATAAAATCTGAGTCCATTCATCAGGTAGTCAACGAAAAATCAGCCCTTTCTACAGAAGACTAATCTTTGTGCTACAATGCCAACACGCATATCTGGTTTTGATAAAGTTAATTTGCCTGCTCTGCAACTTTTCTTTGTTATAGTAGTGTTACGAGGACTAGTAAGATTAGCTATTATCTTGGATCGGGGATTTTTAGAAATTGATTCTTGACATCTTCATCTTTTGGACCATAACTTATCAACGCTTTATCTTCATCTTTTATTTCCCTATCTAATAAATTATCATCTCTTATGCCATTTAAGAAGAATTTTAAAGTACTTGAGTCGCTAGTGCAAAACATTTGTTTTGTTCCCGTAGTAAGGCATTCTTTTGTAAGTTTCATTGGAAGGGTACTAAAAAAATCGCTCCACGCCATCCCCCTCTTTTTAATATGGACAATATTCGGATTTGGATTTTCAATATAAATATTTGCGGATCTATTGTGATACATAGAGGCAGTAAATATTCTAAGTGTCCCATTGGTAAAAATTGCAAATGCAGCGTGATAGTCAACATTCGGATTAGGCGTAGGAGTACTAGTTATTCCGGGATTTGATTGTGTTTGCAAAAGTTTACTATTTGATGATTTAACAAAAACATAATAAGAGGCAAGTCCTAGAATAACCAGTCCGAATAATAAGTATAAAATCTTATTCATTTTTCGATTCTAAAAAGATTTTTTTTATCCAGTTTATAATATTATACGATATACCTTTGTTATTTTCACTCCTCACCCTTTCTGGATAAGAAGTTAGGAGAATATTTTTATTAGCCTCATCTTGCTTTGGCAATAAAGCATTTCTATTTTTAAGGAAAGCAGTTGGATTTTCCCAACGGGCTTTAAGATTTTCTAAAGTACTTTCGTGTCCCCGAAAGTATTGATCTTTTCCTTTATAGATTCCAAAATGAAGATGTTTTCGCTCTTTGGATGTTTCACCACTAAACCCATCTCCTAGATATGTAATTATATCGCCAGCCTTTACATTCTGTCCATTCTTGATAGGAATGTTTAATGTCTTTACATGGCCATACAATGTAGTATGGTCTGAACCATCTAAGGATTCTAAGATAATTCCTCCGTAGCCCTCTAGACTGCCAACAAATACAATTTTTCCATTCCCTATGGTATAAACCGGAACCAAAGAATCTTTTTCTTGCGGGAATATCTCAAGATCTACTCCTGCATGATATCCGTAAAATCTGTTTAGAGGGAATAAATTTTCTTTGCCAATATAAAAAGAGCCATTTATATACTGTCTAAAATCTTTAACCTTTATTCTTTCCTGATATTTTGTCATTGGAAAATACCAAGCGTTCTGCTTTGCAAGAGAAACAGGAGTTAAAAATATTAAAACAAAAAAAGTTATTAGAGCTATAAAAAAAATACTCTTCATCTTCAAGATAAACTTATTTTTACTCTCGAAAATAAACCATCAGATAATTACTTCCAGACAGCAAGGATTGCGCCATTCGTTAGAAGCGCGACTAGATTATACCCAAGATTAATTGCTGCCAGTTGCTTATTTTTCTTTTCGTATAGCACGTCCGCAAGCATCGTGGTTGCAACAAAACCTAACCATGCCATAAAACCAATTTTGGCTCCTATTTCAAATGTTGTTGCGCCTGCATATTTTATAAACAATGCAAGAATGTATGCCGTTACAAGCGCTCCAACAAACAGTGAGGCCATTACCATTGGCATATCTTTTTTTTCTTTTTCCATTGACTCTTTTGTTCGACCCGAAAGTTTCATCCACTGTTTACCCAAAAGCGGACCGTACCAAACAAAACCAAGAGCCATATTTACAATTGCTGCAACAATAATTGCTAGAAAATTTACAGATAGCATATTTCCACCTCCTTTCTATAAGATAATAATGTTCTATTTTAAAATAAAAGTCAATATTTTGTATTTTATTTAATTTTGCTAAAATTATAATTGTGAAGAAAGTCCTTCCTATTTATTTGCTTATACTTCTCCTATTGTTTATTCTAAGTTTTAAATTTTTCTTCGCAAAACAAAATTCTCTTATAAACTCTCCCCTGCCTAATTTCCTTACTCTTTTTAAAAATAGACAGGTTTCGACTCTAAATATTTGGCTGCCTGATTTTAACAGTAAATCAACCGTAAGTATAAAAATGCCGGAGATCTCTGCCCGTGCTTCTTTAATTTATGATTTAACAACGAATAAAGTAATTTATCAAAAGAATGTAAAAGAAAAACATCCAATGGCATCGCTTACTAAGATAATGACTTCAATAATTGCCTTGGAAAATCAAGATAAAGACGATAAATACAAAGTTACGAAGAAAGATCTGATTGGAGAAGACAGCATGGGTCTTTCGCAAGGCGAAATATTGTCGCTTAAAGAATTACTCTATGGCCTTATTCTTCATTCCGGAAATGATGCGGCAGAAACACTTGCAAATAATTTTCCGGGTAGCAGAAAGAAGTTTATAGAAGCCATGAATAATAAAGTGAAGGCTTTGGGGCTTTCTGATACTAATTTTACAAATCCAACCGGACTTGAAGGAGACGGCAGTCAATATACTACTTCCTACGATCTTCTTGTCGTAACAAGGTACGCAATCTTAAATTTTCCCTTGTTTAACGAAGTCGTTTCTACCTTTGATTATAATATCCCACAGACCAAGGCTCACAAAGCGTACTTTCTCGAAAATGAAACAAATCTTCTAACAAGCTATTCGGGAGTCAAAGGAGTCAAGACCGGCTATACGCCTGAAGCCGGACTTTGTCTTGTGACATATCTTGATTATGGCGGACACAAAATTATTGGAATACTTTTAGGCAGTGATAACAGAAGACAGGAGATGAAAGAACTTTTGGATTACTCACTCAGGTCTTTGGGAGTTGAGCCACCTCCGCATAGTTGAATAGCTCTTCAATATAAAGTAAAATATACCATATTGCCGCGGTGGTGGAATGGCAGACACGAGGGCCTTAAGAGCCTTTGTCGGAAACGACGTGAGAGTTCGACTCTCTCTCGCGGCACACTTCAGCAAGTTCGGTGTAAACATCGGGGACTAGCTCAGTTGGCTAGA
>Ga0209515_10009471_pt1 | contig 11081 bp, 19 predicted proteins | sample Subgroupgradi54m_FD_187454 | JGI IMG/M metagenome (GOLD analysis project Ga0209515, IMG submission 187454) | Subsurface groundwater microbial communities from S. Glens Falls, New York, USA - GMW60B uncontaminated upgradient, 5.4 m (SPAdes)... ...
AATAGCGACTAAGGACAAGTAACGTCGGATTCATTCCGCGTTACTTGAACGAAGAAGCGATAAGTGAGTGGAACTCAGATGGGGATTAATAAGGGGAGAGCGGTATCTCCCCTTATTTTTAATGTGGCGGCGGGAATCGAATCCTCATTTTAACTGCCCGTTATAACTAATCTTGTTCAATTCAATTTGGACTGGATGCCCCCAAAGATGCCCCCACACTTGTCTGTTACGCCGCTTTTTTCATGATGTGGAACTCCAAAGTTCTTCCTAATCGGGCCAGATAAACTACCAGTAGGTCGAGACTGAACTTGTCGATTTTACCATTCAGTAATTCTGAGACACGTGGAGGCTTCACCCCCAACCTTTTGGCAACCTCTGTTTGAGAGAGGTTGAGCTTTTTAATCTCCCTTTCCAGAAGAATCATCAGCGCACTACGAGCCTCTAAGTTGGCCGATTCCGCATCGGAGAATCCCAAGTCCTTAAAAACATTTTTAGAACCTTTTTCAGTCCTCATAACTATTTTCCTTGTCTCAAATTCAAAACTTCTCGGTACGCCTTCCTTGCAATCTCCAGATTCCGCTTATCCGTCTTTCGCGTCTTCTTCTCAAAGGCATGGAGGACATAAACAGTTTCCTCGAATTTAGCCACATAGACCACCCGGTGCTCATGCGGTTCATGGAGCCTGATTTCCAAGGTCCCGGTTCCGATACCTGCCATCGGTTTCCAATCGTTCGGCAACAACCCCTGCTGAACCCTGCGTAACTGATACCCCGCCTGTTGCCGCGCCCGGACACGGAAATTCCTGATCTTGCCTCTCGAACCTCCCATCCATGTAATCGGTTTGTCCATTAGAAATATTACGTGATTACGTAATTAATGTAAAGGTTAAAATGACGACCTCCAAGTGACCAGCCGCGGCACTCTGTTATCTTCCGATCGGCACTTCGTCAATCTTTCATCCAATAACTTTCCGAGCAGCTTCTAGATCTGCAACAAGCTGCCGTACCTCCTCATTAGATTTTCCGGCAATACGAGCTACAATGACAGCTGCCACTTCGTTTGAAGGCCACCCGACAGCTCGTGCCCCCAAACTCACTGGCTTGGGCCATAGGCCTTCGGAAATCCGTGAATAAAGTGAAGATCTGGAAAGCCCACTGCACGACTTGACCGCGGGAAGCCTCAAAATGGTTTGAGGCAAAGAGGTGGTCAATAGTTTTTCGGGGAGGTCGTTCATTCCTTACCCCCCTCAATCAAATCGGCATCGTCACCGGGTTCTCTTTTCTCCACAACTCCACTCCCCATATAGGAAAGTTGAGTTGTGGAGTTCGCTAATTCATAGATGGGAGCATGACCTTCTTTTCCGGCTTCCCGAATTTCACCTCGTTTTTTCATCCTCCCAACTGTGTTTGTTACAGTATCGGTTTTAATACCGGTTCGATCCGACAATGTTTTAGTAGTGGCTGGGCCGTCTTTTGTGAGACTCTGTTTGATCTTTTCTTCTGCCGGGAGCTGATCCCAATAGACCGGGTCTTCAAATAAGTCAGCTCTCTCAAGAGACACCGAGTTTGACTGAAATAACAAACGGCATGGGATTGATCCACCCAGTAATCCCAAATTAAATTTTGTAGGTTTCAGCAAGAGGTCCAATTGCCCCGGTTTTCCGTTAATACGCTTCACCTGAATGACAGAACGGGCCAGGTTGTATTTGTAAGCGCTCCCAAATGGTGTCTTATTCTCATACTTTTGACCCTCTTGCAGTTTGGATTGATGATCCATCAAGAGGATTGTTGTTTGGAGGGAGCGAAGTCGTGCAAGTAAAGGGATGACAGACTTGGCTAGCTCAGGGTCTCCATCACAGGCGGCCCCAAACGAATCCAAAATGACTAATCCGATTTTATTTTCCAATATGAAGGCCTTTAAAGGGCCAATGAGTTGCTTAATGGGTCGCTCTGCCCTCAGATAATAGAGATTTTCGGGAGGACAATTCAATCCGATCCCACGGGCAACTTGATAGGCACGTCTCCCATGCTCGTCTTGATCTAACTCCCAATCGACATAGAGGACCCCCGTCCTTTTGGTTACAAGACCAAGAAACGGTTTTTCTAGGACCACCATACTGGCCAAAATTAGGCCAAGGTATGATTTCCCCTGTCCCCCATCACCATAGAGAAGGGCTATGTGACCTTGAGGAAGTAGCCCAGCCACCAAATCAACCCTTGGTCCTGGCTCTGGTATCTTAGATAGATCGATGGGACTAAACTTCTCCACAGCTCCACAGGTATATATAGGGTGTGGGGTTGTGGAGTTTCCTTCGTCCCTTAGGAGGTATGGCAAATCTTTGTCATTAAAGATCATTTGCATTACCTCTTCTGTAAAGATTGGCTAAATGAACCTTGAGACCTCTCAGATAAAATCTTCGATACCTCCAATTATCAAGTATTGAGTCTAACCACCGCTCTTCCGAGTCAGCCTCGGCTGCCAGTTCAGTCTTTACGGATTCTTCATTGGTGAGCCGCCACAAATAGTTCAGGCCGTAAATCACTGCGGACTCAATCTCGTTTATCATTCCGATACGATGTCCCTCACAGTCCAGATAATGGGACAGGAGAAAGATAAAAAGGCGGATTTGTAATTTTGTCAGGATCATATGCACCTCAAGAGATTTGGCCCTTCCTAATTTGACGAGAGCACTCTTTGATGAGTTGGTTTTTGACCAAAATACCGACCCATCCAAGCCATTTATCGCCGGTTAATTCGGCGTATTCGATTAAGGTCGTAAGGTTTGAAAAGAGTTTCTTAAAAAACACTTGAGGGGAAGTCGGATTTGCTCGGATTTGACTTTGATTCGTTTGTTGTATAGAAACTGTTCTCATCGTTCGTTCCTTTCATGTTTTACAAAGGGCCCGCCTGATACGCGGGCCTTTTGCATTGGTTAATCATTCTTCCTTGGACAATCCGAAAAGTTCTTTCCGACGTACTTTCAATGTTCTACACAACACCCGGCGATATTTATTCGGGACGTTTCCCCAATTTCGCCATTTGCTTATAAGTGACGGTGAAACACCCAACCTATAGGCTAGACCGATGGCTGGGATGCCAAGTCTCGCAATTGCTATGTCGAAACTCTTTTTGTTCATGAGTGCCTCCATTGTTTAACGGAGGCAATTTAAAGATAGATTCGCGTGATGTAAACGTAGAGGGAAAAAGATTTTTTACTTATTCATTCTACTTCTGGGTGAGGTGCTTAAATTCTGGAGCTACGATTGTGAATCGTAACTGTTTTCCGATCGGCCCGAGGTATATTTCTCTAATGTGTTCTCTTTCTTCTCTACTCACCAGAGTTTTTAGTCTGGTTCTAAGAATGCTTACATTTTTATTATATTGATCTTTACCTTTGTACCTCTCGGTTAACTCCTTTATCCAATCAAAGGCGGGATCACGAGCGACATAATAATCCAATAGCCGCCTGATATCTTTCCAAGAGGTCTCTTCTCCATTACAAATTATACAACTTAACACTTCCAGTAAATTAACAATTTCGTCTTTTTTTTGACCACCTTGTTTCGGAGGTCTTTTATTAATAATTTGGTTTTGAATAGTGATCGCTTCTTCGAGAACAACGTTGATCTTTTCGGTCAAGGAAGACAATTCTGAATATATTTCACGAGCTTGTTTTGCCTGTATAGGCCCTCCTCCTAGAATTTCGCCATCCGGGCCAACAGTAGCTTTTGGAAATGTAAACAGGGATTGCATCGTGTAGAAAGAAGCAACCTCCACTGCTTTCAGATTTCTAATAAAAGGAATATTTTTTTTGAACTGTTTAAGGCATTTTAGCAATTCACCTTGTCTATACTTTGCCTCTGAAATGACTTTCGAAAGGAGTTGACGATAGTGTAGCTCAAAAACAAAACTAGCTAAGTATGAACCAGGTTCTATAGGTAATCCGAACTTATCTAAGAAATATTTTTCTTCCTGTGTAAACCACTCCTCTAATTTTCCCATTAAACCGTCCCTCACGGCCCTGAAAAAAGTGTGGCGGCAGGCTGGCAGGGTTCCCAGCTTTTTGGTCCGTCGACCTATCCGCCAATGTGGCTATTTCTCTTTCGATTTTTTATATTCTATAAAATCCCAAGGTTTGCAATTGAAGAAAGCGCAGATCTTGTCGATGGTATCAGCCCGAATGTTGAAATCCTTAAGAGTCTTAGCTTTGGCAAGGCGGTGGAGTGTTGTGAAGTTTAGTCCTATGGCTTCAGCCAGTTTCCGGTAACTCAATCCTTTCTTTTTAACGAGAGATTCAAACCTATATCGAATCATGATTATCCTTGATGTATGTCTATATTCTTACGATGTTATTGACAAGCGGTCAAGTATAAGAGTACAGTTGGATTATAAACTTACATCAGGAGGTAATTCATGAGAATTGCAATGTATGCTCGGATTTCGACCAATGAAGATCGGCAGGATTTTGAGAATCAACTTATTCCGTTGAGGAGGTGGGCGTATGCTAGCCACGGAAAGATCGTTGCCGAATATAAGGAACAAGCCAGCGGAACCAAAAGTAATCGAAAGGTTCTGCATCAAATGTTGGAAGATGCTGCACAAAGAAAGTTTGATATTCTGATGATTTGGGCTCTTGATCGTTTATCACGTGAAGGAATTATCAAGATGGTTGGCTACCTGGAACACTTAAAATCATGCGGGGTTCAGGTTGTGTCTCTGAGAGAGGACTGGCTCAATACAAAGGGACCAGTTTCAGATTTGTTGATCGCCATTTTTTCCTGGGTTGCGAAACAAGAGCAACAACGAATGAGAGAGAGGGTCGTTGAGGGTTTGAATACTGCGAAGTCAAAGGGCAGAAAACTAGGCCGTCCTGTAAGGGTAGTAGATATGCCCAAGATCCTTGAGCTTCGTTCTCAGGGACAATCAGTTCGTGAGATTGCTCAAACGGTCGGGATTCCCAAAAGTACGGTCGCAAAGGCGCTGTCCACAAAACCCAATCAAATTCCAGCATAAAAAAGGCGAAGTATTTCGCGGGTGGGGGTATTGACGTCACTGGTGTCCCGCAATCATTTGATTTTGGGACAATGTTTTGAAAACTTAGCGCCGAAATAACATCGTTGTTAAGTCAGCTTCAATTGCAGCATCTGCAAGTGTTTTTTCAGAGGTAATGTTTTTGACCGTTTTCTTTCCCCTCTTAAATTGGTCCATAATAGGCATCACCTCATTCGGTCGGGTGATAAAAATAAAATTTACTATCAGAGGGTTTTCGAGCCTCTGAACAGTTGAGAAAGTACCTTTCATACAAACCCGTGACGTAGGGGAGTATTTTAGGTGGCCTGGCTTTAATGAAGTGATAAATGCGATCGGGCCTATTTTGGCATAAACAGCCAGCTCACTCTTAGATGTAACAATAGTGCCATCAGTTGTTCTTAATAAGTAATAGTTAATCCTCGGTGACATTTTTTGCGGTAGGGTTCCATGGCCATTTGCTAAGTTTTGAAGGAATATCATATGAGTACTACCAATACCAGTATCTCCCCTTTCTCTTTGTAGAAAGGATCTCCACTCATCCTGTTTTGTACTTAGGATATCGATAAAATGTTGTGAAAGCTTTAAAGGTTGAAACTCCTTACTGACTAGCAATCTCCAACTAATCGAAATTGCAAACCGTAACAACCATTCACCATATCTAAAATTTTTTATAAATCCTTGGCATTCACCTTCTTTTGAGAGTTCCCTCTTCACATATGGATAAAAGATCTTTTTAGAGAATTCCGCCTCGTCGTTGCTGAAAATAGCCTCGCAATTGGCACATAAAATGTGCTCCTTTCTACCATCTTGATGTCGAACCTTTGGGTGTGTACCCATTCTTAAATATCCAGTTTGAGATGTCGATTTTATCCAACGATAAACAAACTTCGGAAGAATATGACTTTCCATCAACATTGCTGTCTTCAAGCACAACTTACATTGAGCAATCATTGGTAGCTCCTGAAAAATTCCTCGATGTTCATTAGCAAATATACTGTTTGAAATGGTACCTTTCTATCAGAGCAAGCTCTGAAATCACTATATTTTTTAGGACTGCATTATTGAGGGTTCTTGAAATAGGGATTTGTCTTGATGCCCCGAAATTAATTTTGATAAGAGTAACTTATGAAAGAAATAAACAATTGTGATTTTGGATATGAGTTTGAAACATGGCTACGATATGTTGCTCCGGGCGACTTTAAAGCTAGCACTTCCAAGAAGGTTGCCATGGGCATAGTGTTTTCCCGCATAGCAGATTGTGTAAGACCTCTGGTAGACAAAGCACCGCACGAGTTCCAAACCTTCTTTGAGGAAATGAAAAAACGCTCACAAAAAATTGGGAAATGGAAAGCACCTCGTGGTCATCGATGCATCGTTGCCCCAGAGGATCAATGTTATCCAAGTGGTGAGCCTCGCGCACAGCTCGTCAAAACAACATGAGCCGGCTATCAATTTGGTAGAGAATTTCTAAGCCCCTCGGTGTCTTCACTCCGTAATGATAATCACTGAAATGTGTAGTTAGATTTGGAAATCCTTCACATATCATAGATCAGCAAACCTTTATAATATCGTGAATGATCTTGAGTTTCGGCATTCTAATCAGGAGGTGTTTTCTTAGGATTTTTTCTTCTCCAAATCAACATTACTATTCCAGCGATTATGCCTACGCCGATAATAGGTAAAATTAAACTGAATAAGGCATCCTGGTACTGATGGGTACACGATAACTTGTATTCATTTGAAAAGAAATTCGTTTCACCACTCATAGGTAATTGACCGCTGCTAATTTTCTCTAAATACTCACCATAACACCAATATCGCAATCTGCTCACTTCGTCAGACTTGCTCGCTACCAATAGAACTATAAATGAGGCGATGATGAGAATTAGCCGATTTTTAGTTGAGAACCAGCGCGATGAAAAACACACGAGAGGAGGGAAAAGCAATAAGATGAAATCTGCTAATCCCCTGTGTGGTACAAAATATAAATAAGCTGTAGATAGACATAGGTAGGCGGTAAGGGAACTTCTTTCAATGCTATCCTTTGAGAATTTCACCTGTTTTGCAATAGCATAAAGGAGTGATTCCACAATCAATAAATTCTTTCCTTCTATTTCCGTATACTGATGGAGTAGGGAAACATCATGCATCTCGATCGACGCACGAGTTTCACCACAATAGTTATTGGTTTCCTTATTTCTTGTTCATTCGGATGCGCCCACAATTCGGCATTCGATAAGAGACTCAGTTCCCCAACCGTCTGTTTCACGCCTGGAAGCGATTGTACGGGCGTCATTGTGGAAGAGATCGCTAAGGCCAGGAATCGAATCCTCGTTCAGGCATACAGCTTCACCTCTATAACGATTGCCGATGCTCTCGTAGGGACCTTTAAACGCGGAATCAAAGTTGAGGCCGTCCTCGACAAGAGTCAGGAGTTTGATAGACATTCCGTGATGGCTGAACTTGTCGATGCGGGGATTCCGACATACATCGACCGACAACACGCCATCGCACACAACAAGGTCATGGTGATCGACAATGCAACCGTTCTGACAGGATCATTCAACTTTACGAAGGCGGCTCAGGAGAAAAATTCTGAAAATCTTGTGGTTCTTCATGATCCAAACCTTGTTTCAGCATATGTGAAAAATTGGAAGTATCATCGGAATCATTCAGGATTATACCGTCCATAATCTTCATCTTCCAATATTATTTCTTCTGGCGACAAAATATATTCCTGATTCCAAGTTGTGTTGATTTCTCCCATTCTGGATCTACAAGAGATTCTGAGATTGGATAAACAATGATCTTGTTCTATGAATTTAAAAAGTTCGGGAGGTGGGCCATGACGATTAAGAGTTCTTATCTTATGAACATCAGAATTGGGACAAACATTGGATATAACTAAATTTTCCGCATCCCAAACTATAAACTTGGGTATCGATGTGTAATAAACTCGTCCACTATAGCCCTTACACCGAACACCCATTAATGGATTCGAGTCCACCCATAAATTTGACCTCAAAGAGTAATCGTAGCCCCAATAACAAAAGATAAAAACCATCATTGGAACCATTATCCATTTGGCTTCATTGGATCTGGGTACCATCTTCCATAATAGATAACACACTGCTAGAGGTAAAATTATTATAAGGTTCAACCAAATTGGCCCCTTCAATTTCTCTTGGTTAATAAATCTTTGTGAAAAATGAAAGATGGCATCAATCGCCAAAACACTAAGACTAAATAAAAATGCGCTAACAGTAATTATGGACAAATAGGGTTTTGACGATCCGAACCACGTATCGAGCATGACAATCAACAATGCTGGAATAATACTCAGAAGGAGCCTGGCTTGAAAGATCATGGATTTAATCCGACGCGATTCTCTCTCACTTTGAATATATTTATCGCTCATTAGTTTAAGGTCTTCTGCAAATAAAAGAAGATAGATTCCGAGAGCTAAAATAAGGACAATTAACATTGTTCTAATTGACAGTTGGGATTGCTTTTTCCTACCACCTGGTTTCTTAATCACGCAAGCCTAAAAACGTCTTCTCTGGCGTGGTGTAAAAAGACGTACGATTCTACGCTTCGCCATAATGCGAGATGCTGAATTTGAAAAGTTCTTTAAATCCTTTGATGTTCGTTTAAGAAAACTGCGTAAACAAAGAGGATGGACACAAGAAGACATGCTTGATTATGGATTTGCTACACGTCATTATCAGAGGATCGAACAGGGGCTACAAATCAGTATGACAACGGCTCTCCGACTTGCCAAGGCATTTGGAATTAAACTTTCAATTCTTATTAAAGGGATCGACTGACGATACCTTCGCCTATTCTTCCGTTTCGTTTTCAGCCATCGACAACTTATCTGCCCCGCAGTGCTCCAAAAAGAACTCAGTAGCCATTCTGATAAAGTTAGAAAACCGTATGGCGCGGGCCCAAGAGTCTCGGAGGTTGGTATTGTAATATTTACACCAATTCATGATCTCATCGACCATTTCATCATCTAATCTTACGCTGTGTCTGCCCATTTGCATCTTGTCGCACAGACTATCACGATCTCGGATACCCGACAATTCAGAAAACCGAAAAAGCACTGATTATCAGGAAATAATTGTGGCATACATTTGTGGACTATATTTATCAGATACACTCTGAGATCAAGACGGATGGGATGGGTAGGGTGGCGTACCCGAGGTTTGGACGATCGATCTTAAATTAAGTTGATCTTCTTGACTGGAACAGGCCTCCAAAAAACCCATGCTTCTTTCGAGTATTGTCCAATAAACATGCATTACCTTTTGGGACAGATTTACTAAGACAGGAGACGTCATTCTTGTCCTATAAATGGAGAATACCTTTTTGGGACGGGATGATTAAAATAGGGCTTCTGTACGTATATTTTTGCCAAAACCACACTTTTGTCCGACAAATGAAATAAAGATTTGAATTGTAAGGAAATAATCGTAATTTAGGACCCTCTAAAATGCGTTTTTTGACGTGTCTTTGTCCGACGGTGGACTAAACTATCAGGCCACTCGATCATTCAGGGGGATTACCTTGGCTCCGGTTTTTAGATCATCCAGGTAGTCCGCCCATTGCTGCATCATCTTTTTCCGTTCAGGCAAGTGAGACGTTCGATTGTAAGCACGCCCGTTAGGATCACGAACAGCGTGGGCTAGTTGATGCTCGATAAAATCAGGACGCACACCCAACACTTCATCAAGAATCGTACGAGCCATTGCTCTAAAACCATGTCCTGTCATTTCATCTCTGGAATATCCCATGCGACGAAGTGCGGCCAAAATGGCGTTATTGCTCATGGGGCGGCTGTTCGTTCGTGCACTGGGAAAGAGATAGCGGCTGTTGCCGGTGAGGGCATGAAGCTCTTGCAGGATTTCTATGGCCTGACGTGATAGCGGGACAAGGTGCGGCTCTCGCATCTTCATCCGTTCGGCCGGGATGTTCCATTCTGCTTTTTCCAGGTCGATTTCGGCCCATTGCGCCTGACGAAGCTCACCGGGTCTAACAAAGACTAACGGGGCCAGGCGAAGGGCACACTTGGTCACGAGGTAGCCCTCGTAACCATCTATGGCCCTCAAAAGATCCCCAACAGCTTTGGGATCGGTAATCGCTGCAAGGTGGCTTTTCTTTACTGGTGACAAAGCACCTCGCAGGTCGGTGGATGGATCACGATCAGCGCGGGCGGTTTGAATAGCATAGCGAAACACTTGCCCACAATTTTGCAGTGTTCGATGTGCCGTTTCCATCGCTCCGCGTTCCTCGATTCGGCGTAACACAGACAATAGTTCGGGGGCTTTTACGTCGGCAATGGGGCGCCCACCAATCCAAGGGAAGACGTCTTTCTCAAGACCTCTCATGATTCGATTGCAGTGACTCTCGGATAGGGTGGAGGAAAGCTTGGCAAACCGCTCGCGGGCAATGACTTCAAAACTGTTTCCTAGACTATCAGCCCTTGCCGCCTTCACTGCCTTTCGGTTTTCACTTGGGTCAGTTCCGGAGGCCAACAGTTTCCGCGCTTGGCTGAGTCTTTCTCTGGCATCCTTCAGGCTCACTTCAGGGTAAACGCCAAAGGCCAGTCGATTTTCTTTACCGTCAAAACGATATTTGAGCCGCCAGTACTTGCTCCCGTTGGGCATGATCTCAAGGTACAAGCCGTGACCGTCCGCCATCTTTCGTGGTTTTTCAGAAGGTTTTGCATTTTTACAGGCTTTGTCAGTAAGGCGCATTTGGGGGCATCTCCATTTCTCAACTCACCAGATGCCCCCATAATTGCCCCCAAGTGGGGGCAGATGTCAATAAACAAGGTGGAATCTCATTGGACGCTTAGAAAGCACAAAAGCCCGTTTTTACACGGGCTTTTGGATGCTACTGGACTTTATTGGAACTACTTTTTGTGGAGGCGGCGGGAATCGAACCCGCGTCCGAGAAGCTTTGGCCATAACCGCTACACGCTTAGCCCCGATTTAATCTTTTCCCCAAACGGCCCTCGAGACAGGGGTTTTGAGGAGCAACCGTCT